>QFCS01000178.1_pt1 | contig 105097 bp, 98 predicted proteins | sample 3576561 | NCBI WGS metagenome assembly QFCS01 | reverse complement strand
GTTCATCTCATCGAGGAACTCGCGCTTGCGCGTCCTCTTCGTCTTGCGCTCGTATCCACTCTCGCCAAGGCTCATTTGTTTCATGTCGTCAATGTCTCACATCACGCAGGCACAGCGGAGGTTGTGCAGACCTTCCCTAGGGCGCCAACCGCGGCACCTAGAAGGACTCCAACTGGAACCAAGGGTGGGTAAAAGGAAGTTAGTCCGGCTCCAATCTCCGCCCCTACCCATGCGCCGCTAGCTTGTCCCGCAACGCCGAGCCCCTCTGTCGCGGCTTCGGCCCCGTTGCCCTGAGCGACATGCTGTCCGACATTGATCGTGTCATTGGCCATGCCGACATAGCCAGCAACCGGCGCGATACGGCCTGTGATGCCGCCCGTTGTGGGAAGAGCTACGACGGCTTTTTCTGCGCCTTTCTCCACACCGGCGGCAACAGCTGAAGGGCCATCCGACAGGATTTCTATGGTCGGAACGCGCGCGCGTGGTCCAGCCGTGGTGAGAACGTCCGTATTGAATTCAAAGCTACCAGTGCTCTCTATTTCAGAAATTACCCCGTTGTCGAAATCAAAGACTTTGCCGGTTTGAACCTTGGTCGATTCAGCCATTCTTTTGCTCCTGTATCCGACGGGGGATATACCCCGACAACCATCCACCGATCACTACCACCACCAATGAAAAAGCAGCATTGGTGCAAAAGAAAAAACGAATTGCCCCAAAAGCCCTCGACCGACGCCGGTTGAAAACATAAGCTTCGTCAGTCGAAGTGACGGGTCAACCACCCACAGCATCTGACTCCAAAGCACGAGCATTGACATACCCACCGAACGCCACGCTGTTTCGAAAATTGGAGTTGTCCACATTGGGTAGTCTTTCTTGCGCCCTTCAACAACCAGCGCGACCCCAAGGAGGAAGGCGATGCAACTTGCCCCCCCTAAAAGCGAAAAGTAAAACCGGTTCACCTCGGGCTTGATACCCAACGCAGTGATGCGATCGATCTGCGGAACGATCGATGCCATGAAGTCACTGAACTCCCGCGCCCAGGCGTTGCTGATCAAGATGTCATCGGGGATCAGCAGTCCCACGACTGCCATCACAAGGTAGTACCCGATCAGTGCAAGACCGAAGGGGTTCTTCCAATCCTCTTTAGAGAACTGGCGAAGGCTACGTACTGTCTTCATGCAACGAGGCTCCTATGCAAATCTTTCGATGTCGGTCGATTCTGTTGAGCGCGCAAACTTTGCCCATCCCACAAAACAGTGAGATGCGTTCTCCATTTGCGTCTTGCGCTCTTCATCCGCGCGGCGTATGGAGCACGCGAAGCGATGCTTCTTTCAAGCTGCGCACACATAGCGACCGTCGTTCGCCGTGCGCGTGTTGAGCACTTGCCCCGACTGCGGCAAAGGCGTCCAGGTCTGCATGGCGTTGGTGTTGATCAGGCTTCTCGGGTCAGTGCGAAACCGGGGTCCAGAACTCGGAAGGAACTACAGACGTTGGATAGCCTTCTGCGTCCAGCGCGATGCCCGGACTGGTGGCACTGGTGTTGTAGAGGCGACCATCCACCACCTGCGTGATCAGCTTCAGAGGGGTGTCGCCTTGCTCAAGGATCACCTTGTCGACCGCTCCGAAGGCGACGGTCTTGGTGCCTCGAATCTGTGCAGTACCCAGAATGGTTCCCTCGGTAGCTGGTGAACCTGCGCATGTGGTGTTGTGATACGTTCTTTCGACGGTCACGATTCCGTACTGGTTGGCGCTGATCTTGCCAATCGTGATGTCTTTTGCTTCCGACACACCGTTGGGGTAAGACGGGTGTGCGCTTACAGCCCACACCACGTCGCAGGCGTCCACCCAGCGCCCGAGGTACTTGTCCACAGGATCGGACATGGCTGAGGTGGAGGGTGCGGCGCTGGTGTTGGCGTCGCCACCCCCACCGCCGCACGCTGCGAGCAGAAGGGGCAACAAGGTAATGGCGATTTTGAAGAAGTGCGCATAGAAAAAGTCCTTGTGAATTGAACGAGGCGCGATTCTGCGGAAGCCCTCAAGATCTGCCCATCCCACAAAACAGTGAAATTCAGCGATCGGGCTTGCCACTCCAGACCCGCGATGGGCTGGACTCCAACCTCTCTCACGCAACCCACGCCGCCAGCGAAACCCCCACCGCAGTTCCCTTGCCCGACACGCTCGCGAGCGTGATCGACTGCCCCAGCAAGGCCGCCATGCGCTTGACGCTGTACAAGCCAATGCCCATGCCCTCGGGCACGCGCTCCAACTCGCCGCCGCGCTGGAATGCCTCGAAGCACCGGGCGGCATCGGCCTCGGTCATGCCGATGCCGGTGTCGATCACCATGAGCCACAGGCGGCCCTGCCTGCGCTTGCAGCCGATGAGGATGCGACCGCCTTCATCGGTGTAGCGCAGGGCGTTGGACAGCAGGTTGCGTGCGATGCGCTGCAGGATCAGCACGTCGGTGCGGACCAGTCGGTGCGTGGGTAGGTAGCGCAGCGTGACGTGGCGGGCCCTCGTCCATTGACGGAATTCCTGCACCACGGGATCAAGCGCGGCGTGCAGGCTGACCACCTTGAGGTCCAGCACGGGTTGCTCGTTCGTGCTCATCTGGCGCATGCTGACCATGAAGTCGTTGACGGCTCTCATGGCTTCATCAATGCCGAGCAGGAGCCCCTCGTGTTTGCGCGGCGGCGCGTCCCGCAAGGCTTGCACGTACAGGTTCACGCTTTGCAGTGGCTGCAGAAGGTCGTGCTGCGCGGCGGCGTAGAGCAGGCTGCGGTCTTGCGCTCGGTTGACGCTGGCCTGCAGCTGGTTGCGCTTGCGGATGATCTGCACGCTGACCGCGCAGCCCAGCAAGGCCGCGACCAGGGAGCCCTGCACGAAGTTGGAGATCAGGGTGACATGGATGGGCAAGGCGATCAGCCGGTAGAGCACGTACAACAGGCCGGAGAACGCATAGACGCCCCACACGGCGAGAAACAACAAGCGGTGCGTTTCGGCACGCCTGATGGCGTGGCGCACGGCGAGGTACACCATGGCAAAGGCGTACACGGTGCCGCCCATCACCAGCATGAGGCGCGAGGTCTCGGGTCGGAGGATGGCGATCGCGGGAACCACCACCAGCCAGAGCCACGCGCCGGCGCGCAGCAGCGCGTCCGCCACCGGGTCGTCTTCGCGCGTACCGAGAAAGACGCGGGCATGCAGGGCGCTCAGGCCGAGCAAACCGACATACCCCGCCCAACCCAGCCACCCTGCCTGCCAGCGGTCCAGCCACGGCAGCAGCTGGTGCATCACGCCTGAGACCCACATGGCCCCCAGCATTTCGCAGGCGGCCATGGCAAGGAACAGCGGCAAGGATCGGTCTGCCGCCACGGGGATCAGCGTCAACACATAGAGCACCACCACCAGGGGCACGGCCAGCACCAAACCAATCCACAGATGCAGCTTGCCCTGCGTCAGCACGAAGGCGTCGTCGCGCACCGCGAACAGCGGGAAGCGCATGAGGTTGTAGCCATCGAGCCGCAGCATCAGGCTGGCTTTCTGCCCACCCTGCAGTTTCAGCCGCCACGCGGGGTAGAGCAGACCCGACGAGGGCGCTAAGGGGCGCAGGTTTTCGAGTTGCGGATGCTCTACCCATTGCCCTTGATCGTCCTGAATCCACAGGCGCACTTCGTCCTGGGTCGGCAACTCGTAGGTAAGCAGCCAGGCCTGGGGGTCGGGGCCGGGGTTGCTGAGGGTGAGTTGTGCCCAGTAGGGGTAGGGCAGCCACTTGCCAAACGCATGGTTGGCATGCGGCAGAGGGATGGCATCGCCCGCCGCGACAAGGGCACCCACCCGCCCAGGAGTGAGTTCGCCTTGCGGGTCGGCCACGGTTTGCAGGGCGGCCCAAAGGGGGACACGATCCGCGCCAGGGTCCAAGGGCATTGCTGCGGCAAGGGAATGGGCCCCCAACAACAAGGCCATGAGGGCCAGCCACTTAAACCAGCATGCCATTCGCTTTGGCCCAGGCGATGTACAGACTCGAGGCCTGCGTCCGGTTCTGCACCCCCAGCCGCAGAAAGATGACTCTCAAATGGCTGCGGACCGTGTGTGGGCCAATCTTCAGGCGCAACCCGATTTCGCGGTCGCGGTATCCACTGGCCGCTTCCGCGAGCACGTCGCGCTGACGCTTCGTCAGCAGGGCGATGGGATGCGGCGCCCCTGGTGGCGATACGAGCGGGGTTTTCCGCCCCCTTCGCAGGGGCGCCAGGAAGGGCCTGATCTGCTGGACGAAGTTCTGCGGCAGTGCCGATTTGGAAACGAAGGCGTACGCGCCCAGCGCCAGGACAGCCCGCTCGGTAGCGTGGTCATCACAGGCACTGAAGACAACGATGGGCGTGCCGGGCGCCGCGTGGAGCAGGGCTCGCAAGGTGTCCAACCCTCTTGAGTCGGGCAAATGGAGGTCCGTGATGATCAACCCGGGCGGCTCGCTTCGGCGCAGCCGGTGTTTTGCCTGCATCAGGGAGCTGACGGTCGCGATGCAATCGGTCGCATGGACATTGGCGTGCATCGCCTCCAGACCAGCCGTGATCGAACGGATCATCATCGGATGGTCCTCGACCACGAGAATCTCGAAGGGAGCCGGCGTGTAGGCTCGTGTATCAGGCGCGAACGGCGAACCCATGGTGGATGTCCTCCCAGTCCCTGGCTCTTGATTGGTTCGTATGGGCCCTTCTGAAAGAGGGCCTGGGCTCAAGAACGCTCAGCCGCGCAATCTATTTCGGCGCGCGCACCACAACGCACATGACGCACGAGTTCGCGTCATGAGTCATTGAAGGACTCTGTTCAGGGAACGAATCGACGCACCGGCACCCCGATGCGTGTACCCCGGGGGCGTCGATCGGTGGGCGTCAGGGCGCCGGGCGCGCCTCCAGCACCGCCACCTGTGCGCCCAGCCGGTCCAGCAGGCGCAGGCGCGGGCCCTGCATGGCCCACTGTTCGGTGGTGGCCAGCGCGAACATGAAGGCGCGTTCGCGCTCCATGTCGGCCGCACAGGTTTGCAGTTCGCGGCGTGGGCCGCGCAGCATCTGCAGGGCCTGGCCGTTCAGGGTGTAGGTGCCGATGAGTTCGTTGCAGCCACCCGAGCCGGTCACGCGGCGGCCATCGCTGTTCAGGACGAAGTGCGGCGCCTTGGCCGGATCCTGCGCGGGCAGGGGCTGACCGTCGAGCGACACCAGCACCCAGCGCACGTTCTCGATCCTGGGCGCGGCGGGCTGCGCGCGGGTGTCGACCGGGCGCAGCAGCACGTCGGCATGGGTCGTGCCTGAGTGACCGAGCACGAGGTAGGCGCTGTCGGTGACGTACAAGGCCTTGCCATCCACCAGGATCTCGGCGCGCACCGAGTAGCTGCCCTTCTCCTGCACCCGCCGCTGCTCCACCGGCAGGCTGAAGCGCAGCGGCTGCGGGCCGCTGGCGGGGCCGGCGAAGTGGGCCAGCGTGACGGAGCCACCATCGGCGCGGGACACGTCGGCCACCGACACGTCAAGCACCGCGTTGGGCGGCAGGGCGATCGTCCCTTCGAAGCGGGCCGTGCCGGTCACCGTGTAGGACGGCGGGTTGGTGACGGGCGTGCCGCAGGCCGTGAGCAGCAGGCCGGTGGCCAGGGCGCCCAGCAGGGGACGGCGGGACACGCGTGGGCTGGAGAGGTTCGACATCGTCATCGGGAGGCTCCTGAAAAAAGGGATGGTGTGCGGGACAGCCACCCCATTGTGCTCAGAAGTGCCCGCTCCGCCTGTGAAAGCCTGCAACCGGGCTCAGGCCGCCGCGCCCAGGCGGAACACCGCCACCGCCCGGACCAGGTCTTCGGCCTGCTGCCGCAGGCTGGTGGCCGAGGCGGACATCTGCTCGACCAGCGCGGCGTTCTGCTGGGTGGTCTGGTCCATCTGCAGAACAGCCTCGCCCACCTGAGACACCCCGGCGCTCTGCTCGGCGCTGGCGCTGGTGATCTCACCCACCAGGTCGGAGACGCGGCGGATGCTGCCCACCACCTCCTGCATGGTGGTGCCGGCCTTGTCGGCCAGGGTGACGCCGCGTTCCACGCGCTCCACACTCTCGCCGATCAAGTCCTTGATTTCCTTCGCGGCCTGCCCCGAGCGCTGCGCGAGGTTGCGCACCTCGCCGGCCACCACCGCGAAGCCCCGGCCCTGCTCCCCGGCGCGCGCGGCTTCCACCGCCGCGTTGAGCGCCAGGATGTTGGTCTGGAAGGCAATGCCGTCGATCACCGCGATGATGTCGGCGATCTTGCGCGAGCTGTTCTCGATGCCCTTCATGGTGTCGACCACCTGGTTCACCACCTCGCCACCCTGCTGGGCCACGCTGGAGGCGCCCTGCGCGAGCTGGTTGGCGGTGCGCGCGTGTTCCGCGTTCTGGGTCACGGTGCTGCCCAGCTGCTCCATCGATGCCGAGGTCTGCTCGAGCGCGCTGGCCTGGCTTTCGGTGCGGCGCGAGAGGTCGCTGTTGCCCGAGGCGATTTCCGCGCTGCCGTTGGAGACGGCCTCGGCGCCCTGCCGCACGGCGTGCACGGACGTGGCCAACCGTTCGGTCATGGTGCGCAGCTTGGCCAGGGCGCTGTGCGTGTCGCCCTCGCGCACCCGCATGGACACACCGAGGTCGCCAGACGCCACCGCGTCGGCGATGCGCTTGAGTTCATCGGGGTCGGCACCGAGGGAGCGCACCACCTTGCGCAGGTAGATCGCCAGCCCGGCCAGCCCCAGGGCAACGACCACCACGGAGACCACCACGATGTTGCGGTCGAGCTTCGAGAGGCTCTCGATCTCGTCGATGCGGTAGGCCAGGCGCTCGCCCTGGCGCTTCTTCTCCTGGGCCAAGGGCTTCAACAGGGCATTGCGCGCGGGGATGGTGTGGTCCACCAGGTAGGCGAAGGCTTCGTCCTTCTTGCCTTCCTGGATGAGCTTCACGTTGGCCTCGCCGATGCGCCAGAACTCGGTCATGAGGGCCGGCAGGGGCGCGAAGGCCTGTCGCCCGGCGTCGTCGATCATGCCCTCGCCGAACACCTTGAGCGCGTCGAGCAGCAGGCGTTTCTTCTCGCCGATGTCCGCCAGCGTGGCGTCGAGTTCCTGGGGGTTGCGCGAGAGGATCGCGTGGCGCACCTGCAACGAGGTGCGGGTGACGTTGAGCTCCAGCTCGGCAATGATCTGCAGCTGGGGCACGTTGGTTTCGTTGATGCGTTCGGCGGCATCCACCACCCGGCCCATCATGATCCAGACCGTGGCCGCGACGGCCAGCAGCAGCACGACGAGCGTGGCATTGATGAGCAGCAGCCGCTGCCCCAGATTCAAGCGTTGCGACATGGGTACCTCCTCAGGTGGCCCAAGTCGAGTGGCAACTTTCAGAGCAAGGCACAACGCCGCAAGACCGGGCCAGCTCAGGTTATGCGGCTGTCAAGTGGTGCAATGCGGGAAAAAGCCGGGAGAAACAGGCCTGTTTCTCCCGGCGCAGGCGGGGCCGTCAGTGGGCAGCGGTGCCGCGCAGCCGGTCGATGATGCCGTTGAGGGCCTCCAGCGAGCCGAACTGGATCACCACCTCGCCCATGTCCTCGAAGCGGCCGTGGCGCTTCACGCGCTTCTTGACCCGCACCTCGACGTCCGCCGTCAGCAGGTCGGCCAGCTCTTCTTCCACCCGGCGAATGTCGCGCGATTTCTCTTTCTTGAGTTTTTGCGGCGCCAGCGCGAATTCGGCGCCCAGCTTCTTCACCAGGCCCTCGGCCTCGCGCACCGACATCTTCCTGGCCGCGATCTGGTTGCCGGCGGTGATCTGGTGGGCCTTGTCCAGGGCCAGCAGCGCGCGCGCATGGCCCATGTCGAGGTCACCCGCCATCAACATGGTCTGCACCGGCTCGGCCAGCTGCAGCAGGCGCAGCAGGTTGCTCGCGGCGCTGCGCGAGCGCCCCACGGCCTGGGCCGCCTGCTCGTGAGTGAGCCCAAACTCTTTCACCAGGCGTTGCAGGCCGTGGGCCTCTTCCAGCGGGTTGAGGTCTTCGCGCTGGATGTTCTCGATCAGCGCCATGGCGGCGGCGGACTCGTTGGGCACGTCGCGCACCAGCACCGGCACGCTGTCCAGGCCGGCCAGCTTGGAGGCGCGGAAGCGCCGTTCGCCCGCGATGATCTCGTACTTGCCGGCGTTCGGGCCATCGGCCAGCTGCCGCACCAGGATGGGCTGCATCACGCCCTGCACCTTGATCGACTCGGCCAGCTCGTACAGCGCGCCCTCGTCCATGCGGGTGCGCGGCTGGTACATGCCCGCCACCAGCTCGGTCACGGGCAGGCTGCTGGGCGCGCCCTCGGCGGCGGCCGGCGCGGCGGCGCCCTCTTCCACCTTGGGGCCCAACAGGGCTTCGAGTCCGCGGCCGAGGCCCTTGGGTTTCTTGGTGACCATGGGTCTTCTTCTTTCGAAAATCAGAGGTTCATGAGTTCGGCCAGCACGGCATGGCCGGTCGGCCAGTCGCCCAGGCCGGACTCGGCGTTGATGTGACCGGCTTCGCCCAGATCGACGAAGCGCGAGCCCCAGGCCATGGCAAACGCCTGGGCCCGCTCGAAGCTGCAGTACGGGTCGTTGCGGCTGCCCACCAGCACGCTGGGGAAGGGCAGGCGCTGCAGGGAGATGGGTGACCAGCTCGGCAACACGGGGCGCATCTCTTCCCGCTCGGCATCGCCCGGCGCCACCAGCAGCGCGGCCTTCACGCGATCGGTGTTCTTCGAGTGCGAGGCCCAGGCCGCCGTGTGCAGGCAGCCCAGGCTGTGCGCCACCAGCACGGCGGGTTCGTCGCAGCCCAGCAGCACCTCCTCGAGGCGGGCGATCCAGTCACCGCGCTTGGGGCGCATCCAGTCGTGCTGGTCCACCCGGCGGTAGCCGTGGCTGGCCTCCCAGCGGCTCTGCCAATGGTCGGGGCCACTGTTCTGCCAGCCGGGGAGGATGAGGATGTTCTGAGGTTTCACGTGAAACACCCTCCGCTCAGAGCTTGCCGATGCGCGCGACCATCTCCTGCGCGAAGGCCACAAAGGCCTGGCTGCCGCGGGCCGCCGGGTCGAACACCACGCCGGGCAGGCCGTAGCTCGGGGCTTCGGCCAAGCGGACGTTGCGCGGGATCACGGTGTCGAACACCTTGTCGCCGAAGTGGGCCTTGAGCTGGTCGCTCACCTGCTGCTGCAAGGTGATGCGGGGATCGAACATCACGCGCAGCAGGCCGATGATGGCCAGGTCCTTGTTCAGGTTGGCGTGCACCTGCTTGATGGTGTTCACCAGATCGGTCAGGCCTTCGAGCGCGAAGTACTCGCACTGCATGGGCACGATCACGCCGTGCGCCGCGCACAGGCCGTTGAGGGTGAGCATGGACAGGCTGGGCGGGCAGTCGATCAGCACGAAGTCGTAGGCATCGCCCACCTCGGCCAAGGCGGTCTTCAGGCGCTTCTCGCGCCGCTCCACCTCCACCAGCTCGACCTCGGCCCCGGCCAGCTCCCGGTTGGCGCCGAGCACGTGGTAACCGCACTTCTCCGAATACACCGCCGCCTCGGCCACCGAGGCCGACTCCAGCAGCACGTCGTACACCGACAGCGCCATCTGCCGCTTGTCCACGCCCGAGCCCATGGTGGCGTTGCCCTGGGGGTCCAGGTCCACCATCAGCACCCGCTGGCCCACCTTGGCCAGGCCGGCAGCCAGGTTGACGGTGGTGGTGGTCTTGCCCACCCCGCCCTTCTGGTTCGCCACACAAAATATTTTCGCCATGGTGCTGCTTCTTATTTGGAGAGGGCCAGCTTGATGCCGAAGCCGATGAGGAAGACCCCCGCCAGCTTCTCCAGCGTGCGGCCGATGACCGGGTTGGCGCGCAGGCGCGCGGCCAGGAAGTGGGTGAGCAGCACGGCCACCAGGCCATAGAGGAAGGTGAGAACGGCCACGGTGACGGCCATGGCGCCGAAGGTGATCAGGCCCTGGTGGCGGGCCGGGTCCACGAACAGCGGGAAGAAGGCCATGTAGAACACGATGGCCTTGGGGTTGAGCAGGGTGATGACCGCCGCCTGCTGGAAATACTGGCGCGGGCGGATGTTGAGCACCGGGGCGTCGCCGGGTTTGGCGGTCAGCATCTTCCAGCCCAGCCAGGCCAGGTAGGCCGCGCCCAGCCACTGCACCGCGCTGAAGGCCGCCGGGTAGGCCGCGAGCAAGGCCGCCACACCGGCCACGGCCAGCCACATCAGCACCTGGTCCGCCGCGATCACGCCGAAGGTGGCGGCCAGGCCGCCGCTCACCCCACCCTTGCTGGTGGAAGTGATCAGCGCCAGGTTCCCGGGTCCGGGAATGAGCAAAAAGAGGACGATGGCGGCCACGAAAGCGCCGTAATCTGCGATGCCGAACATGGAGGAACCCCGAGAAGTGGAGGGTCGAGTTTAAGCGCCCGCCACGCGCCGGCTGTGATGTTCAGGCAACAGCGGCGGGGCCCGGGCGCATCCAGACGATGCAGCGCTCGGCCTCCAGGGCGGGCACCTGCAGCTGTTCCACGTGAAACACATCCACCCCGGGGGTGGCGGCGTTCAGGGCATCGAGTTCATCCGCCGGGTGTTTGCCTTTCATGGCCATCCAGATGCCGCCCTCGACCAGGGCGCCGCGCGACCAGTTCGTGAAGTCAACCAAGGACGCGAACGCCCGCGAGCACACCACGTCATAGCCTTGACCGGAGAGGGCGTTGAGACTCTCCACCCGGGCATGCAGGCCCCGCAGGTTGGGCAGCTTGAGCGTGGCCGCCGCCTGCTGGATGAAGGCCGCCTTCTTGGCCACCGTGTCCACGCAGGTCACCTGGATCTGCGGACACGCGATGGCGATGACCACGCCAGGCAGCCCGCCGCCCGAACCCACGTCCAGCAGCTGCAGCGCCCTGCCCTGCGTCTGTCGTTGCAGCGGGCCGATGGCGGCCAGGCTGTCGAGCAGGTGGTGCGTCATCATCTCGGCCGGGTCGCGCACGGCCGTGAGGTTGTAGACCTTGTTCCATTTCTGAAGCAGGCCGAGGTAGTCCAGCAGCAGGTCCACTTGACGGGCATCGAGGTCGAGCCGAAGCGACTGCAGCCCGGCCTGCAGGGTGGTGCGCAGATCGCTCATGCGGCGGCGTCGGCAGGCAAGGTGGCAAAGCCCTTGAAGCCACCCTTTTTCAGGTGGATCAACAACAGGGAAATGCTGGCCGGCGTGATGCCCGAAATGCGGGACGCCTGGCCCAGGGTCTCGGGCCGGTGCTTGGCCAGCTTCTGCCGCGCCTCGAACGACAGCGCCGTCACCTGCAGGTAGTCCAGGTCGGCCGGCAGCTTCAGGCCTTCGTAGTGGGCGGCGCGCTCCACCTCGTTCTTCTGGCGGTCGATGTAACCCGAGTACTTGGCGGCGATCTCCAGCTGCTCCACCACCGGCTCGAGCAACTCGGCCAGTGTTTCACGTGAAACCTCGGGCGCCGCGTGCTTGCCGCCGTCCATGCCCACGAGGTCCGCGTAGGCCACACCGGGCCGGCGCAACAGATCGAACAGGTTGTGCTCGTGTTCGATCGCCTTGCCCAGCACACGCTCGCCCTCTTCCGCCGGCAGGTTGCGCGGGTTCACCCAGGTCGCCTTCAGGCGCTCTGTTTCACGTGAAACCGCGTCGCGCTTGCGGCAGAAAGCGTCCCATTGCGCGTCGCCCACCAGGCCCAGGCGGCGGCCGGCTTCGGTCAGGCGCATGTCGGCGTTGTCCTCGCGCAGCTGCAGGCGGAACTCGGCGCGGCTGGTGAACATGCGGTAGGGCTCGGTCACGCCCTGGGTGACGAGGTCGTCCACCAGCACGCCCAGGTAGGCTTCGTCGCGGCGCGGCAGCCAGGCCGCTTCGCCGCGGCACTGCAGCGCGGCATTCAGCCCGGCGAACAGGCCTTGCGCCGCCGCCTCTTCGTAGCCCGTGGTGCCGTTGATCTGGCCGGCGAAGAACAGGCCCTGGATCTGCCTGGTCTCGAAGCTGTTCTTGAGCGAGCGCGGGTCGAAGTAGTCGTACTCGATGGCGTAGCCCGGGCGCAGGATGTGCGCGTTCTCCAGCCCCGGCATGCTGCGCACCAGCGCGTACTGGATGTCGAACGGCAGGCTGGTCGAGATGCCGTTGGGGTAGACCTCGTGCGTGGTCAGGCCCTCGGGCTCCAGGAAGATCTGGTGGCTGTCCTTGTCGGCGAAGCGGTTGATCTTGTCTTCCACGCTCGGGCAGTAGCGCGGGCCCACGCCCTCGATCTTGCCGGTGAACATGGGGCTGCGGTCGAAGCCCGAGCGAATGATGTCGTGCGTGCGCTGATTGGTGTGCGTGATCCAGCACGGCACCTGCTGCGGGTGCATCGCCGTGCTGCCCATGAAGCTGAACACCGGCACTGGCCGGTCCGGATTCATGCCGCCGGGCACGCCATCGCCCGGCTGCTCGGTGCACTTGGAATAGTCGATGCTGCGGCCGTCCAGGCGCGGCGGCGTGCCGGTTTTCAGGCGGCCCTGCGGCAGCTGCAGTTCCTTCAGGCGGGCCGAGAGCGACACCGCCGGTGGGTCGCCCGCGCGGCCGGCCGCGTAGTTGTTCAGGCCCACATGGATCTTGCCGTCCAGAAAAGTGCCCGCCGTCAGCACCACGGTGCGGCCGCGGAAGCGGATGCCCACTTGCGTTACAGCCCCCACCACCCGGTCACCTTCGACCATCAGGTCGTCCACCGCCTGCTGGAACAGCCAGAGGTTGGGCTGGTTTTCCAGCGTGCGGCGGATCGCGGCCTTGTAGAGCACGCGGTCGGCCTGGGCGCGCGTGGCGCGCACGGCCGGGCCCTTGGAGCTGTTGAGAATGCGAAACTGGATGCCGCCCTCGTCGGTGGCCAGCGCCATCGCGCCCCCCAGCGCATCCACCTCTTTCACAAGGTGCCCCTTGCCGATGCCACCGATCGACGGGTTGCAACTCATCTGGCCCAGGGTCTCGATGTTGTGCGTGAGCAGCAGCGTGGCGCAGCCCATGCGCGCGGCGGCCAGCGCGGCCTCGGTGCCGGCGTGCCCGCCGCCAACGACGATGACATCGAATTCCTGTGGGTACAACATGGTGCTTCTTCCGGGGAAATGCAGGCCCGGTGCGCCCGGGCAACCTGCGATTGTCCCACCGTTGGGGATTTCCTGCCCCTTCCACCCTCTCACGGAACGCAGGAATGCTGCGCGGCGGCGGTGCCAGAATCCCGGCCATGAGCACCTTTCCACCCCTCCTCGTCTTCGCGGGCAGCACCCGCGCCCAGTCCCACAACCGCCGCCTGGCCCAGGTCGCTGCCGACCTCGCTCGCGCCGCCGGCGCCCCGGTGACCCACCTCGAACTGGCCGACTTCGACCTGCCGATGTACAACGCCGACCTGGAAGCGCGCGGCACGCCGGCCGCCGCGATCCGCCTCAAGGAAATCTTTTGCGCCCACCCGGCGTGGGTGATCTGCTCACCCGAGTACAACGGCAGCTACACCGGCCTGCTCAAGAACACCATCGACTGGGTCTCCAGCCCCGTCAAGGGCGACCCCGAGTGGGGCGACGGACTCAAGCCCTTCGCCGGCAAGGTGGTGGGCCTGCTGAGCGCCTCGCCTGGCGGTCTGGGTGGCCTGAGAAGCCTGTCCCACCTGTCTCCACTGCTATTGAATTTGCAGTGCTGGTTGACCCCGCGCCAGTTCGCGCTGGCGCGGGCGGGCGAGGCCTTCGATGCCAGCGGGCAACTGGCCGAGCCCGCGCGCCTGGGCGTGCAGGGCGTGGTCGACCAGGCGCTCTGGGCCGCGCAGCGCTTCAACAGCTGACCACCGCATGCGCTCAGCGCGTGCGCCGCAGGATCTCGTCGGCCAGCTTCTGGTACTCGCCGTTGAAATGGTGGTCCCCCGGCAGCGGCACCGGCGTCACCTGTGTGGTGGGCACGCGCGGGCAGACCGTGTCGCGGTCGTTGGTGCCGTAGACGCACAGCGTGTCGGCTGCCGCGAGCTTCTGCAGCTCGGGCTTGAGCGGCAGGCCGCCGCTGTCGCGCTTGACCCAGTTGCTCAGACGGAACTCGAACGACGCTTTCTCGCCCGGCCCGATCAGCACCGTGTGCGCCACCAGCCCACGCGAGCTCGCGGGCAGGCGCGGCACCGCGAAGGGCAGCACGTCCGCGCCCTGCGAATAGCCGATCAGCAGCGCCCGGCTTTTTTTCCATTGCACGGCGAAGCTGCGCAGCACACGGTCCAGGTCTTTGGCCAGACCCTCGGGCGTGCGCGCCGACCAGAAGTAGCGCAGCGAGTCCAGCCCCACCACCGGCACGCCCGCCGCCGCGAACTTCGCGGCCAGCTCCTTGTCGATGCCGGCCCAGCCGCCGTCGCCGGAAAGCAGCACGGCAAAGGTGTCGGAGGTGCCAGCGGAGGGCACGGGCACCAGGGGCAGGTCGGCCACGCCGGTGTCGGGCGGGAGCGCCGCGACAGCGGGCGCGCGGCTGAGCTGTCGCTGCGCATCGAGCAGCGAGGACGTGGCATCCGGGCCGGCCACGTTCACCAGCTGGGCCCCGCGCACCTGGGCCACAAAATCCTGTGCCGTCGCCAGCGAGCAGGCCTTGTCTTCACTGTCCCGCAGCGCCGTCCAGGGCGCGTGCAGTTGCGGTGACGGCAGCAGCGTCAGGGCCGAGCTGTCGGCCCGGCGCGTGAAGTGCACGCCTTCACCCTTGCACAGCGGCCGCTTCACCGACAGCGTGGGACAAAAACCCATCGAGACCGCGCCGCCGAAGGTCTGGTCCGGTGCCTGCGCGAGCATCGCGTAGGCCAGCGTACCGCCCTGCCCCTCGCCCACCAGCAGCGGCGGGAAGTAGGCCGGCAGGCGCGCATACCCCTGCAGAAAGTGCGAGAGGTTTTCCAGGTCGCCATCGGGCAGCAGGCAGTCGCCGCCGTCCTTGGTCAGCGCGGCCAGCAGGCGCGGCGTGTGGATGCCGGCCACCAGCGCGCCCTGCCCGGCCAGGGCCTGCGCCTGGGCGGCCAGCGCGGGCGTCCAGCCGCCCTCGCCCGAGAGGAACAGCACGAAGGACTTGGCCTCACCCAGCGGCCGGTACAGCGACAGGTTCTTGAAGTTGCCGTGCGAAAGTGTTTCGGTGGTGGCAGCGGCCTTCGCCTGCGCGAGCGCCACCCCGGGCAACGCCAGGGCCGCCAGCAGACAGGCCGCGATGAGCGAGGTCCTGGTCTTCATTTGGAGATCACCTTGCGCAGGCCACCCGCGATCAGCGCGGCCACGTCGGCCAGGATGAAAAACGGCGCGAACCCACCCGGCGAGGCCAGGTAGCGCGGCTCCCAGACCGGGTCGAATTTTTCCTTGAACGCGCGCAGGCCCTGGAAGTTGTAGAAGTTCTCGCCGTGGTTGAACAGCAGCCGGCCCAGGCGGTGCCAGTTGGGCGCCAGCGGGTGCTGCGCCATGCCCGAGAGCGGCACCATGCCCAGGTTGAAGCGTTGGTAACCCTGCGCCTGGAAATGCAGGATGGTCTGCGCGAAAAGAAAATCCATCGCGCTGCGCGGTGCATCGGGCAGCTGGCGCATCAGGTCCACGCTGGCCTCCAGCTTCTGGTCGGTGCGCAGCAGCGTCGCGAAGGCCACGATGCGTTCGCCCTGTCGCACCACCGCCACCGGCTGGCGCAGCACGTAGTCGCGCCGGAACGCGCCCAGCGAAAAGGCTTTCTCCGCCGTCTGATGCTCGTTCAACCAGGCGTCCGAAATCAATTGCAGCTGGCTGAACACGGCCACCGCCTGCTCCGGCATCAGCACCTCGAAGCTCAGGCCATCGCGCTGCGCACGCGCCACGCCGTGGCGCAGGTTCGCGCGCGCCTTGCCCTGCAAGGTGAACGTGGGCAGGTCCACCAGCGCGCATTCGCCGAGCTTGTGCACGCGCAGGCCCGCGTCCAGGTACACCGGCAGGCCCTCGGGGCGCACCTGGTAGAAGGCCGCGCGCCCACCCGATTCGCGCGCCTGCTCCACGAAGCGCCACACCAGTTCGGCCCATTCATTCACCGGTCCCACCGGGTCGTACAGCGCCACCCACGAGCGGCCGCGCCGCCCGAACATGATGAAGGCGCGCTGCGTGTCCGACACCATCAAGCTCTTGTCGCCCATCATCACCAACCCGGCACCGGCCGAAGGCTGGGCGCGCACGATGCGCGCGGCCTGCTCCAGCGCGCCGCTGTCGGGCTTGACCAGCACCGCCTGCGGCCGGCGCAGCAGCCGGCTCAGCGCCACCGCGAGCGTGATCAGGCACACGGCCACCAGGGCGCGCAGCGAACGCGGCGCGTAACCGTCGAACTCGAACTGCCACCAGACCTGGTTCACGTAGTCCACGTCGCGGTACACGAAGAACAGCAACGCCGTGACCGCCATCACCACCGCCGCCACCGCGGCCAGCCAACCCCAGGTGAAGGCCTGCGAGAACAGCGCCGCGCGCCGGTTGAACTGCTTGCGCGAGAGCGCCAGCGCGCCCGCCAGCACCAGCAGCAGCACCGCTTCCGACACCGCGATGCCCTTGGGCAGGCACAGCACCAGGCTCACCAGCGCCAGGCCCAGCCCGGCCCACCACGACGCGTCCAGCCGCAGGAACATGCCGCGCGCCACGAACAGCAGCGCCAGCCCCGCGATGCTGCCCAGGAAGTGCGCCGCCTCCACCACCGGCAGCGGCATGTGGCGCGAGAGCAGTTCGGTGGCGCCCTCGGTGGCCGGCGTCACGCCCGAGACCAGCAGCACCACGCCCACCACCCAGGTGAAGGCCGACAACAACAAGGGCGAGAGGCTCGCCGCCGCCTTCACCACCGGCGTGGCCGCGCCGCGCTGCCATTCGGCGCCCGCCAGCATCGCCACGGCCAACGCCAGCGGCAGCAGGTGGTAGACCACGCGGAACATCACCAGCGCGGCGGCCAGCTGCTCGGCCGGCACATGGTGGCCCAACGCCAACAGCATCACCGCCTCGAACACCCCCAGGCCGGCCGGCACGTGGCTGATCACGCCCAGCGCGATCGCCAGCGCGAAGAAGCCCACGAAGGCCGGAAAGGCAATGGCCCCGGCCGGCAGCAGAAACCACAAAGCGGCCGCGGCGGCCACCACGTCCACGGCCGAAATCAACAACTGCTGCAGCGCCAGCGACGCGCTCGGCAGGCGCAGCACCACGCCCCGGAACACCGTCTCGCCCCCGCGCCGGCAGAACCCGATGAACGCGCCCGCCGCCAGCAACACCGCCACCGCCAGCCCACGCAACAGGCCCGGCGGCGTGCCGAACACCGACTGCACCGTGCCCGCGCCCCACACCAGCGCGCCCGCACCCACCACCACGATGCCGATGCCGAACCCGAAGGCGTTGAACACGATGGCGCGCGAGACCAGGCCCGCTTCCAGCCCCGCCGCCCCGTACAGCCGCATGCGCACCGCGCCGCCCGTGAGCACGCCCAGGCCGATGGTGTTGGACAGCGCATAGGCGATGAACGCGGTCTTCGCCACCACGCGCTGCGGCAGCTGCGCGCCCGCATAGGCCAGGGCCGTGCGGTCGTAGAACGTGAGCGCGAAGTAACTCGCTGCGGTGGCCAGCACCGACAAGGCGAGCGCCGTGGCCGGTGTGGCGCGCACCGCGTCCACGATCTCGCCGTAGCTCAGCTCGGTCATGAGCTTGTGGCCGGCCTGCAGCAGCAGCGCACCCAGCAGCACGGCCAGCGCCGCATACACCCACAGGCGCCACTGGCTCAGACGGGACACCAGCGTCTCGGGGGTGGCGGTGGTCACGGGCATGAAGGGATGAACGTGTTCCGGTGAAAGGCAAGGGCACCCAGGGGCACCAGCGATGGACCAGTGTAAGCCCCTGCCCGCGCGCGACAATGCCACCCATGCTCCCCCCTGCTTCCGCCATGGCCTGCCGGCCCGGCTGCGCCGCCTGCTGCACCGCGCCGTCGATCAGCAGCCCCCTGCCCGGTCTGCCCCATGGCAAGCCTTCCGGCATGCCTTGCCCGCACCTCGATGCCGCGCTGCGCTGCCGCCTGTTCGGCCGGCCCGAGCGCCCGGCCGTGTGCGGCTCGCTGCAACCGCAGGCCGCCATGTGCGGCAACAGCCGGGAACACGCGATGCACTGGCTGGGCGAACTTGAACGGCTGACGCAGCCCGCGCGCTGAAGCGCGCTTCGCGCTCCCTGTGCTGGACGCGCAAAAAACGGCCCGCATCGCGAACCACCGGGATAGCCCCCGCACTCAAGCCTTCGTGCCCGGCCGTGGCGCGCTGAGTGCGCACCCAGGCCACCCCCCCCGTGCGCAAGCCCGCTGCGCACCCGCAGCTTCGACAGACCCCTCGTCGCGATGAAACTCGAATCTCCTCCTGCAACCCCACAAGGCCCCGATGCCTTCGGCCCCCTCATCAACGCCACTTGCGAACTGGTGGGCGTGGCGCCCGCCACCGCGTGGCTGGATCTGCCCATGAAAGACTACCGATGCGCCACCTTCCAGGTGGACGGCGTCGAGTGCCTCGTGAGCCACCGCTCGATCGACCCCGAGGCCTTGTTCATCCACTGCGTGTTCGGGCCAGTGCCCGAGGTGCGCAGCGCCGATGCCCTGCTCAGCCTGCTCCAGTTGAACCTGACCCTGTACGGCCGCGGTTCGCCCACCTTTGGCGCGGACGCCGAGCGCAACCTGCTGCTGTGCATGGAAGAGCACCTGCAAGACCTGCGCGCCGAAGACCTTGCCCAACGCCTGGAAAACCTGGCGACACAGGCCATCGGTTGGAGAAAGGTCTGGTTGGCGCATGGGTAACAAGGTCTCTGCCCCCCTCACACATCCGATCTACGGGCCGATCTATCCACTCACCGTCTCCCCCCACAGTGCCATTGAGATCGGCGACATCTTGGCGGTGGCGCTCTGGACGGGCTTGCGCGACATGTCCGCCAGCATCATCTCTTCTGGGGTGGGGTTTGCCGTCACCTTGAGTGCCCGCATCCTGTGTCACGGCGTGCCGCAAGTGCAGCAGGAGTCCACCGCCCAGAGACTGGCCCAGATCCTGGGGACGGAGGAAAACCAAGACCGCTTTGAGGGAGTGCCGGGGGCGCATCACGGCATCGCGGCCATCAGCGTTGTAGCGGTGGCTTTCGCGGGTTTTTTCTTCGGCTCGGCCGGCACCTGGGAACGGCGCTCGGCAAGAACCTGGATCGGCGTCGGGACCGCCGCCGTGGGCGTCGCCCTCACCCTTGCCTCCGTCTACAGGCAGGAAAGCGACCTGTCGAGGACGGACACCGCGACCAACTACCTCGGCATGGCCATCGCCGCACTGACGCGCGACTTCATTCAGGCTCAGGCCGGCCGCATTTTTCCTGAAGTTCGTCTGCATCCAGAGCGCGCTCTGCGTTGGGCATTGAATGCAAACACCAGAACCCACCTCCTGCGATTGGGCACCCACATGGTGTTGTATGCGGGGATGAGCATCACGTTGAGCCGTTGGGTGGCCCTGCGCAACCTCCTGCACCCCGACTACAGTGGCATGAACCGGGAGCTTGGGATGTTTTCGAGCGACTCATGGAGGACCTTCGCGTTTCGCGGCCTCAACGAGGGAATCGACGGGGCCGTCGGCGTCATGCTGCTTGCCTGCTTCTTCCATGGGCATCTTCGGCGAGGACACGGCTGGCTCACCGGACCCGGCATCACCGTGAAAGAAGTGGCGCGGCGGGGTGGCTCGCGCGTCGCCATGAACCAGCCCGTCAGCGCCATCCAATCACTGATACCTTCCAAAGACTGGTACCTCGCGGCGTTGCAGGGCGTCACGGTGCTTCGCGGCGCCGTGCTCAACCTGGAACCGACGTGGCCCGGCACAGCCGGCGGCGGCGACTGTCTTCTGCACGCCGCTGCAGACGTCCTCGATGGCGGCGAGTGGAGGTGCGACGCCGCCCGCATCAGGGCAGCCCTGTGCAACCAGATCCGCCGATTGGCGCAGAACAGCGCCGATTCTGCGGAAAGTCTCAACTTGGTGGAGCACCACCTGGAACAGGCCGTCTCTCAGATGCGTGCGGATGCCGGAGAGCCGGCATATGCGGTTCTGGACGGCAACCGCCTGCTTGAAACCCTGCCGGAGACACTGCGAAGTGAACTCGAAGCATCCAGGCCCGAACAACACCCCTTGGTGGCAAACAGATGGCTGAACGAGGAGAGTCAAAGAGCTGCCTTGCTGCACTCCGTTGCCCGCTACTACGAACAAGACGGGTGCTATCTGCCCACGCGGGTGCTTCCGTGCCTGGCCCGGGTGCTGAATCGCCCCCTCGCACTGCATGGGGAAAGCACCACCGTCATGTACGACGCCGAGGGGAATGCCCTCAACGACCCTGCCGAAAACATGGTTCACATCCGGCACCGACTTTCGATTCACGGTGAGGCGGGCGATCACTTTGAACGCATCGAGGCGTCCTCCGCTCGACGTCGGGAGAACGGAGAACTGCAGAGTCCGCAGGAGACAGGTTCGCTAACCCAGTCCGGGAATACGGCCGGCACGAAAAGCTCCATGAAGGCCTCGCACCAGCACATCGAGCTAGCCATTGAGTCGGAAACCCAGCTCCACGTCGGCCACGGCAATGAGTCCAACAACAACGCACGTCAACGGACAACGCCGAGAAGCGGACAAGGGCAACACAATCAGCGGACGGATTCCATGAACGGGGAAAGTCGGGAGCAGCACGAGAAGACGGACTAGCGTGGCAAGCCCGCCACGCACAGGTGACAGCGGCCCCGCAGGGCGCGCGATAGCATGGCCGTCCTGCCCCACGGAGCGCTTCGCATGCACATCCCTTCCCTGAAAGAAGTCGTCAGCGCCGAAGAATGGGCGCTGCGCTGCGACCTCGCCGCCTGCTACCGCCTCGTCGCCGCCTACGGCTGGAGCGACCTGGTCTTCACCCACATCAGCGCCAAGCTGCCCGACAGCGTGAGCGGGGGCGAACACCAGTTCCTCATCAACCCCTACGGCCTCATGTTCGACGAGATCACGGCCAGCAGCCTGGTCAAGGTCGACATGGCCTGCAACAAGCTGCACGACTCGCCCTTCCCGGTGAACCCGGCCGGCTTCGTGATCCACAGCGCCGTGCACGAAGCGCGGCCCGAGGCCGGCTGCGTGCTGCACACCCACACGCGCGCGGGCGTGGGCGTGAGCGCGCAGAAGGCCGGCATCCTGCCCATCAGCCAGCAGAGCACCTTCGTGCTGGCCTCGCTGGCGTACCACGGCTACGAGGGCGTGGCCTTCCGCCCCGAGGAGAAGCCGCGCCTGCAAGCCGACCTGGGCCAGGCCAACTACCTCGTGCTGCGCAACCACGGCCTGCTCACCGTGGGCCGCACCATCGCCGACGCCTTCCTGTCCATGTACACCTTCGAGAACACCTGCCGCATCCAGATCGACGCGCTGGCCGGCGGCGGTGAACTCACGCAGGTCGATCCCCGCATCCTCGCCGGCATGGCCGACGTGATGCGCATCGCCACCGCCGGCCAGGGCGCGCAGCTAGCGTGGCCGGCGCTGCTGCGCAAGGTGGACAAACTCGATCCGGGTTACAAGACCTGAGGCCCAGAAGCGGCGCGCAGATCAGGTAGGCGACGCCACAAACGCCGCCATGCCTTCGAGCACGGTGCGCAAACGCATCAGCTCCCGCGAGCCGTCCAGCCGCTTCGACCACGCCGCGATGCGCGAGACGCGCTGCAAGCGCGGCAGCAGGTGGGCGATGAAGGCGCGCAGCGCCGGTCCGCCCGTGCCGCCCTGCTCATAGGCCTGCAGCACGGCGAGCACCGCGCCGGGCCCCAGCGGTTGCAGGTAGCGCGCCAGCGAGAGCAGCATCTGCAGCACGTCGTAGACCTGCACGGTCTCCAGCGCCATGCCCGGGCGCAGGCGCTCCTCGAAGTCCAGCCGCGCGAAGCGCCGGCCGTCCCAGGTGGTGTTGCGCAACTGGGCCCCACCGTGCCACTGGCCGCGCGCGTGGAAGGCCGCGAGGTCGGCGCTGGCCGCCACCATCAGCGGCAGGCGCTCGCCCTCGGGCCGGCGGTGCAGCTGCAGGTCCACCGTCTCGCCGATGTCGCCGGTGGTGAGCGTGAACCCGTCGAAGGCCAGCACCGGGGGCACGTGCTCCCCAGCAGCCGCCAGGGCCACGAGGCGCTCGTGTTCATACGCCAGCAAGGCCCGGGCGTCGGTCTGGCGCACGGCGCGCCAGGGCACGGGCACGTCCACGAAATGCGCGAACACCCAGATGCCCAGCGACTTGGACCAGCTGCGCAGCGGCCGGTCGGCGGTCTTGGTCCAGGTCTTGGCGGGGGGGGTGGTCGGTTCGGGCAGGCTCACAAGGGCGCGATTATCCCGAAACCGGCCGCGCCGGCTAGGGCGCGTCGGCGTAGCGCCGCAGCTCCCACTCGCTCACCTGCTGGCTCCAGGCCGCCCATTCGTCGTGCTTGAGCGCCAGGAACTGCGCGCAGAAGGCAGGGCCGACGGCCTCGCGCAAGGCCGCGTCCGCCGCCAGGGCGTCGAGCGCGGCGAGCAGGTCGCGCGGCAGGCGCGCGGGCAGGGCATCGCCCATGGCGTGGCGCTCGTAAAGGTCGTCCTCGCAGGGCGCCACCGGTGGCAGCGCCTGGTCGATGCCCGAGAGGCCCGCGGCCAGCGTGGCGGCGATGGCCACGTAGACGTTGCACGCCGGGTCTGGCAGGCGCCATTCCATGCGCCCGGCCACGCCACGCACGAGGCAGGTGCGGTTGTTGTCGCCCAGGGCCTTCCACACCGGCGACCAGGTGGTGCCCGAGGCGCTGCGGCTCGCGGCCAGGCGCTTGTAGCTGTTGACGGTGGGCGCGCACAGCGCGGCCAGCGCGTCGGCGTGGTGCAGCAGGCCGGCGGCGAAGCGCTGGCCGGTCTCGCTCAGGCCCAGCACGCCGGCCGGATCGGCCATCACGGGCCGGCCTTGCTCGTCCGTCAGGCTCAGGTGGAAATGCAGGCCGCTGCCCGGCGCGTGCGCCAGCGGCTTGGGCATGGTGGAGAACACCAGACCGTGCTGACGCGCCACCGCCTGCGCGGCGAGCTTGAAGAGCTGGTAGCGGTCGGCGGCGGCGAGCGCGTCGTCGTGCCGGTAGTTGATCTCGTACTGCCCGCTCGCGTCCTCGTGGTCGATCTGCTCCAGCTGGAAGCCCAGCGCCTCCAGCGTGCGGCGCATCTCGTCGAGAAAACCGAAGTTGCGGCCCATGGCCTGCAGGTCGTAGGACGGTTTGGCGAGCCGGTCTTCCCCATCGGCCACGCGCCACTGGCCTTGCGCGTCGCGCTGCAGCAGAAAGAACTCGGGCTCGATGCCGACCCACAGCGTCCAGCCCCGTTCGGCTTTCAGGCGCGCCACCTGGCGCTGCAGCACCTGGCGCGGGCAGGTGTCCAGCGGCTCGCCGCCGGCGTAACCGTCGCACACCGCGTGCGCCACGCCCGGCATGAAGGGCAAGGGCCGCAGGCTCTCGGGCCGCACCCGGCCCATGTACTCGCTGCGCGCGCCCATGCGCGGCAGGCCGGTGCCCGCGATGCTGGGGCCGGAGAAACCGGCGCCCTGCTCCACCGCCTGCTGCAGGCGCTCCAGCGGCACGAGCTTGCCCTTGGGCGCGCCCAGCAGGTCGGTGAAGGTGGCCAGCACCGAATGGATGCCCTGCGCGCGCAGGACCGCGACGCGTTCCTCCAGCGTGGCCACCAGGCTCAAGCGAGCACCTCGGCCAGCGCGGCATCGAACGCGGCCAGGCCTTCGGCGAACACGTTGTCCTCGATGGTGAGCGGGAACAGGAAGCGGATCACGTTGCCGTACACACCGCAGGTGAGCAACAGCAGGCCGCGCTTCAAAGCGGCCATCTGCACACGCTTGGTGGTGTCGGCATCGGGCGCGCCGGTGGCCGGGTCGACGAACTCGCAGGCCACCATGGCGCCCAGGCCGCGCACGTCGCCCATGCGCGTCTTGTATTGCGCGCGCTGCGAGATCAGGTGGGCGATGAGCTGGTCGCCCAGCTTCTGCGCGCGCGCGGGCAGCTGCTCTTCTTCCATCACGTCGAGCACCGCGAGCGAGGCCGCGATCGCCAGCGGGTTGCCCGCGTAGGTACCGCCCAGGCCGCCGGGCGCGGGGCCGTCCATGACGGCGGCCTTGCCGCTCACCGCCGACAAGGTGGTGCCCCCGGCCATGCTCTTGGCCATGGTCATGAGGTCGGGGCTCACGCCGAAGTGCTCCATGGCGAACATCTTGCCGGTGCGCGCGAAGCCGGTCTGCACTTCGTCGGCCACCAGCAGGATGCCGTGCTGGTCGCACAGCGCGCGCAGCCACTGCACGGCCTCTTTCTGGATCACGTTGAAACCGCCCTCGCCCTGCACCGGCTCGAACACGATGGCCGCCACGCGCGAGGGCTCGATGTCGCACTTGAAGAGCTGCTCCATCGCGTGCTTCGTCTCGTCGAGCGAGGCGCCCTGGGCCGGAAAGGGCACGTGGTAGATCTCGGGCGGGAACGGGCCGAAACCGGCCTTGTACGGCTGCACCTTGCCGGTGAGCGCGACCGAGAACATGGTGCGGCCATGGAACGCACCGCCGAAAGCGATGACACCGGTGCGCCCGGTGGCCGAGCGCGCGATCTTCATCGCGTTTTCGATCGCCTCGGCACCGGTGGAGAAGAAGGCCGTCTTCACCGGCCCGTCGATCGGCACCAGCGCGTTGATGCGCTCGGCCAGCGCCACGTACTCGGTGTAGGGCACCACCTGGTAGCAACTGTGCGTGAAGCGCTGCAGCTGCGCGGCGATCGCCGCCTGCACCTTGGGATGCACGTGACCCGTGTTGAGCACGGCGATGCCGCCGGCGAAATCGATGAAGCGGCGCCCCTCGATGTCCCAGAACTCGGCGTTCTTCGCGCGCTCGATGAAGAAGTCGCCGAACACGCCCACGCCGCGCGGCGTGGCGGCCTGGCGGCGCGCGTGCCAGCTGGCGTTGGTGTGCGGGGCGTTCAGGTTGGCGGCTTTCTGCGGTGCGTTCATGTCAGGTCTCCTCAGAGGGGGCTGTCGATCCGGATCCAGGTGGTTTTCGTCTCGGTGTACTTGTCGAAGGCGTGCAGCGACTTGTCGCGGCCCACGCCGCTCTGCTTGAAGCCACCGAAAGGCACGGTGATGTCGTCCTCGTCGTAGGAGTTCACGTGCACCGTGCCCGCGCGCAGCGCGCGCGCCACGCCGTGCGCCTTGTTGATGTCGCGCGTCCACACCGCCGCCTGCAGGCCGTAGATGTTGCTGTTGGCCTGCTTGACCACGTCGGCCGCGTCGGTGAACGACAGCACCGAGAGCACCGGGCCGAAGATTTCCTCGCGCGCGATGGTCATGGTGTTCGTCACGCCGTCGAAGATGGTGGGTTGCACATACAGACCGCCCTTCACGGGCTCGACCGCCGCGCCACCGGCGAGCAGCTTCGCGCCCTCCTGCTGGCCGCTGTCGATGTAGCGCAGCACGGTGTCGAGCTGCGTGCGGTCCACGATCGCGCCCATCACGGTGCTTTTCTCCAACGGGTTGCCCGGCTGGTACTGCGGCACCAGCTTCAGGGCCTTCTCCAGGAAGGCCTCCTTGATCGAGGCCTCGACGAAGAGCCGAGACGGCGCGTTGCAGCTCTCGCCCTGGTTGAAGAAGATGCTGCCCACCGCGGCCTCCACCGCCTTATCGAGGTCGGGGCAGTCGGCGAACACGATGTTGGGCGACTTGCCACCCAGCTCCGTCCAGGCGCGCTTGAGGTTGCTCTGCCCGGCCATCACGTGGATCTGCTTGCCCACGCGCGTGCTGCCGGTGAAAGCGATGCAGTCCACGTCCATGTGCAGCGCGAGTGGGCTGCCGGCCTCGGCGCCATAGCCCGGTACCACGTTGAACACGCCGGGTGGAATGCCGGCGGCCAGCGCGAGTTCGGCCAGGCGCAGCGCGGTGAGGGGCGATTTCTCGCTCGGTTTGAGCACCACCGAGTTGCCGGCCGCGAGCGCGGGCGCGATCTTCCAGGCCGCCATGATCATGGGGTAGTTCCAGGGCACGATCACCCCCACCACACCCACCGGCTCGCGCGTGATCAGCGCCAGCGCGGTGCTGGGCGTGGGCGCGATCTCGTCGTACACCTTGTCCACCGCCTCGCCGTACCAGCGAATGCAATTGGCCGCGCTGTTCACGTCCACGCTGCGCGCGTACTTCACGGGCTTGCCCATGTCCAGGGTTTCGGTCAGCGCCAGTTCGTCGGCGTGGGCGATCAGCTGCTCGGCGAACTTGATCATCACGCGCTTGCGCTGCGCGGGCGCCATGCCGCTCCAGCGGCGGTCCTCGAAGGCCGCGCGGGCGGCGGCCACGGCCGCGTCGATGTCGGCCTCGCCGCAGCGCGCCACGGCGGTGAGCAAACGGCCGTCCACCGGCGAAATGCAGTCAAAGGCCTGGCCGTCGCGCGCGGCGATGCGCTCGCCGTTGATGAAGGCGCGGCCGTCGAAGGAGAGGTCGGTCATGAAGCGGGTTCCGGGGTTGCTGGGCCAAGGATTGGCCCCATGCTACGCCCGAAACGCGACGAACTGCGTATCCACTTTTTCGAGCTGGCAACGATCCAGTGCGTCACCCGAAAAAAGACCACCCGAAGGTGGCCGAACCCGGCATCTTCAACCGATCAGCAGCTCGGAAGACAGCTCTTCGAGAAGGTCTTGGGCAAGCACGGATTTTTCCCGCCGCCCTGGTTTCCTCCACTGAGACAGAAAAGCGCACAGCAATAAACCACGCCGAGCCCCACGGCGTACACGCCGCCGCTGGCCACGGTCAGTCCCAGGGATGTGCCGTGAAACGTCAAACAGCGCGCTCTTTGAACGCATCGATCGTCCGTTTCCACGCACTGCCAGTACTCGCGGCAGCTGTTCTTAAGATCCTCGTAGGAATCGTCATTGCGCGCCCGCGGGCGCTCCGACAATTGGTTGTTCGTGAGGACTGGCATGCCAAGCGGCTGATCGCTGCGCGCTTGGGCGATGACCACAGGAAGTCCGCTCGACCCACCAGGCGGGTTGACCTGGGTTTCATGGCGGACGATCCCCGCACCGCTCGACAGGCCAATCCCCGACCGCGGCGGGTTGTCGACCGGCAAGTGGCTCAGTTGAGACACCACCTCCTCCCGAGAGACCTCTCTATGGGGCTCCGTGAGATTCCGGGGCACCTCCAAGGCCACCTCATTGAGATCGATGGCATGGGGAATGTGAGCGGCGGACCGATCGATGTGGAAGCTGCTGTTCATGGGATTTTTCAGGGTTGTGAGAGGTTGCGGTGGAGGTCTTCGACGGTGTTGGACCAATGCCTGAACAAGACACCCAGCGCATCGAATGCGTGGCGCAGCTCGGGCGCGGCCATGGAGGGATGGACCGCTAACCGGGAGGTCAGCACGGCTTCCTCCGAATCCGGCGGCACGCTGAATGTGGTCCCGCCCAGTCCCCACCGATGGTTGGCTGTGAGCATGGACCGATGGCACTGAGGCCGGAGGAAGGCCGGGATCTCGCCCAGCTCGGCCCGGACCAGGATGTGATCGGCGCTGATGCCGGGCTCGAAATGGATGGCCACGCGCCGCCCGTCCACGGTGAGCAGGCCATCGCGCAAGAGATCGTCGGGGTCGAGCCGCTCCTGCTCACAGAAGCGCCGGATGAGGTTCTGGTAGTCCTCGGTGTTCATGGTTTCCTCTGGGATGAAGACGGACCAGAGGCAAGTGAGGGGCATCCCATGAAAGTTCAGCCGGCCGGCCAACAAAAAGGCCACCCGAAGGTGGCCTTGGACATCGGCAGCGGGGCCGCGTCAGCTCTTGAGCGCCGCCGCGATCTCCCGCTCGCGCCGCCGCGTGGCGCGCGCCACCCAGATCGCATAGCTCACGATCACGATGGTCACCGTCACGATCAGCAGCGTGGCCGCCGCGTAGATGGTCGGGTTGATGCCGCGCCGCGCGTAACCGAAGATCACCTGCGGCAGCGTGTTCACGCCCGGGCCGGAGAGGAACTCGGAAATCACCACGTCGTCGAACGACAGCGTGAAGGCCAACAGGAAGGCCGCGAGCAGGGCCTGGAAGATGTTGGGCAGCGTGATCAGGAAGAACACCTGGTGCGGCCGGGCGCCCAGGTCCATGGCGGCGTCCTCGATCGAGCGGTCCATCTCCAGCAGGCGCGACTGGATCACCACCACGCCATAGGCCATGCCCAGCAGGGTGTGGCCCAGGATGATGGTGAGCATGCCGCGCTGCGGCCAGCCGAACAGGTTCTGCGCGCCCACGGCCAGCAGCAGCAGCGACAGGCCGATGATCACCTCGGGCATCACCAGCGGCGCGTTCACCATGCCGCTGAAGACGGTGCGGCCCAGGAAGCGCCGGTAGCGCACCAGCACGAACGCCGCGAAGGTGGCCAGCACCGCCGAGAGCACGCCGGTGATGGCCGCCACCTTGAGCGAGAGCCAGAAACCTTCGACGATCTTGGTGTCGCGCGTGAGCGCCTCGTACCAGCGCAGCGAGAAGCCGGTGAAGCGCGCGTCCTGCCGCGTGCTGTTGAACGAGAACACGATCATGAAGACCAGCGGCAGGTAGAGAAAGGCGAACACCAGCGCCAGCCAGAACTTGCCGAAGTGTTTTTCAAGGACTTGTTTCATGGTCCGACTCCTCAGCGCTTCTCGGCGGGATCGCTGCTGTAGTGGTAGTACAGCGCCAGCGGGATCACGATCAGCGCGATCATCACCACGGCCAGCGCGGTCGCGCGCGGCCAGTCGTTGGCGGTGAACATCTCGTCCCACACCACGCGCCCGATCATGAGGTTCTCCGGACCGCCCAGCAGCGAGGGGATCACGAACTCACCCACGCAGGGGATGAAGACCAGCATGAAGCCGGCCACGATGCCGGCCTTGGACAGCGGCACCGTGATCAGCCAGAAGGCCTTGAACGGTGAGGTGCCCAGGTCGTAGGCGGCCTCCAGCAGGCGGAAGTCCATCTTCACCAGGTTGGCGTAGAGCGGCAGGATCATGAACGGCAGGTACACGTAGGTCATGCCGATCAGCATCGACACGTTGGTGTACAGCATGGGGATGGGCTCGCTGGTCAGACCGATCGACATCAGGAGGCGGTTGAGCACGCCCTGGTCGGCCAGGATGCCCTTCCAGGCGTAGACGCGCAGCAGGAACGAGGTCCAGAACGGCAGCATCACCATCAGCAGCAGCGCCGGGCGCACGCTGGCGGGCGAGCGCGCGATGAAGTACGCGAAGGGGTAGCCGATGATCAGGCACAGGATGGCGGTGCACAGCGCGTACCAGATCGAGCGCAGGTAGGCGTCGATGTAGAGCGTGCGGAACAGCGGCGCGCCCTCTTCGGTGCGGAAGATCGAGAGGTAGTTCTCGTACTTCAGGCTCAGGATGCCGCTCACCGGGTCCCAGATGGGCTTGAACGGGCTAATGTCGCCGCTCATGTCCACGAAGCTGATGTACAGCAGGATCAGGAAGGGCAGGAAGAAGAACAGGATCAGCCAGCCGTACGGCACGCCGATCACGAAGCGCTTGCCGGGAAGGGGTATTGAGGCCATACGAAGTTCCTGCAAAAGTAAGCGAACCAAACACGCTGTCCAGGGGTGCGGAGGAACCGGCTTCGCCGGGCCTCTCGCGCCATCCCCCTCTCAGGGGGAAGCCGCGAAGCGGCGCAGGGGGTCAATCGCGCAAGACCACGCCGGCGCGGTCGTCCCACCAGAAGTACACGTCGTCTTCCCAGGTGATGTCGGAGAGGTCGTGGCGCGAGGTGTTGGCCTCGGTGATCTTGACCTTGCTGCCGTCGGTGGCCAGCACGATGTAGGTGTTGTAGGAGCCGAAGTAGGCGATCTCCTTGACCTTGCCGGTGAACAGGTTGGGGCCGGCGCCGTCCGGTCGTCGCTTGCCGATCTCGATCTTCTCGGGCCGCACCGCGATCGCCACCGGCATGTTGAGCGTGCCGCTCACGCCATGGCCGACGTGGATTTCCCCGATGCCGGTGGTGGCCGCGCAGCGGTCGGTCTCGTCCACGCTGAGCCGGCCCTCGAACAGGTTGACGTTGCCGATGAAGTCGGCCACGAAGCGGTTGCTCGGGTGCTCGTAGATCTCTTCGGGCGTGCCCACCTGCAGCACGCGGCCCTTGCTCATGATGGCGATGCGGCTGGCCATGGTCATCGCCTCTTCCTGGTCGTGCGTGACCATCACCACCGTCACGCCCACCTTCTCGATGATGTTGACCAGCTCGAACTGCGTCTGCTCGCGCAGCTTCTTGTCCAGCGCACCCAGCGGTTCGTCGAGCAGCAGCATCTTGGGCCGCTTGGCCAGGCTGCGCGCCAGCGCGACGCGCTGCTGCTGGCCACCCGAGAGCTGGTGCGGCTTGCGCTTGGCATACGGCGTGAGCTGCACCAGGGCCAGCATCTCGTCGGTGCGCTGCTGGATCTCGGCCTTGGGCAGACCTTCGCGCTTGAGGCCGAAGGCCACGTTCTCCCAGATGTCCAGGTGCGGGAACAGCGCGTAGGACTGGAACATCATGTTGACCGGGCGGTCGTAGGGCGGCATGGCCGCCACGTCCTGGCCGCCGAGCAGGATGCGCCCGGAGGTGGGCTTCTCGAAGCCCGCGAGCATGCGCAGCAGGGTGGACTTGCCACAGCCCGAGCTGCCCAGCAGCGCGAAGATCTCGCCCTTGCCGATCGATAGCGACACCTCGTCGACCGCGACCGCTTCATCGAAGCGTTTGACCAGTTTCTCGGTCACCAGAAAACCCGTTGTGTCTGCCATGTGGATGTCCGTTTCTTCTTCGCTGGACCAACAAAAAAAAGAGCCGCTCAACCGGGGAGGATGAGCGGCCCTTCTACCTGAGTAAGGGAACGGTGGTGCTTACTTGCCGCGTTTGAAGGCGTTGTAGGTTTCGTTGACCACGCCCAGGGAGTCGTTGGAGAAGCCACCGGTGGGGATCAGGCGCGCCGTGTCTTCCGGACCCAGGAAGATGGTGTTGTTGTTCTTCACCTCGTCCTTGATGTCGGCCAGCGCGGCCTTGTTGCCGGTGGGGTAGTTCATCTCGTTGGCCATGGCCGCGGCGTTGGTCGCGCGCAGGTAGAAGTCGATGAAGGCGTGCGCGTTGTTCACGTGCTTGGCGTCCTTGGGGATGGCCATGGTGTCGATGAACACGCGGCCGCCGCCGGTGGGCAGCAGCGGCACGATCTCGTCCTTGCCACCGGTTTCCTTCACGCGGCCGGCGGCGATGTTGATGTCGCCGGACCAGCCGATGAAGGCGCAGGCCTTGCCGCCGGCGATGTCGTCGATCATGGTGCTGGAGAACAGGCGCACGTCCTTGCGCACCTTCTTGAGCATCTCACCCGCGAGCTTGAAGTCTTCCGGGTTCTCGCTGTAGGCCGGCTTGCCGACGTAGTGCAGCGCGACCGGCAGGATCTCGCTGGGCGAGTCCAGGTAGGCGATGCCGCAGGACTTGAGCTTGCTGGAGTACTCGGGCTTGAAGACCAGGTCCCAGGCGTTCTCGGGCATGGGCATGCCGCCCAGCGCCTTCTCGACCTTCTGCTTGTTGATGCCCACGGTGGTGAAGCCCCAGGCCCAGGGCACCAGGTACTTGTTCTCGGGGTCCACGCCGGCGATCTTGCCCATGAAGTCGGGGTCAAGGTTGCCGTAGTTCTTGAGCTTGCTCTTGTCGATGGGCTGGTACAGCCCGCCCTCGATCTGGCGCTTGCCGAAGTCGGCGGTGGGCACCACGATGTCGTAGCCCGAGTTGCCGGCCACCAGCTTGGCGTGCAGCGCTTCGTTGTTCTCGAAGGTGTCGTAGTTCACCTTGACGCCGTATTCCTTCTCGAAGTCGGCGATCAGGGACTCGGTGATGTAGTCGGGCCAGTTGTAGACGTTGACGACCTTTTCATCGTCCAGCACCGGGCCGGCCGGTGCGGCGGGGGCGGCCGCCACAGGCGCCGGTGCCGCGGGCGCGGCCACGGGCTCCTCTTTCTTGCCACAGGCGGCCAGCAGGATCGCCGACATCGCCAGAACCAGGACTTGCTTTTTCATGGTGTTGCTCACTCCAGGGAGGTAATTGACCGAAAGAACTCAACCGGGCGGGGCCGACATGGCTGAACGTGCTAGCAATATTCAGACCCAGCGCCGGACAGCGCCACCAGGCACAGGGCTGGTGGAATATCCGGAAAACATTCTAGGGCCTGTTCACACGACTTTTCCAGGCGCGAACGGGCCCTGGTCAGGCCAGCAGGCCCTCGGCGCGCAACTCTTCCAGGGTCGCATCCAGGCAGCGGTGGATGAGGTCCATCATCTCGTCGACCTGGGCGCGCGTCATCACCAGCGGCGGCGCGATGATCATGCGGTCGCCCACGGCGCGCATGATCAGGCCGTTCCTGAAGCAGTGCGCGCGGCAGCGCATGCCCACGCCCAGGGCCTCGTCGAACATCTGCTTCTTGGCCTTGTCCTTCACCAGCACCAGGCCGGCGACGAAGCCACAGGTCTGGGCCGCGCCCACCAGCGGGTGGTCTTCCAGCGCCTCGAAGCGCTCGGCCAGGTAGGGGCCGGTGTCGTCCCTCACGCGCTCGACCAGCTTCTCGCGCTCCATCAGCTCGATGTTGGCCAGCGCCACCGCACAGGCCACCGGGTGGCCGCTGTAGGTGTAGCCGTGGTTGAACTCGCCACCCTTCTCGATCAGCACCTTGGCCACGCGGTCGCCCACCATCACGCCGCCCAGCGGGATGTAGCCGCTGGTCACGCCCTTGGCGAAGGTCACCAGGTCGGGCCGGATGCCGAACTTCTCGTAGGCGAACCAGTGGCCCAGGCGGCCGAAGGCGCAGATGACTTCGTCGGAGATCAGCAGGATGCCGTGCTTGTCCACGATGCGCTGGATCTCCGGCCAGTAGGTCTCCGGCGGAATGATCACCCCCCCGGCGCCCTGCACCGGCTCGGCGATGAAGGCCGCCACCTTGTCGGCACCGATGGAGAGGATCTTCTCCTCCAGCCAGCGCGCCGCGCGCAGGCCGAAGTCGGCCTCGTTCTCGCCGGGGTTGGCGTTCTCGAAGAAATGCGGCTGCTCGATGTGCACGATGTCGGGGATGGGCAGGTCGCCCTGGGCGTGCATGCCGCTCATGCCCCCGAGCGAGGCGCCCGCCATGGTGCTGCCGTGGTACGCGTTGTGGCGGCTGATGATGACCTTGCGCTGCGGCTGGCCCAGCAGGTCCCAGTAGCGGCGCACCATGCGCACGTTGGTGTCGTTGCTCTCGCTGCCGCTGGAGCTGAAGAACACGTGCTCGAACTTGCGCCCGCCCACCTGCGGCGCGAGCTGCGCCAGCTTGGTCGCCAGCTGCACCGCCGGCACGTTGGTGGTCTGGAAGAAGGCGTTGTAGAACGGCAGCGTCATGGTCTGCTGGTAACCGGCGTCGGCCAGCTCCTTGCGGCCGTAGCCGGCGTTGACGCACCACAGGCCGCTCATGGCGTCGAGGATCTTCGCGCCCTCGGAATCCCAGATGTAGATGTTGTCGGCGCGCGTGATCACGCGCGAGCCGCGCGTGGCCAGGTCACCGTGGTCGGTGAAGGGGTGGATGAAGTGCGCGCTGTCCAGCGCCTGGATGGCCTTGGTGTCCTGCTGCTCGGCGCGGCGGACCAGCGCGGGTGGGGCGATGAGGGTGGAGGTGTTCATGCGGGGCTCTTCTTTCAAACTCAGACGTGCAGCAACAGGTGTTCGCGTTCCCAGGGCGAGATCACCTTCATGAACTCGTCGAACTCCAGCTCCTTGATCTCGGTGTAGATGGTGATGAACTCCTTGCCCAGCACGTCGTGCAGGTCGGTCTCGCGGCGCAGCCAGTCCAGCGCCTCGCCCAGGCTGCGCGGCAGCGAGTAGGGCGAGAGGTAGGCGTCGCCCTTCATCTCGGGCTTGGGCTTGATCTTGTTCTTCAGGCCCAGGTAACCACAGGCCAGCGTCATGGCCATCGCCACGTACGGGTTGGCGTCGGCGCCGATCACGCGGTTCTCCACGCGCCGCGCCTCGGGGCTGGAGATCGGCGAGCGGATGCCCACCGTGCGGTTGTCGTGGCCCCACTCGATGTTGATCGGCGCGGCGGTGTGGCGCGAGAGGCGGCGGTAGCTGTTCACGTAGGGCGCCACCAGCACCATGGCCGCCGGGATGTAGCGCTGCAGGCCGCCGATGTAGTGGTAGAAGGCCTCGGAGGGCGTGCCGTCGTCGTTGCTGAAGATGTTCTTGCCGGTGGCCTTGTTCAGGATGCTCTGGTGCACGTGCATGGCCGAGCCGGGCTCGCCCGCGATCGGCTTGGCCATGAAGGTGGCGTACATGTCGTGCCGCAGCGCCGACTCGCGCACCGTGCGCTTGAAGAAGAACACCTCGTCGGCCAGGCCCAGCGGGTGGGCGTGGAAGAAGTTGATCTCCATCTGCCCCGCGCCGGCCTCGTGGATCAGCGTGTCCACGTTGAGCTTCATCTTGTCGCAGTAGTCGTAGATCTCCTCGAACAGCGGGTCGAACTCGTTGACCGCGTCGATGCTGTACGACTGGCGCGAGGTCTCGGCGCGGCCGCTGCGCCCGATGGGGGCCTTGAGCAGCGTGTTCGGGTCGGTGTTGCGCGCGGTCAGGTAGAACTCCAACTCGGGCGCGACCACCGGGTCCAGGCCCTCGGCGTCGAACAGGTCGCACACGTGGCGCAGCACGCTGCGCGGCGCGAACGGCACCAGCTTGCCGGCGTGGTCGAAGCAGTCGTGGATCACCTGCGCCGTCGGGTCGGTGGCCCAGGGCACGATGCGCGCGGTGGTCGGGTCCGGGCGCAGCTGCATGTCGCGGTCGGTCGGCTCGATCACGTCGTAGTACGGCCCGCTGGCCGGAAACTCCCCCGTCACCCCCATGGCCACGATGCCCTGGGGCAGTCGCATGCCCCGGTCCTCGGTGAACTTCTCACGCGGCAGGATCTTGCCGCGCGCCACGCCGGTCAGGTCGGGCACCAGGCACTCGACTTCGGTCACGCGGTTCTGGTTGAGCCAGTTCTCCAGATCGTTGAAGCTCATCTTTTGGGGGGCTGTCATGTGCCATCTCCTGTGGGTGTGTTGTCGTTCGGGTAAGGCGGTCGGCAGAGCGAAAAGGGGGTCAGGCGCTGGCGCTGGCGGCGCTGCGCGCGAGGTCGGCGTGCTGCAGGCGCAGGTTCATGCGCTGGCGGCAGGCACGGCCGAAGGCCTCGAAGATCGCGGCGTAGAAAGGGGTTTCCCAGCAGCGCCACTCGGGGTGGAACTGCACGGCGTAGGCGAAGGTGCGCGCGCCGCGCACACCGAAGGCCTCCACCAGGCCGTCGGGCGCGTGCGCCAGGGCGTCGAGCCCGGCGGCCAGGCGGTTGATGCCCTGGCCGTGCAGCGAGTTGACCTGCGTCTCGGGGCCGCCGGCCCACTCCTCGAACACGCTGCCCGGCGCGAAGCGGATGGCGTGGCGCGGCGCGTACTGCTCGTCGGGCGGCGCGGTCTTGGGTTCGCGGTGGTCCATCATGCCGGGCACCTCGTGCACGCGCTGGTGCAGCGTGCCGCCCAGGGCCACGTTGATCTCCTGGAAACCGCGGCAGATGCCCAGCAGCGGCACGCCCTCGTGCACGCAGGCCTTCACCAGCGCCAGCGTGAGCAGGTCGCGGTCGGCATCCAGCGGCAGGCTGGGGTCGGCCACGTCCTCGTCGAAATGGGAGGGGTGCACGTTGGAGGGTGAGCCGGTCAGCATCACGCCGTCCACCAGGGCCAGCAGTTCGCTGATCTGGCCGGTGTCGGCCAGCGGGAACATCACCGGCTGGGCGTCCGCCCCGACCTTGACGGCCCGGGCGTATTTGTCACCCAGCAACAGAAAGGGCATCTGATGCCCGTGATCGCCCATCAGGCGGTGGTCGGCAGGCAGCCAGACCATGCAAGGTGGCTTGTTCATGAAGACTCCAGACAATGGCATTCATTGTGGGGGGCCAATTGGATTGGAACGAGGGCCATTTGGCCCCATGTTATGGTGCCAATGGCTCCCCCCTGCGCCGCTGACGCGGCTTCCCCCCGGAGGGGGGACCGCACCTGTGGCCCGGCCAAGCCGGTTCCACGGTACGCCTGGATGGGGGATTTCGCTCCGGATAAGGCTTTGCATGCTGTCTGAATTTCTTCTGGCTGAAATGAGCCGCCTGGGCTCGCAGGACGCCCTGCCCTTGCACCGGCAGCTCTACGAGGCGCTGCGCCGCGCCATGCTGGACGGCAAGCTGGGCGCGGGCGAACGCCTGCCGTCCAGCCGCGATCTGGCACAGGACCTGCGCCTCTCGCGCAACACGGTGGTGGCCGCGATCAACCAGCTCAGCGTGGAGGGCTACCTCGCCAGCCGCGTGGGCAGTGGCACCTTCGTCAACGACAACGTGCCGCGCACCACGCCAGGGCGCTCGGCGCGCCCGGGGCCGGGCCGGGCGGCCGCCACGGTGCAAGCCGCCCGCCTGTCCACACGCGGCCTGGCGCTGTCCAGCACCTTCTGCGCCACCGAACTGGAGGTGCAGCCCTTCACGCCCGGCATCGCCGACTTCAGCGCTTTTCCGCTCACGCTCTGGCAGCGCCTGCAGAACAAGCACTGGCGCATGACCTACCCGGACATGCTGGACTACAACGACTCGGGCGGCTACGCGCCGCTGCGCCGCGCCGTGGCCGACTACCTGCGCGTGTTCCGCAGCGTGCACCTGGAGGCCGACCAGGTCGTCATCACCAGCGGCACCCAGCAGTCGCTCGAGCTCTGCGCGCGCCTGCTGGCCGACCACGGCGACACGGTGTGGGTGGAAGACCCGGCCTACTGGGGCGCGGTCAAGGCCTTCATGGCCACCGGCCTCGCCCTGCACCCGGTGGCGGTGGACGAGCAGGGCATCAACCCCAGCACGGCCGACAACGCGCGCCCGCCGCGCCTGATCTACGTCACGCCCTCGCACCAGTACCCCACCGGCGCGGTGATGTCGCTGCCCCGGCGCCACCAGCTGCTGGCCACCGCGCGCGCGCACGACGCCTGGGTGCTGGAAGACGACTACGACAGCGAGTACCGTTTCAGCGGCCCGCCGATCTCCAGCCTGGAAGGCCTGGACACCGATGGCCGCGTGTTCTACATGGGCACCTTCTCCAAGGTGCTCTACCCGGGGCTGAAGATCGGCTACCTGGTGGTGCCCAAGCCGCTGGTGGCGGCCTTCAAGCAAGCCCACTACGACCTCAACCGCCCGGGCCAGATGCCGGTGCAGGCCGCGCTGGCCGAGTTCATCGAGATGGGCCACTTCGCCAGCGCGCTGCGCCGCGCGCGCCAGAACTACGGCGAGCGCCGCCAGTGCCTGCTCGAAGCCCTGAAACCGGTGCTGCGCGACGACCTGCCCGACGGCCCCAGCATCAGCGGCGCCGAGCAGGGCCTGCACCTGTGCCTGCGCCTGCCGCCCGAGGTGGACGACCGGGCGCTGGCGCAGCGCATCGCGCAGCACGGCCTCACGGTGCGCCCGCTCTCGGCCTACTGCCTGCAGCGCAAGGACCTGCGCGGCCTGGTGATCGGGTATGGCTACGCGCCGCTGGCCGAGATCGAGCGCTGCGGGCCGCTGCTGGCCAACGCGGTGCGGCAGGTCCTCGCCGGTTGACTCAGATCACATCGCGCAGGCGGTGCCACAACATGCCCAGCGCCAGGCTGGGGGTGCGCAGCAGCGCGCCGCCGGGGAAGCGGCGGTGCTTGAGGCGCGCGTACACGTCGAAACGCGCCGCCTGCCCGGCCACGGCCTCGGCCACCAGCCGGCCGGCCAGACCGGTGAGCGCCACGCCGTGGCCGCTGAAGCCCTGCAGGTAATACAGGTTGTCGCCCAGGCGGCCGAAGTCGGGCGCGCGGTTCATGCTGATGTCCACGAAACCGCCCCACAGGTGCTCGATCGGCACCTCGCGCAGCGCGGGAAACACCTCGCCCATGCGCTGGCGCATCAGGGCCTCGAGGTTCACCGGCGTGCGGGTGGTGTAGCTCACGCGCCCGCCGAACAGCATGCGGTGGTCGGCGCTGAAGCGGAAGTAGTCGAGCACGAAGTTGTTGTCGCACACGGCCGCGTTGCGCGGGATCAGGCGCGCGCACAGCTCGGGGTCCAGCGGCGCCGTGCCCAGGATGTAGGTGCCCACTGGCATGATGCGCGGAGCGATCTCGGGCGCCACGCGCGGGCCGTACTCGGGCAGCATGCAGTTGCCCGCGAGCACGCCGAAACGCGCCTTCACCTGGCCGCGCGCGGTGCTCGCCAACAGCGTGGCGCCGCGCTGCAGGCCGGTCACGGGCGAGTGCTCGAAGAGGCGCACGCCCGCGGCCTGCGCGGCGCGCGCCAGGCCCAGCGCGTACTTCAGCGGGTGCAGGTGGCCCGAGCGCTGCTCGCGCGCGGCCGCCACGTAGCGCGGGCTGTTGATCAGGCGCGGCAGGTCGGCGCCCTCGGCCCAGTCCACCGCGATGCCGCGCCGCTTGAGGCCCTCCATCTCCTCGTGCAGCTCCTGCGCCTTGCGCGCCGAGTCGGCCACGTACACATAACCGTTGACGCGGTCGCACTCGATGCCGTGTTCGGCGATGCGCGCGTCGATCAGGTCCAGCGCCTCCAGCGACATGTCCCAGGCGCGCCTGGCGTCCTCGGCGCCGAGCTGCTGCTCGAACGGGCCCTGCCCGCTCGCGTAACCCACGATGGCCTGACCGCCGTTGCGCCCGCTCGCGCCGCTGCCGATGCGATCGGCCTCCAGGACCACCACCGAAAGGCCACGCTGCGCGAGTTCCAGCGCCGCGCTCAGGCCCGAGAAACCAGCGCCGACCACCACCACGTCGGCCTCGACGGCTCCTTCCAGCGGCGGCAGCGCCTCGGGCCGCTGCACGCTGGCCTCGTAGTAACTTTTCTGGTTGAGCTGGGTGTCCGAACCGATGAGTGACATCAGAGACCCCTCTGCCGCTTGGCGACCTGGCCGCTGAGGTAGGTCCAGACGAAGGTGGCTGCCGCGTTGGTGGTGAGCTCGGCGTGGTCGTAGGCCGGGGCCACCTCCACGCAGTCCATGCCGATCCAGTTCAGGTCGGCCAAGGCTTCCAGGAAGGTTAGCACCTGCGAGCTCGTCATGCCGCCGGGTTCGGGCGTGCCGGTGCCGGGCGCGAAGGCCGGGTCCAGGCAATCGATGTCCAGCGTGAGGTAACAGGGGCGTTGGCCGATGCGCGCGCGGATCGCCTCGATGGCGGGTTGCAGGCCCGCGCCGTCCAGCCCGCGCAGCGCGCGCGCCGTGAAGATCTGGCCGCCCTGGTCGGCCACGTACTCGCGCGCCGCGCGCTCGCCGCTGGAGCGAATGCCGATCTGCACCGTGTGCGCCGGGCTCGCCAGCCCTTCCTGCAGGGCCTCGTAGGTCCAGGTGCCGTGGCCGGCCGGTTCGCCGAAGTGGTCGGCCCAGGTGTCGCAATGCGCGTCGAAGTGCACCAGCGCCAGCGGCTCGCCGCCGTGCCGGGCCTTCGCGGCGCGCAGCAGCGAGAGCGTCACGGAGTGGTCACCGCCCAGGAACACGCAATGGTGCTTCGCCATCAGCGCCGCCGCCTGTTCCTCGATGTGGCGGCGCACCTCGGGCAGCGGCGAGGCGTTGGGCAGGCGCAGGTCCAGCGCGTCGCCCAGGTGCGCCAGGGGCGAGACGTCGAACACCGGGTGGATGCCGTCGCACAGCATCAGGCTGGCCGCGCGGATCGCCTGCGGGCCGAAGCGCGCGCCCGGCCGGTTGGTCACCACGCCGTCGAATGGCACGCCCGCGACGGCAAAAGGCTGGTCGGCCAGCGGGGCGCAGGCGAGGAAGCGGTTGGTGTTGCTGGCGTAGGCGAACTGACCCATGGCCATGAAAACGTCCTCGGTGAACAGGGTGCCAGAAGATACCCCCCGCCGGTACCGCCCATGAGTCCAATTGACCGGCGGCGTCGGTGTCCACCGGCCGGGGTGACTTTCGTCACTTCCGCGATGCGCCCCCAGCGCCTAACATGCCCGCACCATGCATGCCCTGGTTGCCCCACCCGCCCACGCCGCGCCCGACCCGCACGGCGCCACCGGCTTGCTGGTGGTGGACGACCACGATCTGCTGCGCCTGGGCCTGCTCACCCTGGTGCAGGCCCACGCCACCGACAGCGGGCGTCAGATCAAGGTGCTGGAATCGCGCACCCTGCAGGAGGCGATGGAGCTGTACGGCCGCTACCGGCAGCGCATCGGCCTGGTGCTGCTGGACCTGCACCTGCCCGACGCCCACGGCCTCTCGGGCCTGACGGCCTTCGTCAAGGCCTTCCCCGAGGCGCCGGTGGTGGTGCTCTCGGGCGTGAACGACCCCGGCCTGATGCGCCACGCCCTCTCGCGCGGCGCGCGCGCCTACCTCGCCAAGTCGGGCGACCTCAAGGAGGTCATCGGCTACATCCGCTCGCTGGGCCTGTTCGGGCCCGCGCCGGCGCCCGGACCCGCCGCGCCCACCGAGCCGGTGCTGCGCAGCGTGCGCAACAACGCCAATGGCGAGTCGCTGCAGCTCACCGACCGCCAGGTGCAGGTGCTGGAATGGGTGCTGGCCGGGCAGTCCAACCGCGACATCGCCGAACGCGCCCACCTCAGCGAAGGCACGGTGAAGAACCATGTCTCGGCGCTGCTGCTGCTCTTTGGCGTGAGGTCGCGCGCGCAACTCATCAGCCTGTTGCGGTGAGCGAAGCCGACACCGGCGACCTGACCCAGCAGCGCGTGCTGCGCGAGCAGGTCGCCGCGCTGTACGCCACTTCGCTGAGTTCCACCATCGCCGACGCGGTGCTGGCCTGGGCCCTGTGCGCGCTGTTCTGGTGGCAGCTGCGCGACCCCCTGATCTTCGTGTGGCTGGGCCTGCACACCATCCAGGTGCTGCGCTACCCGCTCATCCACGCCTACTTCCGCGACCGCCAGGCCGCCGCGCGCAGCGCGTTCTGGGCCCGGCGGCAGTGGCGCGAGCTGCTGTACTACAGCGCCACCTGGGGCCTGGCGCCCTGGCTGTTCATGCCGGCCGACGACCTGCCCATGACCACGCTGCTCATGCTCATCATGCTCGGCCTCATCAGCGGCGGCGTGCCGTCGGTGGCGCCACGCTGGGCCTCGGTGCTGGCCTTCGTGCTGCCCATGATGACCGGCCTGATCTCCGCCCTGCTCTGGCGCGGCGACACCACGCACCTCTTCCTCGGCGCCTGCGTCGGCATCTACACCGGCGCCATGCTGCACTTCGCGCGCCGCCAGCACCTGCTGCTCACCGCCTCGCTGCAGATGCGCTTCGAGAAAGAGGCGCTGGCCGAGCAGCTCGCCGGGCAGATGGCCGCCACCCAGCGCGCCAGCGAGGACAAGACGCGCTTCTTCGCCGCCGCCAGCCACGACCTGCGCCAGCCGCTGCACGCCATCGCGCTCTTCGGTGCCGTGCTCGACAAGGAACTGCAAGGCCAGCCCACGCACGCCCACGCGCAGCGCCTCATGGGCGCGGTGCATTCGCTGGGCACCTCGCTGGACACCATGCTCGACGTCTCGCGGCTCGACGCCGGCGTGATCGAGGCCGATGTGCAGGACGTGCCGCTCAACACCGTGCTACAGGCCCTGCACCCCTCGTTCGCCTCGCGCGCGGAAGAGCGCGAACTGCAGCTGCGCCTGCGCGCCACGCCGGTGTGGGTGCGCACCGACCCGCACCTGCTGCAGCGCCTGCTGGGCAACCTGATCGAGAACGCCATCAAGTACACCGCGCGCGGCGGCGTGCTGGTGGTGGCGCGGCCGCGCGGCGCGCAGGTCTGGATCGACGTGGTGGACACCGGCATCGGCATCGCGCCCGAGCACGCCGACCGCGTGTTCGACGAGTTCTACCAGGTCGACAACCCGGGGCGCGACCGCACGCGCGGCCTGGGCATCGGCCTGTCCATCGTGCGCCGGCTCTCCCTGCTGTTGAACCACCCGGTGCGCCTGCGCTCCTGGCCCGGCCATGGCACGCGCTTTCGCGTCACCGTGCCCCGCGCCAAGCCCACGCCCGAGCCCACCCTCTACAGCCGGCCGGCCACCCTGGCGGCCAGCCAGGCGCTGCCGCGCCGCGTGCTGCTGGTCGACGACGAGGCCGACATCACCGATGCGCTGAGTGCCTTCCTCCAGACCTGGGGCGTGGCCTCGGAGACCGCGCGCGACGAAGACGGCGCGGCACTCGCCCTGCAGGCCGCCGCCGCGCGGCAAGAGCCCTTCGACGCGATGCTCTGCGACTACCGCCTGGCCGAGGGCGCCGACGGCCTGGCCGCCTCGCAGCGCCTGCGCGCGCGTTTCGGCCTGGCGCTGCCCGTGCTGCTGATCACCGGCGAGACCGCGCCCGATCGCCTGCAGCGCGTGCGCGACTCGGGCGTGCCGGTGCTGTTCAAGCCGGTCGATCCCGACCGCCTGCTGCAGGCCCTGGCCCGCCTCGCCCCGCCGGGCACCGCCCCCGCCGCCTTCACGTCGTGACTTTCGGCACTGTCGCGCGCACCCGGCTTTGCCTATCGTGCGGACCCAAGGGCAGCCCCACCGCCCGGAGGTCTTCATGTTCGCTGTCACACCATCCCCACGCCTGTCCCTGCCGCTGTGGCTCATCGCCTGTGTGCTGCTGCCCGCGCTGCTCGGCGCCTGCGGCGGCAGCAGCAACCCGCCCGAGGCGCCGGCCGAGCCCGAGCGCGTGACGGAGGTGATCGGCCCCGCCGGCGGCACCCTCACCGGGCCCGATGGCGCGCAGGTGATCATCCCGCCCGGCGCGCTGCGCGGCAACACCACCATCGGCATCGCGCGCTCCAGCGCGGGCGCGCCGGTGCGCGACGCCTTCTGGCCCGCGCCCGCCGCCACCTACGAGTTCACGCCGCACGGCATCGCTTTCGAAACCCCGGTCACGATCCGCCTGCCGGTGCCCGCCGGCACCACCGGCCCAACGGCGTGGATGGCCTCCACCGACGCCGACTGGCAGGAGAGCGAGGCCACCCTCGCCGGCGGTTTCGCCAGCGTGCGGCGCAACACCTTCTCGTGGGGCATGGTGATCGCGGCCTGTTCGACCCCCGCCAACGCGCCACCCAATCCGGACCGCTGCTTCTCCCCACGCGGGCACACCAGCGTGGTGGCCAACCCCGGCAACGCCCTCACGCTCACCGGCTACTCCAACGCCTACAACAGCTCGGGCGGCTCCTACCGGCTCGACGCCGCGGCCACGCTGACCTTCACCGCGGTCTACAACCTCTGGCCCAGTTGCGCGAGCGCCCGCGTGACCATGGTCCGTCGCCAGCTCGACCGCCACCCGCAGGTGGTGGAAACGCTGTACGACCAGGCGAACATCGGCCTGACCCAGGGCGCCCACGGCGGGCGCGGCGCGGGTGGCACCACCGTGCTGCCGGTGCTCTCGCTCAGCCACCTCGACCAGGGCCGCCACGTGGTCGCCACCTACGTCGCCTGCCAGCGCGGCGACGGCTTCCAGGCGCGCTACTACGACGCCACGGTCATCAACGTGGCCGTCCCTGTGCCCACCACCACGCAGACCATCGGCGGCAACGTCAGCGGCCTCGCCGGCACGGTGGTGCTGCGCAACAACGGCGCGGACGACCTCGCCGTGAACACCGACGGCCCGTTCACCTTCCCCACGCCGGTGGCCACCGGCGTGCCCTACAACGTCACCGTCGGCACCCAGCCCGCCGGCCAGACCTGCACCGTGCAGAACGGCAGCGGCACGGCCAACGCCGACGTGAACAACGTGGCGGTGAACTGCACCGCTGGCGCGACCCAGGCCTGGCAAGGCGCGGCATTGATCGAATCGAACGATGTCGCCCGCGCCTTCAACCCCGTGGTCGCCACCGACAGCCAGGGCAACGCCTTCGCGGTCTGGGCGCAGGGCAACGGCACGTTCGACAACATCTGGGCCGCGCGCTACACCCCAGGTGGCGGCTGGGGCGCGCCGCAGGTCATCGACGACCACTCGGGCAACGCGACCGAGCCCCGGATCGCGGTGGACAGCGCGGGCAACGCCGTCGCCATCTGGGTGCGCGAGAACATCGTCTCCCACCGCGGCCTGGTCGCGGCGAGCTACACCGCGGGCACCTGGGGCGCGCCGCAGGACGTGGAAGGCAATGCCGGCCACGCGCGCGCGCCGCAGATCGGCATGGACGCCAGCGGCGCGGCCCGCGCGATCTGGATCCAGCACGACGGCAACTTCGAGCGCGTGCGCAGCGCCCGCCTGCAAGGCGGCTCCTGGGACTCGACGGGCTCGTCCATCGACGGCGGCACGGGCGACGCCTCCGACGCGCAGGTCCAGGTGTTCGCCAACGGCAGCGCCCTGGCGGTCTGGACGCAGATCAGCGCCGGGGTTCCGCGGGTCTGGCACAACCGGTTCAACGGCGTCGGCTGGTCCAGCGCCGACCTGCTGGACGACAACAACACCAGCTTCAGCCTGGGCGCACCGGCCCTCGCGGCCGACGCCACCGGCAACACCCTCGCCGTCTGGTCGCAGGGCACGGCCACCACCTCCTCCACCGTGTACGCACGGCGCTACGCCGGCGGCACCTGGGGCGCGGCCGAGGTCTTGTCGGGCGGCGGCACGGACAACAGCGCCCGGGCCCGGGTCGCGATGAACGCCAATGGCACGGCCACGGCGGTCTGGCAGGAATCGTTGGCCGACGGCCTGCAGACCTGGGCGCGCCGCCGCGTGGGCGCGGGCGCCTGGGGCGCGGCGGTGCGGCTGGACACCCCGCTGGGCGCGAGCGACAGCGAAGGCGAGCCCCAGGTGGCCATGGACCCCGCCGGCAACGCCACCGTGGTCTGGAGCCACACCCTCTCCGGCGGCAACCACCGCGACCTCTACGGCAGCCACCACCGCGTGGCCACCGGCAGCTGGAGCGCGCCCACGCTGCTCGACGCGGTGAACACCGGCGGCGTCAACCGCTGCTCGGTGGCCATGGATGCCAACGGCAACGCCCTCGTGGTGTGGGACCAGGACACCGTCAACGCGCGGCTGGACATCTGGGCCAACGTGTTCCGCTAGGGCCCTGGCCAGCAGGAAATCCCCGGCGCCGGTAGCATCGGGCCCGGTGCCGCCATCCGGCGGCGCCTTCCTGAGGACGACCACACATGAAGCTCTACTACTCCCCGGGCGCCTGCTCGCTCTCCCCGCACATCGCCCTGCACGAAGCCGGCCTGGCCTTCGAGGCCGTGCCCGCGCCCACCAAGACGCACCAGCTGCCCGACGGCACCGACTACTACACCATCAACCCGCTGGGCTACGTGCCCCTGCTCGAACTCGACGGCGGCGAGCGCCTGCGCGAAGGCCCGGCCATCGTGCAGTACATCGCCGACCAGGTGCCGCAGAAGAACCTCGCCCCGGCCAACGGCACGCTGGCGCGCTACCACCTGCAGGAATGGCTGAACTTCATCGGCACCGAGGTGCACAAGAGCTTCTCGCCGCTGTTCAACCCGGCCACGCCCGACGAGGTGAAGACCGCCACCAAGGACAAGCTGGGCCAGCGCCTGAAGTGGGTCGACAGCCAGCTCGCCGGCAAGCAGTACCTGATGGGCAACGACTTCAGCGTGGCCGACGGTTACCTGTTCACCGTCACCAACTGGGCGCCGCGCGTGGGCGTGGACATCACCGGCCTGGCCAACCTCACGGCCTACCGCGCCCGCGTGGGTGCCCGCCCGGCCGTGCAGGCCGCCATGAAGGCCGAAGGCCTGATCTAGAGAAGCACCCCCGCGCCGCCTGCGGCGTCACCCCCTCCAGGGGGCGTGCCTGGCGGCCCGGCAAAGCCGGTTCCACGGGCACCCTGGAGGGCGTTGTCTCACACCAGCGCCTTTTGCTTCATCGCGAACGCCGCGCCCAGCCACAGCGCGACGGCCGAGAACACCAGGCCGCGCGCCAGGCCGCCCGGGCCGTCGGCGATGAAGCCCACCACCGTGGGGCCGACGATCTGGCCGGCCGCGAACACGATGGTGAAGGCGCTGATGCCCGCGGCCCACTGCGCGGGCGGCAGGTTGTGCCGCACCAGCGCGGTGGTCGAGGCCACCACCGACAGGAACACCCCCCCGAACACCAGGCCCGAGGTCAGCACCAGCGGCCAGCTGCTGGTGAGCGCCGGCACGATGGCCGCCACGCCCAGCAAGGCGTTGAGCCGCGCCAGTGCCTGGCCGTCGCGGTGCCGGTCCAGCAGGCCGGCCCAGATGCGCGACGAGGCCACCACCGCCACCCCGAGCAAGGCATAGAACAGCGTGATCGAGCCGGACGAACCGCCCTGCTCGCGCAGCAGCGCGATCACGAAGGTCATGTAGCCGATGTAGCCCACGCCAAAGCCCGCGTAACCCGCGAGCGAGAACACGAAGTCGCGCACCTGGAACACACGCCCGCCGCCCGCCTGCGCGCTGGCCGATGGCACGGCGTGAGCGGCCAGCACGCGCGCCGGCCAGGCCATGAGCGCGGTGGCCAGCAGGCAGACCAGCGCCAGCCCCCACCAGGCCCAGGCCCAGCCGTGCGGCTGGGACGCCGCCGCCAGCACCGGCGGCACGCCCAGCGCCGAGACCACGATGCCCAGCCCCGTGCCGCCGTAGTACAGGCCCAGCAGGAAGCCGCTGCGCCGCGGCTGGCGCGCGCCCAGCCGCGCGGCCAGCAGCCCGCCCACGATGAACACCACCGCACTCGCCACACCCGCCAGCAGGCGCTGCGCGAGCAGCGGCGCGGCGGCCGTGAAGAAACCGCTCAGGCCCATGAACAGCGAGGCCAGCAGCGAGCCCGACAGCAGCAGGCCGGTGGGCGAAAAACGCCGCATCAGCCAGGGCGTGGCCAGCGCGCCGATCAGGTAGCCCAGCGCGTTGAAGGTGTTCATCGCGCCGGCCAGCGTGTAGCTCCAGCCCAGGTCCTCGCGCATCGGCGGCAGCAGCAGGCCGTAGGCGAAGCGCGTGATGCCCAGCGACACCGCCGCGCCGAGCGAGAGCGCCAGCGCGAGCCGCACGTAGGGCGTGGTGTCGGGCACGTCGGTGAGGGAGACGGGTTCGGTGCGTGGGTTCATGGCTGGGCCATTGTGGTTCAAGCGGTGCCCCACCGCACCGGTGCCAATTCGGCGCGCAACGAAATGTCCACTGCCACGCAGCGGCCCCACACCGCACCACCGCGCTTAAGCTGGCGCCATGCCCGACCCTCGACACATCGCCGCGCTCCAGCAAGCCGAGCGCGAACGTTTCATCGCCACGCACCCGCAATCCCTGGCACTCGCCCAGGCCGCGCAGGCCCACTACCTGTTCGGCGTGCCCCTGCACTGGATGCGCGACTGGCCCAGCCCCGCCGCGCTGTTCGTGCGCGAAGCGCAAGGCGCCTCGCTCACCTGCGTGGACGGCCTGCGGCACACCGACTTCTGCCTCGGCGACACCGGCGCCATGTTCGGCCACAGCCCGGCACCGCTGGCCCAGGCCATCGCGCAGCAGGCCGCGCAAGGCCTCACCTGCATGCTGCCGGCGGCCAACGCGGTGGCGGTGGGCGAAGGGCTCGCGCGCGTGTTCGGCCTGCCGATGTGGCAGCTGGCGCTGACCGCCAGCGACGCCAATCGCTTCGTGCTGCGCTGGGCGCGCGCCATCACCCGGCGGCCCCAGCTGCTGGTGTTCGACGGCTGTTACCACGGCGCGGTGGACGACACCCTGGTGGACCTGGACCCCGCGACCGGCCGCACGCTGCCGCGCGCCTCGGTGCTCGGCCAGGTCCACAACCACGCGGCCTTCACGCGCGTCGTGCCCTTCAACGACCTGCCCGCGCTCGAGGCCGCGCTGGCCCGGGGCGATGTGGCCTGCCTGCTGGCCGAGCCCGCGCTCACCAACTTCGGCCTGGTGCCACCCGCGCCCGGCTTCTGGGACGCGGCGCGCGACCTGTGCCGCCGGCACGGCGCGCTGTTCGTGTGCGACGAAACCCACACCATCTCCACCGCGCTGGGCGGCTACGCGCGGGCCCACGCGCTGGAGCCCGATTTCCTGGTGGTCGGCAAGGCGGTGGCCGGCGGCCTGCCCTGCGCGGTCTATGGCTTCACCGCCGAGATGGCCGACCGCATGGCGCGCGCCAAGGACGCCGCGCCCGAAGGCCACAGCGGCATCGGCACCACGCTCTCGGGCAATCCGCTCACACTCGCCGCGCTGCAGGCCGCGCTCACCCACCTGCACACCGATGCCAGCTACACCCCCATGCTGGCGCTGGCCGAGCGGCTCGAAACCGGTTTGCGCGAGCGCATCGCCCGCGCCGCCAAACCCTGGACGGTGACGCGCCTGGGCGCGCGCCTGGAGCTGCAGTTCATGCCGCACACCCCGCGCGACGCGCAGGACGTGCGCGACCACGCCCAGGCCGGACTCGAAGCCCTCACCCACCTCTTCATGCTCAACCGGGGCGTGCTGCTCACGCCTTTCCACAGCATGATGCTGGTCTCGCCCGCCACCACCGCGCAGGACGTGGCGCACTTGCTGCAGGTCTTCGACGCGCTGCTGACCGCGCTCGCGGCCTAGGCCTCGCCCAGCCCCAGCGGCGCGGGCGCGCGCAGCACGATGCGGGTGAACAGCCGGTCGAACTGCGGGTCGCGCGGCCTGCGCGGGTTCAAGGGGTCGGTGTGCCGGGTGAAGGCCTCGTCCAGCACGGCCCAGTCCGCCTCGGTCAGCACCTTCTCGGCCACCGGCAGCAGGGCGGTTTCTTCCAGCCGCATGTGGTCCAGATAAAACGCCACGTAGCGCTGCGCCTCGGCCACGAAGGCCGGGCGGTGCAGGTCGCCCATGTACTCCCAGGCCATCAGCAGGTGCATCAGTTCGCGCACCCGCATCTCGCCGCTCATGTGGTCGCGCTCGAGCTGTTCGATGGTCGGCATCAGCTGCGGCGCCGCGCGCGCCAGGCGCGGGAAAAGCAGGTTGGATTCCTTGGGGTGGTGGTTCTTCTCGGGGAAGGCGTCGATGTAGAACAGCATCGCGCGCAGCACGTCGAAGTAACGCTCGGGGCCACCCTCGCCGGACGCATCGGGGCCGATCCGCACCATCTGCGACAGCGTGGTCAGCATCGCGCTCAGGCTGGCGTGCTCGTCAAGGATCACGCGCACGGCGTCGTGTGTCGTCGTCATGGGAAGTCTCCTCCTCCTGCAGGAGCCCCGAGCATCGCGCGGCGGCCGCGCGCGCGCCTTGACGTGCATCAAGCCTTGAGCGCGGGCTCAGCGCTGCGGCGGCTTCCAGCGCTTGAGCAGCAGCGCGTTGCCGACCACGCTCACCGAGCTCAGGGCCATGGCCGCGCCCGCCACCACCGGGCTGAGAAAGCCCAGTGCCGCCAGCGGGATGCCGGCCACGTTGTAGGCAAAGGCCCAGAACAGGTTCTGCCGGATCTTGCGCACCGTGCGGCGCGAGATGTCCAGCGCGGCCGCCACCAGCAGCGGGTCGCCGCGCATGAGCGTGATGCCGGCGGCGTGCATGGCCACGTCGGCGCTCGCGCCCTGGCTGTGGCTCATGGCCATGCCCACGTCGGCGGCGGCCAGCGCGGGCGCGTCGTTCACGCCATCGCCCACCATGGCCACGGTGTGCAGGCGGTCGCCCACCACGGCCGCGCGCAACTTGCGCACCACGGTCGCCTTGTCGCCCGGCAGCACCTCGGCGATCACCTCGTCGTGGTCCGCGCGCAGGCCCAGCCGCGAGGCCATGGCCAGCGCCGCACCGCGGTTGTCGCCCGAGACCATGAACAGCCGCATGCCCTGCGCCCGCAGGCCGGCAATGGCCTCGGCCGCGCCGGCCTTGGGCTCGTCACCGAAGGCCAGCAGGGCCAGGGGCGCCCAGGTGGCGGCCGAGGCCGCATCACCCGGCGTCTGGCTGGCCAGCACCGACACCGTCGCGCCCTCGGCCTGCAAGGCCTTGGCGCGCTCGTCCAGCGGGCCCAGCTTCGCGCCGAGCTCACCCATCCAGCGCAGGCTGCCCAGGGCCAGCAGCGCGCCGTTGACGCGCCCCTGGCTGCCCCGGCCCGAGACCGCCTGCACGTCCTGCGCGGCGTCCGGCGCCACCTTGATGGACCTGGAGGCCGCGGCCTCCAGCACCGCGCGCGCCAGCGGGTGCGCGCTCTGCGCCTGCAGCGCCGCCGCCACCTGCAGCACGGCGATCTCGTCCACGCCCGGTGCGGCCTCGATCACCGTCAGGCGCGGGTGGCCCTCGGTCAGCGTGCCCGTCTTGTCGAAGGCCACCGTGTCGACCTTGTGCGCGATCTCCAGCGCCTGCGCGTCCTTGATCAGGATGCCGTGCTGCGCCGCCACGCCGGTGCCGGCCATGATGGCCGCGGGTGTGGCCAGGCCCAAGGCACAGGGGCAGGCGATCACCAGCACCGCCACCGCGTGCAGCAAGGCCTCTTCCATCGGTGCGCCAGTCCCCAGCCAGCCCAGCAGCGTCACCAGCGCGATCACCAGCACCACCGGCACGAACACGGCCGCCACCTGGTCCACCATGCGCTGCACCGGTGCCTTGCCGGCCTGCGCGTCCTGCACCAGGCCGATGATCTGGGCCAGCACGCTTTGCGCGCCGACCGCGCGCACCCGCACGTCCACCGCGCCCTCGCCGTTGAGCGAGCCGCCGGTCACGCCATCGCCCACGTCCTTGGACACCGGCAGGGACTCGCCGGTCAGCATGGACTCGTCGGCCTGGGTGTGCCCCTGCACCACCGTGCCGTCGGCCGCGAAGCGCTCACCCGGCAACACGCGGATCACATCGCCCGGCAGCAGCTCGTCCACCGCCACATCGGTGGTCTCGGTGCGGCGAATGCCATCGGGCAACAGGTGGGCCCGCTCGGGCCGCAGCGCATGCAGCGCGCGGATGGCCGTGGTGGTCTGGCGCTTGGCGCGCGCCTCCAGCCACTTGCCCAGCAGCACCAGCGTGATCACCACCGCCGAGGCCTCGTAGTACAGGTGCGGCACCTCGCCCGCTTCGGCGCGCCACCACAGCCAGGTCGACAGCGCCCAACCGGCCGTGGTGCCGATCGCCACCAGCAGTTCCATGTTGCCGGTGCGCGCCTTGAGCGCGTGCCAGCCGGCGCGGTAGAAACGCGCGCCCAACACGAACTGCACCGGCGTGGCCAGCAGGAACTGGATCCAGGCCGGCAGCATCCAGTGCTGGCCGAACAGGTCCCCCACCATGGGCAGCACCAGCGGTGCCGAGAGCAACACACCGATCAGCACCGGCAGCAGGTCGCGCGGCACGCCCATCACGCGCTCGGTGTCCTCCTCGTCCAGGGCTTCCAGCGTGCGCGGCTCGTAACCCGCGTCGCGCACGGCGCGCTTGATGCGCGCCAGCGATTCGGCCTCGTCCACGCCACTGAGCGTGACGCGCGCCGACTCGGTGGCCAGGTTCACGGTGGCGTCGCTCACGCCCGGTTGCTTGCGCAAGGCCTTCTCGACCCGCGTCACGCACGAGGCGCAGGTCATGCCGCCCACACCCAGATCGATCTGGGTCAGTGGATAGGTCGAGAAGGTGGCACCGGCGTCGGGAGAGGCAGCGATCGTGTTCATGGGGTCAGCATAAGCTTTACCACCATGGGAAGGTCAAACGCGCTTGTAGCGAACTGTGACAGCGCGGCCACCGCTTGACCTTGACACCATGTCAAGGATCACAATGGCTTCATGTTCCATCCACCTTTGAAGAAAGACACCATGAAACAAGTCCTCGATGTGCACGGCATGACCTGCGGACACTGCGAAAAGTCCGTGACCACCGCCATCAAGCTGCTCGATCCCCAGGCCGAAGTCCGCATCGACCGCGGCCAGAACCGCGTCGAGGTGAACAGCACGCAGACGCGCGAAGCCCTGGCCGAAGCGATCCGCGAAGAAGGCTACCAAGTGGCGGCCTGACCCCATGGCCACCGACCGCCTTCTGCACGCGCTGGCCCCCGCCGGCGAGCAAGACCCGGGCGACGCGCTGATCCACTGGCCGGTCAGCATCGGCAAGGCGGCGCAGCTCAGCGGCATCTCGCCCAAGATGCTGCGCCACTACGAGAGCCTGGGCCTGCTCACGCCCGTGCCCCGCACCGACAGCAACTACCGCCAGTACAGCCTGGCCGACGTGCACACGCTGCGCTTCATCCGCCGTGCGCGCGACATGGGCTTCGGCCTGGACGCCATCACCGAACTCGTGAGCCTCTGGCACAACCGCCGGCGCAGCAGCGCCAGCGTCAAGCGCATCACGCAGAAACACCTGGACGAACTGGCCCAGCGCATCGAAGCCCTGCAGGCCATGCAGCGCACGCTGGACCAGCTGCTGCACCTGTGCCCCGGCGACGACCGACCCGACTGTCCCATCCTCGACGACCTGAGCCACCCCGCTTGCACAGTTGCTGCAAAAAGCAGCACAAAACTTTACAAACCCGCCACATCGGCGGCACGGGGTGGAAACACGCGCGCCAGACACTGAAACCACTCCGCAGCCCGACACCTGTCCTGTGGAGATCCATCCTCAACAGACACCAGGAGTCCTCATGAAATCGCTTCCGAAACGCGCGCTGATCGCCACCACCCTGGCCACCGCCCTGGTGGGCACCTTCGCCACCGCCCTGGTGCAGGCCTCGGCCCTGCACCCCTCGGCCCTGGCCGCCGGCACGGCCGACACCGTCGTGGCCCAGGCCGACACGGCGGCCAAGCCGGCCGTCAAACCCGCTGCCCCCACCGCCGAGCAGCGCGACCAGAAACGCGCCGAACGCCACGCCCAGATGCAGAAGCGCATGGCCGAGCGCCAGGCGGCCTTCAAGGCCGAGCTCAAGCTCACCCCCGAGCAGGAACCGGCCTGGAACGCCTTCATCGCCCGCACCCAGCCTCAGGTCGGCGCCATGCCGCGCCAGGGCACCCGGGAAGACTGGTCCAAGCTGACCACCCCGCAGCGCCTGGACAAGATGCAGGCCCTGAAAGCCGAGCGCGACGCCGCGATGGCCAAACGCGTCGACGCGATCAAGAGCTTCTACGCGGTGTTGAACGCCGATCAACAAAAAGTCTTTGATTCAAAACACCTGGGCGGCTTCCAGCGCGCCGGCATGCACCGCGGCCACCGGGGTGAGCATCGGCACCACGGCGAGCAACCGGGCGTGAAAAAGCCGACCTGAACAGGCGCCCGGACCGCGCCGGGTTCCCGTTCCACTATTCTTCTAAATCTTTAAATACAAAATAGCAGTAGTAGTAGAGGGCGCTGTCCGGTGTGGACAAGCGCCCTTTTTCTTGCTGGATCAAGGACTTGGCTCGCTCAGAAGCCTGTGTGAAGGGCACGGTTCCTTGGCGCTCGAAACGGGGATAACAAGGCAGTTACCCACTTTTCTGTGGATAACTCATGCGTTGTTAAAAAATTATTCACAGGTTTGTGCAAAACCCGCTCGTCGGTTGCTGAAACATGCCCTGACACCTGCACACCTTCCCGGGCCAAAACCCGTCAACCCGGCTGGTAAGATGCGCCGCTTCACAGCCAGACCTGCCGACCCGGCGTTCCTGCGGCTGGCCCGTTTTTGGATCTGTTTCGCCCATGTCTGTCGCCCTCGCAGGAAACGCGCCCGCCACCTTCGAAATCAAGAGCGCCCACCTGCCTTTGGTGGCCCTGATGCTCAAGTCGTCCAACCTGGATCTCCTGGCGCAGGAGTTCGCCCAGCGTTTTGGCGACATGCCCGATTTCTTCGACCACGATCCGGTGGTCATCGACCTGCACCCGTTGAACGTGGCCGAGGCCCATGCCCTGCCCGACTTCGGCGCGCTGCAGACCTTGCTGCGCCAGCACCGCCTCACGCCCCTGGCCGTGCGCGGCGGCACCATCGAACAGACCGCGCTGGCCGTGGCCGCCGGCCTCACGCCCGCGCCCGATGCCACCGTGCAACGGGCCGCCCCGTCGGCGGTACCGACCGAGACCGCCTCGCCGGAACCCGTGGCCGCGCCCCAGCCGATGCCCATGCCCGGTGCGCTGGTGATCGACAAGCCCCTGCGCTCGGGCCAGCAGGTTTACGCGCGCGGCCGCGACCTGGTGGTCATGGCCATGGTCAACCCGGGTGCCGAGGTGATCGCCGACGGCAACATCCACGTGTACGCGCCGCTGCGTGGCAAGGCCATCGCCGGTGCGCGCGGCTACGGGGAGGCGCGCATCTTCGCGCTGTCCATGGCGCCCGAACTCATTTCCATCGCCGGCATCTACCGCACCAGCGAAGTGGCCTTGCCCGAATCGGTCCAGGGCAAGACCGCGCAGGTGCGCCTGGTGCCCGGGCCCGATGGCGACAAACTCGTGATCGACGCCATCGGCGTCTGAGTCTCACCCCTTATTCGAATCGAAGGACTTTCACCATGACCAAGATTGTTGTCGTCACCTCCGGCAAGGGCGGCGTGGGCAAGACCACCACCAGCGCCAGCTTCGCCTCGGGCCTGGCCCTGCGCGGCCACAAGACCGCCGTCATCGATTTCGACGTGGGCCTGCGCAACCTGGACCTGATCATGGGCTGCGAGCGCCGCGTGGTGTACGACCTGATCAACGTCATCCAGGGCGAGGCCAACCTGAACCAGGCCCTGATCAAGGACAAGCAGTGCGACAACCTGTTCGTGCTGGCCGCCAGCCAGACGCGCGACAAGGACGCCCTGAGCCAGGAAGGCGTGCACAAGGTGCTGACCGACCTGTCGGCCATGGGCTTCGAGTACATCATTTGCGACTCGCCCGCCGGCATCGAGACCGGTGCGCTCATGGCCATGCACTACGCCGACGAGGCGCTGGTGGTGACCAACCCCGAGGTCTCCAGCGTGCGCGACTCCGACCGCATCCTGGGCATGCTGGGCAGCAAGACGCAGCGCGCCATCGAGGGCAAGGAGCCGATCAAGGAACACCTGCTGATCACGCGCTACAACCCGGGCCGCGTGGCCGATGGCCAGATGCTCTCGCTCAGCGACATCCAGGACATCCTGCGCATCAAGCTGATCGGCGTGATCCCGGAAAGCGAAAGCGTGCTGACCGCCTCCAACCAGGGCATGCCGGCCATCCACCTCAAGGGCACGGACGTGGCCGAGGCCTACAGCGACGTGATCGACCGTTTCCTCGGTGCCGACAAACCGCTGCGCTTCATCGAGGCCGAAAAAGTGGGCTTCTTCAAGCGCCTGTTCGGAGGGAAGTAAGGCATGTCGATCCTGTCTTTCCTGCTGGGTGAAAAGAAGAAAACCGCCAGCGTCGCCAAGGAGCGCCTGCAGATCATCCTGGCGCACGAGCGCAGCGGGCGCAGCGCTTCCGAGCCCGACTACCTGCCCGCGCTGCAGCGCGAGCTGGTCGCGGTGATCGGCAAGTACATCAAGATCAACCCGGACGACATCAAGGTCCAGCTCGACCGCCAGGACAACCTGGACGTGCTCGAGGTCAAGATTGAGCTGCCCGACCGCAAGTGATCGATGGCGGATCGGGTGAACTTTTGCAGTTCGCGCCGCCGATCCCCCATCTCGGGCCGTTTTCAGCCCACTTCATGCCACCGGTGCGCGGAACATCCGCCAATTCCTAGACTCCATGCTCTAGGGGGTGGCGCCGGCTTGCCGGCGTGATGCGGTGGAAGAGCCGCACCCATCCCGGGTTTCGCGGCGCTGCTATGTTCTTGCTGGAAGGGTGCAAGGACGCGGTTTCCAGCTTGTCTGGCTTCTCCTCTGGGCCTGTTTGTGGGGCAAATCGGGGCCGAGCAACGCCGCTTTTTCATTCCCCCGGGGCCGGGATGCCGCTGCGGCATTCGAACGGGCCCTGGATGAAGGTGTGGGGCTCGACGGTGCAGGGGCCCTCCAGGGATTCCGGGTAGACGTAGTCGTCGCCCCATGGCACCAGGTCCGCCGGCATGCGGCGCTCCTGCTCGGGCCGCTGGGCGACGGCGACCTTCATGTAATCCGTCCAGACGGGCAATGCCAGGCTTCCCCCGGTCGCGTTGCCCAGGCTGCGCGACTGGTCGTACCCGATCCACACCACCGAAGCGACGCCCGATGAATAACCGGCGAACCAGGCATCGCGTGCGTCGTTGGACGTGCCGGTCTTGCCGGCTGTGTCCTCGCGCCCGAGTGCGCTCGCTCGCCGCCCCGTGCCGTGCCGCACCACATCGCGCAGCATGCTGTCCATCACGTAGGCATTGCGTGGGGAGATCACCTGGCCGCGGGGCGACACCGGCGGCGCTTCGTAGAGCACCGCACCGCCGCGCTCGCTCACCTTGAGCACCAGGCGGGACTCGACCCGTTCTCCTTCGTTGGCGAACACCGCGTAGGCCTCGGTGAGCTGCAGCGGGGTCACCGCACCCGCGCCCAGCGCCAGCGGCAGGATCGGAGGATTGAGCTCGGCCGCGAAACCGAAACGGGTGGCGAACTGCTGCACATATTCCGTGCCGGCGGCGTCCATGAGGTTGACCGCCACCACGTTCTTCGAGCGCGCCAGGGCCCGCCGGGCCGTGATGAAGCCTTCGTACTGGTTGCCGTAGTTGCGCGGTCGCCAGGCCTTGCGGCCGCGCGCCGAGGGCGTGACCAGCCGCTGCGTGTCGTCGACCAGGGTGCCGGGGAAATAGCCTTTTTCCAGCGCGGCGGAAAACACGAAGGGCTTGAAGGTCGATCCCGGCTGGCGCACCGCCTGCACCGCGTGGTCGAACTGGTTGAACGCAAAGTCGAAGCCCCCGGCCAGTGCCAGGATCTCACCCGACCTCGCATCGATGGACACCAGCGCGCCCTGCATCTGCGGCAGCTGTGTCAGCCGCCAGCGCCCGGCCGTGTCGGCCACGACACGAACGACGGCACCCGGTTCGATGCGCCTGCGCGCCGGTGCGTCGGGTTTGAGCAGCGCGCTGCTGCCCGGGCTCAGCGTGTGGCGTGCAATGCGAATCACGGTGCCGTCGCGCAGGGCGGCCGTGATGCCGGCGGAGGTCGAGGCTTCCAGCACGGTGGCCACGCGCAAGGCGCCACTGTCCCGGTAGGGCGCGAGGGCCCGGCGGATGCCGGCCGGGTCGTCGGCCTGCACGGCTTGCTTCAGATGGCCTTCCGGCCCCGCGGGGCCGCGCTGGTGCTGTGCATTCAACAGGCCGGCGCGCAAGGCATGGGTGGCGGCGCGCTGCTCGGCCACGTGGATGGTGGTGGTCACATCCAGGCCCCGCGAGTAGGCCTCGTCCCCATAACGCTCCACCAGCATCTTGCGAACCTGTTCGACCGCGTAGGCCGATGCCGGGTCGGTCGACGGGTGGTTCAGCGCCAAGGTCAGGGGCTCGGCGCGGGCCTGCTCATAGGCCGGCTCATCGAGATGCCCCAGCTCGCGCATGCGCTTGAGAATGTGCTGCTGGCGCACGGTGGCGCGCTCGCGGTTGGCGACCGGGTTGTAGGCGGAGGGCGCCTTGGGCAGGCCGGCCAGCATGGCCGCCTCGGCGACGCTGAGCTGGTCGAGCGTCTTGTCGAAGTAGACCGATGCGGCCGCCGCGAAACCGTAGGCCCGTTCGCCCAGGTAGATCTGGTTCATGTACAGCTCCAGGATCTTGTCCTTGCTGTAGACCGATTCGAGCTTGTAGGCCAGCATGATCTCCATGACCTTGCGCCGGTAGGTCTTCTCCCGGCTCAGGAAGAAGACCCGCGCGACCTGCATGGAGATGGTGCTGCCACCTTGCGCGTGCCCACCGGCCAGGAGGTTGCCGAGCGCCGCGCGAACGAGGCCCGCGTAGTCCACCGCCCCGTGTTCGTGGAACCGCGCGTCCTCGATGGCCAGCAAGGCCTGCTGCATGCGCAACGGGATGCGCTCGATCGGCACGAACTCGCGCCGCTCTTCGCCGTACTCGGCGAGCAGGCTGCCGTCCCTGGCGTGGATGCGCATGGGCAGCATCGGTTCGTAGTGGGCCAGGTGACCAACCTCGGGCACCTGCTGCCACAGGCGGTGCAAGGCATGGGCGGCGCCGAGGGCAACGCCGATGCACAGGCCAAGGGCCAGCGCGGCGAAGAACCGGGCCGTGAAAGGGGTTCGAAAGGAGAACATGGGCAAGGCTCAGGTGAAAGCGCCTCTCCCCCTGTCCTTTTACCTGAGAGTTTCGACTGCGTCGGCAGTCTGCCCCTTCGGTGTGCCGGTGCGCGCGCGGTGCGGCTCGGCCTCTCTCCAGTCGGCGAAATGTGTCTGCGGTCCGGTGGCCTGAGCGATCATGGGAGTTTGCGCCTTCGGCGGAGGCGCGACACGCCTCGCTCTCCCGCAGAGCGTCGCAGTCTATCAGAGGGTCAAAACCCGGGCGTCACACCGGTGCGCGGGCACCCGTGCCACCCGGCCAGGGCGTGAGCACCTCGTGTCCCTCGGGCGTGACGGCCACCATGTGTTCCCACTGGGCGGACAGGGAGCGGTCTTTGGTCACGACGGTCCACCCATCGGCCAAGGTCCGGGTCTCGCGCTGGCCTGCGTTGAGCATGGGTTCGATGGTGAAGACCATCCCCGGCTCCAGCCTGAGCCCCTCGCCGCGCCGGCCATGGTGAAGCACGTTCGGTTCTTCGTGGTAGATCCGGCCAATGCCGTGCCCGCAGTACTCGCGCACCACGCTGAAGTGCTCTCGATGGGCGACGGACTGGATGGCATGGCCAATGTCCCCCAGCGTCGCGCCGGGCCTGACCTGCCGGATGCCGGCCAGCAGGGCTTCGTAGGTGGTCTCCACCAGACGCCGGGCCAGCACGTTGGGTGTGCCGACGAAGTACATGCGGCTGGTGTCGCCGAACCAGCCGTCCTGGTTGACGGCCACATCGATGTTGATGATGTCGCCCTTCTTCAGCAGCTTGTCGGGCGAGGGGATGCCGTGGCAGACCACCTGGTTGACGGAGGTGAGGATGGTCTTGGGGTACCCGTGGTACCCCAGGTTGGCCGGGATGGCGCCCTGGACATTCACGATGTGGTCGTGGCAGATCCGGTCCAGCGTCTCCGTGCTGACCCCGGGGACGACGTGGGGCTCGATCATGCCGAGCACCTCCGCGGCCAGCCTGCCGGCGCGCCGCGCCATCTCGATGTCCTCGGCGGACTTGATGGTGATGCCGCGAGCCACTAGCGCTGGCCCGCCGGGGCTGTGCGGGACTTGCCCGGTGGGGTCGCGGCCGCCACGGTGATGTCCAGGCCCCCCGCGAGTTCCGCCCGCACCAACAGCTGGCAGATCTCCCGGTGGTCCAGCGCCGGGTGAAGCTCGGTCAGCATGCCAACCCGCATCCAGTGTTCGGCCTGCGCATTGATGGACCTGCTCAGCGCATTCCCCGCCACGCGCAGGTTCTCGTGCATCAGGTCCGAAATCTTGACGATCCCCATTCACCACCTTTATATGAAACGTATATGAATTATATACGTCTCGCGGTGGACGGCGGCTAGTTGGTGTTGGCCGGTGGGGTGGGTGGCGCGGCGGCCGGTGGGGGGTCCACCGGATCCAGCAGGCCCTTGGGCGGGTTGCGCTTCATCTCACCGGCCAGCGTCAGCTGCTCGGGACTCATGCATTCATCGGCCAGCCGCTTGCCCAGTTGCTGGCTCATGAGCATGGACTTGTTGCCCAACTGCAGCCACATGGCGCCCCGCTTCGGGTCTTCGAGACGGATGGCGCCGGTGCGGCTTTCCACCGGGTGCATGTAGTACCGCGCGTTGCGCATGTTCTTCACCTGCACGATGAAGAACCCCTGCCGCTTGGCGGGCACGATCTCCACAGCCGAGCCGAGTTCGCAGGGGATGTTGCCGAGGTACACGCGCTGCGCGACCGCGAGATCGGCTTCGGTGAGGTTCACGCTGGAATCCTCTTCGATCGGTGTCACTTCTTCCACGGCCTTGGCCGCGGAGCGCGCCAGCGGCGTGCGTTTGGTCGTGGTGGTGGGTTTGGCCGCTGGTTTGGCGGCGGGCTTCGCGGGGGTCTGCTGCGCCATCACCGGGATGGGCGCGAGCGCCACGGCGCTCAGGGAGAAGACGAGGGCAAGGATTTTCATGGGCCCTAGTCTGCCCGCATGGCCGCTGAAATGCTGTTCGCAGATGTTTCGACCGCATCCACCGTGGGCCGCCCATGGCGCGGCTAGGGAAAGAACAACAGCACGGCGAACACGGCAAACAGCGCGAGGTGCATGTAACCCTGCAGCGCCGAGGTGCGCTGGCCGTTGAAGGTGAGCATGCTCAGCACGGCGGTGGCCACAAACAGGGCCGTGTCCATGTGGGAGATGCCCATGACGACCTGCTTGTCGTACAACAAGCCAATGGCCAGCACCGCGGGAACCGTGAGCCCCACGGTGGAGACAAAGGCACCCAGACACAGGTTGACGGCCCGCTGCATCTCATTGCCCAGCGCCGCGCGCACGGCGGTCAAGGACTCGGGGGTGAACACGATCAGGGCGATGAGCACGCCACTCACGGCCACGGGCGCGCCCGCGGCCGCAATGCCGTAGTCGAGCACGACGGCCAGGTGGTGGCCCAGCAGAACGATCGGAACAATCATGGCCAGCAGCAGCAGCGAATGCACCCAGACATCCTTCCTGCTTTGCTGGACAGAACCCTCCGCTTTTTCGGTCTCGGTCGGCGCCCTGGAGGTCCGTTCCATGCGGCGCACCACCATCGCCCCGGGAGGGGGCTGAACGAAGAGGCGCTTGTGGCTGCCGATCTGCTTCCACAGGAAGGCCGCGTACAGCAGCGCGGTGAGGACACCGATGCCCATCGCCTGCTCAGGCCCGAATTCACCCGCCGTGCTGGTGAACTTCGGCAGCACCAGGGCCACCGTGGTCAACAGGGCAATCATCGACAGGTAGGCCGTGGCCCCCTGCGCATTGAACTCCTGTTCGCCATGCCGGGCAGCGCCCACCGTCAGGCAGATCCCCATCACGAGGTTCAGGATGATCATCAACACGGCAAAAATGGAATCGCGCCCGATCGTGGGGGCTTCCCCTGGTCCCAACAGCACCGAGGCAATCAGGATGACCTCGATGGACACGATGGACAGCGTCAGGATGAGCGTGCCGTATGGCTCGCCCAGTTTGTGCGCCAGGTAGTCCGCCTCATGCACGACACCAAACGACGCCGCCACGATGGTGGCCAGCAGCACGGCGAAGCTCAGGCCGGCGGCGCCGGGTGTGAGTGGCGCGGCCAGCCAGGAGGAACCGTAAAAAGAGAACAACCCCACCACGACCCATGCACCGAGCAGAAGCGCCCAGGTGGCCGGAGAGATGAGCCGCGCGCGCGCGGCGGGTGGGTGGAGGGGGGAGGCGTTGACCATGGCGACCACTTTCACAAGCAGTGCGGGGGCCGTCCCTCGCGGTTGAATCCATGCCGATGGGGTCGTCCCCATTCGGCCTCACACCTGGCGCGTGAGCCCCACAATTATAGGTTTCGAGCTTGTGACCCCGTGAACCGCCTCAGCCGCGCTTTCCTCTCAGGGCATTGGCGCGGACCTGAACAGGACCTGTGAAGCGGCCCTGTTCGGGCGCCATGCGGCTGGAGAAGAAACGGTGCTCGTGACCGCTCAGAGATGGGCCGATGCCATGTGGGCCATGGCCAAGGCCGTGTCCGGCGCGGAGCCGTCCTCCAGATGCCAGCAAGCGGAAAGGCCCGCCCAGGCCAGGATCCATTGAAGCAGCCGCCTGCGCTCGAGACCCGCCGAGGCGGCAACCACCTCCAGCCGGCGGAGAAACCGCTCTGGCGAGGTGGCGGTCTCAGCGTCGGGATTGCAGAAGAGGTTAGCGTAGTCAAAACCGCATTCGCCCCACAGGCCCTTGGGGTCGATCGCGAGCCAACCGCGCGGACCGAAGTCCAGGACGTTGCCGTGGTGGATGTCCCCGTGAAGCACACCGACATCCCGCGCCGAGGCCAACAAGTCCCGTGCGGTCGCTGCGGCCGTGGCGAAGATGCCGCCTCTTGCTGCCGCACAGGCCTCCAGCCCCTGAAACCAGGCGGGCAAGGCGGTGAGTGCCGGTGGCGGCCCTGGCCGAGGCGCGTGCAGTCGGGCGACCACGGCGCACAGGATGTTGCAGGCTTCATCGTCGCGCCCATGGCGAGCCATCTCGGCGAGCGCCATGCCGCCTGGCGCTCGCTCCAACAGCAGCGCCGGGCCCTCGTGGGCCAGCACCCTGGCCGCACCGTCGCCCTGCCACCAGGCCATCAATGCCGCGCCGGCCCGCTCTTCCTGTTGGGTGGACAGCTTCAACATGGCGGGCGTCCCGTGGAAGCGCACGGGCAGGAGCTGCCCGCTGTTCGTGACGACCGGCGGGCCGTCGGGCACCAGGCCCCAGCGATGGATGTGCTCGGCCCTCATTCCGACACCTTACTGCATGCCCCCTGTCACCTGCATTGCTCGTCAAACGTGCTCGTCATGGTGGACACCACTTCGGGGCGGATGCCGAGCCAGGTCTCGACCTTCATGTTCGTGGCCTTGGCTTCGCATTGGAGCCGCGCCTGTTCGGGAGGTTTTGCCGGCATCAGCTTGATCAAACCCGACAGGGCATCGCAATACTGTTTGAAGTTCTTCACGCGCAATGCGTTGTCTCTCTGGGTGCGGAGCTTGTCGTACTCGGCACACTGCGGATCGGGTGCCGCGGTGGACACGGCGGCGAGCAAGGACAGGGTCAGGCCAAGAAGGAGTTTGCGCATGGGAACGGGTCCGGGGCGGGACGTGGTTGGATCGGAAGGGGCGAGGGTCAACAGACGATCGCGAGTATTCATCGCGACCCTCCCTGGCGTGAAGTGACCCCGGTCACATGGCGGTGAGCGAGATCGGCAGATCAGCGCGCCAGCGCGTCCAGCAGCTGTTGCGCTTGCACAGGTTTGTGCAGGAAGGGCACACCGCTGGTTCGGATGTCGGTGATGCGTTGCGGCGCGGTCTCGCCGGTCACCAGCAAGGTGCGCAGGTGGGGTGAGGTGTTGCGCAGGACCAGGAGGTAGTCCAGGCCGTTGCGTTCTCCCGGGAGCCGGAAGTCGGAAACGACGGCGTCGATCGGGTGTCGCTGCAGCAGGTGCTGCGCCTGCGCCAGATCGCTGGCGGGATACACCGTGCAACCGCGCGCGGAGAGCACCAATGCCATGGCCTCGCGGCTGGCCGGCTCGTCGTCAATGACGAGCACATGGCGCGGCAGGCTGCTCGCGGCGTGAACCGGTGGAACAAGGCCAGCGTCTGCAGGGCTTGCCGGATGGAGCCTGCGCCCGTCGGCCTGTTTCACCCACACCCGAAAGCGTGTGCCTCGCGACGGCATCGATGAGAGCGCCATGGGATGTTCCAGCAGGCTCGAGAGCCGTTTGACGATGGACAGGCCGATGCCCAGACCGGATGCGCGGTCGCGTTGTGGATTGGCCAGCTGGTAGAACTCGTCGAACACCCGTTGTTGATGTTCTGTCGCGATGCCGATGCCGGTGTCGACCACCTCGAAGCGGATCCAACCGGCCCGTCCCGCGGGGACCCCCGCCCTTGCCGCGACGAGCACACCACCGGTGCGCGTGTATTTGATGGCGTTGTCGATCAGATTGCCGAGCAGGCGCGTGAGCAGCTGCACGTCGCTCACGACGACCAGATCGCCCGGCGCCCGGAACCGAAGCTGCAGGTCTCGCTCCTGGGCGCTGCCGGAGAACATGTGGTTCAGCGACAGGAACAGCTCGTGTACGCGCACGGGCGCCAGCGCGGGTTGCACGGCGCCCGCATCCAGCCGGGAGATGTCGAGCATGGTGTCCAGCGACTGGTTCAGCATGCGCACCGAGTGGCTCAACCGCGTGACCGTCTGTGCGCTGTCCGGATCGAGTTGGGACCGTTCCAGCACCGAGGTGAACAGCGAGATGGCATGAAGCGGTTGGCGCAGATCGTGGCTGGCGGACGCGAGAAAGCGGCTTTTTTCCCGGTTGGCGTTTTCGACCAGTTCCACCTGCTGGGCCAGGCGGCGGGCGAGGTCTTCCTTTTCAAAGCGCACCGTCAGCGACTGCTCGAGCAGGTCCGCCTGCTGGAACGTCCACTTGAGCGTCATCACCAGAAAAAGCGTCATGCAGAAGGCCAGCACCGAACCGACCAGGCCACCGTGCCAGAGGCAGGCGGAGATCATGCCGACCGCCGCCGGGACGCTGAACGCGGCGATGGTCTGGCGGTGGGTGGAGACGATCGCGGAGCCGAGCGATATCGCACCCATGATGAACACGGAGATGAGAATCAGAGGGTCCACGTTCCGGTGCGCGTTGAGCAGCCAGGGTGCGGCCCCCCACATGGCGCCCAGCAGAAAGATGTCCCGGACACGGCCTTGCAGGATGCGGGGCAACTCGTGGTCCTGCAGGGGGCCGTGGGCCTCCAGCTTTCTGCGCTGCACGTAGCTCGTGAAGACGACGATGTAGAACAGGCCGAGCCAGACCAGGGGAAGCAGGGACGTCCCATTCAGGTAGAACAGGATCGCCAGCGGCGTGGCGAAAGGGATGGGCGAGAGGATGCGCACCGGCCCGGTCTTTTGCAGCAGGAGCGCGAGCTGGATGCGCTGCACGGTCAGTGGCGACCGGGCTTGCACGCCCAGCGCCCGGTGAATGCTCGTCAGCAGCTTCTCGATCACACCAGGCTCAGGAAAACAGCCCGATCAGCTCGGCGCGGGAGCGAACGTTGAAGACGAGAAAAATCGTCGAAACGCAATTCTTCACCGAGCCCAGCACCAGCCCGGTTTCGGCGGCGATCGCCTGGTTGTCGAGGCCGCTGAGCAGCAGCTCCAGGACCTGGACCTGGCGGTCGGTCAACCGGACGCCAGGCCTCAGGTTCTGGCTGCGGGCCGCCGCGCCGTGTTTCCCCGGGCGATGGCTGGCCGTGGAGGCGCTCTCAATCGCCGCGAGCATGCCCTTCAATCCATGGGTATCGCCCGTCTTGCAGAAGTAGCCCCAGGCACCGTGCGCCAAGGCTTCTTCGCGAACGCGGGGATCGTGCGTGCCCGACACGACCACGATCGGCAACTGCGGATAGAGCTGTCGCAGGAGTTTGAGGCCGGTCAGGCCGCGGGTGTCGCCCAGGTTCAGATCGAGCAGCAGCAGAAAGACCTCCTCGGCGCGCTGCTTCAGAAACAGCAGGGCCTGCTCCAGGCTGTGCGCATCGGCCACATGGAAACGGTCGGCGAAGTGCTGAACGATCACCTGGCGCAGACCCATCCGCACCAGTTCGTGGTCGTCCACGGCCAGTATCGTTTTGCATCGCTGGGTTTCTGACATCGCCAGATGTTAGCCGCGGCAGCATCGCGGCCGCGGTGGGCGCAAGGATTCGCCGCTCATGCCTCGGGACGGCCCTTTTCCTCCTCGTCGCGCTCATACCGCCTGGCGAGTGGGAACGGTGGCAGCCAGGATTCGCGGCGCACGGTCCAGAGTTCGTAGGTGGGCACGAACTGGTCGGGCGCATCGAGGGTGCCCAGGTTGACTTCGATTTCGTCACCACTGCGCCCATACACCGACGAGCCACAGCGAGGACAGAAGAACCTGCCGGCGTAGTCGCTCGTTTCGCCTTCGACGGTCACGGCGTTCTGCGGAAAGATCGCGGAGGCGTGGAAGAGCGCGCCGTGGTGTTTCCGACAGTCGAGACAGTGGCACAGGCCCACCCGATGGGGTCGGCCGGTGGCTTCAATTCGAACGTTGCCGCACAGGCAACCACCCGTGAATCGGTCCATGCTGCGTCTCCTGGGATCGACCGCCATTGTCTCCCCGGCACCCGGTCTTCGAAAACGGTTTTTTTGACCACGGACCCACGGGCGTTCAGTAGGTGATGAACACCGTGTGCGCCTGGGTGCCCGAGCATGTGGGCCCGGTGCAGGTGCCTGCCTGACCCGCCTGCATGCTGCCGGTGAGCGTGACCGCCTGGCCGGTGTTGCCGTTGCCGCTGCCCGAAGCGGGCGACGGGGTGATGGTGTACCGCAGACCTTGGAGCACGGCGGGGTTCGGGCTCAGCGTGTAGCGCAGGCCGGCAACCACGCCTTCGCCCGTCGCCGTGGCTGCCGCAGCGGTGCTCGTCATGTCGGTGCCGGTGTCGAAGGCCACGGTGGGGGCGGCGGCAAAACCGCGCGTGCATTCGAAATCGATATTGATGCCGGCGGCGTTTTGTGCGCCGCCCTGGAACGCGGTGTAGGTGCCGAAATTGAGTGTCTGGTTGTCCGAGCCGGTCTTGACCCGGCAGACGGAGGTCAGCGTGACAGAGGCGTTGAAGGTGGCGCTGACATTGGCAGCCAGTGCTTGCTGGCCCACAAGGCCGACGGCGCAAAGCAGCAGAACGCGGAATGGGGTCTTCATGGAACTTCCTTTGTGGCGAATGAGGCGCCCGCGTGCGATGCGTTGACCTCGGGTTGCAGGACGGACATGTGGATGCATGCATGCCCCGGACCTGAGGCTATCGGCCCGGTCGCGCTCCGTCGGCGTTGGGCACCAAGCCCTGTCGGGTGGGAACCAAACTGCCTGTTTTGGGAATGAAAGACTCCTTTCCAGCGCCGGCCACCGGCGCTGGAACCCCATCTCCGTTGCGCGGACTAGGCCGAAAATGAGATCGCGCGGCTGGCCAGCAACAGCAGGGCACCCACCACCGCCATCACGATCGCGAACGACCCCGGCATCCCGCGCAAGCGTTGGAGAGGAGCCAGCATGCGGCGGCGGCGCTCGCGCTGCTGAGCGATGAGATGCAGGCGCCGCGCTGCCGCTTGGCATTCGGTGATGTAGTGGGTGCGGTCTGGAATGCGCCAGTCGGGTTGCATCAAGGCCTTGTTGCGCACCGCCTCGAAGTAGCGCAGCCTTTTGTCCAGCTGGTTCGGAAGGGCCGGATGCACGCTGTCGAGCTTGCTGTGAATGCCCCTGCCTTTGCCGCCGAACTCGCGCGCCAGAATGTCATCGATCTCGGCAACGATGCTGAGCACGTCCCGCAACGTCACCATGTGCAGGCTTCGGCGGCTTTGGGTGGGCGTGTGCTCAAGGGGCATTCCGTGAACAATGTCATGTTCCACGCCACGATCAGCTGGTGGGGAACGGAGTGGCCTCTTCGCGCTGCAAATTGCAGCCATCGGGAACGAGTCGCCACGTTGAGGCCGTCGACCGTGCGAAATCCACTTGCCCGTTTGCAGCCAGGTCGGATTTATGGCGTTTCATGCGCCAGTTGCCGCAGTTGGTTCCTGTTGCGCACCGATCGAGGACTCCCGCGAAGAATCCGCCACCGCGCTGTGTTCTGCGCGAACGATCCAACCAACGGTGTCTCTCATGACCAACTGGAAGCCGCGTTTCCTTGAGTATGGCGGTGCGCCTGCCCTGCGGGTGCAGACGCCGCACCGTCTGGGCGATCCGCTCAACCCGAGCGCTGCGCTCCATGCGGCGCTGGATCTGGCCCGCCGTGTGGACCGGGCGTATTGCGAGGACACGACGGCGATGCAACTTCAGGTGGTTGAGCCCATCCTGGCGGGCACCTACGTGCTGATTTCCGAGCAACGGCCGTCGGGACAATGGGCGCCCGTCGGGTGGTTGGCATACGCGCTGTTCGACGCCGATGCCGAACGCCGTCACCTGAACGATCCCTTGCAGTCTCTGCCACCCACGGACTGGTGCAGGGGCGACCGGCTCTGGATCGTGCACTGGATCTCGGCGCCCGGCCACACCCACCGACTGTTCCCCGTGTTGCGGCACCTCTTCGCGAACCTGACGGCGCGCAGCCTGGACCGGCGCACAGGCGGCGTCCTGACCTGGAGGGGGCAGCACTGCTCGCCGCGAGAGGCCTTGGATTTCTGGCGCCAGCGGCCACTGCCTCCATCCCAAAAAAAGCAAGGCGCCGACCTCGCCCATGGAAATTGGCTTTCGCTGGAGCACAACGCGCGCTAGGCGGAGAGTGCGCGAGGCGCTGTCGTGAAAAAGCCATCTCTCCACCGTGACGGCCGTCACGGTTTCATGGAAATCCATGCGTGCAAATGGGCTCGCCAAGGGGCTTCAGGGCCGATCCGGCCCGCGATTTCGGGTTTTGGCAAGCCTGATCGTCATCCACCGCAGCACGATTGTCAATGTCAAGCGCATCGACTTTCTTCGTCGCGATGAAATGGGGCGTCTTCGCGTGCACATGAAGGGACGCACGGAAACCCGTGAAGCCCTGAATCGTTGCATCGGCCCGGATTCGACACCGACTTTCTGCGCAAACGCATTTCCTACCGATTGGTCCATGGCGCGAATGCGCGGATTCGTTCTAAGCCGAGTGCCTCTGGTGACTCTTGCAGGTTCTGGAAGAGGACGCTGGGCAACATCCCTCACATGAAGCAGTCTGTTCAATGACGCGTCCTTGGCGGCCTGCACTTCATGAACCTTTCCAGCAGGAATGAGCTGGCTGGATCAACCGAGGAAGCCTCCATGCACTCACTGGATTTCTTGCAAAAGCGGCCCATCGGCCTGCGCTGGTGGCGACAGGCCCTGTGCCGCGCTGCGGTGATCGCTCTGTGCGCTCTGACCGCGCCACTTTCTTTCGCAGCCGATGCCACCGCGCCCGATGGCGCATCCGAAGGCGTGGTGCGGGTCAAGCTGACCCAGGCGCGCGTGGTGGTCGAAGCGGGCAAGGAAAAGCTGGTTGAGGCCGAGGTCCTGAAACCGGGTGACGTCATCGAATACCGCGCCGTCTACACCAACACCTCTAAGGAAACCGTGCGCGACTTGATGGCCACGCTGCCCGTGCCTGAAGGTCTGGAGTACGTCGCCAGGAGTGCTCGGGCTTCCGACGGCGTGCCCGCCGTACAGGCCGCCACGCGCGACGGCAAATATGGCGCCGAACCGCTGATGGTCACCGAAGGGGCGAAGAAAGTGCCCGTGCCATTGGGCCTGTACCGCGCCTTGCGCTGGCAAGTAGGCGCCATGGCGGCGGGGCGCAGCGTGACGGTCAGCGCGCGAGCGCGGGTGCCTGTGCCTTCCCCGGCGGGCGGTTCCGCACCGGCCGTGGCCACGCCACGCTGAGTTGCCCACGCGTGGGCGACCTCCATCGTTTTGATCAACCATCTCCAAGGGGATTCACATGAATTCAAGTAGCACTCGATGCCGGCGGTACTGGCCGTTGCGTGGCCGAAGCCACCTCCACCGATGGCGCGCCGGGCGCCAGCGTGACATTCACACTGCTTCCAGGCACCCCAGTCGCACGTTCGAGCACGCATTCAAGGGGGTTTGAAGTTAGGCCAGATCTTCCGAGGCGGAATGGGTGGAGGGTGCCACCCGTCGCGTCGCTTTTCACCCAGCGGCCCATTTCACAGGTGTTGACCTTGGCCGTTGGCCAAGTGTTGTCCGTTCCGGTGTTGGTCTGTGAGTGGGCCGCTTCCTCACCGCGGTTCGGGGCTTGGTTGGTGTCGCTGTTTGCACTGACGGCTTTGGTCTGTGCTTTGGCTTTCATCGTTTGGCGCTTCAGGCTGTTGCGATCGGCCCTCAATGCACAGCCCTTTGCCATGTCGGATCAGCCCACTTTTCGCGGACTGACAAAGCTCTCGTTGGTCTATGGCGTGGTCTGGGTGATCGCTTGCATCTGGATCTTTGTGGGCAGGGGCCCCTTGGCGCAAGGCTTTCAAGTGCTGTTGTTGACGCTGCAAGCTGGCGTGCTCCTGTCCTTGCTCTTTCACGTGGATGGACCATTGAAGCGAGCGGCTTGGGCACTGCTCTTCATGCAGGTCTTGTGCGTGGCAGGGATCGCGATGGCCTCAGACCAGTTTGAGCACCTCTATCCGCAGGTCATCGCGTCTCTGGTCTTTCTTCTGGTGGGCTATGCCGTGGCGTCGTTTCGGGCTCAAGAGCACGCGCACGTCCGCAAGATCCAGAAGGAGCGGCAAGAGGAAAAGGGCCATCTGGCTCAGCAAATCGCACACCTTCAAGAGGCGCACGCGGCCAAGGCACGCCTGTTGGCGATGGTCAGCCATGACTTGCGGCAACCCGTTCACGCGCTGGGACTCATGTTGGGGCGCTTGAGGCGCGAAGCCTCGCTGTCGTCGCTGCGGGTGGAGGTCGAAGCGGTGAACGAAGTGGTCAACTCGCTTTCGAAATCCCTCACCATGTTGATGGCCGTCACACGGCTGAACTCCGGGCAGGTCACGACGTTGTCGGAGGCCATCTCGCTGGAAAAGATGTTCAGCTCCTTGGCCAATGAGTTTGAAGAGACGGCCAGCACCAGCGGTTTGAGCGTCGTTTTCGAGGCGCACGAACTGAACGTGCTGACCGATCCCCATCATCTGAGAACGATCCTGACGAACCTGCTGTCCAACGCCATCAAGTATTCGTCGCGCGGCCTGGTGCGGATCACTGCCACGTCGCCGGCGCCCCAGTCGGTGGTGATCACCGTCGCGGACAACGGGATCGGCATCCCGACGGACGACCTGAACAAGATATTCGAGCCTTTTGTCCGATTGCCTTATCGAAAGGACTCGGTGGATGGCATCGGGCTTGGTTTGGCCATCGTCAAACAGACGGCCGATCTCATCAAAGCCCCCATTCAGGTGGAATCGCTGGTGGGGCAGGGAACCACCTTCTTCCTGACCCTGCCCCGCAGCCAGGACCTGCAGGCGGTGGTCGCACCCGCCAAGGACACCTACCTTCGTGGGTTGCGCATCGTCGTCGTGGACAACGATGAAATCGTGCTGGAAAGCATGGCGCGCACACTGGAGGAGTGGGGTTGCCGCGTCATCGCCGCGTGCGACTGGGTTGGCCTGGAAGCCAAGCTGGAAATGACGTCCAGCCCGATCGACCTGATCCTGACCGACTTTCATCTGGACGCCGGACTGTCCGGCTATGAATTGATCAAACGGGTCCGCAAGCGGGCCGGGGCACAAATCCCGTCCATTCTGCTGACCGGGGACGTGGAAATCCGGCATGGCCCGGAAAGCACCGCCACCGCCGTTGTCATCGCCTACAAGCCCCTGCCCTACGAAAAACTGGCGAATCTCATCCAGGAGACCATTTCTTCCTTTGGGGCCCAGGCGTCAGGCGGCGCCTGAGGGCAGCCAGCGCGGCTGGCTCTTTTGTGTTACATTACGCAGTCGCCTTGAGCGACCAGCCGCATCCCGACTTCACTGCCAGGATGCAACCGCCCCCGGCAGAGGGGCTGCTGGTCCAGCCCCTCCAAGGTGCCGCCACACCGCTTTCTCACAGCACCGTGGCCTTCTTCCTCCCTGCTGTTGCCGATGCCTCTGCCGTGGCTCGTGCGCCGGTTCTGGCCTGACGCATCCGCGCCACGCCGAGATCGGATGAACCGGTGGGGCACCCCGGCGCATGGGGCTGCCACCTGTTATTTGTTTCGGGCATCCACGACGCCACGGTACCGACCGCGCGTCCCGCCCACTGATGTTTTTGATGATTCACACGAACGACACAACGATTACGAGACTGTCTCCCCTCACCATGGGCAAATATCGCATCGCGGCTTTGCCCCGCCTTCTGCCGGACGGCCTTTTTGCCGCGCAGGTCTCCATTGCCAGCGGCCATGGCAGCGCGTCCACCGACCGGGTGATCCGGTTCGACAGCGCCTTTCCCACACACGACGCGGCGGCGGATTACGCCCTTGCGCAAGGCATTGACTGGGTGCACGACTCGGTCCGCCTTTCCGCCCGCCCGAACTGACCGATACACTTCAAGCAAAGGAAACACCATGGCCAAAGAAGAACTGATCGACATGATGGGCATCGTCAACGAGGTGCTGCCCGACACGCGCTTTCGCGTCACGCTGGACAACGGTCATCAATTGATCGCTTATTCGGCCGGCAAGATGAAGAAGAACCACATCCGCATCCTGGCGGGTGACCGGGTGTCGCTGGAGCTCTCGCCCTACGACCTGACCAAGGGCCGCATCAACTTCCGCCACATCGAAGGCCGCGGCCCGATGGTGCCGCGCAAGCCGCGCTGATCCTTCGTTTTTCTCAGTAGAACAGCGCCTGCAGGTCGACGCTGCTGCGTCGGCCCACGTCGGCGTGGTGCGCCGACAGCCAGGCGCTGCCGTGCTCGCGGCCCAGCGCGAACAGCATTTCAAAGAAGCGCATGTTCGCCGCGGCCTTGCTCTCGGCGCTCAGCTCGCGCATGACCTCGCTGGCCTCGATCACGTGAAAGTGCGTGCCGGCCAAGCGCCGGTCGAGTTCGCCCCGGCGCCACCAGGGGCTGTGGGCCGCGCGCTCGCGCAGGTGGGCAAACATGCGCATCTCGCGCAGGAAGGTGGCGTTGAACGCCAGTTCCATCATGCGGCTCTTGATGTCCGCTGCCGACTGCGGCGTGGCGCTGTGCTTGAGCGGGGCCAGCATCACCAGCACGATGTCGCGCGCGCGGCACTCGTGGAACAGCGGGAACACCGCCGGATTGGCCGCGTAACCCCCATCCCAGTAAGGCTCTCCATCGATCACCACGCTGCGGTGCATGGTGGGCAGGCAGGCCGAGGCCAGCACCGCGTCGGGCGTGAGCTCCCCCGAGCGGAACAGCCGCAGCTTGCCGGTGTTGACGTTGGTCGCCGCGACGAACAGCTTGACCGGGCTGCGCGCGCGCAGGCGCTCGAAATCGACCTGGCTCGACAGGATCTTGCGCAAGGGGTTGAGGTCGAACGGGTTGAGCTGCTCGGGCGAGAAGTAGTGGGTCCACTGCAGCATGAGCTGCATGGCCGGCGCCAGCCGCATGTCCTTGCCGTCGGCCGTGGGCAAGGCCACCTCGAACGGCATGCTGGCCGCCACGGCGCTCCAGAAGCCCCTGAGCGCGGCGCGCGCGCCCTCCGCTCCCCCGGCCATCAGGCCTTGCGCCAGCAGCACCGCGTTCATCGCGCCCGCGCTGGTGCCACTCACGCCGTCGAAGCGCAGGCGCCCTTCCTCCAGCAGGGCATCGAGCACCCCCCAGGTGAAAGCGCCGTGCGCGCCGCCGCCCTGCAGGGCCAGGTTGACGGTGGGCGGACCGCGCCAGCGCAGGGCCATGGGGCCTACCCGCGCGTGCGCCGGGCCCGCACGGCGGCCGCCAGGCCTTCGAGCACCGGCACGGTCTGCTCGAACGAGATGCAGGCATCGGTCACGCTCACGCCCGCCTGCAGGGGCTGGCCGGGCACGATGTCCTGCCGGCCTTCGTGCAGGTGGCTCTCGATCATCACACCGACGATGCGGCGCTCGCCCGCGCCGATCTGCGCGGCCACATCGGCGGCCACGTCGATCTGCCGGCGGTGCTGCTTGCTGCTGTTGGCGTGCGACACATCGACCATCACCTGTTCGCGCAGGCCGGCTTTCTGCAGCAGGCCGCAGGCAGCGGCGACGTCCGCGGCGCTGTAGTTGGGCTGCGCGCCGCCGCGCAGGATCACGTGGCAGTCGTCGTTGCCACGCGTCTCGAAGATCGCGGCCTGCCCCATCTTGGTCATGCCCATGAAGGCGTGCGCGGCGCGCGCGGCCTGGATCGCGTCGGACGCGACCTTGACCCCGCCGTCGGTGCCGTTCTTGAAGCCCACCGGGCAGCTCAGCCCGCTGGCGAGCTGCCGATGGCTCTGGCTCTCGGTGGTGCGCGCGCCGATCGCGCCCCAGCTCACCAGGTCGCTGATGAACTGCGGGCTGAGCAGGTCCAGGAATTCGGTGCCCACCGGCAGGCCGAGCGCGAGCACCTCCAGCAGCAGCGCGCGCGCCATCTCCAGCCCTTCGTTGATCGCGAAGCTGCCATCGAGGTGCGGGTCGTTGATGTAGCCCTTCCAGCCCACCGTGGTGCGTGGCTTCTCGAAGTACACACGCATCACCACCAGCAGGTCCTCCTGCAGGGCGTCGGCCTGGGCCTTGAGGCGCTCGGCGTAGTCGATGGCCTGGGCGTGGTCGTGGATGGAGCACGGGCCGACGACGACCACGAGGCGGTCGTCCTGCCCATGCAGCACGCGCGAGATCGCGGCGCGGCTGCTTTCCACCAGGGCTTGCGCGGGATCGGGCGCGGGCAGCCATTCCTGCAGCAGGGCCGGCGTGATCAGGGGGCGCACCGCGCCGATGCGCAGGTCGTCGATGCGGGTGGTGTCGTGGGTGGACAGGACGGTGTGCGGGGTGTGGGTTTTCATGGCAGATCGAAATGTCGGGCGGATGACAAAGAAGCGGCCCGAGGTCCGTGGGCGCGCAAAAAGGTCACGTTCGGTGGATTCTGGGGCATGGGCGGTTTCAGGCGCCGAAGCGCGCGGTCGACACAGACGGAGACAGGCCCACCGTGTGGGCGATGGAAGATGGACAGGACGATGAAGACCTTTTACCTCGGACTCGTGGCAGTGTGCCTGGGCAGCGGCCCGGCCCTGGCGCAGACGACCGCGCCCGGCGACCCGCCCGCGAGGGTGGTGGAGCCTTTCAAGAGCGAGGTCTGGATCAACGTGGGCGGCTTCTCGCGCCACTTTGCCCGCCACAACGGCTACAACGAGAACAACCTGGGCCTGGGCGCCGAGTACCGCACCAGCGCCGAGCTGTCGTACATGGCCATGAACTGGCAGCCCTGGTCGCTGGGGCCGATCAAGCTGCGCGTGGTTTGAGGGCCTGCGCATCCGGGCGCTGTGTGTGCGTCTGGATGAAGCGGGGCAGGGCGGCGCGCGTGCAGCGCTGCAGGGCCATCAGAAAACCGTGATCGGGCTCGTCCACACCATGGTTTGCGCGCAGGTCGTGCTGGATGCGGCCCAGCAGCTCGGCCGCCATCTCGGCGTCGGCCAAGGCCCGGTGTGCCTGGCCGGTGCGCGGCAGCCGAAAAAAATCCACCAATGAACCCAGCTTGTGGCTCGGCGCCTCGGGGTAGAGCCGGCGCGAGAGCAGCACGGTGCAGGCAAAGGGTTGCGGCGCCTGCGCGCCGGCGCGCTCGAGCTCGGCCGTCCAGAAGCGGCGGTCGAACGCCGCGTTGTGCGCCACCATGGGCACCTCGCCCACGAAACGCGCGGCCTCGCGCATCACGGTGTCGGCCGGTGGCGCGGTCTCGATCATGGCGTTGGTGATGCCGGTCAGCTGCGTGATGAAAGACGGGATGCGCACGCCCGCGTTCATCAGGCTCTGGTAGCGGTCCACCACGCGCCCCTGTTCGGTGATGACGATGGCCACCTCGGTGGCGCGGTCGCCCATGGTGGGCGAGATGCCGGTGGTTTCGAAGTCGATGACAGCAATGCGGGACATGGGGCTGAACTGTAGCGCGGCGCGCACCCCATGCGCCGAAGCCCCGACATCGCTGAAAGACGCCGGGGTTCCGGTGGGCGGGCCGTTCAGCGCTGGACCACCACCAGGGTCTGCGTCATGTAGCGGTGCGGCGCCTGTTCGCGGTAGGTGATGCCGGTCTGGCCGTCGGCCACCAGCTCACCGCGCGCCCAGGCGGTGCGCAGCTCGGCCCGCACGTCGGCGCGGGTCTTCATCGATGCCATGGGCATGGTGGCGTAGCGGCCAGGGTTCAGGTCGCGGTAGGTGGCACCGGTCTGGCCATCGGCGATCAGCGTGCCGTTGCGCTGCGCTTGGGCGAGTTCGGCGCGCACCTGGTCGCGCGTCTTGGGCGACGCAGCGTCGGCGGCCAGCGCCATGCCGGCGCAGGCGGTGGAGAGGGCCAGGGCGATGAGGGAGAGGCGGGCGAGTTTCATGGGAGGCTCCTTGGGGTTGTGCCGGCGGTGCCGGCGTTGGCTTGCCCACTGGATACGCGCTTATCCCGCCACTGGATTCAACCCGGTGCGCGCTCAGCCCGCCGCCTTGGGGTACAGCACCATCTGCGTGCAGCGGAACAGGGCAATCGTCTTGCCTGTCTCGCGGTGCGTGACCACCGCGTCCCACACCTGCGTGGTGCGGCCCAGGTGCGCGGGTTTGGCCACGCAGTCGATGGTGCCTTCCAGCGCCGTGCCCAGGTGGTTGCTCTTGAGCTCGATGGTGGTGAAGCCGTTGGCCTCCTTGGGCAGGTTGGCCACGCAGCCGTAGCCGCAGGCCGTGTCGGCCAGCGTGACCACGCTGCCCGCGTGCAGGAAACCATTGGGTGCCATGGTGTGGGGCTGCACCGCGAGTTCGGCGCGCACCTCCTGCGGGCTCACCTGCGTGAAGACCAGGCCGAGATGGCCCGGCAGTTTGCCCACGCTGCGTTGGTTGAATTGTTCGGTGAGGTCGGTCATGCGGGTCTCCTGTTTTTTGGAATGAAAGGGCGAGGGGCTCAGCGCGTCCAGCTGCCCAGCCGGATCGCGATCGCCAGGGTGGAACCATAAACGACCAGGCTGAGCGCGACCACCGCGAACAGGCCGCTGGCCGAGGTCTGGAACACGTGCACGCAGAGCCAGCCGCCCACCCCGAGGATGACGAGGCGGCCCATGCTGCCCGCGAGCGGCCAGAACATGCGGCCCGCGCCCTGCGAAGCGAAGAACAGCGCCAGGCCCAGGCCGAAGAAGCCGTAACAGCCGCCCACGATGTTCAGGTAGCTGGCGCCGAAGGCCAGCACCGCGGCGTCCTGCGTGAAGAGGTTCATCCACAGCCCGGGTGCGATCGCGGTCGCCACGCCGATGGCGCCCGTGATGGCCGCCACCACCGCGCCACCGGCCCAGGCCACGCGCACCGCGCGCGGGGCCTGCCCCGCGCCCATGTTGGTCGCGACCATCGCGGTCAGCGCGGTGCCGAAGCCGAACGCGATCGGTACCAGGATGTACTCGAGCCGCGCCGCCACGCCATAGCCCGCGAGCGCGGCCGTGCCGTAGTGGCCCACGAACGCCGTGGCCACCGCGATGGAGGCGTTGCTGATCACCGGGCTGAGCGAGGCCGGCAGGCCCACGCGCAGGATCTCGCGCCACAGCGAGCGCTGGGGCCACCACGGTGTGCGCCCCAGGTGCACCGCGCCGTCGCGGCGCAGCAGCCAGGCCACCATCACCACGGCCGACAGCGCGTTCACCGTGAGCGTGCTCAGGGCCGCGCCGGCCACGCCGATGCCCGGCACCGGGCCCCAGCCGAACACCAGCAGCGGGCTCAGGCCCAGGTGCATCAGCGCGGTGGCCACCAGCAGCAGCGAGGGCAGCAGCATGTTGCCCGCGCCGCGCACCACGGCGGCCAGCACGTTGGTGAACCAGATCACCGCGGCGCCCGCGAACAGCGCGTTCGAATACGCCAGCGCCGCCTCCAGCGCCGGCCCGCGCCCACCCATGGCGGCGAAGATGCCGCGCCCGCCGCCGAGCATGGCCGCCATGAACAGCACTGCCAGCAGCGCGGCGATCAACAAGGCCTGCTGCGCCAGCCGGCTCGCGTCCTCGCGCCGGCCCGCGCCCAGCGCGCGCGCCACGGCGGCGGTGGTCGCGCCGCCGATGCCACCGGCCGACATCTGCAGCATCAGCATCGACAAGGGGAACACCAGCGCGATGCCGGCGAGCGCGTCCGCCCCCACCAACCCGAGGATGTAGCCGTCGTAGCCGATCACGATGGTCATGGCGAACAGGCCCATCACATTGGGCGTGGCCAGCCGGAACAGCGTGGGCAGCAGCGGCGCGTGCAGCATCTGCTGCACGCGGGTCTGGGCGGGGTCGGCGCGCGGTGCGTCGACGGGCAGGACAGCGCTCATGGGGGGCTCCGCTCAGGCGCGCGCATCGCGCAGGTAGATGCCGGGTTCGGCCGAGAGGCCGCGTTTGACCTGCTGCGTGAGCTCGTCGCCCAGCACCTCCTCGGCACCGGCTTCCAGCGCGTCGAAGGCGCGGCGCACGATGGCCTCGGGCGTGGACTTGGGCATCTCGATGCCGCGCGTGAGGTCGGTGTCCACGAAACCCATGTGCAGGCCCAGCACCTGCGTGCCCTGCGCGCGCAGGTCGTGGCGCAGCCCGTTCGTGAGCGCCCAGGCGGCGGACTTGCTCGCGCCGTAGACCGACAGCATGGGCGAGTTGATCCAGCTCGCGATCGACAGCACGTTGAGCAGCGCGCCGCCGCCGTTGGCCGCGAGCACCGGCGCGAAGGCCTGGCTCACGCGCAGCAGGCCGAAGAAGTTGGTCTCCAGGTGCGCGCGCGCCGAGGCCTCAGCCCCATCGGCGAAGAAGCCGCCCAGCGAAGCGATGCCGGCGTTGTTCACCACCAGCGTCACGTCGCTCGCGTGGCGCGCCGCGGCGGCGACCGCCGCCGGGTCGGTCACGTCCAGCGCGATCGGCTCCACGCCCGGCAGCGTCACGCTGGCCGGGTTGCGCGCCCCGGCGTAGACCTTGCGCGCGCCGCGCGCCAGCGCCTCGCGCGCGAAGGCCAGGCCGATGCCCCGGTTGGCGCCGGTGATGAGAACGGTGGCGTTGTGAAGCTGCATGGTGAAAGTCCAGTCAATGAAGGTAGGGAGACAAGGTAAATATGACGATCGTCATATTTGTGGGCGAAGCAAAACGGGGCACATGAAAGCCGGCAGGGTTCAGGTGGAAGGGGAAGAAGAAACGTCGTGCCGCGCCAGCAGGGCGCGGCGGTTGTCGGCCAGCAGGGCCTTGCCCTCGGCGTTGTCGCCCAGCGCGCGCGCCAGCTGCAGCGCGCCCACCAGCTGGCTGGCGATGGCGGCGGCCAGGCCGGGGGTCGCGCCCTCGGGCAGCGCGCGCTCGACCGCCGACACCAGGCCGCGCACGCGCTCGGCGGCGGCGGCGCGCACATCGGGCGACTGGCGCGGCATCTCCGACACCAGGGCCGCGACCGCGCAACCGTTTTCGGTGCCGCTCAGGTGGCGCTCCGACAGGTAACCGTCCACCAGCGCGCGCAGGGGGCTCGCACCCTCGGCCTCGCGCGCGGCGTTGCCCTTGGCGATGCGCGCCGCGCTCTGCTGCCCGGCGTGCGCCAGGGCCTCGGCCAGCAGCGCGTCGCGCGAGGCGAAGTGGGCGTAGAAGCCGCCGTGGGTCAGGCCGGCCTCTTTCATGATGTCGGCCACGCCCACGCCCTGGAAACCCGCGCGGCGGATCGCCCGCGACGCGGTGTCCACGATGCGTTCGTGCGTGAGGGCCTTGCGGTTGGGCGCGATTTCCATGGTGGCGGGATTGTAGCCGTCAATATGATGATCGTCATATTTCACCCGATCAACGGCGCAACCGCGCCCGGCGCTAACGCTTCGACGCCACCACCACCGAGCTGCGCCACGAGGCCATCGCGCAGTCCACGATGCGCAGCAGCTGTTCCTCGCCCATGCCGTCGCGCGCCTGCATCGACAGGCCCTCGAGCACCGTGGTGTAGTACATCGCGAGCAGCGCCGAGTCGACCTGCGGCGGCACGTCGCCGTCGGCGATGCCGCACTCGATGCGGTGCTGGATCGCGTCCTGCGCGCGCAGGCGCAGCTCGCGCAGGTGGGCGCGCACCTTCTCGTTGGCCGGCACGCCCACGGTGGCGCCGAGCACCACCATGCAGCCGCTGGGCCGGCTCGGGTTCACGTAGGCGATGGCGTGGCTGCGCAGCATGGCCGCGATGGCCTCGAAGGCCGTGGGCTCGTCGGTCAGCGCCAGCTCGGCCTCGGGATTCTCCGTGCGCTCGTAGAGGTCCACCGCCTCGCGGAACAGCGCTTCCTTGGAGCCGAAGGCCGCGTAGAGGCTGGGCGGGTTGATGCCCATGGCCGTGGTGAGGTCGGCGATGGACGTGCCGTCGTAGCCGCGGTCCCAGAACACCAGCATGGCTTTGGCGAGCACGGCATCGCGCGTGAAACCGGGTGGGCGACCTCGGGTGGCCATGGCGTTTCCTTTCTGTATGAGTGGTCGAAGAATTCGGGCCGGGCGCGAACCGGTCCGCCTTTCTACCATTTTGAAGTCATCACTACGAAAAGGACTCGACATGAAACCGCTCCAGGGAAAAGTGGCGCTCGTCACCGGCGGCAGCCGGGGCATCGGCGCGGCCATCGCGCGCCAGCTCGCGCAGCACGGCGCCGAGGTGGCCTTCACCCACCAGCACGTCTCGGCGCAGGCGCAGCGCACCCACGACGCCATCGTGGCCGAGGGCGTGCGCTGCAGCGCCATCCAGGCCGACAGCGCGGACCGCCTGGCCCTGGTCGCCGCGGTGGGCCGCGCGCGCGAGGTGCACGGCCGGCTGGACATCCTGGTCAACAACGCGGGCATCTACGCCGGTGGCGCCATCGACGAGACCACCGATGCGCAGCTCGACGCGCTGGTCGCCGTGCACATGGCCGCGACGGTGATCGCCACGCGCGCCGCGGTGCCGCACATGGCGCCGGGCGGCAGCGTGATCAGCATCGGCAGCTGCCTCTCGGAGCGCGTGCCGGAGGCGGGCTGGAGCCTGTACGCGATGAGCAAGGCCGCGCTGGTCGGCCTCACCAAGGGCCTGGCGCGCGACCTCGGGCCGCGCGGCATCACGGCCAACCTGGTGCTGCCCGGCCCGATCAACACCGACATGAACCCGGCGGACAGCCCGCAGGCCGAGGGCGAGCGCGCCCATGTGGCGCTGGGCCGGTACGGTGAGCCGCACGAGGTGGCGGCGCTGGTGGCCTTCCTGGCCGGCGACGGCGCGCGCTTCATCACGGGCGCATCGATCGCCGTCGACGGGGGGTACGCCGCATGATCGCCTCTCAGGAAAAAACCGCCTGGCTGATCCTGCTCTTCGCGGCCCTGCTGGAGCCGGTGTGGCTGATCGCGCTCAAGCGCTCGCAGGAGTTCACCGTGTTCTGGCCCAGCGTGATCGGCCTCGGCGTGGTCGCGCTGAGCCTGGGCCTGCTGACGCTGGCCCTGCGCGACCTGCCCATGGGCACCGCCTACGCCGTGTGGGTGGGCGTGGGCTGCGTGACGGTGGCGCTGTCGGGCATCACCTGGATGGGGGAGAGCGGCGACCCGTTCCGGCTCGCCTGCATGGGCCTGATCCTGGTCGGCGTGGCCGGCCTCAAGGCCACGACGTAGCGCCGCTCAGGCGGCGGCGGTGGCGGGCCTGCGCCGGGGCGCCTTCTTCGCGCGCTGGGGCGTGGCGGCGGCGGGCGCGTCGATCATCTGCAGCACCACCAGGCGCACGCCGGCCTGCAGGGTGGCGATGGCCTTCCTGTCGCCCGAGAGGTGCTTGAGCAGGGCTTGCTGGAACAGGCCGTCGAGCAGGGCGTAGGCCACCTCGCTCGGCGCCTTCACCGGCGCGCCCGCGAGCTCCGAGAGGCGCTGCATCACGCGCCAGATCATTTTCTCCAGGCTCTTGTCGATGGCCTCCACGTCGTCGCGCAGCGCCTCCTCGAACAGCGCCTGCGAGCGCAGGTCGTACCAGAGCCGGTGCATGGTGGTCTCGGTGCGCAGCGTCTCGCCCAGAGCCTCGGCAAAACCGTCGAGCAGTTGTTCGAAGTGGGTGGAGGTCGTCGTGACCTCGTCGTAGCGCGTCACGCAGCGCGCCTTGTACTGGCGCACGCTGCACAGGATCAGGTCGAGCTTGTCGGTGAAGTAGTAGTGCAGCACGCCGTGCGAGAACGCCGAGTTCTGCGCGATCTCGCGCAGGCTGGTGCGCGCGTAGCCCAGGTCGGCCAGCGTCTGCAGCGCGGCCTCGCCGAGTTCGGCGCGGCGTTCGTTGAACTTGTCGTTGCGGGGGGGCGCTTTGCTCATCGGGCCATTGTAAGGACGGCCGCCCGCCCGCGCCATTCGAATTTGGACAGTCGTCAAGAAAAATCTTGACACTTGTCAAGAAAGCTCCGTAGCATGGAGCCGTTCCTCGAAGAACACGGTCCACACACACCAGGAGACAAACATGGCGAAGTTCGATCTGACCGGCCGCAAGGCCCTGGTCACCGGGGGCGCGCGCGGCCTCGGCGAAGGCATGGCACAGGCGCTCGCGGCAGCGGGTGCCTCGGTGATGATTGGCGACGTGCTCACGTCGCTCGGCCAGGAGACGGCGGGCAAGCTGCCCGTCACCGGCGGCGCGAAAGCCGGTTTCGTGAAGCTCGACGTGACGCAGGAGGCCGACTGGCAGGCCGCCGTGAAGGCCACGGTGGACACGCTGGGCGGCTTCGACATCCTGATCAACAACGCCGGCATCGAGGTCACCGCGCTGGTGGCCGACATCGAGCCCGAGGCACTGCGCAAGATGCTGGACGTGAACATCGTCGGCACGGCGCTGGGCCTCAAGCACGCCTTCCGCGCCATGCGGCCCAACGGCGCTGCCGGCCAGGGTGGGGCGGTGGTGAACATCTCGTCGGTCGCCGCCACCATCGCCTTCCCCGCCATCGCGGGCTACTCGGCCACCAAGTCGGCGGTGGACCGCCTCACCCGCGTGGCCGCGATGGAGGCCGGCAAACTCGGCTACGGCGTGCGCGTGAACTGCATCTACCCCGGCCTGGTGCCGACCGAGATGGGCATGAAGCTGGCCACCGACGTGGTGGCCGCCGGCCTGTTCGCCTCGCCCGACGCGGCGGTGGGCGCGATCATCGAGCAGACCCCCTCGGGCCGCCTGGGCGAGGTGGGCGACATGGCGGACGCGGTGGTCTTCCTCTGTTCGGACGCGGCGCGCTTCATCAACGGCGCGGGCCTGCCGGTCGACGGCGGCATGGGCATGTGAACCGGGAGAACACCATGAGCAAAACCAGCAAGAAACCCGTCATCGTCTACGGCGCCTCCGGCTACACCGGCCGCCTGGTCTGCGAGTACCTGCGCGAGTACAACATCCCCTTCATCGCCGCCGGCCGCAGCGCCGACAAGCTCAACGCCGCCATGCAGGCCAACGTGCCCGGCATCGAGACCGCGAGCTTCGAGGTGGTGGAGGTCGAGCACTCGGTCAAGGCGCTCACCGAGCTCTTCAAGGGCGCCTCGGTGGTGCTCAACACCGTCGGCCCGTTCGCGAAGTTCGGCCCCGAGGTGGTGCAGGCCTGCCTGGCCGCGAAGTGCCACTACACCGACACCACCGGCGAGCAGGACTGGCTGATCACGCTGGACGAGCAGTACGGCGAGAAGTTCGCCAACGCCGGCCTGCTGCTCTCGCCCGGCCTGGCGCAGATGTACACCACCGGCGAGATCGCCGCGCAGCTCTGCCTGGAGACGCCCGGCCTGGACACGCTGGACATCGCGGTGTTCTGGGGCGGCAGCCCGACCATCGCGTCCACGCAGACCATCCTGGTCAATGCCGCCATGGCCAAGGCCTACCACCTGCAGCAGAACCAGTTCGTCGAATGGCAGCCCGACGCCGGGCTCTACCAGCTGGCGATTCCCGGCCAGCACGAGATGGCGCTGGCCCTGCCCTGGGGCGGCACCTCGCACCCGGTGTGGTTCAAGCGCGATCCGCGCGTGGCCAACGTGAAGGTGCTCGGCGGCGTGTTCAACAAGCCGCTGATGCAGGGCGTGCCGCTGATCGTGGCCGCCGCGCTGGAAGCCACCAAGGACATGAACCCCGACGACCGCTACGCCGCGCTCGCGCAGACCGCGGCCGGCGTGATGAACACCATGCCGCCGCGCGAGAACCCGCGCATCAACAAGTCGGTCGACTCGGTGCACGCCTCGGGCCCGCTGGGTCGCGCGCACTGCGTCATCTTCGGCAACTGCAACTACAAGCAGACCGGGATGATGCAGGCCTTCGCCGCCAACTGGCTGCTGCAGCAGCCACCGAAGCGCGTGGGTTTCGCCTCGGGCTGCCAGGCCTTCGGCCACCACGAGCTGCTCGGTGCGTTGCGCGGCTTCGGCCTGGTGCAGGCCCCGGTGCTGACCGTGCACGTGTGAAACGGGCCCCTCCATGCGACTGATCGACTACCTCGACAAGGGGGCCATGCTCGGCCCGGACGCGCCCTGTCTCTCGATGGGTGGCATGGACCTGAGCTACGACGACGTGCGGCGCATCAGCCACCGCGTGGCGCGCGCGCTGGCGCGCACCGGCATCGACCCCGGCGCCAAGGTGGCGGTGCTCTCCAGCAACGACGCGCTGGCCTTTGCCTGCGTGTTCGGCATCTCGCGCGCGGGCGCCGTGTGGTGCCCGGTGAACCCGCGCAACGAGGCCTCGGAAAACCGCTACGTGCTCGACGCCTTCGACTGCAGCTGCCTGATCTTCCACAGCGCCTACGCGCCCATGGTCGAGCAGATGCGCGCGCAGCTGCCCAAGGTGCGCGTGTACGTGTGCCTCGACGCCGTGCTGCCCTTCGCGCCCTCCTGGGCGCAATGGGCCGACGGCACCAGCGACGAGCCGGTGGAGGTATCCCCGGTGGACGACCTGGCCATGATCGCGGGCACCGGCGGCACCACCGGCAGCCCGAAGGGCGTGATGCTCTCGGGCCGCAACCTGGAGACCATGAGCGCGCTCACGCTCATGGGTTACCCGTTCGACGGCCGGCCCACCTACCTCGCGCTCGCGCCGCTCACGCACGCGGCCGGCGTGTTGTGCCTGCCGGTGATGGCGCTGGGCGGGCGCGTGGTCATCATGCCCAAGCCCGACCTGGGCGAGTTCCTGTCGCTGATCGAGCGCCACCGCGTCACCCACACCTTCCTGCCGCCCACGCTGATCTACATGCTGCTGCAGCACGAGCGGCTGGCCACGACCCAGCTCGATTCGCTGCAGTGCTTCTGGTACGGCGCCGCGCCGATCTCGGCCGCGCGGCTGGAAGAAGCCTTGAGCAAGATCGGCCCGGTGATGGCGCAGCTCTTCGGCCAGACCGAGGCGCCGATGATGATTTCCATGATGTCGCCGCGCGAACACTTCCACGCCGACGGCAGCGTGGCGCGCGAGCGCCTCTCGTCCGCCGGGCGGCCCGGCCCGCTGGTGCAGGTGGCGACCATGGACAGCGAAGGCGTGCTGCTGCCCCCGGGCGGGACCGGCGAGATCGTGGTGCGCAGCTCGCTGGTGATGATGGGCTACTACCAGGATCCGAAAGCCACGGCCGAGGCCGGCCGCTTCGGCTGGCACCACACCGGCGACATCGGCCGGCTGGACGCGGACGGTTTCCTCTACATCGTCGACCGCGCCAAGGACATGATCATCACCGGCGGCTTCAACGTCTACTCGGTCGAGGTCGAGCAGGCGCTGATGCAGCACCCCGACGTGCAGGACAGCGCCGTGATCGGCCTGCCCGACGAGAAGTGGGGCGAGGCGGTGGTGGCGGTGCTGCAGCCGCACGCGGGTCGCGCGCTCGTGCCCGAGGAGATCATCGCCTTCGTGAAGGCGCGCATCGGCAGCGTGAAGGCGCCCAAGCGGGTCGAGGTCTGGCCCGACCTGCCGCGCTCCAAGGTCGGCAAGGTGATGAAGAAGGACATCCGCGCCGAGCTGCTGGCGCGCATGGGGCGCTAAGCCGGCGCCTGAGCGAGCAAAGGCGCCGTGCGCTCCACGATGAAGTCGCGCAGGCAGCGCACCAGCGGCGTGAGTTGGCGCCGGCTGGGCATCACGAGGAACAGCGGCACGGCCTCGGTGGTCCAGTCGGTGCACAGGGCCTGCAGGCGGCCCTGCGCCAGGTCGTCGGCCACGTCGAAGAACGACTTGTAGGCGATGCCCTTGCCCAGCAGGGCCCAGCGCCGCACCGCGTCGCCGTCGTTGGACACGTTGACGCTTTTCACGCGCACGGTGATCTCCGGGCTGGCGTCCCCGCGCGAGAAGCGCCAGCGGTCGTGCACCTCGTCGTGGAGCATGAAGCACAGGCAGTCGTGCCCGGTCAGCTCGTGCGGTGTCGCGGGCGCGCCGTGCCGCGCCAGGTAGGCCGGCGAGGCGCACAGCACGCGCCGGTGCGAGGCCGCCAGCGGCAGGGCCACGAGGTTGGAGTCCGGCGGTTTGCCATAACGGAAGGCCGCATCCACCGGGCTGCTGTAGACGTTGGCGATGCTGTCCGACAGCAGCAGGCGGATGTCCACCTGCGGGTGCGCGTCCTGGAACTGATTGAGCCAGGGCAGCAGCAGGTTGCGGCCCAGGTCGGACGGCGCGGCGAGCTGCAGCAAGCCGCGCAGGGCCTGTTCGCCCGCGCCGATCTGCTGGCTCGCCTGCTGCAGCGCCTCCAGCGCCGGGCGGCATTGTTCGAGGAAACGCTCGCCCTGTTGCGTGAGCCGCAGGCTGCGCGTGGAGCGGACGAACAGCGGCACGCCCAGTTCGGCCTCCAGCCGCTTGAGCGCGGCGCTGGTGGCGGCCGGCGTGAGGTCGAGCGCGCGCGCCGTGGCCGACAAGCTGCCGCTGTCGACGGTGCGCACGAAGATGTCCAGGTCCTGCAGGGCTTTCATGATTTTCAAATTCTGCTTGAAGATGGATTCAAAGACCAGGTGGTTTTTCAAATGAATGGATCGCGAGACCATGCTGTCCATTCCCACTTCACCGAAAGCCCGCCATGACCTCCCCCCTGTTCCGCCCCCTCGAACTCGGCCCGCTGCACCTGCCCAACCGCCTGGTGATGGCGCCGCTCACGCGCAGCCGCAGCAGCCAGCCCGGCAACGTGCCCAACGAACTCATGGCCCGCTACTACGCGCAGCGCGCCAGCGCCGGCCTGATCGTGTCCGAAGCCACCCAGATCTCGCCGCAGGGCCAGGGCTACAGCTTCACGCCCGGCATCCACAGCGAGGCCCAGGTGGACGGCTGGCGCCGCGTGACCGACGCGGTGCACGCGGCCGGCGGGCGCATGGTGCTGCAGCTGTGGCACGTGGGCCGCATGTCGCACGCCAGCTTCCACGCCGACGGCCTGCCGGTGGCGCCCTCGGCCCTCTCGCCCGACGCCAAGGTCTGGGTGATGGGCGAGGACGGCGTGGGCCGCATGCTGGATGCCCCGGTCCCGCGCGAGATGACCGCGCAGGACATCCAGACCGTGATCGGCGACTACCGCCGCGCCGCCGCCAACGCCATGCGCGCCGGTTTCGACGGCGTGGAGATCCACGGCGCCAACGGCTACCTGATCGACCAGTTCCTGCGCACCACCTCGAACCACCGCACCGACGCCTACGGCGGCGGCATGGCGCAGCGCACGCGCTTCGCCGCCGAGGTGGCCGCCGCCGTGGCCAGCGAAGCCGGCGCGGAGCGCACCGGCATGCGGCTGGCGCCCTTCATCACCCAGCGCAACATGGACTGCCCCGAGATCGTGCCCACCATCCTGCACCTGGCCAAACAGCTCGACGAGATCGGCCTGGCCTACATCCACCTGGCCGAGGCCGACTGGGACGACGCGCGCCAGGTGCCCGAGGCGTTCCGCCGCGAGCTGCGCCGCGCCTACCAGGGCCGCGTGATCGTCGCGGGCAAGTACGACGCCCAGCGCGCCGATGCCATCCTGAAGGAAGGCCTGGCCGACCTGGTGGCCTTCGGCCGGCCCTTCATCGCCAACCCCGACCTGCCGGCGCGACTCGCCGCCAAGCTGCCGCTGGCCGAGCTCGATCCGACGACGCTGTTCGGCGGCGGCGCGCGCGGCTACACGGACTACGCCGCCCTGGCCGCCGCGTGATGCCCTCCTTTCCCCTTTTCTCCATCTTTGAAAGCAAGACCATGAAAGCCGTTGGATACCAGAAGCCCCAGGCCATCAGCGAACCCGACTCGTTGATCGACATCACCCTGCCCGAACCCGTGGCCACGGGCCGCGACCTGCTGGTCGAGGTGAAAGCCGTGTCGGTCAACCCGGTGGACACCAAGGTGCGCAAGAGCGGCGCGCCGGCCGAGGGCGAGGCGTACAAGGTGCTGGGCTGGGACGCCAGCGGCATCGTCAAGGCCGTGGGCCCGGAGGTCACGCTGTTCCAGCCGGGCGACCGCGTCTGGTACGCCGGCTCCATCGCCCGCCCGGGCACCAACAGCGAACTGCACCGGGTGGACGAGCGCATCGTCGGCCACATGCCGACGTCGCTCGACTTCGCGCAGGCCGCCGCGCTGCCGCTGACCGCCATCACCGCCTGGGAGATGCTGTTCGACCGCCTGGGCATCGCCCCGGGCAAGGCGCCCAGTTCGAAGACGCTGCTCATCATCGGCGCCTCGGGCGGCGTGGGCTCCATCCTCACGCAGCTGGCCACGCGCCTGACCAGCCTCACCGTCATCGGCACCGCCTCGCGGCCCGAGACCCAGGCCTGGGTCAAGGAGCTGGGCGCGCACCACGTGATCGACCACGGCCAGCCCATTGCGCAAGAGCTCAAGCGCATCGGCTTTCCCCAGGTGGACCACATCGTGAGCCTCACGCAGACCGACGCGCACTTCGACCAGATCGTCGAGGCCATCGCGCCGCAGGGCCAATTCGGCCTGATCGACGACCCGGCCTCGCTGGACGTGACCAAGTTCAAGCGCAAGTCGGTCTCGGTGCACTGGGAGCTGATGTTCACGCGCGCGCTGTTCGGCACGGCCGACATGGTCGGCCAGCACCGCCTGCTCAACGAGGTGGCCGCGCTGGTCGATGCCGGCCTGATCCGCACCACGCTGGCCGAGCACTTCGGCCCCATCAACGCCGCCAACCTGAAGCGCGCCCACGCCCTGATCGAATCGGGCAAGGCGCGCGGCAAGGTGGTGCTCGAAGGCTGGGCCTGAGCGGCGCCGCGGTTCAGCCCGCGCCCAGGCGGCGCAGCTCGCGGTAGAGCGAGGCCCGGCTGATGCCCAGCAGCCGCGCGGCCTCGTCTTTCCGGCCCTCGGCCGCGCGCAGGGCCTGGCGGATGCGCGCGTCCCGCTCGCGGTCCAGCCCGGCCTGCAGCGAGTAGCCGCCGTCCGCCGCATTCGCTGCATCCGCCACGGGGCGTCCGGTGTCGGCGCCCAGGCCGGCGTCCTCGTCCAGCGCCACCTCGCCCGAGAGCAGGAAGCGCAGCAGCGCGTTCTCCAGCTGGCGCGTGTTGCCCGGCCAGGGGCACTGCACGAAGCGCGCGAGCACCGCCGCCGGCATGCGGCGCGGCTCCAGGCCCTCGCGCTGCGCCACGCGCTGCAGCAGCAGGCCGATGAAGTCCGCCAGGTCGTCGCGCTCGCGCAGCGCCGGCATGCGCAGGCCGGCCACGTTCAGGCGGTAGTACAGGTCGAGCCGGAAGGCGCCGCACCGCACCAGGGCGGGCAGGTCGCGGTGGGTCGCGCAGACGATGCGCGTGTCGATCGCGATCGGCGCGGTGCCGCCCAGGCGCACGATCTCCTGGTTCTGCACCGCGCGCAGCAGGCTGGCCTGCAGGTGCAGCGGCATGTCGCCGATCTCGTCGAGGAACAGCGTGCCGCCGTTGGCGATCTCGAACTTGCCGGGCTTGCCCCGGGCGCGCGCGCCGGTGAAGGCGCCACTCTCGTAGCCGAACAGCTCCGCGTCGATCAGGCCCTCGGGGATGGAGGCGCAGTTCACCCACACGAAGGGGCGCCGCGCCCGCGCCGAGTGCGCGTGGATGGCGTGCGCGGCCAGTTCCTTGCCGCTGCCGCTCTCGCCCTGGATCAGCACCGGCAGCGCGTGCTGCGCGGCCTGCACGATGCGCGCGCGCAGGGCGTCCATGCGCGCGCCCGTGCCGATCAGGTCCTGCACGCCGTGGCGCGCCACCCAGCCGCTGCCCGCGCTGCGGATCGACAGGTCCTGCTGCGCCGCCAGCGCCACCGCCTTCTTCAGCGCGTTCAGGTTGGAGAACAGCGCCAGCCCGACCGCGCCGATGATGCGGTCGTCCTGGTACACCGGCACCTGGCGCGCGAACAGCTGCTGCCCTCGCACCTCCAGCGGCACGCCCGTCACCACCGCCTCGCCCTGCGCTACGAGGTGCAGGCGCGTCTTCTCCGACACCACCTCGGTGATGTGGCGGCCGATGAAATCCTCCTGCCGGCCGCCGAGCAGGCGGCAGTAGGGCTCGTTGATCAGGACCACGCGCCCTTCGGTGTCGACGGCGACCAGGCAGTCCGACACGTGGTCCAGCAGGCGGCGCAGAAAGACCGCCTCGTTCTGGCCGGAGCCGAACCAGTCGGGAAAGGGCATGGTGGGTTCCTCTCGGTTCTCAGATTTGAGACGCGAATTTGAGACTAGCCGCCGGCCGCGAAACCGTCAATCGGGCCCAACGCGCGGTTTTTCCCTTGAGAAACAACGGTCTTGCCTCGCGGGGCGGCCGAGGCGCGCACTGGCACATGTCGTGCGAAGACGGGCAGGCCGCCTGGCGGCGGCTTTTCTCAGCCCAACCCTGGAGACCCCAAGATGAGTTCCACATTGATCGGCGACACGCGCGTCACGGTGCACGGCAGCGGCCCCACCCTGTTCCTGTGCCACGGCTTCACGACCACCGGCGCGTTCTGGCGCGAACAGATCGAGGCCTTCTCGACCACCCACCGGCTGGTCATCATCGACCTGCCCGGGCACGGCAGCTCGCCGCGCCCGGCCCACCGCGACTACACCATGGAGGCCTTCGTGAGCGACCTCGAACGGGTCTTCGACACGCTGCGCATCACCGAGGCCGTGCTCATCGGCCTCTCGATGGGGGGCACGATCGCCCAGGCCTTCGCGCTCAAGAACCCCCACCTTCTGCGCGCGCTGGTGCTCGTGGGCGCCACGCCCCACGGCCTGGGGCCGGACGTGCGCGTGGACAACGTGCTCAAGGCGATCGACGAACTGGGCGTGGAGCCGGCCAGCCAGGCGGTCATCGAGCGCTCGTTCGGCTCGGTGGCGCCGCGCGCGCTGATCGACTTCGCGCGCCAGGAGGTGACGCAGACGCCCGCCTTCGTCGCCCGCCAGGCGATCGCCTCGCTCAACGCGGCCGACTCGCGCGCGCAGCTGGCCCGGCTGCAGCTGCCGGCGCTGGTGGTCTGCGGCGAAGAGGACCGCATCACGCCGCCCGCCGAATCGCGCGCGCTGGCCCAGGGCCTGCCGCACGCCGAGCTGCTGCTGATCCCGCAGGCCGCGCACTTCCCCATGCTGGAGCAGCCGGCCGCGTTCAACGACGGCCTGCGCCACTTCATCGGCCGGCTTCCTGCGGTTCAATAAACACCATCACGGAGACAAGATCATGAGCACAACAACACCTTCCCCCGCCGAGACGCGCCGCGTCGTCTTCGCCGCCGCCCTCGGCACCGTGTTCGAGTGGTACGACTTCTTCATCTACGGCAGCCTGGCCGTGTTCTTCGGCGCCCTGTTCTTTCCGCAGGGCAACGAATCCGCCGCCATCCTCGCCTCGCTCGCCACCTTCGGCGCGGGCTTCGTGCTGCGGCCTTTCGGCGCCGTGTTCTTCGGCCGCCTGGGCGACACGGTGGGGCGCAAGAAAACCTTCCTCATCACCATGATGATCATGGGCGTGGCCACCGCGGCCATCGGTTTCCTGCCGACCTTCGAGACCATCGGCTGGGCCGCGCCGGCCATCCTGGTCTCGCTGCGCCTGCTGCAGGGCCTGGCCATCGGGGGCGAGTTCGGCGGTGCCGTGACCTACATCGCCGAACACTCGCCGGTGCGCCGACGTGGCTTCATGACCAGCTGGCTGCAGATCACCGGCACCATCGGGCTGCTGCTGTCGCTGGCGGTCATCCTCGCGCTGCGCTCGGTGCTCAGCCCCGAGCAGTTCCTCGCCTGGGGCTGGCGCGTGCCCTTCATGCTCTCCATCCTGCTGCTGGCGTACTCCATGTACGTGCGCGCGCGCCTCGAAGAGTCGCCCGTGTTCCAGCAGATGAAGGCCGAAGGCCGGGGCTCGCGCAACCCGATCAAGGACACCTTCGCGCACGGCCCCACGCTGCGCATCGTGCTCGTCACCATCTTCGGCGCGGTCGCCGGCCAGGCCGTGATCTGGTACACCGCCCACTTCTACAGCCTGCAGTTCCTCACCGCCACGCTCAAGCTGCCGCCCCAGTCGGCCTACGCCTACCTCACCATCGCGCTCATCCTCGCCACGCCCTTCTTCGTGTTCTTCGGCTGGCTCTCCGACCTCATCGGGCGCAAGTGGATCATGCTCACGGGCTGCCTGCTCTCCGCGCTGCTCTTCATTCCCATCTTCGAAGGCATGGCGAAGTACGGCAATCCGGGCCTGCAGGAATTCCGCGAGCGCACGGTGGTGGTCATCGAAGGCGGCGACTGCCGCGAAGACCAGACCTTCATCGGCCAGCTGTTCCAGCCCAAGGCCACCAAGCCCTGCACGCGCGCGCGCTCCTTCCTCGCGGCCAACAGCGTGCCCTACACCATCCAGCCCGCCAGCGGCGAGCTGCGCGTGGTGCTGGGCGAGCAGCGCTGGGACGGCTTCGACCAGGCCGCGCTGCGCGAGGCGCTGATCGAGCGCGGCATGCCGGTGAGCGCCGACCCGGCGCGCATCAACGCGCCCATGGTGGTGCTGATGCTGTTCTGCCTGGTGTTCCTGGCCACCATGGTCTACGGCCCCATGGGCGCCTTCCTGGTCGAGCAGTTCCCCACGCGCGTGCGCTACAGCGGCGTCTCGGTGGCCCTGCAGTTCGGCAACGGCTGGATCGGCGGCTTCGCCCCCTTCATCGCCACGGCCATGGTGGTCGCCTCGGGCAACATCTTCCAGGGGCTGGTCTACACCGTGGCGGTGTCGGCCCTCGCGGTGCTCATCGGCGCGCTCTTCGTGCGCGACCGACACCGCACGGGCATGGACGACGCCACGGGGATCGTCGAGGCGCCGGCCGTGGTCTCGCCGCCGGGCGCGCTGCAGGTGAAGAGCCCGCCCCTTCGGTAAAACCGTCCCTTCGAGCCTACCGTCCGTTGCCTTTCTTGCGGGCCGGCCGGTGGACGCCTTCGGTGGGCGGCGACACGGTCTCGAAGAACGCGTGCACCATGCGCGCGCTGCGCCGCTCGGCCAGGCACAGCACGTGCGCGTAGGTGTAGATGTCCGCGTCGCTGATGCTCACCAGGTGCAGGCCCGGGCCGGGCACGAACTCCACCGTGGACACCGCGGCGATGCCGATGTCCTGCGACACGGCCTCGCGGATCACCTCGCGGCTGCTGATCTCCATCACCACCTCGGGCTCCACGCCGGCCTTGTGCAAGGCCAGCTCCAGCGCCTTGCGCGTGGTCGAGCCCTGCTCGCGCAGGATCATGCGCTCGCCCTGCAGCTCGGCCAGCCGGATGCTGCGGCGCCGCGCGAAGCGGTGCTCGCTGGAGGTGAAGATGCCCACCGGGTGGCGGCTGAACGGCACCGAGAGGAAACGGTCGTCCTTCACCAGCTGCGCGAGCACGCCCACGTCGGCGCGGTAGTCGAGCAGGCGGTCCAGCACGTCCTGCGAGTTGCCGGTGCTCACGCTGACCTTGATGGCCGGGTAGTGCTGGCTGAAGTCCGCCAGCATCCGGGTCACGTGGTACGGCCCCACGGCCGCCACGCGCAGCTGGCCGGTGCGCAGCTCGCCCGCGTCGCGCAGCAGGCTCACCGCGTCGCCCTCCAGGCTGAAGATGTTCTGCGCCAGCTGCATCAGCTGTTCGCCCAGCTGCGTGAGCTGCACGCGGCGGCCGCTGCGGTGGAACAGCTCCACCTTGTAGCTCTCCTCGAGAAAGCGCACCTGCGTGGTGATGGTGGGCTGGCTCACGTGCAGGTGCTCCGCGGCCTTGGTGAAACTGCCCATGCGGGCCACGGCGTAGAAGGATCGGAGCTGGGTCAGTCGCATAGAAAAATTGTATAGAACTCCGCCAATCTTTGAATTGGTCTCGGCTGAACGGCGGTGGTTTACTGCGTCCAGAGCGGTGCAGGAGTCGACAGAACCACCGGACGCTCGTGATTTTTCATCGTTGTCACAGGCGCGTCACACCCGGCTGAAAAACTCCAAGCCGGGCAAGTCCGCTCAGTCGAAGATGGAGAATTTTCATGCCCCTACAAACCCCCGGAGACAAGCTCATGATGAATCGCAGAAAGGTGCTGATCGGCACCGCCGCCACCGTGGCCGGCACGATCGCCTTCCCCGCCCGCTCGCAACAGGTGCTCACCGTCGGCCTGATCCCGTCGGAAGACTCCCGCGCCATGATCGCCAACAGCCAGAAGATGATGGACATGCTGTCCGCCGCGCTGGGTATGCCGGTCAAGCCCTTCGTGGCGGCCGACTACAACGGCGTGATCGAGGCGCTGCGCTCCAAGCGCCTGGACGTGGCCTACCTCGGCCCGTTCTCGTACGTGCTCGGCGCCACCATCGCGCCCATCGAGGCCTTCGCCGTGGCCGAAACCAAGAAGGCCGGGCGCACGTTCTATTACAGCCAGGTGATCGCGCACAAGGACAGCGGCATCAGGACCGTGGCCGACTTGAAGGGCAAGACCTTCGCCTTCGTCGATCCCAGCTCCACCTCGGGCCACCTGTTCCCCAAGGCCGGTCTCATGAAGGCCGGCTTCGACACCGACAAGGACTTCGGCCGCGTGATCTTCTCGGGCTCGCACGACTCCAGCGCGATCGCCGTGCAGAACAAGAAGGTGGACGCCGCCGCCATCGCCGACCGCATCCTGGACGCGGCCATCGCCAAGGGCCTGGCCAAGCGCGAGGACCTGGTCGAGGTGTGGAAGTCCGACCCCATCCCCGAGTCGCCCACCGTGTGGCGCACCGACCTGCCGGCCGATCTCAAGAAGCGCGTGCAGGCCGCCTTCCTGCAGGTCAAGGACATCCCCTGGTCCGACCAGGGCCAGCTCAACGGCTTCCACCCCACCAACGACGCGGCCTACAACGTGATCCGCGACACCGCCAAGCTGCTCAACCTCGATCTGAGGAAGATGAAATGATCGAGATCCGCAACCTCACCAAGCGCTACGGCGACTTCGTGGCCTTGCACGATGTCAGCCTGAGCGTGGCCAAGGGCGAGTTCGTGGTGATCCTGGGCGCCTCGGGTGCGGGCAAGTCCACGCTGCTGCGCTGCATCAACCACCTCGCCGAGCCCTCGGGCGGCGAGATCCGGGTGGACGGCGAGCTCTCGCGCGGCGACCGCGCCGGCCTGCGCAAGGTGCGCCGCGACGTGGCCATGATCTTCCAGCACTACAACGTGGTGCCGCGCCTCTCGGTGCTGAAGAACGTGCTCACCGGCCGCCTGGGCTCCATGCCCGCGCTGATGTCGTGGTTCCAGCTGTTCCCGCGCGAGGACATCGACGCCGCGCGCGAATGCCTGCGCCGCGTCGAGCTTGAGCACAAGGCCGACGTGCGCACCGACACCCTCTCGGGCGGGCAGAAGCAGCGCGTGGGCATCGCCCGCGCCCTGGCGCAGCACCCCAAGGTGATCCTGGCCGACGAGCCCGTGGCCAGCCTGGACCCCAAGACCTCGCGCAAGGTGCTGCGCTACCTGCAGCAGGCCAGCCGCGACTCCGGCATCACCGTGATCTGCAACCTGCACCAGGTGGACTACGCGCGCGAGTTCGGCCAGCGCGTGATCGGTGTGGCCGGCGGCCGCATCGTGTTCGAGGGCCGGCCCGACGAACTCACCGACGAGGTGCTGCAGCGCATCTACCCCGGCGGCCTCGAAGGCCCCACCCCACCCGACGCACCGGCGGCCTCGGTGGCCGCGCCGTCCCCTGTCGCGGCGCACGCCGCTCCCCAACTGGCTTTGGAGCAACCATGATCGGCATCGGACGCTACAACCTGCTCGTCGCCAAGAGCGGCGGCAACGACGGCTGGTGGAAATACGCCGTCACCGGCCTGGCCCTGCTCGCCGTCATCTGGTGGGCCGCCATCGGCAGCCAGGTCAGCTTCAGCGAACTGGTCAAGGGCGCGCCCTGGATCGGCGACTTCCTCTCGCGCATGTTCCCGCCCAACTGGGAATTCGCGTCCAAGCTGGTCACGCCCGCCATCGAGACCGTGCAGATCGCGATCTGGGGCACGCTGCTGGCTTTCGTGCTCGCGGTGCCGGTGTGTTTCCTGGCCGCGCGCAACCTCTCGCCGCACCCCGTGGTGTTCCACTTCATGCGCCAGGTGCTCAACATCATGCGCGGCATCAACGAGATCATCCTCGCGCTGATCTTCGTCGCCGCCGTCGGCCTGGGCCCGTTCCCCGGTGTGCTGGCCCTCGCCTTGCACGGCGCCGGCATGCTGGGCAAGTTCTTCGCCGAGTCCATCGAAGACATCGACCAGGGCCCGATCGAAGCCCTGCGCTCCACCGGCGCGGGCCCGATCCAGATCATCATCTTCGGCGTGCTGCCGCAGGTGGTCACGACCTGGATCGCCGTCATCCTCTACCGCTTCGAGACCAACCTGCGCCAGGCCACCGTGCTGGGCATGGTGGGCGCGGGCGGCATCGGCTTCGAACTGGTGGGCAGCATGAAGCTGTTCCAGTACCAGGACACGGCCACCTGCATTCTCGTGATCGTGGCCATGGTCATGACCGCCGATTACGTTTCCAGCAAGCTTCGCGCTTGGATCCAACAAGGAGCACGTTGATGGCCCCGGACCAATTCAAACTCAAGGTCAATGACCGCGAGTACAACAAGCCGGCGCAGCCGGTGGTGGTGGTGTGTGTCGATGGCTGCGAGCCCGACTACATCACGCAGGCCATCCAGGCCGGCGTGGCACCCTTCCTGAAAAAGATGCTGGCCAAGGGCACCTCGCTGGTCGGCGACTGCGTGGTCCCCAGCTTCACCAACCCGAACAACCTGTCCATCGTCACCGGCGCGCCACCCTCGGTGCACGGCATCTGCGGCAACTACTTCCTCGACACCGCGCTGGGCGAGGAAGTGATGATGAACGACCCGGCCTACCTGCGCGCCGAGACGCTGCTGGCCGCGTTCTCCCGGGCCGGTGCGAGCGTGGCCGTGGTCACCGCCAAGGACAAGCTGCGCACCCTGCTGGGCCACCAGCTCCAGGGCGGCATCTGCTTCTCGGCCGAGAAGGCCGACAAGGCCACCGTGGCCGACAGCGGCATCGACCGCGTGCTCGAGCTCGTGGGCAAGCCCGTGCCCTCGGTCTACAGCGCCGACCTGAGCGAGTTCGTGTTCGCCGCCGGTGTGAAGCTGCTGGAGGCGCGCCGCCCCGACCTGATGTACCTCTCCACCACCGACTACGTGCAGCACAAGTGCGCGCCGGGCACGCAGGGCGCGAACGACTTCTACGCCATGATGGACGGTTACCTCGCCCAGCTCGATGCGCTCGGTGCCGTGATCGCGCTCACCGCCGACCACGGCATGAGCCCCAAGACCGACGCCGCCGGCCAGCCGCGCATCGTCTTCCTGCAGGAGGTGCTGGACGAAACCGCCGGGGCCGATGGCAGCCGCGTGATCTTGCCCATCACCGACCCCTACGTGGTGCACCACGGCGCGCTCGGCTCCTTCGCCACCGTCTACCTGCCGCGCGGCGCGAACGCCCGCACCATCGCCAGCGCCCTCATGAGCCACGACGGCATCGAAGCCGTGCTCACGCGCGACGAGGCCGCCGAACGCTTCGAGCTGCCGCCCGACCGCATCGGCGACCTGGTGGTGATCTCCGACCACCTCACCGTGCTGGGCACGCGCGCCGCCGAACACGACCTGAGTGGCCTGACCGTGCCGCTGCGCTCGCACGGCGGCCTGTCCGAACAGAAGGTGCCGCTGCTGTTCAACCGGAAGCTGCAAGGCCTGCTCCCCGGGCGCCGGCTGCGCAACTTCGACATCTTCGACCTGGCGCTCAACCACGCCGTGCTCACGACCGCCTGAAGGCTTTCCATGACCGCGAACTACTTCAATCCCGTGCACAGCGTGTACGGGCCAGGGGCCCTGTTGTCTCTGCCGAAGCTGCTGGGGGGCCGCAAGGCCGCCCTGGTGACCTTCCCCGAGGCGCGCCAGCTCGGCCTGCTGGCCCGGCTGGAGGGCGTGCTCGGCGCGCAGCTGGCCTGCGTGATCGACCAGGTGCTGCCCAACCCCGACGTGGCCGAACTCGCGGCGACGCACGAGGCCTTCTGGCGCGAACACGCCGACGTGGAGGTCATCGTGGCCGTCGGTGGCGGCAGCGCCATCGACACCGCCAAGGCGCTCATGGTCGGCACCGCCAGCGGCCGCTTCCAGGAACTGGTCGACCTGCTGGCCACCGGCGCGGCCTTCACGCCGCACGCGGTCAAGACCCTGATCGCCGTGCCCACCACCGCCGGCACCGGCAGCGAGGTCACGCCCTGGGCCACCATCTGGGACCGGGAAAGCCAGAAGAAGTACTCGCTGCACCTGCCGCAGACCTGGCCCACGGCGGCCCTCATCGACCCCGAGTTGATGCTCTCGCTGCCGCCCGCGGTGACGCTGCAGAGCGGGCTCGATGCCTTGTCGCACGCGCTCGAATCGATCTGGAACGTCAACGCCAACCCGGTCTCGGACGCGTTCGCGATCTCGGCGGTGAAGGACATCCTGGACGTGCTGCCGCGCCTGATGCGCGAGCTCGGCAACCTGGAGCTGCGCGGGCGCATGGCGCTGGCCGCGCTCAAGGCCGGCATGGCGTTCTCCAACACCAAGACGGCGCTGGCGCACTCCATCTCCTACGAGATGACGCTGCGCTACGGCCTGCCGCACGGCATCGCCTGCTCCTTCCCGCTGCCCATGGTGCTGGCGCGCGCCATCGGCCGCCGGGCCGACCGCGACGCGGTGCTCGAGCAGGCGCTGGGCGGGCCGCTGTCCAGCGCCCCCGTGCGCCTGGCGCGCTTCATCGAACAGTTCGGCGTCGGCACGCGCTTCTGCGACTACGGCGTGAGCGACGAAGAAGCCGAACAGATGGTGCTGCACGCCCAGGGTGGCGCGCGCGGCAAGAATTTCATTGGCAGCGCCGAGGAGACCCTGGCATGAACGCACGCAACCCCTTGCGCGACAGCGAACACTTCCGCGCCGAGGCGCTGCGCATCGGCGGCGAGCGCATCGCGCGCGAACGCACGCTCGACGTGATCAACCCCTACAGCCGCGAGCGCGTGGGCACCGTGCCCCTGGCCACGCTGGACGACGTGCGCCGCGCGTACCACATCGCCCACGGCTACCAGGCCCAGCTCACGCGCTACGAGCGCTCCAGCATCCTGCAGAAGGCCTCGGCCCTGCTGCGCGCGCGCGCCGAGGAAGCCTCCACGCTGATCACGCTGGAGTCGGGTCTGTGCAAGAAGGACTCGATGTACGAAATCGGCCGCGTGGCCGACGTGCTGGTGTTCGGCGCCAACGAGGCGCTGCGCGACGACGGCCAGGTGTTCTCCTGCGACCTCACGCCGCACGGCAAGAAGCGCAAGGTCATCACCATGCGCGAGCCGCTGCAGGGCGTGATCACCGCCATCACCCCGTTCAACCACCCCATGAACCAGGTGGCGCACAAGGTGGTGCCCAGCATCGCGACCAACAACCGCATGGTGCTCAAGCCCTCCGAGAAGGTGCCGCTCTCGGCCTACTTCCTGGCCGACATCCTGTACGAGGCCGGCCTGCCGCCCGAGATGTTCCAGGTCATCACCGGCGACCCGCGCGAGATCGCCGACGAGATGCTGGTCAACGAGCACGTGGACCTGATCACCTTCACCGGCGGGGTGCCCATCGGCAAGTACATCGCGCAGAAGGCCGGTTACCGCCGCATCGTGCTCGAACTCGGTGGCAACGACCCGCTGATCGTGATGGAGGACGCCGACCTCGACAAGGCCTCCGACCTCGCGGTGCAGGGCTCGTACAAGAACTCGGGCCAGCGCTGCACCGCGGTCAAGCGCATGCTGGTGCAGGCCTCGGTGGCGGCCGAGTTCACCGAGCTCGTGGTGGAGAAGACCCGCCGCTGGCAGCACGGCGACCCCATGGACGGCGCGATGGACATGGGCACCGTGATCGACGCCCAGGCCGCCGAGCGCTTCCAGGCCCTGGTGAACGAAGCCGTGTCTCAGGGCGCGCGCCTGCTCACCGGCAACCAGCGCGAGGGCGCGCTCTACGCGCCGACCGTGCTCGACAACGTGCGGCCCGAGATGACCGTGGTGCGCGAAGAAACCTTCGGCCCGGTCTCGCCCATCATCACCTTCCGCGACATCGACGAAGCCATCCGCATCTCCAACGGCACGGCCTACGGTCTCTCGTCCGGCATCTGCACCAACCGCATGGACCACGCGACGCGCTTCGCGAAAGAGCTGGTGGTGGGCACGGTGAATGTGTGGGAAGTGCCAGGCTACCGCATCGAACTCACGCCCTTCGGCGGCATCAAGGACTCGGGCCTGGGCTACAAGGAAGGCGTGCAGGAGGCCATGAAGTCCTTCTGCAACGGCAAGACCTTCACCCTGCCCTGGTGAACCGGGGCTAGAGGGCGGGTGAACCGCCGGGTTCGCTGAGCCGGTTGCCCCAGCCCTCCACCGTCTCGCGCAGCATGCGCGCGACGATCTTGCTCGCCGGCGTGAGCTGGCCCTGTTTGGGCAGGGCCAGCGTCACGTGGCGCCGCAGGTCGGGGTTGACCACGCGCGAGGCGCGCAGCCGGCCCGCGCGCAGCTCGGCGTCGATGGAGAACGGCCCGAGCAGCGAGTACAGCCCGCGCGTGTGCGCCACCAGCTCGCGCTGCACGCGCAGCGAATCGGCCTCCACCTCGGCCTGCAGCACGAAGCCCTTGCTGCGCGCCGTCTCGTCCAGTACCGCGCGCCAGTGCGCGGGCCGCCGCGGCAGCACCAGGCGCAGCCCGGCCAGGCGCGCGAATTCGAAGGTGTCGTTCTGCGTCAATGGGTCGTCCGGCCGCGACACCAGGTAGGTGCCCGCCACGGCCAGCAGCTGCTCGTCCGCGCTGGTGGGCTTCTGGTAGCGGAACAGGATGGCCATGTCCACGCTGCCCATGTCCAGCAGCGTGTCCAGCTCGCCGCCCTGGCCCTCGCGCACGTTGAGCTTGATCTTCGGAAACTCCGCCTGCAGGCGCAGGAACACGTGGGTGATGAGCGGGTGCGCCGCCGAGGGCAGGATGCCCAGCCGCACCTCGCCCATGGGCTCGCCGGCGTCGATGCGGATGTCGGCCAGCAGCTGGTCCGTGTCGCGCACCCAGCCGCGCACGCGCGCCTCCACGTGGCGGCCCAGGTCGGTCAGCGTCACGCCGCGCCCGGTGCGCCGGAACAGCGCGCCGCCGCACTGTTTCTCCAGCTCGCCGATCTGCCGGCTGATGTGCGACTGCACCGTCTGGCGCAGCGCCGCTGCCTTGGTGAAGCTGCCGAGTTCGGCCACCTCGAGGAACAGCCGGAAGTCGTTGGGGTTCATGGGGTCTCCGGTTCTGATATGCCAATCAAGGCATGTCTGAAATCTCCGTTTGCATTCTAGGCAGATGGCGGGCGCTTTCCTAGACTGCGTCCCCATCACCCCCGCGCTGCCCGCAGCGCCCCACCCGGAGACAAGCCCACCATGCGTTTCGCCAGCTTTGAGACCGACGGCCGCGCCACCTACGGGGTGGTCGGCAGCGACGGCCGCCACACCCCGGTGCCCGCCGCCTTCCAGGCGCGCCACCCCGACCTGAAAGCCGCCATCGCCGCCAACGCGCTCGGTGAACTGAACGGCCTGGCCGGCCCCTCGCTCGCGCCCGAGCAGGTGCGCCTGCTGCCCGTGATCCCCAACCCCGGCAAGCTGATCTGCGTGGGCCTGAACTACAAGAGCCACGTGGCCGAGACCAAGCGCGCCGACAGCGAACACCCCTCGCTGTTCCTGCGCTTCAACGACAGCCTGGCCGCGCACGGCGACACCGTGCTGCGCCCCGCGTTTTCCGACCGCTTCGACTGGGAGGGCGAACTCGCCTTCGTGATCGGCCAGGGCGGCCGCCACATCGCGAAGGAAGACGCCTTCGAGCACATCGCCGGTTATGCCTGCTTCAACGACGTGAGCGTGCGCGACTGGCAGAAACACACCCACCAGTTCACGCCCGGCAAGAACTTCCCCGGCACCGGTCCCTTCGGCCCCTGGCTGGCCACGCGCGACGAGGTGCCCGACGTGACGAAGCTGCGGCTCGAAACCCGCGTCAACGGCCAGGTGATGCAGCACGCCAGCGTGGGCGACCTGATCTTCGACATCCCCACCATCGTGGCCTACATCTCGCGCTTCACGCCGCTCTCGCCCGGCGACGTGATCGCCACCGGCACGCCCGGCGGCGTGGGCGACCGCCGCGAGCCGCCGCTCTACATGAAAGAAGGCGACGTGGTCGAGGTCGAGATCACCGGCCTGGGCATCCTGCGCAACCCTATCGGTACCCACACACCATGAGCAACACCAACCTCACCCCCCATGACGCGCGGCTGCGCGTCGCCGTCGACATCGGCGGCACCTTCACCGACATGGCCGCCTTCGACGAGGTCACCGGCCAGCTGCTGTTCGGCAAGGCCCTGTCCACCCATGGCCAGCTGGTCAACGGCATCCAGGCCACGCTGGACAGCGCGAACATCGACCTGCGCGACGGCCACCTGTTCCTGCACGGCTCCACCATCGCCATCAACACCCTGCTGGAGCGCAACGGCGCCAAGACCGCGCTGCTGATCACCGAGGGCTTTCGCGACATCTACGAGATCGGCCGCGTCAACCGGCCCGACGCCTACAACCTGTTCTTCAACAAGCACGAGCCGCTGGTCAAGCGCTCGCTGCGCTACGAAGTGGCCGAGCGCCTGCGCGCCGACGGCAGCACGCACAAGGCGCTGGACGAGGCCGCCGTGCGCGAGCTGGCACGCGAACTCGGCGGGAAAAACATCGAGGCCGTGGCCGTGCTGCTGCTGCACTCCTACCGCAACCCGGCGCACGAACAGCGCGTGAAACAGATCCTGCAGGAGGAGCTGCCCGGCGCCTTCGTCTGTGCCTCGCACGAGCTGAGCCAGGAATACCGCGAGTTCGAGCGCGTCTCCACCGCCGTGGCCAACGCCTACGTGGGCCCGCGCGTCTCGGCCTACCTCGGCCAGCTCGAAGAGCATTTGAGCAACAAAGGCTTCGAGGGCGACTTCTACGTGGTGCAGTCCACCGGCGGCCTGTTCCCCAGCGAACACGCGCGGCGCGACTGCGTGCGCATGCTCGAGTCGGGCCCGGCGGCCGGCGTGATCGGTGCCCAGGCCATCTGCGCCCAGCTCGGCATGGGCGACGCCATCGCCTTCGACATGGGCGGCACCACCGCCAAGGCCGGCGTGATCAGCGAAGGCCGGCCGCTGACCACCGGCAGCGCGCTGATCGGCGGCTACGAGCGCGCCCTGCCGATCCAGATCCCGATGATGGACATCCACGAGGTCGGCACCGGTGGTGGCTCCATCGCCCGCGTGGAAACCGGCAACGCCCTGCGCGTGGGCCCGCAGAGCGCGGGCTCCATCCCCGGCCCCGTGGCCTACGGCCGCGGCGGCACCGAACCCACCGTGACCGACGCCAACCTGGTGCTCGGCCGCCTCGACGCCGAGCACTTCCTCGGCGGTGAACTCAAGCTCGACCTGGCCGGCACGCAGCGCCAGATGGAAGAGCGCGTGGCCAAGCCCCTGGGGCTGGACGCCACCGCCGCCGCCGACGGCATCCTGCGCATCGCCGTCACCCAGATGTCGCACGCGGTCAAGGCCGTGACCACCGAGCGCGGCCTGGACGCCGGCAGCTTCACCATGGTGGTCTACGGCGGCGCCGGCCCGCTGCACGCCTCGGCCATCGCGCGCGAGATCGGCATCCGCAAGGTGCTCATCCCGTACGCGCCGGGTTATTTCTCGGCCTACGGCATGCTGTTCTCCGACCTGCGCTACGACTACGTGCGCTCGGTGTTCCGCAAGCTCAACGACGTGTCCTTCGACGAGATCGAAGCGCTCTACAAGGGCATGGAAGACGAAGGCCGCGCCGCGCTCGCCGCCTCCGGCATCACGCCCGACGGCATCGTGATCGAGCGCGCCGCCGACATGCGCTACGTGGGCCAGGAGCATGCCGTCACGGTGGACCTGCCCGGCGCTTTCTTCGTGGACAAGGACCGCTCGGCCATCAAGAACCACTTCGACCAGGTGCACAAGGTGCGCTACGGCACCTCCGCGCCTCAGGAAGCGGCCGACCTCGTGAGCCTGCGCGTGACCGTGCTCGGCACCATGAAGAAACCGCCGCGCCACCATGTGGACGAAGGCGCGGCACAGCCCGAAGCCGCCGCCCTGCGCGGCACCAAGCCGGTGTACTTCCGCGCCGGCGGCTGGGCCGACACGCCCATCTACAAACGCGACCTGCTGCGCGCCGGCAACCTCATCAGCGGCCCGGCCCTCATCGAAGAACACGCCTCCACCACCGTGGTCCAGCCCGGCGACGAACTGCGCGTCGACGGCCTGGGCAACCTGCAAATCGCCATCGGGAGTGACCGCTCATGAACACACGAGACCTGCCCAGCACGACGGTTGACCCCGTCACCGTCGAGATCATCCGCAACGGCCTCTTCGCCGTGACGGAGGAGATGAAGACCAACCTCACGCGCACCGCCTACAACCTCATCATCTACGAAGCGCTGGACTTCACGGTGGGCCTGTTCACCAAGGAAGGCGACACCGTCTCCATCGGCCTGGGCCTGCCCATGTTCATCCGCGGCATGGCCGAGACGGTGAAGGCCAAGATCAAGCACTTCGGGCTCGACCACATCAAGCCGGGCGACATCCTCGTCACCAACGACGCCTACACCACTGGCAGCCACCTGAACCACTTCACCTTCACCATGCCGGTGTTCCACGAAGGTCGGCTCGAAGGCTTCACCTGCTGCATGGCGCACTGGCTCGACGTGGGCGGCACCCTGGGCAACGTGACCACCGACATCTTCAGCGAAGGCATCCAGATCCCGATCGTGAAGTACCAGCGCGAAGGCGTGGTCAACCAGGACCTGATCGACATCATCGCCATGAACGTGCGCATGCCCGAGCGCGCGCTGGGCGACCTGCGCGCGCAGATCACCGCCATCACCACCGGCGAGCGCCGCTACGTGGAGCTGCTGCAGCGCTACGGCGCCGACGCGGTCAACGGCTCGATCCGCCAGATCATGGACTCCAGCGAGGCCGTGGCGCGCAAGAACACGCTGTCCATCCCCGACGGCGTGTACGAAGCCGAGTCCTACATGGACGACGACGGCCTGGAGATCGGCAAGCGCATCCCCATCCGCGTCAAGGTCACCGTGAAGGGCGACGAGATGACGGTGGACCTCTCCGACGTGAGCAAGCAGGTGCGCGGCTTCTACAACTCGGGCTTCACCACCGGCATCGCCTGCGCGCAGGTGGCCTACAAGTGCCTCACCACGCCCACCGACTACCCGGTCAACGACGGCAGCTTCCGCTCGCTGAAAGTCATCATGCCCATGGGCACCGTCATCAGCGCCGAGCGCCCCTACCCGATGCGCGTGTGGATGACCTTCCCCATGACGGTGATCGACACCATCTTCAAGGCGCTCGCGCCCGCGATTCCCGACCGCGCCATCGCCGGCCACCACGCCGACCTGGTGTTCCCCAACATCCACGGCATCTCGCCCGAAGACGGCCGGTTGTTCATCGTCGGCATCGGCCCGCTGGGCGGCGGCTGGGGCGCCAAGAGCACGGAAGACGGCGTGTCCGTCACCGTCTGCATCAACGACGGCGACACCCACAACAGCCCGACCGAACAGCTCGAAGCCAAGTACCCGGTGC
>QFCS01000177.1_pt1 | contig 105840 bp, 90 predicted proteins | sample 3576561 | NCBI WGS metagenome assembly QFCS01 | reverse complement strand
GTCGGTGGGGATCGGCACCTCGGCGCCGCGCGCCTTCATGGCCTCGATCACCGCCTTGGCCTCGCCCACCAGGTCGGCCTCGGCCAGGCTCTTGCCGATCTTCAGGCCCGCGGCCAGCATGAAGGTGTTGGCGATGCCACCGCCCACGATCAGGTTGTCCACGTTGTTCGCCAGGCTCTTGAGGATGGTCAGCTTGGTGCTGACCTTGCTGCCGGCCACGATGGCCACCAAAGGCCGTTTGGGAGCCGCGAGGGCCTTGGCGATGGCGTCCATCTCGGCGGCCAGCAGCGGGCCGGCCGAGGCGATGGGCGCGGTCTCGGCGATGCCGTAGGTCGTGCCCTCGGCGCGGTGGGCGGTGCCGAAGGCGTCGTGCACGAAGATGTCGCACAGGGCGCCGAGCTTCTTCGCCAGTTCGGGGCTGTTCTTCTTCTCGCCCACGTTGAGGCGGCAGTTCTCCAGCAGCACGACTTCGCCGGGGGCGACCGAGAAGTCGCCGTCGATCCAGTTGGCGACCAAGCGCACCGGGCGGTCCAGCAGTTCGCCCAGGCGCGCGGCCACGGGGGCCAGCGAGTCCTCGGGCTTGAAGGCGCCTTCGGTGGGGCGGCCCAGGTGGCTGGTGACCATCACGGCCGCGCCGGCGTCCAGCGCCATCTGGATGGCCGGCAGGCTCGCGCGGATGCGCGTGTCTTCGGTGATGCGGCCGGCGTCGTCCTGCGGCACATTGAGGTCGGCGCGGATGAAGACGCGCTGGCCCTTGGCTTGGCCGCTGGAGCAGAGGTCGGAGAAACGGATGAAGGACATGGTGGGCGGGTGGGTCGTCAGAAAGAAGCCCGCATTGTAGGAAACGCGGCCCCCCATGCCCGTCGGCCGCTCAACCCGTGTGCACGAGCGCGACCGGTGGCTCGCCGGGCGAGCGGGCCTGCGACGCCGCGCTGCAGGGCATCAGCGCGTCCAGCGCGGGCTGGTAGGCGCGCGTCTGCACGTCCATCAACCCCAGCACGGAATGGAAGACATGGTCGTGCGAGATCGGCGCCGCCGCGTGCCCGCGCAGGCAGCCCATCGACAGGCCGGTGCGGCGCTGCAGGCCGGGCGAGAACCAGCTCACCATGGGCACCTGGGTCTGCTGCGTCGGCGCCAGGGCGTAGGGCACGCCATGCAGGTAGATCCCGTTCTCGCCCAGCGACTCGCCGTGGTCGGACACGTAGATCAGCCCCGTGTCCTCGCTGCCGCGATCGGCGCGCGCCTTCAGCCATTGCAGGGTCTGGCCCAGGAAATGATCGGTGTAGGCGATGGAGTTGTCGTAGGCGTTGACCAGCTGCTCGTGCGGGCAGTCGGACAGCGTGACGCTCTGGCACTCGGGCTGGAACGGCTTCTGGTCGGCGGGCGCGCGTTTTGCGTACGCCGGACCATGGCTGCCCATCTGGTGCATCACCACCACCACGCCGCGCGCGCGGCGCTGCGGGTCCAGCGCGGCGAGGCGCTGGTCCAGGCCGTCCAGCATGGCGGCGTCGTAACACTCACTGCCCTCGCACAGGCCGGGCACGGCGTGGTCACCCGCATAGGCGTTGGGCACGCGGTCGCACACGCCCTTGCAGCCGGCCTGGTTGTCGATCCACAGCACGGCCAGGCCGGCGCGCTGCAGCACGTCGAGCAGGTTCTCGTGTTCGGGGGTCTTGTCGCCGCCCTGCGCGCGCGTGAGCGGCGAGAAGATGCAGGGCAGCGAGACCTGGGTGTTGGTGCCGCAGGAACTCACCTGGGCGAAGTTCACCAGATCACCTTGCGCCTGCCAGCGCGCGAGCGTGGGCGTGGTGTTGCGCGCGTAGCCGTTGAGTCCGAAGTTCTGCGCGCGCGCGGTCTCGCCGATCACCAGCACCAGCAACGGTGGCCGTGGCTGGTGCGCATAGCTCGCGCCCAGGGCCGCGTCCTGACCCACCGGTTGCAGCGGGCGCACCTGGCGCGGCAGCTGGTCCACCGCCAGGCGGGCGCCGGCGTACACGGTGTTGAGCGGGTTGGCCATGTAGCGCAGGTCCTTGTGGTTGCGCATGAGCGAGGCCAGACCCTGGTAGCTCATCAGCGCGGCCGCCACCAGCAAGGCGAGCGCGGCCAGGGCCCCCATGAGGTTGCGCACGGCTTGCGGCCCCAGGCTGCGCAGGGCCAGCGGCCGGCGCCAGAGCGCCCACAGGGGCAGCCCGGCCACCAGCAACACCGTTCCCGGCAAGGCCCACGAGAGCAGGTCGCGCACCTCGCGCACGTCGGTGTGCACCACATTGGCGAGCATGGTGGGGTCGATCACCACCCCGTACTGCCACATGAAGTGGGTGTTGAACGCGGCCACCAGCAACAGCGCGCTGGCGGCGGGCCGGAACACGCACGGCCAGGCCAGCAGCGAGAGCAGCGCCGCCAGGGCACCCACCAGCAACAGGCCCAGCCCGACGATCAGCGCCAGGCGCTGGGTGGGTGTGCCGCCGAGTCCATCGATGCGCTGCCACAGCGGCAGGTTGCCCAGGCTGGCCAGCCACAGGGCCAGGCCCCACACCGCCACCCTGGGGCGTGTGCGCGCGCCGGGCGGGGAGAGATGGAACGTGGGGAAAAAGCGGGGAAACGCAAAGGGCAACGAGAGCTGCATGGCCGGCATCCGAATGCCAGCACATGCCGGCCCCGCCACTGTGCGCAGCCGACGTTAAATCAACCTTATGCGCGCGGCCAGCGCAGCGTGAAGCGCGTCGTCATCGGCGCTTCGCCCTGGTCGCGCTCCAGCCGCGCGCCCATCTGTTCGGCGATGCGCTCCACCAGGCGCAGGCCCAGCCCCAGGCCACCGCGCTCGGCGGCCAGGGGGGCCGCGTCGGCGCGCTGGCCGTCGTCGCTCACCGAAACACCCAGGTCCGCGCCGGTCCGCCACACCGCCACCGCCACCTGCGAGCCGCTGGGCGTGTGGCGCAGCGCGTTCTCGATCAGGTTGCGCAGCGCGAGTTCCAGCAGCATGGGCTGGGCCTGCACCACCACCGGCTCGTCGGGCTGCGACAGGGAAAGCTCGTGGCCGCTCTCGTAGGCCGAGGGGGCGTGGGCCGCGATCAGCCGCGCCGCGAGTTCGCCCAGCGCCACCTGCCCCGCGACCAGGGGCCCCGCACCCGCGATGGCGTTGCGCTGGGCGCGCGCCAGTTCCAGCAACTGCGAAAGGATGCGGCCCGCGCGCAAGGCCTCCTGCTCCAGTTGCGCCAACCGCTCGGGGGACGGGTCGTGCTGCGCCGCGCCGGCCTGCAAGGCGAGCGCGGCCAGCGGCGTGCGCAGTTCGTGCGCCACGTCGGACGCGAACTCGCGCTCGCGCTGGGCGCGCGTCTGCAAGGTGTCGACCAGCGCGTTGATCGCGGCCACCGTGCTCGCGAACTCGCGATGGCGGTGCTGCGTGCCCAGGCGCTGGCCCGCGAAGCCGTCGAGCGCGGCCACCTCGCTCGAGAGCTGGTCGAGCGGGCGCAGGCCGCGGCGGATCGCCCACCACAGCAGCAGGCTCACCAGCGGCAGCACCAGCAAAGCGGGCAGGGCCACGTGCTCCGCGATGTCCTTGCCCAGTTCATAGCGCTGCTTCAGGTCCATGAGCACGATCACGCGCCGCACCCGCCCTTCCTGCGTGGCCTGGGCCGAGTAGGCGCGCCACTCGGGCACCAGGCCCGGGACCTTCACGCGCACCGTGGCGAAGCCCTGCGCCGGCAGGGCCGCCACGTCCAGTCCGCCCACCATGCCATGGGTGTCGGCGACCAGGCGGCCGTCGTCCCAGGCCACCACGGCCACGTCCTGCAGGTACTCGTGCTGCAGGTCGGGCACCTCGGCCGCGGCATGGGGTTCGAGCCGGTAGGGCGTGGCGCTGAGCCAGAGCTTGGCCACGGCCGTCATCTGCCCGTCGGAGAACTGGCGGGCCTCGCGGAAGGCGGTGGACCAGGCGAAGGCGATCAGCGCCAGCCACACCACCACCAGCACCCCGAGCGCCCAGGCCAGCAGGTAGTGGCGCAGGGTCTTCGCGCGCGCGGCCACGGCCTTGTTCATCGCCGCGCCGCTTTCGCGGGCGGCGCGGGCGCGTCCAAGGGCACGAAGTAGCCCACGCCGCGCACCGTCTTGATCAGGGACTCGCCGAGCTTGCGGCGCAGGTGGTGGATGTGCACCTCGATCGCGTTGCTCTCCAGGCCTTCGTCAAAGCCGTACAGCGCCGATTCCAGCCGAGCCTTGGACAGCACCTGCGGCCGCGCCTGCAGCAGCGTGAGCAGCAGCGCGAACTCCTTGCCGCCCAGCGGCACCGGCTCGCCCGCGCGCCGCACGGTGTGGGCCGCCGGATCGACCACCAGCTCGCCGTGCTGGATCAGCGGGCTGCTGCGCCCGCCGGCGCGCCGCAGCATGGCGCGCAGCCGGGCGAGCAGCTCGTTCGCGTCGAAGGGTTTGACGATGTAGTCGTCGGCGCCGCTGTCCAGGCCGCTGATGCGGTCGCTCACGCCGTCGCGCGCGGTCATGATCAGCACCGGCATGTCGTGGCGTGGCAGGTCGTCCCGCCCCGGCGCGGGCGCGGGCCGGCGGCGCAGCCGGGCCAGCAGGTCCAGGCCTTCGCCGTCGGGCAGGCCGAGGTCGAGCAGCATGACGTCGAAGGGTTCCACGGCGAGGGCCAGCCAGGCCGCGTCGAGCGAGGGGCAGGTGTCCACCGCATAGCCCGCCTGGCGCAGCGAAGCCTGCAGGCCGCTGGCAATGCCGGGGTCGTCTTCCACCACGAGAGCGCGCATGTGTTTGAAGGGGACGCGGGGTCCGTTGAGGCTGAATCCGTTCATTATGGGTTCGCGCCTTAGCACCGCCTTAAGGCGCATTTAACCTGGGGCTTCCACAGTGCCGCACCATGCACGCACTGTCTCGCCCCCGCTGGGTCACCGGCCCCTTCCGATCGTCCCCCGCCACTTGGCTGCTCGGCCTGTTCACCCTCACCCTGCTCTGGGACCTGGGCGGCCTGGACATGGCGGTGATGCGCGCCATCGGCACGCCGCGCGGCTTTGCGCTGCAGGACAGCTGGTGGCTCTCTCGCGTGCTGCACGACGGCCTGCGGCAGGCCATGACGGGTGGCTGGCTGCTGCTCTGCGCCTGGGCCTGCTGGCCCGGGCTGCAGATGCCCCGGCGCGAACGCTGGACCGTGGTGGCGCTGGCCACGCTGTCGCTGCTGGCGGTCAACCTGGTGAAGAACACCAGCCTGACCAGTTGTCCCTGGGACCTGCAGGCCTTCGGCGGACCGGCCCGCTGGGTGTCGCACTGGGCCTGGGGCGTGGCCGACGGCGGCCCGGGGCGTTGTTTCCCGGGCGGCCATGCGTCCAGCGGTTTCGCGTTCATCGGCCTGTGCCTGCCCTGGCTGGACGCGCCGCCAGGCACGCCCCATCGCCCGCGCGCGACCGGCCTGCGCTGGCTGGCCGCCGTGCTGTTCGTGGGCGGGTTGGCGGGTGCGGTGCAAACCCTGCGGGGAGCCCATTTCCCCAGCCACACGCTGTGGACGCTGCTGATCTCCGCCGGCGTGTCGTGGGCGGGCTGGCGGCTGGCCCAGCCGTGGCTGACCCCGTCGAAGAGCGCACGGCCTGCGCCGGCCGTGGGGGAGGCCGATCACCCACCTCGCCGGCCCCGCCCGACCCACCTCCTCGCCGTGCTGCGCCCCCTGCTCATGCCCATGGCCTGCATGCTGGCGGTGCTGTGGCTGTCGCGCGCCGGGCTGGCCTGGTGGCAGGCCGACCGCATCGCCCAGGCCCAGGCGGCGCCATTGGTGTGGTGGGAAGGCTTGCGCTTTGACGCGGTGCTGATGGGCCTGGCCTGGGTGTTGCCCGCCACGCTCACGCCCTGGATGGCCACCCACCGGCGCAGCCAGCGCGCGTGGGGTGTCTTCCTGCGCGTGTATGGCGGCATCGCCCTGCTGCTTGTGGTCTTCATGGAACTGGCCACCCCGGCCTTCGTGCTGCAGTACGACAGCCGGCCCAACTACCTCTTCGTGGAGTACCTGGGCTACGCGAAGGAAGTGGGCGGCACGCTGATCAAGGACTATTGGGCGCACCTGCTGACCACGGCGGTGCTGCTGCCCACCATCGGCTGGGCCTACGTCCGGCTGACCCGCCCCGCGCCGCACCCACCCGCGACCTTGCGGGTCTGGCAGGCCGGGCTGCTGTCGGTGCTGCTGTTCGTGGCGCTCGCGATCTGCGCGCGCGGCGCGCTGGGGCACCGCCCGGCCAACCCCGCCACGGCGGCCGTGACCACCGACCACCTGGTCAACGAGTTGCCCCTGAGTTCGCTCTACACCGTGACGTACGCGATCTACCAGTCGCGCAAGGCCGAAGAAGGCGGCATCACCTACGCCGAGATGCCGCAGGAGCGCGTGATCGACATCGTGCGGCGAGAAACCGGGCTGCCGCCCGGCGCCTTCACCGACCCCGCTTCGCCCCTGCGCCACACGCTGACCAGCCCGCACCCGCGCGAGCGGCCGCTGAACCTGGTGATCGTGCTCGAAGAAAGCCTGGGCGCCGAGTTCGTCGGCCGCCTGGGAGGCCTGCCGCTCACGCCGAACCTGGACCGGTTGGGCGACCAGGGCATCTGGTTCGACCAGCTCTACGCCACCGGCACGCGTTCGGTGCGCGGCATCGAGGCGGTGGTGGCGGGTTTTCCGCCGACCTCGGCGGTGAGCACGGTGAAGCTGGCGAAATCGCAGCGCGACTTCTTCACGCTGGCCAGCTTCCTGAAGCCCAGGGGCTACGAGTCCACCCTCTACTCCGGCGGCGAATCGCCCTTCGACAACATGCGCAGCTACTTCATGGGCAATGGCTTCGACCGCGTGGTGGAGCAGAAGGACATGCCCGCCAGCGCCTTCATCGCCACCTGGGGCGCGTCCGATGGCGACCTGTTCGATGTGGCCCACCAGCGCTTCAGCCAGCAGCCCGCCGACAAGCCCTTCTTCGCCCTGGTGTTCAGCTCGTCCAACCACGCGCCCTTCGAATTCCCGGACGGCGGCTTCGAGCTGCACGAGCAGCCGAAGAACACCGTGAACAACGCGGTGAAGTACGCCGACCACGCCCTGGGGCGCTTCTTCGACCAAGCGAAGCAATCCGCCTACTGGGACAACACCCTCTTCCTCGTGGTGGCCGACCACAACTCGCGCGTGTACGGCCCCTCGGTCATCCCGATCGAGCGCTTTCACATCCCCGGCCTGATCCTGGGCGGCGCGGTGCGCGCACCCGAGCGCATCCGCACGGTGGCCAGCCAGATCGATCTGGCGCCCACGCTGATCTCCATGATGGGCCTGAGTGGCGAGGTTCCGCTGACCGGCCGCGACCTGAGCGACCCGGCGCAGCGCACCCGGCCCGGCCGCGCCATCCTGCAGTTCGACAAGATCCAGGCCTACATGGAAGGCTCCCACGTGGCGGTGCTGCAGCCCGACAGCCCACCCCGGCTCATGAGCTACCTGGATGGCCAGTTGAAGGACAGCACCGAGAGCCACCCGGCCCTGGTGGACAAGGCGCAGGCGCATGCGCGCTACGCGCAGTGGGCCTACCAGAAACAATGGCACCGTTGAAAAACGGTGCCAGGCCTCACCAGCCCAGACCCAGGCGCAGCGGCAGGTAGACCGCCATGCCGCAGACGATGGTGCCGAGCACGCCACGCTTCCAGAAGAACCAGGCCATGCCGGCGGCCGCGGCGAACAGGCGCGCGTCCTTCCAGGTGGTGATGAGCGCGCCCTGGTTCATCACGATCTCGGGAACGATCACCGCCGCCAGCGCCGCGATGGGCGCGTACTGCAGGCCGCGCTGGGCCCAGTGCGGCAGGCTCCAGGGCTTGCTGGAGATGAAGAAGAAGCCGCGCGTGATCACGGTGATGCAGCCCAGCGCGACGATGGTGAGCAGGGTCCAGGGGTCGAGGTCAAACATGGTGTGCCCCCTGCCCCGGCGCCTGGGGCCTGAATTTCTCGAGCACCAGGCAGATCGCCACCGCGCTCGCGATCGCCACCAGGATGTTGAGCTTGAGCGGCAGCGCCCAGGCCGCAACCGCCGCCGCGCCGGCCACGCCGGCCGAGACGAAGCGCAGCTTCGATGAGGCCAGCGAGCACAGCACGCCCAGCAGCGCAAGGATGCCGGCGAAGCCCAGGCCCCAGGCCACGGGGATCGCGTTGGCCAGGGCAATGCCGGCCAGGCTCGCGCCCATCCAGGCCACGTAGTTCACCGCGCAGTTGCCCATGAGGTAGGCCTGCTGCTGCGCCAGCTCTTCCTCGTTGGTGCCCGGGTGCGGGTAGCGGCGCGCGAAGAACACGTAGCTCAGGTCGCCGGTGATGTAGCCCTTGATCAGGCGCTCCCAGCGCGGCAGATGCATCAGGTAGGGCCGCAGGTGCGCCGAGAACACGACGAAGCGCAGGTTCACGCAGAAAGCCGCCGCCAGGATCACCCACAGCGGTGCGCCTGCGGCGATCATGGGCACGGCGGCGAGTTGCGCGCTGCCGGCGTAGACGATCAGCGTCATGAGCACGGCCTCCAGCGCCGACAGGCCGGACTGCACCATGGCCACACCGGTCATCAGGCCCCAGGCACCGATGCCCATGGCCACCGAGACCTGGTCGCGCACGCCATCCCAGTACTCGGGGCGGTCGCGGTATTCACGGCGGTGGAACATCAGGGCGCCTCTTTCGGCGAGGGCGCGGCGTCCAGCACCTGACCGGGTGCGAGCGCAAACCCGCGCAGGAACTCCGCCGCCGCGAGGCGCTTGCCGCCCGCGCGTTGCAGCTCGGTGAGCACCAGCACACCGCCGCCGGCGGCCACGCGGATGCCATCGGCGTCCACCGCCAGCACCTGGCCGGGCGTGCCCTGCGCCGCTGCGGCCTCGGCGTGCGCGGACCACACCTTGATGGCCTCGCCCGCCAGCGCCGTGGCCGCCCCCGGGAAGGGGTTGAACGCGCGGACCCGGCGCGCCAATGTCTCGGCCGGCGCGGTCCAGTCGATCGCGGCCTCGGCCTTTTCGATCTTGTGCGCGTAGGTCACGCCCTCGGCGGGTTGTTTCTCGGCCTTCAGGCCACCACAGGCGGCGATCTCCAGTGCTTCCACGATCAGGCGCCCGCCCAGCGTGGCCAGACGGTCGTGCAGGCTGCCGGTGGTGTCCTGGGCCTGGATGGGCAGGCGCTCGATCAACAGCATGTCGCCGGTGTCCAGGCCGGCGTCCATCTGCATGATGGTCACGCCGGTCTGCGCGTCGCCCGCCTCGATGGCGCGGTGGATCGGCGCCGCGCCACGCCAGCGGGGCAGCAGCGAGGCGTGGATGTTCAGGCAGCCCAGGCGCGGCGTGTCCAGCACCCACTGGGGAAGGATGAGCCCGTACGCGGCCACCACCATGGCATCCGCCTGCGCGGCCTCGATGGCGTCACGCGCCGCCCGCGCGTCGTCGGGGTACTTCCCGTCCAGCCGCAGGCTGCGCGGCTGCGCCACGGTGATCTGCTGTTCCTGCGCGAGTTGTTTGACGGGCGAGGGCTGCAGTTTCATGCCGCGCCCCGCCGGCCGATCGGGCTGGCTCAGCACCAGTGGCACGCGAAAGCCGGCGGCGAGCAAACGCTCGAGCGCCACACGCGCAAATTCCGGCGTGCCGGCAAAAATGAGGTTCATGAAGAAGAAAAGGGACCGATGGCGCGACGCCGCGCGGCATCAGGGATGGGACACGGCGTCGACGGGATCGCCGAGCACCTGGTCGTCGGAGAACATCAGCTGCCGCACCACACCCGAGGGGTCCAGGTGCACATGCACCAAGCGCGGCCGCGTGGCTTCCAGGAAGCGGTAGCTCCAGACCTCGCCATCGAAGCGCGCCACGCGCTCCACCATGGCCGGGCGACCCATGCCGCGCAACACGTCTTCGCGCGTCCAGCGGCCGATCTCGATGTGCCGCAGCAGCCAGCCCGCGTCCATCACCTGCTCGTACCGCACCAGGCGGCCATCGGGTCCGAGATCGAGGTTGTGCACCCAGGGGCCCGAGGGCTGACCCGAGTACTGCAGGCGCGTGCCCGCGGGCAGCGTGTGAACCAGCGTCGGCCGGCCCAGCCGGGTCTCGATCTCGCTGCGCGGCGTGCCCGCCGCCACCTGTTCGGGCATCAGTGAACAGCCCGCCAGTGCCAGCACGCTCACCACGACCAGGCCACGCAGCGAAGAAGCCAGAGAGATGTTCATGCGCGCAATGCCTCTCGTTGAGCCTTGACCAGTTTGGATTTGATGCGATCGCGCTTGAGCGGCGAGAGGTACTCCACAAAGACCTTGCCGAGCAAGTGGTCCATCTCGTGCTGGATGCACACCGCCAGCATGCCCTGGGCATCGATCGTGCGCTCCACACCGTTGCCGTCGAGCGCGCGCACCCGCACGGCGATCGACCGCTCCACGCCGTCGTAGATGCCGGGCACCGACAGGCAGCCCTCTTCGCCCTTGCGCTTCTCAGGGCTGGCCCATTCGATCTCGGGGTTGATCAGCACCAGGCGCTCGTCGCGCGTCTCGCTCACGTCGATCACGATCAGGCGCTCGTGCACATCCACCTGCGTGGCCGCCAAGCCAATGCCATTGGCGTCGTACATGGTCTCGAACATGCGCTCGATCAGCGAGCGGATGCGATCATCCACCGCCTTGACCGGCTGGGCCACGGTGTGCAGGCGCGGGTCGGGGTAACGCAGGATGGGCAGAAGCGACGGCGAATTCATGAAAATCGGGTGGGTTCGGAACAGGTCCAGGCAGGGGCCTCCATTGTCGCGGGGCGACGGCTGGCGCCAAGCCGGTGACAGGCGGAAGACGATGTCGCTATTTTCGCCACTTTTGCGACGGCGCGTGAAATCCCTCCGCCATATACGTTGCCCAATCAATGGCTTGGGCGCAAAATCAAAAGCGACTTGTCAAGACGCGATCGCCGCTCAGGGGCCACTTCATGCCATTGCAAACCCGCCAGTCCGCCGAATTTTTCTTCTTGCGCCAGCGACGTTCGCTGGTCTGTGCCGCCGCCGTGCTGGCCACCTCGATCACCGGCAGCGCCTTGGCGCAGAACTTCCCGATCACCCCCGGGCAACGCGCCACCGCCGACCAGGTGGCGCAGAACGGCGTGCCGCTGTCCGAACTCGCGCCCAATGCGCCCGACAGCTACACCATCAAACGCGGCGACACCCTGTGGGCGATTTCCGGCGTGTTTCTCAAGACGCCGTGGCGCTGGCCCGAGCTCTGGGGCATGAACCGCCAGGACATCCAGAACCCGCACCGCATCTACCCCGGCCAGGTGCTGTACCTGATCAAGTCCGGCGACCGCGCCATCCTCAGCACGCGCCCCGCCGGCAACGGCGACCCGGCCACCGTTCGCGTGTCGCCCCGCACCCGCTACGAAAGCCTGGGCGACTCGGCCATTCCGCCGGTGTCGCTGCAGGCCATCGAGTCGTTCCTGACCGAACCCATGATCGTCGACGAAGCCACCTTCGCGCGCGCACCGCGCATCGTGGCCACGCAGGAAAACCGCGTGCTGCTCACCCGGGGCGACCGCGCCTATGCGCGCGCCCTGTACGGCGACGGCCCGCAGAACGAACCGCTGCGGGTCGTGGACGGCAAGTCGATCGACTACCGCGTGTTCCGCAACGCCACCCCCCTGCGCGATCCCACCACGAGCGAAATCCTGGGCTACGAAGCCCAGTATCTGGGCAAGGCCCAATTGGTGAGCGGCGAGACCCAGCGCCCGGCCGCCGACGGCAAGGCCCCGGCCGAGATCGTGCCGGCCTCCATCGACATCGTCGCGGCCAAGGAAGAGATGCGCATCGGCGACCGGCTGTTGCCCGAACCGGAACGCGAACTCAGCCACTTCGTGCCACGCGCGCCCGACACGCCACAAAGCGGCCAGATCGTCTCGGTGTATGGCAACGCGGTGCGCTATGCGGCCCAGAACCAAGTGGTCTCCATCAACCGCGGCCGCGCGCACGGCATCGAGCGCGGCCATGTGCTGGCGCTGCAGCGCGAAAGCAGCCTGATCACCGACACCACCGATCAGACCCGCCCGCAACTGCGCCTGCCCGGTGAGCGCAACGGCCTGATGATGGTCTTCCGCACCTTCGACAAGGTGTCCTACGCGCTGGTGCTGCAGATCACCGACGGCGTGAAGGTCGGCGACCGCTTCGTCAACCCCTGATCGGCGCGATGCCCCGACCCGAGTTGGCCGCCTGGTTGCGGCTGCTGCTCACGCCAGGCGTGGGCCTCGACTCCGCGCGAAAGCTGCTCGCGGCCTTTGGCCTGCCCGAAGCGGTCTTCGCCCAACCGGCCTCGGCTTGGCAGGCGGTCGTCGGTGCCCGCGCGGCGAGCGCGCTGGAGCAGCCCCCCGAAGACCTCGAGGCGCAGGTGGATCGCACGCAGGCGTGGCTGGCCGACGCCGCGGACCGCCACATCCTGACCCTGGGCGATCCGCTCTACCCGCCCGATCTGCTGCAGATGGCCGATCCGCCGGTGCTGTTGTACGTGCTGGGCGACGTGCAGGCCCTGCACCACCCCCGGCGGCTGGCCATCGTGGGCAGCCGCAACCCCACACCCCAAGGCGAAACCAACGCCCGCCAGTTCGCGCAAGCACTTGGGCAGGCCGGGGTCTGCGTGGTCTCGGGCCTGGCCCTGGGCGTGGATGGCGCCGCGCACGATGGCGCGATGCTGGGCGGCGCTCCCACGGTGGCCGTGGTGGGCACCGGGCTGGACCGCGTCTATCCCAAACGCCACTTGGCCTTGGCCCACCGCATCGGGGCGCAGGGCGCGATCGTCAGCGAGTACCCCTTGGGCACCCCCCCGCTGCCAGCCCATTTCCCGCAACGCAACCGCATCATCGCCGGCTTGTCGCAAGGCACGCTGGTGGTGGAAGCGGCCGTGCAGTCCGGCTCGCTGATCACCGCGCGGCTGGCGGCGGAGCAGGGTCGCGAGGTGTTTGCGATCCCGGGCTCGATCCATGCGCCGCAATCGCGCGGCTGCCACGCGCTGATCCGCCAGGGCGCCAAGCTGGTCGAGTCGGCGCAGGACATCCTGGAAGACCTGCGCTTCGCCGAACCGGTACCGCCGGACGACAGCGCCGGGCCGGGCAGCGACCACGGCGCCAAGGAAGACAGCCTGTTGCGGGCCATGGGCCACGATCCGGTGAGCCTGGATGCCTTGCAGGCCCGCACCGGCCTGGACACGGCGCACCTGCAGGCGCGCCTGCTCGAACTGGAACTGTCGGGAGAGGTGGCCCGCCTGCCGGGCGGGTTGTTGCAACGGCAGGGCCAGGGCTGAGCCCCGGCAGGCCCGCTCAGTTGAGCAGGCGCTCGGGGTTGGCCTCGAGCTTGGCCATCGCGTCGCGCGTGGCGCGCACGGTGAGGGCCTCTTCCTCGCTGGGCACCAGCAGGCCAGCCTGCAGGTAGGACGCCACACGCATCGCCTGGATCAGGAAACAGCGCCCACCGTTGGTCACGAACAGGTAGAGCTGGCCACGCTCGCTGCGCCAGGCCAGTTGCACGCTGTTGAGCTTGCCGTTGTGGTCCAGGCCGAACCACGAACCGATCTGCAGCTCCACCGCCCAAGAGCGCATCGCCTCGTTGGGCTGGCTGCCTCCCTGGTTGATCACCTCGATGTTGCTGGCGTCCACGCCGGTGATCATCTCGATGCTCTCGGTGTCCAGGTCCAGGTCGCCCACACCGTTGGCCGGCAGGTAGTCTTCCAGGTTGGCCAGCCGATCGGACAGGTTGTCCAGGCTTTCCTGCGAGATGGGTTCGGTGCGCGACATGAAGGCATCGGCCAGCGTGTCGCTCACCGACTTGATGTGCTGGTCCTGCAGCGAGGTGGGGAAACCCAGCAGCCCCATGCCATGGCGCAGGCGCTGCAGCAGGCCGGGCAGTTGCTGGATCACGCGGGCGCGGTCGTTGCGATTGGGCTTGGCGCTGGCCGCCCACAGCAGGTCGGACGCGACCTGCTTGAGCGAGGTCGTCTCTTCGTGCTTCAGGCCGTACTTCACGCTGGCCACGGCCAGCACATCGACCCACACCTTGAACAGGAAATCGCGCACCTCGTCGCGCACCGGCACATCGTCCAGCAGCTTGCGCAACTCGATCGTGTACTGCACCGACAGGGTTTCCTTCTGCTCCACCTGCTGCGCGACGCTCACGAAGCGGCTGGCGCTGCCTTGCTCGCTGAGGTAGGTGGAGAGGAATTTCTGGAACTCGTCGAACACCAGCTGGAACACGCGCCGCCCGGTTTCGGGGTATTGCTCGATCACCTGCACCACGCGCTTGATCTCGGCCTCCAGCGCGGCCGAGCCGACGTTGGACTCGAAGCCCATCACACAGGAGCCCATGCGGTCGATCAGGCGGCGCGCCGGATGCTGCAGGGCGCTGAAGAACTCGGGTTCGGCCAGCGCAACGCGCAGCACCGGGATCTGCAGCCGCGCGAACCAGACCCGAACGCTCGGCGGAATGCGCTCTTCGGCCAGGATGCTCTGGAACATCAGCGCCACCACCTCGATGGTGGCCTTTTCGGTCGGCGTGCTCGCGGCCTGCTTGAGTTCGGCAGTGCGCTGGCGCAAGGAGGTGGCGACCCGCTCCACATGCGAGGCGTCCACATACACCGCGCCCACACCCGAGGAGCCGGACACGTAGAGACCCGCGGCCACGCTGGGCGACGCCACCTGATGCTGGATCGCCTGCTGCAGACGGGGCGAGGGCGGCAACAGCTGTGTGGCCTCGAAATCGCCACCGACGCGGTCGATCAGCATGCGCTTGAGACGCCCGACCACGCCCTGCGCCCGCATGCGCGCCCGCGCCAGCGGAGACGTGCCCGTCATGAGCCGGGTTTCATCGTGCACACCCATGCCGGACGATGGTGCGCCCGCGCGGCCAGCACCGAAGTTCGATCCCGGCCCCATGCCGGACACACCGCCGGGCGCGGAGGCGGGCATGGACGCCGGCCCGCCGGCCATCCGCTGTCCCGCCGTCATCGGGCGCGGCGCGGTGGTGGCCGCGGCCGACGCATCGCTGCGCACCACCGGACCTTCGCTGCGGCTGCCCGGCACCCGTTTGACCAGGGCCTGCAGGTCGATTTCCTTCATCACCCCGCTGGCCACCAGAAACTCGTTCGCGGCCTTGTAGGCCTCATGCAGCTTGGTGGCCATGACCGGCGCCAGCGCGTCCTGCACCAGCACCCAGGCCTCCCGCGTCATGTGAGCGTCCAGCCACTGGTCCACCAGGATGCGCGCGGTGACATCGGGCAACAGCACGTCGCCCCGAGGCAGCTCCAGCCGGCCTTCCAGGTGCTGGATGCGCAGGCGCAATTCGTTGAGTTCGGTGGACGACTTGTCGAGCACCTGCATCGCCAGGCGCGAGGCCAGGATCTGGTCGTCGATCGCGCCTTCGGCCACCAGCTCCAGCTGGCCCGAGACACTGGTGGGACTGCCGGAGTTGGAGAAGCGCGGCAGCAGCGAACGCTGCAGCGCCTTGCGGCTCTGGTTGAGCCAGGTGGTCTGGTTTTTCTGGAACCCGGTCCATGCGTCGCGACGGGCCTGCATGTCGCGCGCCGAGCCGGCCTGATCGAGGATCGAGGTCAGCCGCGTGTCACAGACCTTGACCCATTCGGGAAGCGCCCGTCCCACATGAACCACGAAGAGTTCACGTGCCTGTTTGGCCAGGGATGAAACGTGCTGATCGGGCGGCGACACAATGTGTGCAGTATGACACGATTGGATTCATCCACAGGCGTCAGGCGCGCTGTATAAGGCGCGCGCTTTCGCGCTTAAACGACAGCACCGGCGTTCGGGTCGTCCGGATCGCCTTCGGTTTTGCTGCTGGTCTTGACCAGGTCTTCGCGCTTGATGCCCAGCCACATCGCCATGGCCGCGCCGACGAACACCGACGAGTAGATCCCGAAGCAGATGCCGATGGTCAGGGCCAGGGAGAAATAGAACAGCGTGGGGCCGCCGAACACCAGCATGGACAGCACCATGGCCTGCGTGGACCCGTGGGTGATGATGGTGCGGCTGATGGTGGAAGTGATCGCGTGGTCGATCACCTGCTGCGTGTTCATCTTGCGCTGGCGCCGGAAGGTCTCGCGGATGCGGTCGAAGATCACGACCGACTCGTTGACCGAATAGCCCAGCACCGCGAGCACCGCCGCCAGCACGGCCAGCGAGAACTCCCACTGGAAGAAGGCGAAGAAGCCCAGGATGATGACCACGTCATGCAGGTTGGCCACGATGGCCGAGACCGCGTACTTCCATTCGAAACGGAACGCGAGGTAGATCATGATGCCCACGATCACCAGCCCCAGCGCCAGCAGGCCGTTGGTCACCAGTTCCTGGCCCACCTGCGGGCCGACGAACTCGGTGCGGCGCAGCTCCACGGCGGGGTTCTGCGCCTTGAGGGCCGCGAGCACGGTCTCGCTCTGCTGACTGGAGGTCTTGCCCGCCTGCACCGGCAGGCGCAGCAGCACGTCGCGCGAGGTGCCGAAGTTCTGCACCGGCACATCGGCGTAACCCAGCGATTCGATGACCTTGCGCACCGAGGTGAGGTCGGCCGGCTGTTCGTAGGCCACCTCCATGACGGTGCCGCCCGTGAACTCGACCGACAGGTGCAGGCCGCGCGTGGTCAGGAAGAAGACGGCGGCGATGAAGGTGAGGAAGGAGATCGCGTTGAGCAACAACGCGTTCTTCATGAACGGGATGTCGCGGCGGATGCGGAAGAATTCCATGGCGTGAGGTCCTGATCAGTCGGCCTTGGCCGTGGCGTTCTGGGCGTCGGGACGCCAGACGGTCCCGATGGAAACGGTCTTGAGCTTCTTCTGACGGCCGTACCAGAGGTTGACCACGCCGCGCGAGAAGAACACCGACGAGAACATGCTGGTGAGGATGCCCAGGCAGTGCACGACGGCGAAGCCGCGCACCGGGCCGGAGCCGAAGATCAGCAGCGCGATGCCCGCGATCAGCGAGGTGACGTTGGAGTCCAGGATGGTGGACCACGCGTGGTCGTAGCCCGCGTTGATGGCCATCTGCGGCGAAGCGCCCCGGCGCAGTTCCTCGCGCACGCGCTCGTTGATCAGCACGTTGGAATCGATGGCCATGCCCAGGGCCAGCGCCATGGCGGCGATGCCGGGCAGGGTCAGGGTGGCCTGCAGCATGGACAGCAGCGACACCAGCAGCAGCACGTTGAAGCCCAGCGCGATGCTGGAGAACACGCCGAACAGGGCGTAGTAGATGCACATGAACACCACGATCGCGATGAAGCCCCACAGCACGCTGTGGAAACCCTTGGTGATGTTCTCGGCACCGAGGCTCGGGCCGATGGTGCGCTCTTCGATGATTTCCATCGGCGCGGCCAGCGAACCGGCGCGCAGCAGCAGCGCGGTGTCGTTGGCTTCCACCGTGGTCATGGCGCCCGAGATCTGGACCCGGCCACCGCCGATTTCGCCGCGGATCACGGGCGCGGTGACGACCTCGCCACGGCCCTTCTCGAACAGGATGATGGCCATGCGCTTGCCGACGTTCTCGCGCGTGACGTCGCGGAACACGCGCGCGCCCTTCGCGTCCAGCGTGAGGTGCACGGCCGCTTCCTGGGTCTGGCTGTCGAAGCCGGCCTGGGCATCGGTGAGGTTCTCGCCAGTCAGCAGCACTTCGCGCTTGACGACCACCGACTGGCCGCCGCGCTCCGGATAACGCTCGGCACCGAACGGCACCGGCCCGGTGCCGCGCGCGGCCGCCTGGGCTTCCATGCTCTCGTCCACCATGCGCACTTCCAGCGTGGCGGTGCGGCCCAGGATGTCCTTGGCCTTGGCCGTGTCCTGCACACCCGGCAGTTGCACGACGATGCGGTCGGCGCCCTGCTGCTGGATCACCGGCTCGGCCACGCCGAGTTCGTTGATCCGGTTGTGCAGCGTGGTGATGTTCTGCTTGAGCGCCTGCTCCTGCACGCGCCGCGCGGCTTCGGGACTGATGGTGCCCACCAGCCGGAAGTCGGCCGTCTCGGTGACCTGCAGGTCGGCGAACTGGGTGCGGATCAGGTCGCGTGCCGCGCCCAGGGTCTGGGCGTCACCGGCGCGCAGCTCGATGGTCTGGCCGCTGCGGTTGATGCCGCCATGCCGCAGGCCCTTTTCGCGCAGCAGGGTGCGCAGGTCGGTGGCGAGCACGTCGGCGCGCCGCTGCAGGGCGGCCTGCATGTCCACCTGCAGCATGAAGTGCACGCCCCCGCGCAGGTCCAGGCCCAGGTACATGGGCGAGGCGCCTAGGGAAGCGAGCCAGGCCGGTGTGCGGGGCAGCAGGTTGAGGGCCACCACATAGCTGGCATCGGCCGGATCCGGGTTGAGCGCTTTCTCCAGGGCATCGCGCGCCTTGAGCTGATCGTCGGTGCTGTCGAAGCGGGCCTTGACCGAATTGGCATCGAGCTGGATGCGCGTGCTCTGCACGTTCTGCGCCGCCAGCGCCTGCTCCACCCGAATGACCGTGCTGGGCTCGATGCGCACCGTGGACCGGGCCGCCGAGACCTGCACGGCGGGCGACTCCCCGAACAGGTTGGGCAGCGCATAAAGCGCACTGATCAGCAGGGCGACCAGGATGATCGCGTACTTCCACAGCGGGTAACGGTTCATGGTGAAGCCGGGCCTGAGGCCTGGAGTTGTTCAGCGGAGGCGAAAGCGCATTTCAAGGGCCCGGTCCGACACAGCGGCGCCGGGCCGGCTTGCTCAGACGCTCTTGATCGTGCCCTTGGGCAGCACCTGCACGACGGCGGTGCGTTGCATCTGGACTTCCATGCCGTCGGCAAGTTCCACGCCCACATAAATCTCGCCGATCTTGGACACCTTGCCCAGGAAACCACCGGCGGTGACGACTTCATCGCCCTTGGCCAGGGCCGAGACCATGGCCTTGTGCTCTTTCTGGCGCTTCATCTGGGGGCGGATCATCACGAAGTACAGCACCACGAACATCAGCACCAGGGGCAGCATGCCCAGCAGGGTGGATTGGGTGTCGCCAGCGGCTGCGGCTTGGGCGTAAGCGGAGGAAATGAACACGGGAGGTCTCCAACAGGTTCGGGGTCAGGACAACGCCAAAGGCCCGGGGCCGCCTGGATGAGGCGACGCCGGGCACTCCGGACTCAACCGTCGATTGTATGCCGGGGTGGTTCCGCGGATCAGGCGGCGCGGGCCAGGTTCGGCGCCGCTTCGGGCTGGCGCCATTGCTGCAGCAGGCCTTCCCGGCGGCTGCGCGCGGCGGCGAGGTGGCGCTCCTTCACATGGCCAAAGCCCTTGATCTGCTCGGGAAGGCGCGCGATCTCCACCGCCAGGGCGTGGTTCGTGCTGGTCAGGCCGGTCGCCAGGGCCTCGACATCGGAGCGGTACTGCCCGATCAGGGCCCGCTCGGTGCGGCGCTCTTCGGTGCGGCCGAAGATGTCCAGCGAGGTGCCACGCAGGCCCTTGAAACGCGCCAGCAGCTTGAACACCTTGAACATGAAGGGGCCGAACGGCTGCTTGACCAGCTCGCCCCGCTCGTTCTTCTTGGCGATCAGCGGTGGGGCCAGGTGCACCTTGAGCTTGTAGTCGCCTTCGAACTGGCTGGCCAGGCGGGCGTGGAACGCCGGGTCGCTGTGCAGGCGGGCGACCTCGTACTCGTCCTTGTAGGCCATGAGCTTGAACAGGTTGCGCGCCACGGCTTCGGTCAGCGTGGTCTTGCCCAGCGAGGCTTCCGACGCGCGCACGCGGTTCACGAAGTGCCGGTACTGGTCGGCGTAGCCGGCATTCTGGTAGCCGGTGAGGAAGTCGACGCGGCGGGCGATCAGGTCGTCGAGCGAGTCGCGCTTCTTGAACTGGATCACCTGCTCGCCCGCCCCGGCCTTCTGCCACAGCGCGGCCACGGCCTGCAGGTCGTGCGCGGCGCGGCGGCCCCATTCGAAGGCCGCCTTGTTCTTGTCGATCTGCACCGCGTTGAGTTCGATGGCGCGCATCAGCGAAGCCAGCTCCAGCGGCAGCCAGCCCTTCTGCCAGGCGTAGCCCAGCATCATGGGGTTGGTGTACAGGCTGTCGCCCATCAGGCGCGTGGCCGCCGTCTCGGCGTCGAACGTGCCCACCGCATCGGCCCCCAGGCTGTGCACCAGCGCGTCCACGCAGGCCTGCGCCGGGTTCTGCCAGTCGGGGTTCTTGACGAAGGCCGCGGTGGGCGTGGCGTTCACGTTGAGCGCCACGTGCGTGCGGCCGGCGCGCAGGCGGGCCCAGGTTTCCTTGTTCGCGCTGACGATCGGGTCACAGCCCAGGATCAGGTCGGCCGACGCGGCCGACACGCGGGTGGTGCGGATGTCGTCCTGCCGTGCGCCGATGAGCACATGGCTCCAGGTCGCGCCGCCCTTCTGCGCCAGACCCGCCGCGTCCTGCGTCACGATGCCCTTGCCTTCCAGGTGCGCGGCAACACCCAGCAGCTGGCCGATGGTGATGACACCGGTGCCGCCCACGCCGGCGACGATGATGCCCCAGGCCTCCGCGTCCAGGGTGGGCAGCACGGGCAGCGGCAACGCGCCACCGGTCCATTCGAGCTTGGCCCCGCCTTTTTCCTTCTTGCGCAACTGGCCGCCTTCGACAGTGACGAAGCTCGGGCAGAAGCCCTTCACGCAGGAATAGTCCTTGTTGCAGGTGCTCTGGTTGATGGTGCGCTTGCGGCCGAATTCGGTCTCCAGTGGCTCGACGGACAGGCAGTTGGACTGCACGCCGCAGTCGCCGCAGCCTTCGCACACCAGCTCGTTGATCACCACGCGCTTGTCCGGGTCGACCATGGTGCCGCGCTTGCGGCGGCGGCGCTTCTCGGTGGCGCAGGTCTGGTCGTAGATGATGACCGTGGTGCCCTTGATCTCGCGGAACTCGCGCTGCACGGCATCGAGCGTGTCGCGGTGCTGGATCGCAATGCCCTCGGGCAGGCCCTTCACACTGTCGTACTTCTCGGGTTCGTCGGTGACGATGGTGATCTTCACCGCGCCTTCGGCGCGCATGCTCTGCGCGATCTGGACCACGCTGTGGCCTTCAGGGCGCTCGCCCACCTGCTGGCCGCCGGTCATGGCCACGGCGTCGTTGTAGAGGATCTTGTAGGTGATGTTCACACCGGCCGCGATGCTCTGGCGCACCGCCAGCAGGCCGCTGTGGAAGTAGGTGCCGTCGCCCAGGTTGGCGAACATGTGCTGGTCGTGGCTGAACGGCTGCTGGCCGACCCAGGGCACGCCTTCGCCGCCCATCTGGGTGAAGCCCACGGTGGCGCGGTCCATCCAGATCGTCATGAAGTGGCAGCCGATGCCGGCCATGGCGCGCGAGCCCTCGGGCACGCGCGTGCTGGTGTTGTGCGGGCAGCCCGAGCAGAACCACGGCTGGCGCTCGGCGCCGGCCACGCCCTGCGTGAGCAGGGTCTGCATCGACTGCTCCTGCGCCGTCAGGATGGCGAGCTGGGCATCGATGCGCGCCATCACGTCCTCAGGGACGCCGCCGATCTTCTTGAGGCGCTTGGCCACGGCGCGCGCGATGATGGCCGGTGAGAGGTCGGCGTTGGCGCGCAGCAGGGTGCGCGCGCTGGGGTTGGGCATGCTCCATTCGCCACCGCTGAAATCGCCCTCGACCTCGTCGAACTTGCCCAGCACGTTCGGGCGCACGTCGGGGCGCCAGTTGTAGAGCTCTTCCTTGAGCTGGTACTCGATGACCTGGCGCTTCTCTTCCACCACCAGGATCTCGCGCAGGCCGGTGGCGAACTCGCGCGTGGTCTGCGCCTCCAGCGGCCAGACCACCGACACCTTGTGCAGGCGCAGGCCGATGCGGCGGCAGGTCTCGTCGTCCAGCCCCAGGTCCAGCAGGGCCTGGCGCGTGTCGTTGTAGGCCTTGCCGCTGGCGATCAGGCCGAAGCGGTCGTTCGGCCCGGCGATCACGTTGTGGTTGAGCTTGTTGGCGCGCACATAGGCCAGCGCGGCGTACCACTTGTAGTCGAACAGGCGGGCTTCCTGGTCGAGCGCGTGGTCGGGCCAGCGGATGTGCAGGCCACCGGGGGGCATCTCGAACTCGGGAATGACGATGTTCACGCGCCCGGGATCGATTTCGGCCGTGGCGCTGGATTCGACGATCTCCTGGATCGTCTTCATGCCGGCCCACACGCCGCTGAAGCGGCTCATGGCCAGGGCGTGCAGGCCCAGGTCCAGGATGTCCTGCACCGAGGTCGGAAAAAACACCGGCAGGCCGCAGGCCTTGAAGATGTGGTCGCTCTGGTGCGCGGCGGTGGAGCTCTTGGCCACGTGGTCGTCGCCGGCCACGGCGATCACGCCGCCCCAGGGCGTGGTGCCCGCCATGTTGGCGTGCTTGAAGACGTCGGAGCAGCGGTCCACGCCCGGGCCCTTGCCGTACCAGATGCCGAACACGCCGTCGAAGCGGTTGCTGCCCGCTGGCGCGAAGCCCAGTTGCTGGGTGCCCCAGAGCGCGGTGGCGGCCAGTTCCTCGTTCACCCCGGGCTGGAACACGATGTTCTGCGCCTTCAGGTACGGCGCCGCCTTCTGCAGGGCCTGGTCGTAGCCGCCCAGCGGCGAACCCCGGTAGCCGCTGATGAAGCCCGCGGTGTTCTTGCCCAGCAAGGCGTCTCGCTGGCGCTGCAGCATGGGCAGCTTCACCAGCGCCTGCACGCCGCTCATGAAGGCGCGACCGTGATCGAGTGCGTATTTGTCGTCGAGGGTGACCGTCTCGAGCGCGCGGCGGATGTGGTCGGGCAGGGGGGCGTTCATCGGCTTGTCTCCGTGGGGGATGTGGGGCCTGCTTCGTGGGCGGGTCGTGAACGGGGTGTGCAACGGGTAGATGCACGCCTCCAGTGTGGCGCACAGTGTATGCCCCAGTGCGCGATAGGTGTTTGCGTTTCATGCCTGTTTTCACGATGATCGAGAAAGATTAATTCTCAAAACAGGCCATCATGGAAACACTCGACAAGTTTGACATCGCCATCCTGCAAGAACTGCAAAGCGACGGCCGCCTCACCAACGCCGAGCTGGCGCAGCGCGTGGGCCTGTCGGCCGCGCCGTGCTGGCGGCGCGTGCGGGCGCTCGAGGAGTCGGGCTTCATCCGGGGCTACCGCGCCGAGATCGACCGCGAAAAGATCGGCCTGGGCGTGCTGGCCTTCGTGCGCCTGGACGCCGACCGCAACAGCGGCGACGTCACGCGCACCCTGGAAAACGCGATCCGCCGCATCCCCGAGGTGGTGTCCTGTCATTACATCAGCGGCTCCGGCACCTTCGAGCTGCAGGTGGTCAGCCGCGACCTGAACCACTTCAGCCAGTTTGCCCGGGAGGTCCTGCTCAACCTGCCCAACGTGAAAGACCTGCACACCAGCTTCTCCCTGGGCGAGGTGAAGTCCGGCAGTGCACTTCCGTTGCAGCACCTGGTAACCAGAAGTACGAACACGGCAAAAGGTGCGTGAACTTGAGCACTTTTTTCGCCGCTCGTCTTCGTTTTTTTACCGTCGGTTAACAAAGTCGCCGTAAGTGCTTGAAAAGTGTGAAATTTTTCCTCGGCCACATATTGATCCGCAAAGTGACTTTCCGTAACATCCGCCCATCACCCACCCGTGGGCCGCGTACCTAAAAGTGCTCAGACCCCACTTCTGCACCGTCCTGAAGGAAACGTCGTGAAAAAAGCCCTGTTGCTCCAATCCGCCCTGGCGCTGGCCTTGGCCACCCCGCTGATGGCTTCGGCCGAATCCCAGCTCGTCACCGGCGCGGGCAGCGCGGTGGCCCGCCTGGACTTCCGCGTGACGATTCCCCGGGTGCTGTTCCTGGCCGTGGGCACCGGTGCCGGCGCCTTCGCGACCAACACCACGATCGACACCGTGACCTTCGACTACACCAGCAACCCGGCCGCCGTCGGCACGGGTGCGACCGCCGGCGCGGTCACCGGCAACGTGGTGCCGGTCCGCGTGGTGGGCAACAACGGCCAGGTCACCCTGGCCGCGTCCACCACCGGCGCGCTGACCAACGGCACGGCCGACACCATTCCCTGGTCCGAGATCTCGGCCACCAGCAACCTGGCCGCGCTGCCCAGCCCGGCCATTCCGAACACCGGCGCGGGCGCGGCCTCCAACGTCACGCTGTCTTCGGGCACCAAGATCACCGACCGCACGGCCAACTGGACCTTCAGCTACGCCAACTCGGCCGTGGTGGCACCCGGCACCTACGGCACGACCAACGGCCGCGTGACCTACACCGCCTCCATGCCCTGAGTCTGCGCGGCAGACCTTGAGAGGGCGGCCCCACCGCCGCCATCGGCCTCCCGGAGGGTTTGCCCCGTGCAACCCTCCGTCGCCATTTCAGGCGCCAAGCTTTTTCGGACAGCCACGGTCAGCCAGACACCATGAAGCGCACGACAACCCGATCCAGCCAGGCCCGCCTCGCGGCGGCCGCCGGCCTGGCTTTGTTGTGTCTGGCGGAAATGGCCGCCGCGCACGCCTGGTCGCTGACGATCACCTCCGGCAGCCGCCGCCTGTTCCTGCACGTGGGCAACGGCGCCATGAGCGGCACCAGCGGCACCTTGAATGGCACGGCCGGCACCAGCGGGCCCGTCAACCTCGTGCAGGTCACGGTGCCGGCGGCGCAGCTGGGCAATGGCACGGACCTGGCCATGACCAGCGACAGCACGCAGTCCACCAGCCTGTACGCCGACGGCTACACCACCTGCCCCACGCCCGCCAGCCAGGTCATGGTGGGCGCCGGCTACCGCCGCAACAGCGGCTCGGCCAACGCCACACTCACCGTCTCCTCGCCCACCAGCCTGACCAACGCGGGCGGCGACACCATTCCCTTCACCGAGATCAGCTGGACCGTGTCGGCCCCGGGCAGCGGCGCGCCCAACGTGATCCCGGCCGGCACCTTCAACGGCGGCACGCAGACGCTGGCGACGGTCCCGGGCAACACGTATTTCGAGAACTGCCACTCCTACGTCTACGCCAACAACGCGGTGCGGGCAGCCGGCACCTACAACGGCCGGGTGACCTACACCCTGAGCAGCCCATGACGGCTTTCCGACGCTTCGCCCTGGCGACGCTGTGCGGCCTGCTGACCAGTACCGCCTGGGCCAACCCGCACCGCCTGGACGACTCGCTGAGCCACACGGTGCCACCCAACGTGCAGATGCAGTGGCTGCCCCTGAAATCGGGCCAGCCCTTCGCGGGCGGCATGGAAGCCTGGCTGCGCGTCAACATCCGCATCGACACGCGCGACTGGATCGGGCGCAGCGGGCGCATCTACATGGTGCTGCCGCGCGACGAGGCCTCCACCGTGGAAGCGGTCTGGACCACCCAGGGCCGCCTGCAGGCGGGCCGGCTGGTGTCGGGCGAGCGCGCGCTGGTGCATGCCGGCCCGATCACCACCCCCACGCTGGAAGACCAGTTGCAGGTGCGCCTGCGCTCGAACGCCGACTGGCAGTCGAACAGCCGCCGCCTGAATTTCCATTTCGAACTGGATGCCGACTGATTCCGCCATGCGCCCTGCATTCCTGAGCCTCTTTCGCTGCCCCGCCCTCGCGCTGGGCGCCCTCGCCCTGGTCAGCGCCTCCCACGGCGCGCTCGCGCAGGGCTTCGCGGCCTACATCACGCCCCCGCGCTTCGAGGTGCAGGTCGCGCCCGGTCAGAACCTGCGCCAGGTGGTGGAGATCCAGCACGTGGGGCAGCAAAAAGGCAACTACCGCATCTACACCAACGACTGGACCTTCCTGCCCGACAACTCGGTGGCCTTCAGCGACGCGCTCGCCGCCGACAGCTGCCGGCCCTGGGTCGCGGTCGAGCGGCGCGAGCTGACGATCGAGCCCGGCGCGCGCTACCGCTACCGCTTCGAGATCACGCCCCCGCCGGGCACGCCGGCGCGCGAGTGCCGCTTCGCGCTGATGATCGAGGGCCTGGAGCCCGCGCGCGTGCAGGGCGACCTCAATTTCCCCGTGGGTGGCCGCATCGGCGTGATCGTGTACGCCACCATCGGCGACGCCACCCCGAAGCTGGAGATCACCGGCACCCGCGTGGCCCAGGTGGATGGCCAGCCCAGCGCCGTGGTCGAGGTGCGCAACCTGGGCAATGCCCACGGTCGCCTCGAAGGTTTCGTCAACGGCACCGACGCCAGCGGCGCGCGCTTCGAGATGGCGCCGGCCGACCTGCCCATCCTGCCGGGCGAGACGCGGCGCATCGCGATCACGCCGGTCGCCGAGAACGGCAAACCCACGCCCACGGTGCGCTTTCCGCTGACGGTCAAGGGCAACCTCGAATGGGGCAAGAACCGCCTGCCGCTGGACGCGAGCTTCGCTCCATGAGGGGGCTGGTGCCGCGCCCGTCCCATTGCCTGCTGGCGCTCCTGGGTGCATCGACCCCCTGGCTGGCGGCCTGGGCGCAGAGCGCGGCCCCACCTCCCCCCTCCCCCACCAGCGCACCCGCCTACGAAGACCGGGTGATCGAGGGCCTGCCGCCCGAACCGGCGGAGGACGCCGAGGCCTATGCCTACGACCGCCAGGGCTGGCCGCGTTTTCTGCGCCTGGAGACCCGCCTGGGCACCCAGCCCTTCGACGCGGCGCGCAAGACCCGCATCGGCTATGGCATCTACGGCCTGCTGGAGACGCCCAACCACGGCTCCCTCTCCATCGACGGCACCTACGCGCCCAGCGACAGCAGCGGCACGCTCACCCTGCGCCAGCGCGCGATGCCGCTCTCCGGCGGCTGGCTGATGAGCAACGAGCTGGGCGTGATCAACCCGCCCACGCCCGGCATCCTGCGCCTGCCCGCGCGCATCTACCTGCCTTCGGCCATCGTGCAGGGCATCAGCACCGAGTGGGAGAACCCCGGTGCCGGTCTGCAACTGCAGGCCAGCACCGGTGAACCCGGCCGGCTGGACTTCCTCCCGGCCAACGGCTTTCGCAAGCTTCCGGGCCAGCGCACCTCGTTCGGTGGGCAATGGCGCCTCAACGCGGACGGTGCGAACCCCCTGTCCCACCAGGGCTGGACGCTCGCCCTGCAGCACGAGGACGCGCGCAAGGTCTCCAACCTGGACGTGCCGCTGCAGGCCAGCGACATCGTCGACGCCAACTCCACCCTGCTGGCGCTGCGGCACGAAGGTGCCGAGCACCGCATCCAGGGCCAGGTGCTGCGCACCCAGGCCAACAACCTGAACGGCGCGCGCAGCGGCTTCTGGGTCGACGGCGAATGGGACGACGGCCCGCGCCGGCACGGCCTGGGCGCCTACCGGCTCGAGCAGGACCTGAGCTGGGCCAACCTGCCGCTGGCCAACGACCTCGTGGGCGCCTACGCGCGCACCAGCTGGCGCACGCGCCAGTGGTCGGCCGAGGGCTCGGTGGACTGGCTGGATTCGATCAGCGGGCGCAGCGGCAGCGGTTTCTTCGCCACCGGCTCGGCGCGCTGGCGCCTCAACCGCGACCACACCGTGGGCGCCGGCACCACGGTGCGCCGCTTCGACGGCGACGCCTGGAGCAGCTACGGCGACTGGCGCTTCCAGAACGGCTGGGGCCACAGCGGCCTGCGCCTGGAGTTCGTGCACAGCGACAACGAGGCCAACTCGCGCTGGCTGACCTGGGACCAGGAATGGCTGGTGCCGCAGAGCTGGGCCGTCTCCACCAGCCTGGGCACCGGCGCCTACGACGCCTACCAGGGCCGCCCCCGGGAATCGGTCTGGAGCGCCGCGCTCAGCGTGTCCGCGCCGATCACGAACAAGGCCAGCCTGCGCGGCAACCTCAACACCGAACACAGCAACACCGGGCAATCGCGCCACAGCCTCAACCTGGGCGGCCACTGGCGCATCGACCCGCGCTGGAGCGTGGAGGCCAACTACAACCGCTCCACCGGCCGCAGCCGCTTCAACCCCTCGCTGGACCCGCTGGCGCCGCCGCTGGCCATCGTGATCCCCGAGTCGGACCGCTCCTTCTACGCCGTGCTGCGCTACGAGCTCGAAGCCGGCAGCCGCAACGTGCCGCTGGGCGGCCGGGCCAGCGACGGCGGCGGCCGCATCGTCGGTACGGTGTACTTCGACGCCAACCGCAGCGGCACCCAGGAAGCCAGCGAACAGGGCGTGCCCAACGTCACCGTCTACCTGGACAACCGCTACGCCGTGCGAACCGACAGCCAGGGCCGTTTCGAATTCCCCTTCGTGGCCGGCGGCCCGCGCACCGTGAGCGTGCGCGGCGAGACGCTGCCACTGCCCTGGAACGTGGTGGACCAGGGCCAGGCCAAGGTCGACGTGCGCCTGCGGGAAAGCGCCTCTGTCAGCATTCCGGTGCAGCGCAGCGAGTGAACCCGCGCCGGGCATGCCCTTGCGGCGCGCCAGCCTTCCCCGAGCAGGGGTATTAAGTTTGGAGGAAGTGGGCCGATAGTGGGTCATGCCCCCCCACCGCCTCGCCCTCCCCGCACTGGCCGCCAGTGCCCTGATGCTGGTCCCCGCGACCAGCATCGGCGAGAGCGTGCTGGTGCCTCAGGGCAAGGTCGGCGCTTCGCTCGACTTCCGCATCGTCATCCCGCCCATCATGCGGGTCATTGAAAACAGCCACCCCCAACTGCTCGACACCGCCGACGGCAAGGCCAGCGCCGAACAACGCCTGGTGGTGATGTCCAACATGAAACGGGGCTTCTGCGTCTCGCTGCGGCGCGCCGCGCCCCAACTCGGCACCTGGGAGCTGCAAACCGCCCCACAAAGCGGCGTTCAGCTCAGCCCGGTGGCCGACGGCTACCGCCTCTGCGGCACCCGCCCGGGGCAATACACCGTGCTGCTGCAGCACCGCTTCGGCACCGGCGACAGCCGCGCCAACGCGCTTCACTGGCCGGTGCAGACCGACATCTCGGCCATTTAACCGTTCGTCGTGGCCGCTGGTCCACGAAAATGGGTTTCGGGATGTAAACCCCTCATCCGCGCGCAAACGACCATTCAACAGGTCAATTGCTGCACTGCGCCATTTTGGTCTGCACTTATGACTTGATCACTCCGCCGCGTGCGGTTTGATGCCATTACGCTGCCACACCCGGCGGATGGTGGTGGCGCCCAGACCCAGGTAAGAGGCCAGCGTGCGCGTGCTCCACTGCGCGGCTTCGGCCGGTTGTTCGTGCAGCGTCGTGCTCACGATATGCGACTCGAGCGCCGACGTCACGCTCGGTGTGCGCCCCGAACGCGGCGCGTCCTGCAGCAGGACCTCGAGGCCGCCTTCGATGAAGCGCCGCCGCCACAAGGCCACCTGCCGCCGATCGAGCTTGACCTCGTCCGCAATGTCCTTGTTCTGCCACCCTTGCGCCGCCAGCAGGATGACGCTGGCGCGCTGCTTCACGCGGGCCTCGACCCGCCGTCCCTGGGCCAGCGTGCGCAAGGCACGCTCGGTTTTTGCATCCAGCTCGATCGCTTCGGCCACTCGCATCGCTTCACCTCCTGGCGCATTGTGAGTCCGCTCAAGAACATAAGTTCCATCAATTAAGGCGCACACCCCTCGCACGGCACTTGGCCTCACATCGAAGCAAGGTTCAGTCCTACACAAGCCTCGTGGCTTAACTCAAAGCTCGTTACATCTCGCGCTTTTTCGTGGCCTAAAAAGAAAAGGCGAACGCAGCGCTGCATGCCTGCGAACCGTCAACAAACCCAGGGAGTGCACCTATGCCGTGCTTCAGTCACCCGTTATTCCTGTGCGCCGCGCGCGCTTTCCGAGTGCATTCCATGCACCGGCATGGGGCCCCGCCATCGGCCCGTTCCATCTTCAGCGGGCGCTGACTGACATGGCCCGCGCGCGCACCCATCCCCGGGAGAGGCCGTCACCCTCGCCCGCGCCCACCGAAGCCGGCCCGGGCGTCGTCGTCCCGCTCTACAACGAACACGACCTCGCCCGCAGCCTGCTCCCCTGGGCCGATCTCGCGCGGCGCCAGCAGAAGGTCAAGGCCTGGCTGGTGCTCACCGATCTGTGCGTGCTCGCGCTGTGTTTCGTGGCGGGCCGCCTGCCCGCGTGGCTGCGCGACGAGATCAGCCTCTCGCAGGCCATGAACGTGTGGTGGGCCGCCAATGGCCACCTGCGCCTCACGCTGTTCGCCGCGGTCGCGCTGACCATGGTGAGCTGGATGTGGACCGTGCAGGGCCACTACTCGGCGCACCGCCGCAAGCCCTGGTGGGACGAGACCCGCCAGCTGATCCAGGTGATCGTGCTCGCGGCCTTGCTCGATGCCATGGTCATCTACCTCGCCAAGTGGCCGCTCTCGCGCCTGTGGACCGGCGCCACCTGGGGCCTGGTGCTCGTCCTGCTGCCGCTGTCGCGCCTGGCCGTGCGCCACGGGTTGCTGCGCGCGGGCCTGCTCGCGCAACCCTATGTGCTCATCGGCCACCCCGACGACGTGGAGAAGGCCGCGGCCGCCCTGGCCAGCGAGCCGCTGCTGGGCTACAAGCCGGTGGCCGTGGTCTGTCCCGACCCCGGCGCGCGGCTGGTCCAGCTCGGCGGCGGGCACGTGGCCGCACCGACCGCGCTGACGCCGGGCGTGCGCGAGTTCCTCGCCCGGCCCGGACCCCACCAGCTGGTGGGCGTGCTCGGCATCCGGGACAACAACTGGCTGCGCGAACTCGCCGAGGAGCTCATGCTCACGCGCGACGACCTCGTCATGGTGCCCGCGCTCGGTGGCCTGCCCATCTACGGCATGGAGGTCTCGCACTTCTTCAGCCACGACGTGCTGCTGCTGCGCGCGCGCAACAACCTCAACCGGCGCGGTCCGCAGGTGCTCAAGCGCGCGCTCGACATCGTGGGCGCCACCGCCCTGCTGGTGCTGCTCGCGCCGCTGTTTGCCTGGGTCGCCTGGCGCATCAAGCGCGACGACGCGGGCCCCGCCTTCTTCGTGCAGAAGCGCGTGGGCGTGGACGGCCAGCTGTTCGACTTCATCAAGTTCCGCAGCATGGTGATGGACGCCGACGGCGCCCTGGAGCGCTGGAAAACCGAGAATCAAAAACTCTACGTGCAGTACCTGGCCAGCAACTTCAAGCTCGCCAACGACCCGCGCATCACGAAGATCGGCCGCCTGATCCGCCGCACCAGCATCGACGAGCTGCCCCAGCTCATCAACGTGCTGCGCGGCGACATGAGCCTGGTCGGCCCGCGCCCGCTGCTGGCGCGCGAGCTGGACGAGTACGGCAAGAGCATCGCCGCCTACGGCAAGGCCCGCCCCGGCATCACCGGCCTGTGGCAGATCAGCGGCCGCAGCACCAGCACGTTCCAGCACCGCATCAACATGGACCTCTGGTACGTGCGCAACTGGTCGCTCTGGTACGACCTCGTGATCATGCTGCGCACCGTGCGCGTGGTCCTCAGACAAGAAGGAGCCTGCTGATGAACACCCCTGACACCATTTACGTCGCCGGTCACCGCGGCATGGTCGGTTCGGCCATCGTGCGGCAGCTGCGTGCGGCCGGCCATCCCGCCAGCCACATCGTGACGCGCACGCACGCCGACCTCAACCTGACCGACCAGGCCGCCGTGCGCGCCTTCTTCGCGCGCACCAAACCGCAACAGGTCTACCTCGCCGCGGCCAAGGTCGGCGGCATCCACGCCAACAGCGTGTTCCCCGCCGACTTCATCTACCAGAACCTCATGATCGCGGCCAACGTGATCGAGGCCGCCTTCTGCAACGGCGTGCGCAAGCTGCTGTTCCTCGGCTCGAGCTGCATCTACCCCAAGCTCGCGCCGCAGCCCATGAGCGAGCACGCCCTGCTCACCGCGCCGCTGGAAGCCACCAACGAGCCCTACGCCGTGGCCAAGATCGCCGGCATCAAGCTCTGCGAAAGCTACAACCGCCAGTTCGGCGCCAGCCACGGCGTGGACTACCGCAGCGTCATGCCCACCAACCTCTATGGCCCGGGCGACAACTACCACCCCGAGAACAGCCACGTCATCCCCGCGCTGATCCGCCGCTTCCACCAGGCCCGGATGGCGGGCACGCCCGAGGTCGCCATCTGGGGCAGCGGCAAGCCGATGCGCGAGTTCCTCTACGTCGACGACATGGCCGCCGCCTGCGTGCACGTGATGAACCTGGCCAAGGCCGACTACGAGCAGCACACCCAGCCCATGCTCAGCCACATCAACGTGGGCTCCGGGTCGGACCTGACCATCGCCGAGCTCGCGCACAGCGTGGCCCGCATCACCGGCTTCGAGGGCGACATCCGCTTCGATGCCAGCAAGCCCGACGGCACGCCCCGCAAGCTGATGGACAGCAGCCGCCTGCACAGCCTGGGCTGGCAGGCCAAGGTCGATCTCCCCGCCGGCCTGGCCCTTACGTACCAGGACTTCCTGCAGCACGCCGCCGCCCACTGACCTTCGCGAGCCCAACACCATGACCCAGAACCCGCCCATCCCCCACACCCAGCCCAAGGTCGCGCTCATCACCGGCGTCACCGGGCAGGACGGCTCCTACCTCGCCGAGCTGCTGCTCGAAAAGGGTTACATCGTGCACGGCATCAAACGCCGCAGCAGCCAGTTCAACACCCAGCGCGTGGACCACATCTACCAGGACCCGCACATCGACGACGCGCGCTTCCACCTGCACTACGGCGACCTGAGCGACACCAGCAACCTGATCCGCATCGTGCAGGAGACCCAGCCCGACGAGATCTACAACCTCGGCGCGCAAAGCCATGTGGCGGTGAGCTTCGAAAGCCCCGAATACACCTCCGACGTGGACGGCCTGGGCACGCTGCGCCTGCTCGAAGCGATCCGCATCCTCGGGCTGGAGAAGAAGACCCGCTTCTACCAGGCCAGCACCTCCGAGCTCTACGGTCTGGTGCAGGAAATCCCGCAGAAGGAAAGCACGCCCTTCTACCCGCGCAGCCCCTACGCCGTGGCCAAGCTCTACGCGTACTGGATCGTGGTGAACTACCGCGAGGCCTACGGCATGTACGCCTGCAACGGCATCCTGTTCAACCACGAATCCCCGCGCCGCGGCGAGACCTTCGTCACCCGCAAGATCACGCGCGGCCTGGCCAACATCGCCCAGGGGCTGGAGCCCTGCCTCTACATGGGCAACCTGGATTCGCTGCGCGACTGGGGCCATGCCAAGGACTACGTGCGCATGCAATGGATGATGCTGCAGCAGGCACAACCCGAAGATTTCGTCATCGCCACCGGCGTGCAGTACAGCGTGCGCCAGTTCATCGAGATGAGCGCGCGCGAGCTGGGCATTACCCTGCGCTTCGAGGGCCAGGGCGTGAACGAACAGGCCATCGTGCAGGCCGTCGAAGGCGACAAGGCGCCGGCGCTGCGGCCGGGCCAGGTGATCGTGAAAGTGGACCCGCGCTACTTCCGCCCGACCGAGGTGGAAACCCTGCTGGGCGACCCGGCCAAGGCCAAGAACACGCTGGGCTGGGTGCCCCGGATCGCACTGCAGGACATGGTGACGGAGATGGTGGTCTCCGACCTGGCCGACGCCCAGCGCCACGCCCTGCTCAAGCACCACGGCTACGCCGTGGCCGTCTCCAGCGAACACTGAGCACCCGGTGCCGATCCCCATGTCCGCCCCTTTGCGCACCGCCCCCACCCGCCGCGCGTCCATCGCGCGCCGCATGGCCTCGGGCGCGGGCGCCTACGGTTATGCGCAGGCGGTGAGCATCGGCACGCAACTGGTGGCCTTGCCGGTCTTCCTCCACCATTGGGACATGGCCACCTACGGCTACTGGCTGGCCCTGACGGCACTGCCCTTCTACCTGTCGATGGCCGACGCCGGCATCTCCACCGCCTCGTGCAACCGGATGATCGGTCTCATCACGCAGGGCCAGAAGGCGCGCGCGGCCGGGGTGTTCCAGAGCGCCGTGGCCTTTCTGCTGAGCGTCTCGCTGCTGGCCCTGCTCGCGGTGGGCGCCGCGCTGCTGCTGTTGCCCGACACCACCTTGCAGGCGCCGCAGTGGAAGGCCGTGCTCATGCTGCTGTCCCTCAGCGTGGTGCTCAGCCTGTTCTGCAGCCTGGCCGAGGTGGTCTACAAGGCCACCGGCGGCTACGCGGCGGGCACCTACCTCGTCACCACCGGGCGCCTGGTCGAATGGGCCGGTGGCCTGGCCGGTCTGGTGCTCACGCAGACCTTCATCGGCGTGGCCAGCTCGGCCCTGCTGGCCCGGCTGGGCTACACGGCGCTGAGCATCGGCCTGAGCCAGCGGCGCACCGATTTCCTGCGCTGGGGCGTGGCGCGCGCCAGCTGGGCCGACGTGCGACAGACCGCCGCGCCGGGTGCGCTGTTCTTCTCGATCTCGATGACCAACGCGCTCAGCCTGCAAGGTTTCACCCTGCTGGTGGCGGCCACGCTGGGCCCCGCCGCCACCGCCGTGTTCAACACCTACCGCACCGTCGCCCGGGTCGTGGTGCAGGTCACCAACGCGCTGAGCAACCCGCTCTGGCCAGAGCTCACCGCCCTCAAAGGCCAGCAGGACGACCACGCCTTCTGGAAGCTCTACCGCCGGGCCAAGCACCTGGGCCTGCTCATCGCCGCCGCGGGCGCGCTGCTGGTGTACCTGGTGTCGCCCTGGCTGCTCGAGGTCTGGACGCACGGCCAGATTCCCTTCACCCCCACCAGCATGGCGCTGTTCCTGCTCTACGCCGCCGTGTGCTCGGCCACCCAGGTCCCGCGCGTCGTGCTCATGTCCATCAACCGCCATGCCGGCCTGGCCGCGCAGAGCCTGATGGCCGCCGTGGTCTCGCTGGTGGTGGCCTGGCTGGTCTGGCGCAGCGCCGGCATGACGGGCGTGGTGGCCGCCATGGTGCTGGGCGAGGCCCTGGTCTGGCTCACCGCCACGCGCGCCGTGCGCCGCCTGCACCGCCAGCACCGGCTTCAGGGCCCGCCGGCCACAGGGGTCGCCGCATGATCATCGACCTGAACCACGCCCCGCCACCGGAGACCGCGCAGGACGTCGTCATCGTCGGCGGCGGCACGGTGGCCCTGTTGCTGGCCGTGCTGCTCGAGCGCCAGGGCCAGCGCGTGACGGTGCTGGAGAGCGGCGGCGGCGGTTTCGAAACGCCGGCCCAGGCGCTCAACGACGCCACCGTCGTCGGTCGGGCCCACAGCGGCATCGCCGTGGCGCGCGGGCGCGCGCTGGGCGGCACCTCCAACCTCTGGGGCGGCCAGCTCACCGGCTTCGTGCCCTCGGATTTCGAGGCCCGCGCCGGTGTGTCGGACGCGCCCTGGCCCATCACCTACGAGGAACTGCTGCCCTGGTACGAGGCCGTGGCCAAGGAACTGCGGCTGGCCGACGCGCTCGACGAGCACACGCCCCAGGCGCGCAAGCTCTTCGGCGGCGGCTACCCCGACATTCCCGGGTTCACGCTGTTCCTCACGCGCTGGCTCAAGGAGCCCGCCATGGCGCGCCACTTCCGCGAGCGCCTGCAGAACGCGCCCAAGCTCACGGTGCTGCTGCACGCCCACGCCACGGGCCTGGACCTGTCGCCCGACGGCGAGCGCGTCAGCACGGTCCGCGTGGCGCGGCCCGACGGCAGCCTCACCGCCATCGCCGGCCAGCGCGTGGTGCTGGCCAACGGCACCATCGAGATCGCCCGCCTGCTGCTGGCCTGCGCGGCCGAGCAGCCCCAGGCCCCCTGGGTCGGCAACCCCTGGGTGGGCGCCGGTTTCCAGGACCACCTGGAAATGCGCGGCGGGCGCGTGCACCCGCTGGACAAGCCGCGCTTCCTGCGCACCTTCCAGAACATCGTGCTCGGCGGCCACAAGTACCAGCCCAAGCTGCGGCTGGCCAGCGCCAGCGCCGGCGCGGGCGCCCTCGCCGCCGACCCGGCGCTGCAGGTCACCGGCTATTTCGCGTTCGAGTCCAGCATCGCCGAGCACCTGCAGCACCTGAAGGTGATGGCCAGGTCGCTGCGGCGCGGCGCGCTGCCGCGCCAGGGCCTGGGCGAGCTGTTGCGCCACCTGCGCGGCATGGGCAGCGCCTGGCTGCCGATGGTCGTGCAGTACCTGCGGCACCACCGCATCCACAACCCGGCCGACCGCGGCGTCTGGCTCGTCATGCACGCCGAGCAGCTGCCGCGCCACGACAGCCGCATCACCCTCGACCCGCAGCGCAAGGACCGCTTCGGCATGCCGCTGGCCAAGCTGGACTGGCGCATCGGCGGCCAGCCCGAGCTGCGCGCCATGGCCGGCTTCATGCGCCGCATCGGCGACAGCCTGCAGGCTGCGGGACTGGCGCGGGTGGAGATCGATGCGCTGCTCGCCAACGAGGACGCGCGCGCGCTGGACCAGGCCACCGACACCTACCACCAGTGCGGCGGCGCCCGCATGGGCCACCATGCGCGCGACGGCGTGGTCGACCGCGGGCTGCGCGTGTTCGGCACGGACAACCTCTACGTCGCCGGGGCTGCGGTGTTCCGCACCTCCAGCTACGCCAACCCCACCTTCACCGCCATGGCGCTCACGGCCCGGCTGGCCGAGCAGCTGCGCCCGGAGGTCCCTGTATGAACCTCACCGCCAACGACCTGATGACCCAGCGGCTGGGCTTCGGCTGCGGCCGCCTCAACGGCGGCGCCGACAAGGCGACCTCGCTGCGCCTGATCCACGCCGCGCTGGACCAGGGCATCCGCCACTTCGACACCGCGCCGCCCTATGGGCTCGGCGCGTCCGAATCCGTGCTGGGCGAGGCCCTCAAGGGCCGGCAGGAGGACGTGACCGTGGTGACCAAGGCCGGGCTGGCCCGCCCCGCCTCGCCCGGCCTGATGCAGAAGGCCCGGGCCGTGGTCAAGCCGCTGGCCCGCTGGGTGCCCGGCCTGCGCCAGGCCGTGCTCAAGGGCATGGCCCGGCGCGCCCCCGCCGGCAACTTCGACACCGGGTTCATCGCCCAGTCCTTCGAGGCCAGCCTGCGGCAGCTGCAGCGCGAGCGCGTGGACTGCCTGCTGCTGCACGAGGCGCAGCCGCACCACACGCTGACCCCCTTGCGGGAGCTGCTCGACCGCTACGTCGCCCAGGGCCAGCTCGGTGCCTACGGCAGCTCCACCGGCGAACCGATGAACCAGCTCGTGCGCTTCGGCACCGTGTCGCAATACCGCAGCCCGGCCCCGGGCGCCGAGTGGACACCGGTGGCCGCGGACGACGTGCTGCACGGCGCCCTGCGCTTCGTGGCGCCGGCCATCGGGCCCGCGATGGCGCGCGACCCCCAGCTCAAGGCCCGGCTGGCCAGCCTGCTGCCCGAAGGCACCGACCCGGCCAGCGCCACCGGATCGCTCGCCCTGGCCTATGCGCTGGCCCGCTTCGAGAGCCGGCTGCTCATCTCCACGCACCAGCCGCAGCGCCTGACCCGCACCGTCGACGAACTGCGGCACATCACGGCCTCGCCCGAATGGCTGCCCGCCATGTCGGCCCTGCACTGCGCCTTCAAGCGGGCGCCCGCGCCATGAACCCGTTGCTGCGCCTGCTCTCGCTGTGGCTGCTCGGCTTGGCCGTCTACCTGGGCGGCTGGTACGTGGAAGGCCCGGCGTTCCAGGCCGTGCAGATGGGCTCGGTCGCGCTGTTCATCGGCGCCGGTTTCCTGGCCCTGCTGGCGGGGGACACGCGCCGCATCGAGCTCAGCACCGCCGAGTACATCGTGGGCGGCGCTTTCCTGTTCGCCATGCTGGTGGCCTTCGCGCGCGAGAACACGATGTCGGTCGCTTACGGTGCCATGTTCCTGATGGTGCTGGTCTCGGCCGCGGTGCTGGCGCGGCAGCCCTGGGGGCCCAGCGTCGACCAGGTGTTCCGGCGCGTCTACATCGCCCTGATCGCCTCCGTGCTGGTGGTCCAGCCGGCCGACTACCTGACCTCGGTGGTGGGCACGGTCGAGCGCAGCGTGGGGCTGGTGCGCTTCACGCCGCTGGGCATGCACCCCAACCTCGCCGGCCTGGTGTACGGCGGGGGCAGCCTGCTGTTCTTCCAGCACTTCCTCGGCAGCACCCGCGCCCACCAGAAGCTGTTCGCGCTGGCGATGTCCGGGCTGTGCCTGAGCATGGTGCTGGCCGCGTCCGCGCGGGCCAGCCTGCTGGCCCTGGGGGTCACGGGCGCCGTCGCCGTGCTGCTCATCGCCTGGCGCGGCTCCCGCCGCGCGCGCACCGCCCTGGGCCTCGCGGCCATCGGCGCGCTGGCCCTCGGCCTGGCCAAGGCGGGCGCCATCGCCGGCTACCTGAGCACCATCCTGGACCTGGACTCGCCCACGCGCGGCACGGCCTCGGGCGCGACGGGCCGCGAAGACCTGTGGCGCGACGGCATCGAGCTCGTGTTCTCCGACCCGGTGCTGTTCTTCACCGGCCGGGGCGTGCGCGCCGCCGGCCCCGAGGTGATCGGCTTTCCGGTGGAGAGCTCCTACATCAACCTCGCGCTCGAACACGGCGTGGTGCTGGGCGGGCTGATCGCCCTGACCTTCCTGTTCACCGCATGGCGCGCCCTGCGCCGCGGCTTCGACACCGGCGCGATGAACCCGACCCTCTTCCTCAGCGGCTCGATGCTGTTGTTCGCGCTGGTGCAGTCGGTCTTCAACCGCTACCTGATCGCGGTCGGCAACCCCTTCTCGCTGCTGATCCTGTTGCTGCTCCTGCAACTCAACCTCGGCCCGCCCCGGCTTCGCGCCGCGGCCCTTCCTCCATCGCCAGGCCCCGTCCTGCGCCACCCCGCGGGATTCTCACCATGACCTACGTCTTCTGGCATTCCTACCTCATGTTCCACCAGGCCGCGTACATCCGCGCCCTGGCCGAGCTGCCCGGCAACACCGTGCACTGGTGCGTGACGCAGGACCTGCCCGCCTACTACCGCGACCGCGGCTACCCGGTGCCCGACACCGGCCAGGTCCAGGTGCACCGGGCGCCCACGCCGGCCCAGACCGCCGAGCTCGCTTCGTTGCCCGGCTCGGTGCAGGTGTTCTTCGGCCTGCGCGGTTTCGCGCTGCCGCTGGCCGCCTTCCAGGCCAGCCTGGGCGCGCCGGTGCACCGCTTCCTGATGACGGAGAACCGCTACGAGCCGGGCGCGCGCCTGCTGCCCCGCTGGCTGGCCTACACCTGGGACGCGCTGCGCTACCGCCGCCACCTCAGCGGCGTGTTCTGCATCGGCCACTCGGGCCGCTACGGCGGCGCGCGCTTCTTCTCCGCCTGCGGCTACCCCCGCGAGCGCATCGTGCCCTTCGTGCACGTGGTGGACTGCACGCCGGTGCGGCACGCGCCGGTGCGGCGCGGGCACAAGGAGATCCTCTACGCGGGCCAGCTGATTCCGCGCAAGCGGATCGATGTGCTGCTGCAGGCGTTCAGCCAGCTCGCCGTGCCCTCGGCCCACCTGCGCATCATCGGGCAGGGCCAGGAGGCCGCGAACCTCCAGCAGCTCGCCCATGAACTCGGCATCGCCGAGCGGGTGGATTTCTCGCCGGCCCTGCCCAACGCCGAGACCGTCGCGGCCATGGCCGCCGCCGACGTGCTGGTGCTGCCCAGCCGCTTCGACGGCTGGGGCGCGGTGGTCAACGAGGCCTTGATGGTGGGCACGCCGGTGATCTGCAGCAACCGCTGCGGGGCCAGCGACGTGATCGAGAACGGGCGCAACGGCTACGTGTTCGAGGCCGGCAACGCCCGCTCGCTGCGCGAGCGCCTGCAAAGCATCTGCCAGGACTTCCACTGGAACCGCGCCGCGCTGGCGGCCGCCGAGTCCACCCGCCTGGGCGGTGCCGCGGTGGCCGCGCGCTTTCAGAAGAACGTCCTGCGCCTGCTGGCCGCCGAGCCGGCCAGCCTGGCCTGGAAACCGGAGGTGTCCCAATGAACATCGGCATTCTCACCTTCCATTTCAGCGACAACTACGGTGCCGCGCTGCAGGCCTATGCCCTGCGCCGCTGGTTGACGGAGCGGGGCCACCGCGCCAGCTTCATCGACTACCGGCCCGCGCACATCGAGCGCGGCGGGCGCCTCTGCGTGCCCACCTCGCCGGCCAAGCTCAAGGCCGACCTGAAGGTGGTCTACCTGGCGGTGTCCTCGTTCCTCCACCAGCACTTCGGCCACCGGGGCCAGCGGGAGAAGTTCGTGCGCTTCCGGGAACATTTCCTGGGCATCTCCACCGATGCCGCGCCCACGGACAACGGCGCCTCGCTCGCCGCGGCGCAGGCCTACGACCTGATCGTGGCGGGCAGCGACCAGATCTGGAGCCCGTCCCAGCATTTCGGTTTCGACCCGAACTACTTCCTGGCCTTCGCGCAGTCGTTCCGGGCCCGCAAGATTTCATACGCCGCGAGCTTCGGCCGCGACCGCGTGTCCCCGGACGAGGCCGCGCAGCTGCCCGAGCTGCTGCACCACTTCGACGCGATCTCGGTGCGCGAGGCCTCCGGCGCCACGCTGGTCGAGCGCACCACCGGGCAGCGCCCCGCCAACGTGCCCGACCCGACCCTGCTGCTCAACAGCTACGCGGAACTGACCGACCCGGCGCCCACCGCCGGCCCCGGCACCGAGCCCTACCTCTTCTGCTACGGGCTGCGCTCGCCCGACAACATCCGCCAGACCGCCGAGCTCGTGGCCAGCCAACTGAGCTGCCCCATCCTCTCGCCGCACAACCCGCACCGGCGCTGGGTCGAGATCGGCCAGACGGTCTATCCCGATCCGGCCGAGTGGGTGGCCCTGGTCAAGAACGCGCGTTTCGTCGTGACCAACTCGTTCCACGGCACCGTGTTCTCGCTGCTGTTCAAGAAGCCCTTCATCGTGGCCGGGCTGACCGGCGACAAGGCCGCCGCCAATGCCCGCGCCATCCACCTGCTGCGGGCCGTCGGTCTGGAAAACCGTTTCGCGGCGTCGTTCTCGGCGCAGCAGACCGAGGCCCTGATGGCCACGGCGATCGACTGGGCCGCCGTGGACCAGCGGCTGGCGGACCTGCGGCAGGCCGGCAACGAATTTCTGAACGGGCAACTGAAGGCGGTGGCGCCATGAACCCCATGAGCGACTTCGGCGCGCTGAGGTACCGCAACCGGTTCAGCTCCACGGACAAGCTGCGGCGCTGGGCCTGGGAGCTGGTGTGGCTGCTCGGGTTCCGGCCCACGCCGCGCTGGGCCCTGCACGGCTGGCGGCGCTTCCTGCTGCGCTCGTTCGGGGCCCAGGTCGGCACCGGTTGCCGCATCGCGCCCTCGTGCCGCGTCTGGGCGCCGTGGAACCTGAGCATGGGTGAGTTCTCGGCCCTCGGCGACGGCGTGGACTGCTACAGCATGGACCGCATCACCCTCGGCTCCAAGGTCGCGGTCAGCCAGCGCACCTTTCTGTGCGCCGGCTCGCACGACATCCGCTCCCTGTCCCGGCCCCTGATCACCGGCCCCATCACGATCGAAGACCACGTGTGGATCGCGGCCGAAAGTTTCGTGCACCCGAACGTGGTGATCCGGGAAGGCGCCGTCATCGGCGCGCGCTCGGTCGTGACCAAGGAGGTGCCGGCCTGGTCCGTCTGCGCCGGCCACCCGTGCCGCAAGCTCAAGGACCGCGTGGTGAAGGAGCGCCACCATGTTTGACAAGCTGCTCAAGGTGGCCGGCATCTTCAGCGAGGCCTTTCGCGACGCCGTGCTGTTCCTGCGCTTCAACTCGTACTCGCCCTTCGTGGACCCGTCCCGGCGCGCGTTCTACAAGATCCTCATCGAGGCCCACACGATCGAGAAGGGCCTGTCCCTGCCGAACCCGAAACCGCTGTTCGGCAAGGACAAGATCCGTTTCGTCATGAACGCGCTGTCGCGCTACGACATCCGGCACTCACCGATTCCCGCCCACATGTCGCTGGGCGCGCTGGACGCCTACGTGAACTTCCACGCCAAGGCGGGCCTGAGCGACCCCTTGCTCGACGAGATCTCGGGCTACCTGAAAGCCTGGGAAGCCAAGCTGCCCAGACCCTGGAAGGGCGGCACTCGGGACTACTCCTTCCTGGGCCAGCCGCTGAACAACCTGCAGCAGCTGATGGCCAGCCGCTCGAGCATCCGCACGATGCGGTCCACGCCGCTGCACCCCGACCGCATCCTGGAGGCGATCGCGCTCGCGCAGCTCGCGCCCTCGCAATGCAACCGCCAGTCCTCGCGGGTCCATGCCTACCAGGACCCCGCCCTCATCCAGCAACTGCTGGCGCTGCAGGGCGGCTCGCGCGGCTTTGCGGAAACGGTCGGCAACCTGTTCGTGGTGAGTTCGGAGATCTGCGCCTGGGGTGGGCCCGGGCAACGCAACCAGGCCTACGTCGACGGCGCGCTGTTCGCCATGTGCCTGATGTTCGCCTGCCGCTCCATGGGCTGGGGCGCCTGCCCGCTGAACCTGGCGATCGACCACAAGACCGAGGCCGCGATCCGCCGCGCCGGCGGCATCCCGGCGGGCGAGCGGCTGATCATGATGATCGCCTTCGGCGAGCCGGTGACGCCCGACACCAAGGTGGCTTTCTCGCCGCGCAGGCCTGCGGCGGAAATCGCCACCCTTCACGCCTGAGGAGCCCCCCGATGAACATCACCGCCGTCATCCTGACCTACAACGAAGCCCTCCACCTGGAGCGCGCCATCCGCTCCATCCAGGCGTTCACGGACCAGATCCTGGTGGTCGACTCCGGCTCCAGCGACGGCACAGCCGAGATCGCGCAACGGCTCGGGGCCGAGGTCCACACGCACGCCTTCGTCAACCAGGCCCGGCAGTTCCAGTGGGCGCTCGACACGCTCGACATCCGCGGCGAGTGGGTGCTGCGCCTGGACGCCGACGAAATCATCGAGCCCGACCTCGCGCGGGAGATCAGCGAAAAACTGCCGCGGCTGCCGGCCGAGGTGGTGGGCGTGAACCTCCAGCGCAAGCACATCTTCATGGACCGCTGGGTGCGCCACGGCGGGCGCTACCCGCTCGTGATGCTGCGGCTCTGGCGCCATGGCAAGGGCCGCGTGGAAGACCGCTGGATGGACGAGCACGTGGTGGTCTGGGGCGGGCGCACCGTCACCTTCGACGGCGGCTTCGCCGACCACAACCTGCACGACCTGAGCTACTTCACCGACAAGCACAACAAGTACGCCACGCGCGAGGCCATCGAGGTGCTCAACCAGCGGCTCGGCCTGTTCGCCCGCGACGAGGCGCTCAGCGCGCGCAGCGCCTCGTTCCAGGCCTCGTTCAAGCGATGGGTCAAGGAGCGTGTCTACAACCGCATCCCGTTCACCGTCAGCGCCACGCTGTATTTCCTGTACCGCTACATCGTCCAGCTCGGTTTTCTGGACGGCCGCAGCGGCCTGGTCTACCACTTTCTGCAGGGCTGTTGGTACCGCTTCCTGGTGGGCGCCAAGGTCATGGAACTGGAACGGGCCGTGGCCCATCTGCACGACGACAAGGCCGCCATCTGCGCCGAATTGAGCCGACTGACCGGGCACAAGCTGGTGGCCCGAAGCGAGGCCGTGGCGCCCACCGACGTGCGCGACCCGCAGCTCGCCCCCCGACTTTGAAAAGGACCGGCATGCACACCCCCACCCCGTCCCAGTTCATCACCGCCCTGTGCCTGGCGTGGCCCGCCTGGGCGCACGCCAACGACGCGCTGATCTGCCAGGACGCCTCGACACCGGAAGGCGCCACGCAGGTGGGCGCGCTGCAAGCGCTGTTCCGCGATTGCCCCCGGGTCGACGACGTGGACTTCACGGGCCGGGCCGACGGGCGCAAGTACTACAACGGCCTGTACTTCACGCCGCCGAAAGACCGCAGCCTCTACGAGCAGGCCGACGATGGCGTGGTGCTGCAGCGCGGCGGCGTGATGGCCACCGCGAAGATGAGCTCGCACCCCGGCCAGTTCCCCCTGCTGCGCGGCGACCGGCCGTTCTACATCGAGGCGCAGGTCGCGATCTCGTCCAACCACCGTGACAACTTCCCGGCCATCTGGCTGATGCCGATCGAGCACAACCTGCGCATGGAGGACGTGTACGAAGGCGATCCGAAAAGTTTCGAGCGCTGGTTCGAGCTGGACATCGACGAAGGCGGCTTCGGACCCGGCGGCCACCACACCGCGATTTCCTGGACCGGCATCTACCCCAACTACAAGAAGATCCAGAACCCCAACCCGACGTCGAAGGAACCGCTGGACCGCACCCAGCCCAACGTCTTCGGCGTCTCCTATTCCCCCGACACCCTCACCGTGCGCTGGTGGCTCAACGGCCGGCAGGTGCTGGAGGCGGGCCCACCCTACGTGCCCGAGATCGCCCGGCGGCAGAACTTCTACCTGATCGTCTCCGCGCAAAGCCACAAGAACGTCAGCCACTACCAGATGAAGTTCATGGGCGTGCGCGCCTTCGTGGGCGGCGCGGTGGCATCGAAAGCGAAAGGCCGGCCGTGAAGCTGCTCATCTACGGCATCAACTTCGCGCCCGAACTCACCGGCATCGGCAAGTACACCGGCGAGATGGCGCAGTGGCTGGCCGCCGCGGGGCACGAGGTGCGTGTGATCACCGCGCCGCCCTACTACCCGGCCTGGAAGGTGGGCGAGGGCCACAGCGCCCGGCGCTACCGCACCGAGTCCTGGCAGGGTGTTCGGGTGATGCGCGCGCCGCTGTGGGTGCCGCACCAGCCCGGCGGCCTCAAGCGCCTGCTGCACCTGGGCAGCTTCGCCCTGAGCAGCCTGCCGGTGCTGTGCGCGCAGTGGCGCTGGAAACCCGACGTGGTGTGGGTGGTGGAGCCGCCCCTGATGTGCGCACCCGCCGCGGTGGCCTTCGCGTCCCTGCGCGGCGCCAGCAGCTGGCTGCACATCCAGGACTACGAGGTGGACGCCGCGTTCGACCTGGGTCTGATCCAGGGCCCCACGCTGCGCCGCTGGGTCGAGCGCGCCGAGCGCTGGCTGATGCGCCGCTTCGACCGCGTCTCCACCATCTCGGGCCGCATGGTGGACCGGGCGCGGCGCAAGGGCGTGGCGGCCGAGCGGGTGCTGCACTTCCCGAACTGGGTCGACATCAGCGGCATCACGCCACTGGCCGCGCCCAGCGCCTACCGCGCCGAGCTGGGCCTGGCGCCCGACGCCGTGGTGGCCCTCTACTCCGGCAACATGGGCAACAAGCAGGGCCTGGAGACCCTGGCCGAGGTGGCCCGCCTGCTGCAGGACGAGCCGCGCATCCAGCTGGTGCTGGGGGGCAACGGCTCCGGCCGGGCCGACCTGCAGGCGCGCTGCGCGGGCCTGCCCAACGTGCGCTTCCTGGACCTGCAACCGCTGGACCGCCTGAACGACTGGCTGGGCCTGGCCGACGTGCACCTGCTGCCCCAGCGCGCCGATGCCGCGGACCTGGTGATGCCGTCCAAGCTCACCGGCATGCTGGCCAGCGGCCGCGCCGTGCTCGCCACCGCGTTGCCCGGCACCGAGCTGTGCCGGGTGGTGGTGCAGGACGCCGCCTGCGGCCTCGTGGTGCCGCCCGAGAACCCGGCCGCCCTGGCCGACGCGCTGCGCGCACTCGCGGCCGACCCGGTGCGCCGCGCCGAATGGGGCGCCAACGGCCGCCGCTACGCGGAGGCCGAGTTGAGCCAGGACGTGGTCCTGCGCCGCTTCGAAACGCAATTGCTGGCCTTGGGCCAGAAAGGGGAAACGCTATGCGCCACCAGCTCTTCATGACCCTCCGGCCCTGGGTGTTCTGGGCCACCGGGATGCTGATCCTGGCCGCGGCCGGGCCGCTGCAGGCCCAGACCCAGACGCCCGTGGCGGCGGACGCCGCGAAGGCGCAGGCCGTGCCGGCCAGCGCGCCGCTGGACCCCAACGGGGCCACCCTCGGGCCCACGCCCTCACCCGCCGAGGGCGTGGACGCGAACTACCGCATCTCGCCCAACGACCTGATGGCCTTCGACGTGTTCGGCGTGCCCGACATGAAGCGCGATGTGCGCGTGAACGCCTCGGGCGAGGTTTCGCTGCCGCTCATTGGCCAGGTGCCGGTGGCCGGGCTCACGGCGCAGGCCGCGGAGCGGCTGATCGCCCAGCGCTACCAGGAGAAGTACCTGCAGGACCCGCAGGTCTCGCTCTTCATCAAGGAGTTCACCACGCAGCGCGTCGCCATCGAAGGCGCGGTGATCCGGCCGGGCATCTACCCGGTGACGGGCCAGCTCACCTTGCTGCGCGCCCTGGCCTTGTCGGGCGGCTTCGCGCCCTACGCCGACATCAACCAGATCGTCGTCTACCGCCACGGCAGCAGCGGCGCGCGCGAACAGTTCACCTACGACCTCGACAAGGTGCGCGCGGGCCAGGAGAAGGACCCGAACATCCGCTCGGACGACGTGATCGTGGTCCAGCGCAACGCCCGGCGCACCGCGCTGAGGGATTCGCTCTTCAGCGACATCCTGAGCACGCTCAACCCTTTCAAGTGACGGGAGATCCGCCATGGCCACCGACCAACACCCCCTGCCCTTCGTGCCCGACCCGAGGGACGCGCTGGGCCCGCACCGCGAGGCCGCGCCGTCCGAGCGGGCGCGCTCCCGCGGCGAAGCCATCGCGCTGACCGAGGACCGCATCGACCTGCGGACCCTCTACCGCGCGCTGGTGCGGCGCAAAGGGACCATCCTGGGCATCGCCGTCCTGGGCACCCTGGCCGCCGGCGTGTACACGCTGAGCCTCACGCCGCAGTACGAGAGCTCGGCCATGCTGCAGATCGACCGCGCGGCGCAGAAGGTGGTGGGCTTCAACACCGAGGTCGAGGTGGAGGAGGGCCCGCTGTCCGATCAGCTGCAGTTGCGCACCCAGGTGGAGCTGCTCAAGAGCCGCAGCCTGGCCGAGCGCGTGATCGATGAAATGGGCCTGCACAAGCCGGGCGCCATGAGTTCACCGCCCTCACCGGACGTCGCCGAAGCCGCCGGGGTGGTGAGCGGCACCGGGCTGCTGGACCAGGCCGCGGCCCTGGCCCGCCAAGCGTGGAGCCAGCTGCACGCGCTGATCGCACCGGTGCCGTCCAGCCCCGAGTCGTTCAGCCGGGCGGGCACGTTGGCGCAGTTCCAGCAGGCGGTCACCGTGGAGCCGGTGCGCAACTCGCGCCTGGTGCAGGTCAGCGTGCGCAACGCCGACCCGGATCTGGCCGCCGCCATCGCCAACACCATGGCCAAAGCCTTCATCGCCATGCACATCGAGCGCCGGCTGGACTCGTCGATCTACGCGCGCCAGTTCCTGGAGGAGCAGATCCGCCAGAGCAAGGCCAAGCTGGAAGCAAGCGAGCGCGTCATCAACGAGTACGCCAAGAAGAACCAGATCCTGAACCTGGGCGACAAGGGCAGCGCCACCACCCAGACCTTCGTGGACTTCTCCACCGCGCTGACCCAGGCGCAGCAGGAGCGCATCAAGGCCGAGACGCTGTACAACCAGGTCCGGCTCAACCCCGAGAGCGCGCCCCAGGCGGTGGTCAACGAGGCCATCCGCGCCTACAAGGAGCAGCGCGCCCGGCTCGAGGCCGACTACGCCAAGAACCGCAGCGTGTTCAAGCCGGACTACCCCGCCATGGTGCAGGCGCGCGCCCAGATCGCCGAGCTCGATGGCCGCATCAAGACCGAGGTGAACAACATCCTCTCCAGCATCCAGGGCCAGTACATGGCCGCCGTGAAGGCCGAAGAGCAGCTCAAGAACAAGGTGGCCGCCAGCCGCAGCGAGGTGCTCACCGTGCAGGACCGCAGCGTGGACATGAACCTGCTCAGCCGCGAGCTGGACACCAACCGGCAGGTGTACGACAGCCTGCTGCAGCGCCTGCGCGAGGTCAGCGTGACCGCGGGCATCACCACCAACAACGTGAGCATCGTCGATCAGGCGGCGGTGCCGCGCTTCCCGGCCTCGCCCAACCTGAAGATCAACATCGGGCTGGGCCTGGTGCTGGGCCTGTTCCTGGGCATGCTGGCCGCCCTGCTGCGCGAGCAGATGGACGACTCGGTCAAGAGCGCCAACGACATCGAGGGCTCTTACCAGCTGCCCCTGCTGGGCCTGATCCCGTTCACCCGGGGCCCCCGGGTGCGCCGCGAACCGGTGGCCCTGCTGGCGCACCGCGAGCCGCGCAGCACCTTCGCCGAGTCCTACCGCTCGGTGCGCACCGTGCTGCAGTTCGGCTCGCCCGACGGCCCGCCCCAGCGCTTCATGGTGACCAGCTGTGGCAACGGCGAGGGCAAGAGCACCACCGCGCTCGCGCTGGCCATCAACTTCGCCCAACTCGGCCAGAGGGTCCTGCTGATCGATGCCGACATGCGCAAGGGCGGGCTGCACAAGATGCTCAAGCTGTCCAACGAGCGCGGCCTGTCCAGCCTGCTGGAGGCCGACCGCGCGATCCAGGGCGTGATCCAGGAGACGGCGGTGGCGAACCTGGGTGTCATCACCTCGGGCCCCACGCCGCCCGACCCGGTGGAGCTGCTGATGGGGCCCCGGCTGGGCGCCCTGCTGGAGCAGGCGCAGGCCCTGGGCTACACGCAGGTCGTGATCGACGGGCCGCCGCTGCTGGGCCTGGCGGACGCGATCGTGCTGGGCAACCAGATCCCCAACATCGTGCTGGCGGTGAAGGCCGGCGGCACGCGCAAGGACAGCATGAAGGACGCGCTGCGCCGCCTGCGCACCGCCGGCCTCGCCCCCATGGGCGTGGTGCTCACGCACGCCCGCAACGAGCACAGCAACGACCACGCCTACGCGGCCTACTACGGCCACGGCGCCCCGCCCGCGCCCAAGCCGGCACCGGTGCGCAGCCCGGCCCCCGTCGCGTTGCCGCCGGGCACCCGCATCGAGCCCACGCTGGACCCATCCGCCGCCTGACATGACCCCGCCCGACGGGAGACGCCTGCTGCCGGCCCTGCTGGCCTTCGAGCGCGCGCCCGGCCGCTACCCCGTGGCGCTGCGCGAACCGCGCCCGCTGTTCGCGCACATCGACAGCGTGATGCGCCTGGCCGCCGGGCGCCCGGTGGAGGGCCTGCCGGCGGCCGCCGCCCACAACCCCGAGCTGCGCCGCGCGGCGCGCTTCTTCGTGCGCACGGTGATGCTGCGCCCGGGCTCGGACCCCTACACCCTGCTGGGCCTGACGCCGGACTTCGAGCCGGCGCAACTGCGCGAGCACTACCGGCTGATGATCCGCCTGACGCACCCGGACTTCGAAGCCGCGGGCGAACGCTGGCCCGCCGGCGCGGCCACGCGGATCAACCTGGCCAACGACCTGCTGTCACTGCGTCAGCGCGGCCACAAGGCCCACAGCTGCAGCGGCTGCTTGAGCGCGGCGGCCGTGAGATAGGCCTCGTCGCTCCAGCCGCCCCAGCCCGTGAACAGGTCGGCGCGCACCGCGCCCACGATGGCGCCGCCCGTGTCCTGCGCCATCACCAGGCGCTGCGCGTTCATCGTCGGGCCCTGGGTGGCCAGCCACACCGGCGTGCCATAGGGAATGCTCTGCGGATCGACCGCGATCGAGCGCCCGGGCGTGAGCGGCACGTTCTGCGCACCGCGCGGGCCGAAGCGCGCGTCCAGCTCCGACAGCGCCTCTTCGCGGAAGAACACGGTGCGCGGGTTGCTCCACAGCATCTCGTTGAGGCGCTGCGGGTTCTGCAGGGCCCAGGCCTTGATGGCCGACCACGAGGCCTCGTTGATGGCGCGCTGGTCGAGCAGCCAGCGGCCCACGCTCTGGTACGGATGGCCGTTGTGCGCCGCGAAGGCCACCCGCACCTGGCGCGTGCGCCCGTCGGCCTCGGCGATGTTCAGGCGGCCAGAGCCCTGGATCTGCAGGATCAGCGCGTCGATGGGGTCGGCCAGCCAGGCCACGGCGCGCCCCTGCAGCGCGGCCTGCGCGGCGGGCAGCGTGTCGATCTCCTGGCGGCTGTGCCAGGGCTGGCCGGGCCGCAGCCCCGGCGGCGGGCCATAGAGCGGCACGCGGTAGGTGGCGGTGGGCACGCGGCTGGCGGCCATGATGGGCTCGTAGTAACCGGTGAGCAGGCCGGCCGGCAGGCTGCCATCGACCTCGGTGACGCGGTAGGGCAGGAAGCGGCGCATCACCCAGGCCTGCTGCTCGGCGGCGGTGGCGATGGAGAGCTGGCGCACTTCGGCGCACAGGCCCGCATGGCCCGCCACCGGCCGCTCGCAACCGCGCACCCAGGCGTTCCACACCTCGTGCAGGCTGTCCTGCCCCCAGCCGGGCAGTTCGCTCCAGCGCACCGGCACCCAGCGGCTCTTGCCGCGCTGCATCGGGGCGGGCAGCACCGTGTCGTCGGGCGCCGCCACCACCGGGGGCACCCCGGTGACCGGAGGCGGCATGGGGGGATAGGTGCGGGGGTCGATCGCGCAGGACGCCAGGCTTCCTACAATCAGGGCGCTCCCGATCCAGCGCAGCGCCCTCTGGCCGCTGCCGTTCTTTCCACCCCTCGCAGAAACGCCATTCCTTCCCATGACCCTGTTGTTGCTTGAAGCGCTTGGCGCGCTGGTGTTGCTGGTGTTCATCGTGTGGTGGACCATGTTTTCGGGTCGCAAGAAAGGCGAGTTGCCCGAGGAAGCGGCGCCACGCGAGAAGGACGAAGCCCCGCCATCCCGGCGCGACTGAGGCGAACGCCGCCGCTCACGGCGGGCGCAGCACGTTGGCCAGTTCGACCGCGGACTTCACGCCCATCTTGTCGAACACGCGCGAGCGGTGCACCTCCACCGTGCGCACGCTGATGTTGAGCTGGTCGGCCACCAGCTTGTTGGGCAGGCCGGCGATCACCAGGTCCATCACGTCGCGCTCGCGATCGGTCAGGCTGTCCAGGCGCTGCTGCAGCTCGCGCTGGATGCGCTGCTGGGCCAGCACCTGCGCCGAGCGGTCCAGCGCCTGCTCGACGCGGTCGACCAGCGCGTTGTCCGAAAACGGTTTCTCGCAGAAGTCGAAAGCGCCGCGCTTGACGGCGTCGACCGCGGTGGGCACGTCGGCGTGGCCCGAGAGAAAGATCACCGGCACCGCGGCCTTCCAGGGCAGCTGCTGCATGCGCTCGAACAGCGTGAGCCCGCTCATGCCCGGCATGCGCACGTCGAGCACCACGCAGCACGGCGCCTCGGGCGCCTGGGTCCACACGGCGGCCTCGGCCTGGAAGGCCTCGGCATGGTCGTAGCCTTCGCTGAGCAGGCGGCGCGTGCGCAGCAGCCAGGCCAGCGCCTGGCGCACCTCGGCGTCGTCGTCGACGAGGTAGATCTTCGCGTCGGGATGCTGCGTCATGCGCCCGATGATAGAGGAGCGACCTGCACCGGCGCCGCGGGCAGGGTGAAGCGGAACACGGTGCCGCGCGGCTCGTTGGGCTCGTGGGTGAGCGCGCCGCCGTGCTGCTCGATCACGGTGCGGCACAGGCTCAGCCCCAGGCCCATGCCTTCGGCGCGGGTGGTGAAGAAGGGCGTGAACAGCTTGGCCTGCACCTCCTCGCTCAGCCCCAGGCCATGGTCGGTGACGGAGAAGGCGACCCAGGTCTTCTGCGGCAGGCCGCCCGGCGCGAGGCCCGAATGCAGGCGCGCCTGCCCCACCTCCAGGCGCAGCACGCGCAGGCTCATGCGCGAGGACGGATCGGTCAGCGGCATGGCCTGCATGCCGTTGCGCGCGAGGTTGAGCAGCACCTGTTCGACCATGGTGCGGTCGCACAGCACCGAGGGGCACTCGGGCGCGACCTGGATCTGCAGGCGGATGCCCTGCTTCTTGGCCTGCAGGCTCAGCAGCGGCAGGATGGCGTCGATCAGGCTCTTGGGCGTGACCGCCTCGCGCACCTGTTGGCGCCGCCGCACGAAGTCGGCCACGCTCTTGATGACACGCGCCGCGCGCTCGGCCTGCTCGCCGATGCGCCGCACGGCCTGCATCAGGTCGGCCTGCACCGGGTCGGCCACCGCCGCGCCCGAGCCCTCGGGCTGCTCCAGCAGGTTGAGCGTGCCGCTGGCGTAGCTCGAGATCGCGGCCAGCGGCTGGTTGAGCTCATGGCTCAGCAGCGAGGCCATCTCGCCCATGGTGGCCAGGCGCGCGGTGGCCTGCAGGCGCTCCTGCGAGGCGCGGTTGAGGTCTTCCACGCGGCGCTGCTCGGTCAGGTCCAGGATGGCGCTCATGAAACCGGTCTGCTTGCCCTGCGCATCGATCAGCGGCGCCTCGATGATGAGCACCGGGAAGCGCGTGCCGTCGGGCCGCTGGAACACCGACTCGTAACCCTCGCGCGGCAGCACCTGCCCGGCCAGCCGCACCATCTGGCGCTGCTGGTACTCGTCCACCAGCTCGGGTGGCCACCAGGGCGCCGGCAGGCCGGTGCCCACGAGCTGTTCGGCCGTGAGGCCCACCATGTCGCAGAAGGCCGGGTTCACGTAGGTGATGCGGCCCTGCATGTCGCGCGCGCGCAGGCCGGTCACCAGCGAGTCTTCCATCGCCTTGCGGAACGCCAGGGATTTGGCGACCTCCATCTCGGCGCGCTGGCGGCGGCGGATGTCGCGCCCGAGCAGGAACAGCACCGACAGCAGCGCCAGCGACAGCGCGCTGACCATGGCGGTGAGCACGTTGGGGAACAGGCCGCGCAACAGGCGCGGGCTCTGCAGCTGCAGGATCAGCGTGTGGCCCGGCAGGTCGAGCACCTGGCGCGCGGTGAGGGTGCGGCGCGTGCCGGTGACGATGCTGTGCAAGGCCAGGCGCGTGCCGTCGGCCTCGTTGAAGGCCTGCCCCCGGCCGCGCAGCAGGTCGCGGTTGGTCAGCTCCGAGAGCAGGCCGGGCAGCGAATAGGTGGCCACCAGGAACCCATTGGGCAGGCCGGCGCGCGCCACCGGCAGGCACATCTCGATCAGTTCCAGGCCCTTGCCGTGGCGCAGCGGCCAGAAGTAGCTGCTCGAGTAGGCCGGCCCGGACAGGCGCCGCGCGTGGTCGCAGGCCAGGCGCACTTCGGGCAGGGCCTGGTCGCGGTCCAGGTAACCGAACAGGTCGGGGATGAAGGGCGTGTCGCGCGCGGCGGTCACCTGTTGCGCGTTGTCGCGCCATTCGAGCCGAACGATTTCCCGGTGCTGCGCCATCAGCTCGGCCGCCGGGAAGGCCCAGGAATCGGCCGTGGGCGCCACGCTGTGCAGCGACTGCAGGGTCTGCACGTTGCGCACCAGGCTGCTGCGGATGTCGCTCACGAGCGAGGCCGCGTCCTGCTCCAGCGCGGTCTGGTCGCGCGACTCTTCGTACTCCGCGGCCAGGAAGATCAGCACCCCCAGCAGCGTCACCACCAGCAGCAGCAGCGCCGCCCACAGGCGCCAGCGGAGCGAGCGAAGGCTTTCGCGCCACGCGCGGATGAAGTGCGGGCGCTCCATGGTCGACAGGGTCAGAGGCGGCGGTGCTGCAGCGAAGGCAGTTGTTCGCGCACGCTGCGCAGGCGCTCGATGTCCAGGTCGGCCAGCACCACGCCGGGGCCTTCGGCCTGCAGCGCCATCACCTCGCCCCAGGGGTCGATCACCATGCTGTGGCCCCAGGTGCGGCGGCCGTTCTCGTGCACGCCGCCCTGGGCGCTGGCGATCACGAAGGCCTGGTTCTCGATCGCGCGGGCGCGCAGCAGCACCTCCCAGTGCGAGCGGCCGGTGGTGTAGGTGAAGGCCGCCGGCACGAGCAGGATGTCGGCGGCGAGCATGCGGTAGAGCTCGCCAAAGCGCAGGTCGTAGCAGACGCTCTGGCCCACGCGCCAGTCCTGGCCTGCGTGGTCGCGGCACTCGAACACGGTGGGCGTGTCGCCCGCGACCAGCACCGTGGCCTCGTCGTAGTGCTCGGTGCCGTTGTCGTAGCGGAACAGGTGGATCTTGTCGTAGCGGCTGGTGCTCTCGCCGCGCGGGTCGTAGACCACCGAGGCGTTGGCCGCGTGGCTGGGGTCGTCGGTGGCCATGGGCAACGTGCCGCCGACGATCCACATCTTGAGGTCGCGCGCGGCGTCGGAGAGGAAGTCCTGCACCTTGCCCAGGCCGGGCGTTTCGGCCAGCACCAGCTTGTCCTCGTCCCTGGCGCCCATGAAGCAGAAGTACTCGGGCAGCACCGCGAGCTCGGCCCCACCCGCGGCGGCCTGGCGCAGCAGGCGCAGGGCTTCGCTGAGGTTGACGTCCAGGCTGATGCCCGAAACCATCTGGATGGCGGCGACTTTCATGCGGTGTCCTTTCGGTGAAGCCTGACAGCTTACTGCAGCACGGGCGTGGGGTCGCGCGGTGCCGCGGCGGCCGGTGAAGCCCGCTCGACCTTGTCCACCTGCGGGTCGGCCCAGCTGCCGGTGATGCGGAACTCCTGCGTCGTCGCCGACTGCAGCGGCTGACGCAGCAGGAATTGCGCCAGGAAGGTGCCCAGGCCGATGGCCGGGTTGATGGCGGTGGCGATCAGCGAGGCGGTGCCGGCGTTGATCTCGGGCACCACCACCACCTTGAGGTCCTGCTGCTCGCGCGCGATGTCGGCGCTGCCTTCCATCAGCACGGCCGCGTTCACGCCCTTCATCTGCAGGTTGTTGGTGTGCAGCACGCCCCGCTCCAGGCGCGCGTCGCCGCGCACGAAGTCGAAGGCGAAGCCTTCGGAGAACACATCTCGGAAGTCGAGCACCAGGCGGCGCGGCAGGGCCTGCAGGCTGAGCACGCCCAGCAGGCGCCCGGCGCCGGGGTCGACCTTGAGGAACTGGCCGCGCTCGATGTCGGCGTGGATCTGGCCCGACAGGCTGGGGTAGTCGATCGCCAGCGGCGAGCCGATCCAGCCGATGTTGCCCTCGAGCCGCCCCTTGCCGCCGCGCACCAGGCCCTCGCGGCCGAAGCGGGTGAGCAGCTGGCCCGAGTCGTCGATGTCGAGCCGGAAATTGAGCGCGGTGCGGCGCTGGCCGGCCGCACCGGCCCCGGCGGCGACCCAGTTGCCGGTGGCGCTCAGGCGCGCCTCGGGCGAAGCGACGCGCAGCCGGGTGAGGCGCCATTCGCTGCCGCGCAGCGGCCCGCCGCGGTTGATGGCCTCGACCTCCACGCGCCCCAGGTTGCGGCCGGCGATGGTGAGCTCGTCCACCGCGATGTCCAGCGAGGGCACGCTGGTGGTGGGCTGCTCCAGCAGCTGTTCGACCTCGGTCGCCGCCGAGGGCTCCAGCTGCAGGCGCTTGAGGCGCGCGTACACATTGCCCGCCGTGCCCGGGCCCGACTGGCGCACCGACACGTAGCCGTTGAGCTCGTTGGCGTCGATGTTGGCCTGCCACTGCGCACCTTCGCGCGAGCCCCCCAGCACCACGCGGTGGAATTGGCGCCCGCGCACCGTGAGGCGGTCGGCGCGCACCGCCAGCGTGGTGGGCAGGTAGGCCAGGCTGGCGTTCTGGTCGCTGACCGGGCCCACGCGCGGCAGCACCGTGGCGCCGGCCGTGGCCGCCGTGCGCACGTCCACCCCCGTGGTGGTGTTGAACGCGCGCTCCCAGGCATCGGTGTCGAGCTGCGCGAGCTGCACATGGGCGGCCACGCCCTCGGGCGGCAGGGACGCGGCGGTGTTGTCGCCCTCCACGCCGACCGCGATGGCGCCGCGCAGCACCCGCGGCTCGCCGCTGCCGAGTTCGCGCTCGTACTGCAGCGAGGCCACCGGCGCCAGCGAGGAGCCGAGCTGAATCGCCAGCCGGTCGGTGCGCGCGCTCTCGCCCGCCACGTTGAGCACGTGGTTTTCGTAGCGCAGCGGCAGGCTGGCCTCGGCCGCCTTGTTCAAGGGCGCCGGCAGGTTCAGCGCCAGGCCCTGCAGGTTGCTCGTCACCTGCAGCTCGGGCACGCCCGCGCGAAAGCCGAGCTGGGCCGTGTAGGCCGTGCTGCCGCTGGCGTGCTGGAACAGGCGCGAGACAAAACCCAGTCCGGCCTCGCGCAGGCCGTCGGCGCTGGCCAGGCCCTGGCCCCGGAACTGCACCTGGGCCGCGCCCTTGGCATCGACCTGCATGCCGCCCTCGAAGCGCAGGTCGCCGCCGTACACCCGGGCCTGGGCCGCCTTGACCGAGAAACCGGTTTCGCTGAAGGCCAGGTTGCCGCTGGCGCGCCCGAGCAGGGGCGCATCGGGACTGATCTGCAGGTCGTTGCCGTCGAGCTTGACGGTGCCGCTGACCTTGGTGGAGTGGGGGTCGGCCAGCGGCAGCTGGAGCGCGAACCCCACTTGCGCTGCCCCGGCGCCGGTGCGGGCCCGCGCCAGCGCCTGGCCCGTCATGGCGTTGAGCGGCGAACCCTGCACGAAGCCCAGTGCCTCGTTCGCCGGCCCCTGGGCCTGGGCGTTCACTTGCAACACACCGTCGTGGCCCAGGTGCTCGATGCCCACCTGTCCCTTGCTCAGGCGCACGCCGGGCGCGTTCGCCACGCCGCCTTCGAGCGCGCTGAGCTTGAGCGAGGCGCGATCGAGCAGCAGCTCGCCCGAGACACCGCGCAGCGCGGGCCAGGCCGCTTCGCCCGCTTTCTGCAGGTAGGCCGGGATGTAGTCGAAGTCCACGTTGCGCAGCGGCGCGCTGATGCGGAACTCGCCGCGCTCGCCGGGTTTCTCGAAGGGCACGTGATCGACCAGCCCCTGCACGCGGAACTCGACCCGGTTCGAGCTGCCGCCGCGCACCGCCTCGCGCACATAGTGGCGCGCATCGGCATTCACGGTGAGCGGCAGGTAGCGGTGCACGCGCGTGGCGTCGGCGCGGGTGAGCGTGGCGGTGAGGTCGAGCACGCCCGGAAAACGCGAGGCGGTCGAGCCGGCCGGCACCTCGCTGGTCTGCCAGCGCACCTGGGCCGTGCCCTCGGCATCGGCGTTGCTCAGGCGCACGTTGTCGAGCTGGGCTTCGATGCGCTCGCCCTGCACGCGCCAGGAAAAATCGGCCTCCAGCTGATCGACCGGCACGCTGGCGTCTTCGAACACATCGGGCAGTTCCACGGTGCCGTCCGCCACGCTGATGTGCGCCCGGCCGCCCGCCTGGTTGAGGTCGAAGTCCACCGTGGCGCCCGAGATGCCGGGGCGACCGGGCAGCGGGAAACGCCCCGAGATGGACATGCGGCCGCTGGGTTCGCCCGCGACCGACAGGCCGCTGACCCGCCCCTTGGCCTGGTAGCTCGCCAGGTCCCAGCCCGACGGCGGCGCCGCGCCGGCCGCGCGCTGCCAGCGGGCCGAAAAGCCGTCCACCCGGCCCACCGGCCGCAGCTGCTCCAGCCGCTGGTGCGCTTCGGCCGGCAGGGGCAGGCGGCTGGCGAGGGCCGCGAGCGCGCCCAGCTCCAGCCGCTCGGCGCTGAGCTCGGTGCTCGCGCCCTGCTGCCCGGCCAGGGCGGCCGTGTGCTGCAGGCGCAGCCGGCCGCTGGGCCACTCCACGCCCTCGCGGGTGCGGAAACGCAGGTCGTCGGTGGCCACATTGAAGCCCGCTTCGGACCACTGCGCGGCCAGCCGGCCCTGCAGTTCGTCGATCGCCAGGGCCGGCAGCTCGGGGCCGAGCTGGGCTTCCACGTCGCGCAACGCCAAATCGGTCGTAGCGCCCGCCACGGCCCCGTTGACCACGTCGGCCCAGGCGCGCAGCGCGCCTTGCCCGGCTCGCACGTCCACGCCCCAAGTCGACAGGTCCGCGTAGGCCCGCAGGCGCGCCACGTCCACATGGCTGAAGTCCGCGTACAGCTCGCCGCCCCAGTTGTGCCAGATCGATTGACCGGGCGCGCGGCCACCGAGCTCGATCAGGGGCTCGCGCAGGCGCCCCCGCACGCTCAGGCCCTCACCCCATTCGGCCGGCGGCGTGGCGTCGAGCCGGAACTGGTGCGTGCGGGCTGTGTTGCGCACCACGAAGCTCAAGGCCCCCAGGGCCAGCGGGGGTTGGGCGCGCAGCTCGTCCGTCCAGCGCACGGTGCCGTTCTGGATGACGAACTCGCGCAGGGAGAAGAACCAGTCGGCGGCGCGGCCGTCCTGCTGGCCCGGGCCCGCGATGTCGAGCCCGGCCACCTCGATGCGGCCCTGCGCGGTGCGCCGCACGTCCAGCACCGGCTGGTCGATCACGACCTGTTCGAAGTTGCCGTGCCAGAGGGAGCGCACCGACACCGCGGTGCGCACCAGCGGCAGGTGCAGGGCGACGCGGCCATGGGGATCGAACAGCTGCACGTCGCGCAGCTCGAAAGACGGCATGAAGGCGGGCAGGAAACCCAGGCCGCTGGTGGTGTTGTCGGCCCGGATCTCGCCCACCTTCACCGGAGCACCCACCGTGCTGCTGGCCCATCGTTCCAGCTCAGGGCGCCATTCGCCGATTCGGGGCACAATCCACCAATTCAGCGCTGCCCAGGTCAGCACGAAGAGGCCCCAGGCCAGGAACACGAGCCATAAGCAAAGCCGGGCCACCACCGAAAGTGTCTTGAGGGTTCGCGTGGCAGGGGCGATGGGAGCCGGGCTTTGATTCATGTCCACCGCAAATTATGACGGCCAGCCATTTCACAGGTTCCACAGCGGAAGCGCCCGTTTTGTCATCAAATGTGAACCCCTGTCCGCCGCTCTCGGCCCAAGACCGCCAGGCCGAGCACTCGCGCTTCGTGCAGCGGGTGCGCCGCCGCTACGCCACTGAACTGCCCTGCCTTCCCCCGGGAGAACCCGTGCTCGCCAGCATGCGGGCCTGCCTGGGCGTGCTGCGCGAGCGCGGCCTGCCGGTGCCCGCCGCCCTGCGCGTGCTGCGCCAGCTGGTGCTGGAGCGCCTGGTGGTGCTCGACTGCGAGCAGGGCGCGCCGCTGGCCGTGGTCACGCGCGCCGTCACCGAACTGGCCGAACTCGCGCTCGACGAAGCCTGCACCCTGGCCTGTGCCGATCTGGACGAGCTGCACGGCGCGCCGCAGTTCACCACGCCCAAGGGCGAGCTGCAACGCGCGCAGCTGTGGGTGATCGGCATGGGCAAGCTGGGCGCGCGCGAGCTCAATGTGTCGAGCGACATCGACCTGATCTACGTCTACGACCAGGACGGTGAGACCGCCGGCAACGCCCAGGGCCGCCAGCGCATCAGCAACCACGAGTACTTCGGCAAGGCCGTCAAGCACATCTACAACACCGTGGGCGAGACCACCGAACACGGCAACGTGTTCCGCGTCGACCTGGCCCTGCGGCCCAACGGCAACTCCGGGCCCAGCGCGGTCTCGCTCGGGGCGCTCGAAGAGTATTTCCTGGTGCAGGGCCGCGAGTGGGAACGTTTCGCCTGGCTCAAGAGCCGCGTGATCGCCCCCACCGCCTGCGTGCAGGACCGCAGCGCCAGCGCGCTGCGCGGCACCGTGCTGCCCTTCGTGTTCCGCCGCTACCTCGACTACGGCGTGTTCGATGCCTTGCGCACGCTGCACCGGCAGATCCGCGACCACGCGTCCAAACGCGCCGCCGGCAACCCGGGGCGATCGAACGACGTGAAGCTCTCGCGCGGCGGCATCCGCGAGATCGAGTTCACCGTGCAGCTGCTGCAGGTGGTGCGCGGCGGCCAGTTCCCCGAGCTGCGCACGAGGCCCACGCTGGATGCGCTGCAGCGCCTGTGCAAGGCCGGCCTGATGCCGCCGGCCACGGCCACCGCGCTGGCGCAGGCCTACGAATTCCTGCGCCGGGTCGAGCACCGCATCCAGTACCTGGACGACCAGCAGACCCACGTGATGCCCACGCGCGACGACGACCTGGCCTGGCTCGCTGCCACGCTCGGTTACCCCGACGTGTGCGCCTTCCTGCACGCGCTGGATGCGCACCGCGAGCTGGTGGCCCAGGAGTTCGACACCCTGCTCGGCGGCCCCACCAACGGCGGCTGCAACGGCAAGGGCTGCGGCAGCAAGAAGAACGGCGCCAACGGCCGCAGCGCGGTCGACGACCTGCAAAGCGTGCTGGAGCAACTGCCCCCGGCCTTCGCGGCCCGCGTGGGCCAATGGCTCGAACACCCACGCGTGCTCGCGCTGCGCGAGGACACCCGCGCGCGCCTGGTGCGGCTGGTGCAGCGCACCGGGGCCTGGATCGACGAAGGCCGCGTGAGCGAAGAGGCCGCGCTGCGCATGGCCGACTGGATCGAGCCGCTGCTGCGCCGCGAAAGTTACCTCGCCCTGCTGCAGGAACGGCCCTCGGTGCACGAGCGCCTGCTGCGCCTGCTCGGCGCGGCCAAGTGGCCCGCGCGTTACCTGATCAAGCACCCCGGCGTGATCGACGAACTCGCCAGCCAGCAGCTGCTGACCGACCGCTTCGATGCCGCGCAGTTCGAGGACGAGCTGGAGGCGCGGCGCACCGCGCTGCGCTCCACCGGCGAGGACGATGAAGAAGCCCTGCTCAACCTGCTGCGCCGCGCGCACCACGCCGAGGTGTTCCGCACCCTGGCGCGCGACGTGGAGAAGGTGCTCACCGTCGAACAGGTGGCCGACGACCTCTCCGCCCTGGCCGACTCGGTGCTGCGCACCACCGCGCGCTGGTGCTGGGCCCGCCTCAAGAGCCGCCACCGCGACGAGCCCAGCTTCGCCATCATTGGCTACGGCAAGCTCGGTGGCAAGGAACTCGGCTACGGCAGCGACCTGGACATCGTCTTCGTCTACGAGGACGAACACGAGAACGCCCCCGAGATCTACGCCGCCTTCGTGCGCAAGATGATCAACTGGCTCACGGTGAAGACCGGCGAGGGCGACCTGTTCGAGATCGACACCGCGCTGCGGCCCAACGGCAACTCGGGCCTGCTGGTCACCAGCTTCACGGCCTACGCCAACTACCAGCAGCAGCGCGGCAGCAACACCGCCTGGACCTGGGAACACCAGGCCATGACGCGCGCGCGTTTTGTGCTCGGTGGTGTGGCCGAGAGCCCGCCGCCGGGCCGCCCGCCGCAGAGCGGCGGAGCGTGGGGGCTCTCCCTCGCCGGCCGCTTCGACGCGGTGCGTGAGGCGGTCATCACGGCCGAGCGCGACGCCGCCTCGCTGGCCGCCGAGATCGTCGCCATGCGCGGCAAGGTGCGCGCGGCGCACCCGGTGCGCGGCGAACGCTTCGACGTGAAACACAGCCCGGGTGGCATGGTGGACGTGGAGTTCGTGGTGCAGTACCTGGTGCTGCTGCACTCGCGCGCGCACCCCGAGCTGCGCGCCAACACCGGCAACATCAACCTGCTGCGGCGCGCCGAAAGCGCGGGCCTGCTCGAGCCCGGCATGGGCGAGGCCGCGGCCCGCGCCTACCGCGAGCTGCGCCAGATCCAGCACACCGCGCGGCTGGACGAAGCGCCCACGCAGGTCGATGCGGCGCAGGTCGAAGAAGCCGCTCGCGCGGTGCTGGCGATGTGGCAACACGTGCTGGGCCGCGTCGCGTCGACCGCTTGAACGGTCGACCCGCCGTGACACCGTGGCACGGCAGCTGGTTGTGGCTTTGCGGCCTGCATGCCGCGCTCAGCCTTCTGGTGTGGTGGTCCCCTCCCGGCGTGGCCGACGCGCTCACCTGGCGCGCGGGCGAATGGACGGCACGGCCCTGGACGCTGTGGAGCAGCGCCTGGGTCCACCTGAACCGCCCCCATCTCGTGGGCAACGTGCTGGCCATGGGCGGCGTGGCCGCCGCGGGTTGGGTGCTGCGGCCCGGTGCGCGCTGCACGCTGGCGTGGCTGCTGGCCTGGCCACTCACGCAGGTCTCGCTGCTGCTGTGGCCGCAGGTGGGCTACGCGGTCGGCCTCTCCGGCCTCATGCATGCCGGCGTTCTGGTGCTGGCGGTGCAGGTCGCGCTGCGCCGCCTGCCCATCCGTGGCGCGCGGTTCTGGGGCGGGCTGCTGGTCGTGGTGGTGCTGACCAAGGTGCTGCTCGAACGGGGCTGGTCCCAGCCCATCGTGTGGGACGCCGACAGCCACCTGTCGGTGGTGCAGGCCGCGCACGTCACCGGCGCCTTTTGGGGCGTGGTGCTGGGGCTGGCGGAACCCCTGCTGAAGCGCCCACGAAAAAGCCCGCCGTAGCGGGCTTTCAGGCACGGGGCGCGCAGGGCCTCAGGCCGCCGACGGTGCCGCGCTGACCGAGACCGCCTTGCGGAAGCGGTTGAGCTCCTGCACGGTCTTGAAGCTCTGCTCCATCAGCAGGCTCATGTTGTGCAGGATGCGATCGACCACGCGCGTTTCCCACACCGCATCGAAGTTGATCTGCTTGTCCAGCCAGTGCTCCAGCCACTCGGGATTGGGCAGGCGGCTCTGGATGGTGTCGTTGGGGAACAGGTTCTTGTTCACGTGCAGGTTGGTCGGGTGCAGCGCCTGCGCGGTGCGGCGCGCGCTGGCCATCAGCACGCCCACCTTGGCGAAGGCCGAGCGGGCCTCGTTGCCGAACTTGCCGATCGCGCGCTTCATGTAGCGCAGGTAGGCGCCGCCGTGGCGGGCCTCGTCCTGGCTGAGCGTGCTGTAGATCTGCTTGATCACGGGTTCGGTGTGCCACTCGCTGGCGCGGCGGTACCAGTGGTTCAGGCGGATCTCGCCGCAGAAGTGCAGCATCAGCGTCTCCAGCGGCGGGGCCGGATCGAACTCGAAGCGGATGTCGTGCAGCTCCTGCTCCGTGGGCACCAGCTCGGGGCGGAAGCGGCGCAGGTACTCCATCAGCACCAGCGAGTGCTTCTGCTCTTCAAAGAACCAGATCGACATGAAGGCCGAGAAATCGGAATCGTCGCGGTTGTCGCGCAGGAACATCTCGGTGGCCGGCAACGCGGCCCACTCGGTGATGGCATTCATCTTGATGGTCTGCGCCTGTTCATCGGTCAACGCGCTGGCGTCGAACTTGTCCCAGGGGATGTCCTTGTCCATGTCCCAACGCACGGATTCGAGTTGTTTGAAGAGTTCAGGATAGAGCATGGTGGTCTTTCTTAACGCGGACATTCTATGCGGCGGGCTTTCACGGCAATGACAAACCACCCCATCGTTCGGGACTTGCCCCCTCGGAAAGTTCCGATGGCACCGGTTTGAATCCACCCAGCCGCCACCTGCGTAGTGGAGATCAGACGCGCTTGAGTTTGCGACAGGCCCATGTTGGAATGAATTTTTTTGACCCCCTGGAGTTGCCGCATGAAGAACCTTGAATTCCTGGGCCTGGCCCTGGCCCTGTCCGTCGCGCTGGTATTCGCCACGGTGCCGCCCGCCGCGGCCCAGACCATGCCCGCGCCCACGAGCGCCAGCTGCCCCGCGCTGCTGCAGCACCGCTTCGACCGCCTGCAGGACGAAAAGCCCCAGTCGCTGTGCCAATACAGCGGCAAGGTGGTGCTGGTGGTGAACACCGCGAGCTTCTGCGGTTTCACCAAGCAATACGAAGGCCTGGAGGCGCTCTACGCGCGCTACCAGTCCCAGGGTCTGGTGGTGCTGGGCTTCCCGGCCAACGACTTCGGCAGCCAGGAGCCGGGCAGCAACCAGGCCATCGCCGACTTCTGCGAGAACACCTTCGGCGTGAAATTCCCGATGTTCAGCAAGACCAGCGTGGTCGGGCGCGACACCAACCCGCTGTACCGCCAGCTGGCTGAAAAGACGGGCGACCACCCGCGCTGGAATTTCCACAAATACCTGATCGCGCGCGACGGCCAGACCGTGCGCAGCTACGCCAGCGGGGTCGACCCCAAAAACCCCGCATTCGTCAAGGACATCGAAAAGTTTCTATCGACCAAATTGTGACTGATGAGTCACAATGAAAACCAACAAGTATTTCAACGCGAGTTGCCACCATGCCCCTGCCCAGCCATTCCCGCTCTGCGCGCCCGACGACCGGGGCATGGAACTTTTCTCGCGCACCGGGCGTCGTAAACAGCAGGCCGGACAGCGTGCCGGCCGCCGATTTCCGTTTTGTACTGCGAAGCCTTCCGGGTCTGCGTGATCCGGCTGCAATCCCGAGGCGCTTCTCCTCCTCCTCCCTCCCTCCCTTGTTCGTCTGGGGGCGCTTCGCAGTCTTTTGTATTGGCCTCCGTGGCCGCCGCACCCGTCGGTGCGCGGCCCACCGGCCGTGAGGTCCGTCCATGCAGCCGGGCCTCTTCCCCACCTCCGTCTCTCCTGCGCGCGCCGCCATCTCCCGGCCTTCGCGCGTGGCCATCGTCGGCTCGGGCATTGCCGGCCTGGCCGCCGCCCACACCTTGCAGGGCCTGGCTGACGTCACGCTGTACGAGGCGGGCGACCATTTCGGCGGCCATGCCCACACGGTGGACGTGACCCTGACCGATGCCTATGGCGTGCCCACCAACTTTGGCGTCGACACCGGCTTTCTGGTGCTCAACGAGCGCACGTACCCCAATCTGCTGGCCCTGCTCGCCGCGCTGGAGGTGCCGACCGCCCGCGCCGACATGTCGTTCTCGGTCCAGGTGCCGGGTGCCGGGCCCGGCGGCGACGCGCTCGAATGGAGCGGCAGCGACCTGTCTTCCGTGTTCGCGCAGCGCCGCAACCTGGCCAACCCACGCTTTCTGCGCATGCTGGCCGACATCGCGCGCTTCAACCGCGTCACCACCCGCCTGGCCGAACGTGGCGACGACCTGCGGCCCGACAGCCCCCTGCTGCAACCACTGGGCGATTTCCTGCGCGAACAGCGCTTCTCGGCCGAATTCCGCGACTGGTACTTCCTGCCCATGATGGGCTGCATCTGGAGCTGCCCGACCGACCAGATGCTGGCCTTCCCGGTCGCCACCATGGTGCGCTTCTGCCACAACCACGGCCTGATCCAGGTCAGGAACCGGCCGCAGTGGCACACGGTCGCGGGGGGCGCCCGCCAGTACGTGAGCAAGATCCTGCGGGGGGTGGGCGACCTGCGCCTCCTCACGCCGGTGCAGCAGGTGCTGCGCGACGACGAGGGCGTGCGCGTGGTCTCACCCGGCCATGTGGACCGCTTCGACGCCATCGTGATGGCCTGCCACAGCGACCAGGCGCTGCGCCTGCTCGGCGATCAGGCCTCGGTGGCCGAACGCGAGCTGCTCGGCGCCATCCGCTACCAGCCCAACCGCGCCGTGCTGCACACCGATGCCTCGGTGCTGCCGGAGAACCCGCGTGCCTGGGCGGCCTGGAACTACGAGCGCGCGCCCAGCGCCGATCAGGAATCGGCCAACGTCTGCCTGCATTACCTGATCAACCGCCTGCAGCCGCTGCCGGTGCCGCAACCGGTGGTGGTCTCGCTCAATCCGCAGCGCGAGATCAACCCCACGCAAGTGCTCGGCGAGTACGCCTACGAGCACCCGGTGTTCGACCTCGGTGCCATTCGCGCCCAGGCCGGCGTGCCGGCCTTGCAGGGCCATCGCCACACCTGGTTCGCCGGTGCCTGGACCGGCTATGGCTTTCACGAGGACGGGCTCAAGTCGGGCCTGCAGGCCGCGCGTGGCCTGATCGATGCGCACCGCCTGGTGCCGCTGGCCAACGAGCGCGAGCTGCGCCGGGCCGCGCTTCCCGGGGTGTTCGCATGAACGCGGCCGTGGCGCAGCTGGGCTTCGGCCAGGTGCGCCACACGCGCCACCGGCCCCGGCACCACGCGTTCGCCTACGCCACCTGCTTTCTGATGCTGCCCATGCGCAGCCTGCGCGCGCACGGCCCCGGGGCGCTGGCGCGCAACCGAAGTGCCGCGCTGAGCTTTCACGACACCGACCACGGCGATGGCCGCGCCGACAGCCTGGGCTGGCTGGACGAGGTGCTGCACCAGCACGGCATCCACGACGCGCAGGGTGAGGTCTGGCTGCACACCTACCCGCGCATGCTGGGCTACAGCTTCAAGCCGGTGAGTTTCTGGTACTGCCATCGCCCCGATGGTTCGCTGCGCGCGGTGCTCGCCGAGGTGAACAACACCTTTGGCGAACGCCATTGCTATTTGCTCGACGCGCCCCGCTATGGCCAGCCCTGCGAAGCCGCCAAGGTGTTCCACGTCTCGCCGTTCTGCCCGGTGCGCGGGCGCTACCGCTTCGTCTTCATGCGCACGCAAGGCCCCACCGCCCGCACCGTGGCGCGCATCGACTACTTCGATGGGGCGGGTGAGGCGGCCCTGCTCAACACCAGCGTGAGCGGTGAACTGCTGCCGCTCGATGCCCGCACGCTGCGCCGCGCGCTGTGGTCCCACCCCGCCATGACCCTGGGCGTGATCGCCCGCATCCACTGGCAGGCCTTGCGCCTGTGGTGGCAGAAGGCCCCGTTCTTCCGCCAGCCGCCCGCGCCGGGCGACTTCGTGACCGCCGCCGTGCCCTCGGCGCCCACCGTGACCGCCGAGCCGCGCCAACCATGAACAGCACCACCGCCTCCCGCCGCCCCGTGGACTTCGAACTGCCGCGCAACACGCCGGCCGCCGCGCGCACCGTCCTGCAACTGCTGCAGCGCCTGGTGCACGGCAGCCTCACGCTGCAGCTGCCCGACGGCTCGGTGCAGCGCTTCGGGCAGTCCGACGGACCGCACGCGAGCATGAAGCTGCACAACTGGAACGTGTGCGGCGCCACGCTCAAATCAGGCGACATCGGTTTCGCCGAAACCTACATCGCCGGCGACTGGAGCACGCCGCACCTCACTTCGCTGCTCTCGCTGCTGGTGGCCAACCGCCGCGAGGTGGAGGACATGGTCTATGGCTCCTGGCTGGGCCGCCTGGCCTACCGCGTGCGGCACCTGCTCAACCGCAACTCCAAGGCCAACAGCCGCAAGAACATCCACGCGCACTACGACCTGGGCAATGCGTTCTACTGCCTGTGGCTGGACGAGACCATGAACTACTCGTCGGCCTGGTTCGAGACGCCGGACCAGCCGATGGTGATGGCGCAGCACGCCAAGGTGCGCCGCGCGCTGCGCCTGGCCGGTGTGCGCCCGGGCGACCGCGTGCTGGAGATCGGCTGTGGCTGGGGCGCCCTGGCCGAGAAGGCCACCACCGAGTTCGATGCCTCGGTGGTCGGTGTGACGCTGTCGACCGAACAGCTGGCCTTCGCGAAACAGCGCCTGCAGGCCATCGGCCGCCAGGATCGCGCCGACCTGCGGCTGCAGGACTACCGCGACATCCCCGACGCGCCGTTCGACGCCATCTGCTCGATCGAGATGGTCGAGGCGGTGGGGCGCTCGTATTGGCCGACCTACTTCCAGACCGTGGCCCGCCTGCTCAAGCCCGGTGGCCGGGCCTGCATCCAGAGCATCGTGATCGCCGACGCGCATTTCGACCGCTACATCAAGGGCACGGACTTCATCCAGCAATACATCTTCCCGGGCGGTTGCCTTCCCTGTCCACGCGAGCTGCGCGCCCAGGCCGCGCAGGCGGGGCTGGAAGTGGTCGACGAGTTCGCCTTCGGCCAGGACTACGCGCGCACGCTGTCGATCTGGCGCGAGGACTTCCTGCGCGAACAGGAGCGCGTGCTGCAACTGGGCTTCGACCAGCGCTTCCTGCGCATCTGGGAGTTCTACCTCGCTTATTGCGAGGCGGCGTTCGAGCAGCAGAGCGTGGACGTCGTGCAGTACACGCTGCGCAAGCCGGCCTGAGGCCCGCGCCATGCCCACCCGCCCTCTTCACCTGTCCGTGGCCCTCGCGCTGCTGGTGGGGGGGCCCGCAAGCGCGCAGCCCGCGCCAGCCCCCATGCTGAGCGCGGCGCTGCAAGACCAGACGCTCAGCGGCAGCGCCCGCCTTCGGTACTGGGGGTTCGACGTCTACGACGCGCGCCTGTATGTCGCGCCAGGCTTTGACATCCAGCGCTTCGAAGACCAGCGCTTCGGCCTGGAACTGAGCTACCTGCGCGGCTTCAAGGGCGCCGACATCGCCGAGCGCTCCATCGAGGAAATGAAAGGCCTGGCCCGGCTGGACCCCGCGCAGGCCCAGCGCTGGCAAGCCGCGATGAGCGCCCTGTTCCCCGAGGTGCGGCGCGGCGACCGCCTCACCGGCGTGCACGTGCCGGGCAGCGGCGCGCGCTTCTACGTCAACGGCCAGTGGCTCGGCGAGATCGCCGACGACGCCTTCTCGCGCCGGTTCTTCGGCATCTGGCTCTCGCCCAGGACCTCGCAGCCGCGCCTGCGCGAGGCCCTGATCCAGTCCCTGGGCGGTCCGCCGCGCGCGCCATGAGCGAACCCGCCGCCCGCTTCATCGGGCCAGGCGCCTGGCGCCATGGGCTGCGCTACGGCCTGCTGGGCCTGCCGCTGGCTTTCGTCGCGTTGCCGCTGTACGTGATCCTGCCCAACCACTACGCGCGCGCGTTCGGCGCGCCGTTGGCGGCCCTGGGGGCGGTGCTGCTGGCCGCGCGGCTGATCGATGCCGTGCTCGATCCCTGGATCGGGCGCTGGTGCGACCGCCTCTTCGCGCGCTCGATCGCGGCGGTGTTGGGCGCGGCGGCCGGGGCCGCGCTGGTGCTCGCAGGCGGGCTGTGGGGTCTGCTGTTTCCGCCGGCCGCCGTGCGCGAGGCCGGCAGCGCGACCCTGCTCGGCTGGGCGGGCGGGCTGATGGCCCTCACCTACATCGCCTACAGCGTGATCTCGGTGGCGCACCAGGCCTGGGGCGCGCGCCTGGGCGGCGACGAGGCCCAGCGCAGCCGCGTGGTGGCCTGGCGCGAAGGCCTGGCCTTGCTGGGCGTGCTGATCGCCGCCGTGCTGCCCGCCACGCTGGGACTGGGCGCCACGGTCTCGGCCTTCGCCGTGCTGCTGGCGCTGGGCTGGTGGGCCTGGAGCCGCTCCACGCGCCCGCTCGACCGGTCCATGGCCACCGCGGCGGGTGGCCCCTCCCCGCTGCGGCAACCCGCGTTCCGGCGCCTGCTCGCGGTGTTCGTGATCAACGGCACCGCCAGCGCCGTGCCGGCCACGCTGGTGCTGTTCTTCGTGCAGGACCGGCTGCAGGCACCGGCGGCGGTGGAGCCGGCCTTCCTCGCCACCTACTTCCTGTGCGCCGCGCTGTCCATGCCGCTCTGGGTGCGGCTGGTCGCCCGCCTCGGTCTGGCGCGCACCTGGCTCGCGGGCATGGGCGTGGCGGTGGCGGTGTTCGTCTCGGCGGCCCTGCTCGGCGCGGGCGACGTGCTGCCCTTCCTGATCGTGTGCGCCCTCTCGGGCGTGGCGCTGGGCACCGACCTCGCCCTGCCCGGCGCGATGCTCGCCGGCCTGATCGGCCGGCTGGGTGAACGCGGCCAACGCGAGGGCGCGTACTTCGGCTGGTGGAACTTCGCCACCAAGCTCAACCTCGCGCTGGCCGCGGGTCTCGCCCTGCCGCTGCTGGCCTGGTTCGGCTACGCCCCGGGCACGCGCGACCCCACCGCGCTGCAAACCCTGACCATCGCCTACTGCCTGCTGCCGTGCGCGCTCAAGCTGCTGGCCGCAGGCACGCTGTACGCGCTGATCATCCGGCCCGAGCAAAGGCTAGCGCCACCGCGCCCCTCCCTGTCCACGAACTGAAAGACCGCCATGCAACGACGCCATTTGCTCGCCGCCGGCATCGCGGGCGCCGCCGCACTCTCGGGCTGCGCAGGCCCGCAGATCGCGCAGTACGCCGGCGAAAAACCGGTGCTCGACCTGCGCAGCTATTTCAACGGCACGCTCGACGCCTACGGTGTCTTCACCGACCGCTCGGGCGAGGTGATCAAGCGCTTTACCGTGGTCATGCGCTGCCAATGGAACGGGGACGACGGCGTGCTCGACGAGGCCTTCACCTACTCGGACGGCACGACACAGAAGCGCGTGTGGCGCATGAAGCACCTGGGCAACGGCCGCTTCAGCGGCACCGCCGACGACGTGGTGGGCACCGCGCTCGGTGAGCAGCAGGGCAACGCCTTCCGATGGGGCTACACGCTGCGGCAACCGGTGGACGGCAAGACCTACGAAGTGCAGTTCGACGACTGGTTGTACCTGATGGACGACCGCGTGATGCTCAACAAGGCCACGATGAGCAAGTTCGGCATCCGCCTGGGCGAGGTCACGCTGTCGTTCGTGAAGCGCCGGCCATGAGCATCCCCAGGACCTTCGTCGATGCGCCCATGCCGCCCCCTCGGGCGGCGAGCGGTGCGCGAGGCTTCTCGCTGTTCGGTCCCATGAACCCCCGCATCACCGACTGGCGCGGTCTGCGCGTGTGGCTGATCGGCGCTTCCAGCGGCATTGGCGAAGCCACCGCCTCGGCCCTGCACGCGCGCGGGGCGCAGGTGCTGCTGTCGGCTCGCAATGCGCCCGCGCTGAACGCTTTCGTGGCCGCGCACCCGGCCGCGCAGGCCTGGCCGCTGGACGTGACCGATGCCACCGCGGTCATGCGCACCACCGACCAGATCCTCGCTCAAGGCCCGCTGGACCTGGTGCTGTACTGCGCCGGCCACTACCGCGAGATGCGCGCCACCGACATGGACCTCGCCGACCTTCGGCGCCACGTCGACATCAACTACCTCGGCGCGCTGCACGTGCTCGACGCCGCCGTGCCCGCGATGGCGGCGCGGGGCCATGGGCACATCAGCCTGATCAGCAGCGTGGCGGGTTTTCGCGGCCTGCCCAAGAGCCTGGCCTACGGCCCGACCAAGGCCGCGCTCACCCACCTCGCCGAGACGCTGTACCTGGACCTGCAGCCCCTGGGCCTGGGCGTGAGCGTGGTGCATCCCGGCTTCGTGAGCACGCCCCTGACGGCCCGCAACGGCTTCACCATGCCCGCGCTGATCACACCTGCACAGGCGGCCCAGGCCATGCTGGCCGGCTGGGGCCAGGGCGCGTTCGACATCCACTACCCCAAGCGCTTCACGCGCTGGATGAAGCTGTTGCGCCTGCTGCCCTACCGCGCGTACTTTCCGGCGGTGCGCCGCGTCACCGGGCTATAACGCATTCATGTCCACCGACCACCGCGCCGCCATCGACCACCTCTGCGACTGGTTCGAGTCGCTCTCCCCCGGCTCGCTCGCCCGGCTCGGCGAGTTCTACACGCCGGACGCGCGCTTCAAGGACCCGTTCAACGAGGTGCAGGGCATCCCGGCCATCACACGCGTGTTCGAACACATGTTCGACAGCCTCACGGCGCCGCGCTTCATCGTCACGGGCCGGCTGGTGGACGGCGCGCAATGTTTTCTGGTGTGGGAGTTCCGCTTTCGTTTTCAGCGCTTTGACACCGTGACCGAGCAGGTGGTGCGCGGCGGCTCGCACCTGCGGTTCGCGCCCGATGGCCGCGTCAGCGACCACCGCGACTATTGGGACGCGGCGGAAGAGCTGTACGAAAAACTGCCTGTGCTGGGCGGGCTGATGCGCTGGCTGAAGAAGAAAGCGCAGGAGTGAGCGGCTTTCGGCCAGGATGCCGCGGAACTGGCTTTGCCAGGCCGCAGGCATCGCCCCCTGGGGGGTGACGCGCCGCAGGCGCGGCGCGGGGGGTTAGGCCGGCCTCGTGTCGACGAAGCTCTGGCGCAGGTTGAGCTTCTCGGCCAAGCGGGCCAGGTTGGGGTACGGCGAGCGCCAGTCGATGCTGGCGAAGCGGAAGTCCAGGTAACCCAGCGCGCAGCCCACGGCCACGTCGGACAGGCTGAAGTGGATGCCCGAGCAGAACGCCTTCTCGCCCAGGCCCTGGCTCATGGACTTCAGGCTGGCGTCGATCTTGGCGCGCTGGCGCTCGATCCACGCCTCGCTGCGCTCGCCATCGCCACGGCCGGGCCAGGTGGCTTCGAGCCGGGCCAGCACGGCGGCGTCCAGCAGGCCATCGGCCAGGGCTTCCCAGGTCTTGACCTCGGCGCGTTCTCGGCCTTGCGTGGGAATCAGCTTGCCCACCGGTGAAAGGGTGTCGAGGTACTCCACGATCACGCGCGAGTCGAACACGGCCTCGCCGCCTTCCATCACCAGGCAGGGCACCTTGCCCAGCGGGTTGGAGGTCATGATGGTGGTGTCGGCGGACCACACGTCTTCCAGGATGAACTGGTAGTCCAGTTTTTTCTCGGCCATGACAACGCGCACTTTTCGCACGTAGGGGCTGGTGATGGCGCCGATGAGTTTCATGGGGAATGGAATGGTCGTTGGACTGGGGAACACGATTCTAGCCAGCGCCAGGGGCACCCCCTCGGACAGCGGACACGGCGCCCGGCGGTGGGCCCGCCGCCGGACGGGCCTCCTACAATCGTGGGATGCGCCCGACCACCTCTTCTCCCGCCACGCCCGCCCACACCATCCCCGGCGCCCCCAGCGCCATTTCCGCCCTGTCGCCGCTCGACGGCCGTTACGCCGGCCGCCTGGCCAGCCTGCGCCCCTTCATGAGCGAGCAGGGCTACATGCACCGCCGCGTGCAGGTCGAGATCGCCTGGTTCATTGCGCTCTCCGACGCCGGCCTGGCCGAGTTCAAGCCGCTCTCGCCCGGCGCGCGCACCTACCTGCTGGGCTTGGTGAAGAACTTCAGCGAAGCCGATGGCCAGGCCATCAAGGACATCGAGAAGGTCACCAACCACGACGTGAAGGCGGTCGAGTACTGGATCAAATCGCGCTTCGAAGCGCGTCCTGAACTGGAGAAGGCCGCCGAGTTCGTGCACTTCGCCTGCACCAGCGAAGACATCAACAACACCAGCCACGCCCTGCAGCTCAAGGGCGGGCGCGACGCCGTGCTGCTGCCCGCGCTGGACGCGGTGATTGACAAGCTGCGCGAAATGGCCCACGCCTACGCGGCCGTGCCCATGCTCAGCCGCACGCACGGCCAGACCGCCAGCCCCACCACCGTGGGCAAGGAAATCGCCAACGTGGTGGTGCGCCTGAGCGCCGCACGCGACCGCATCGCCGGCGTCAAGCTGCTGGGCAAGATGAACGGCGCCGTGGGCAACTACAACGCCCACCTGAGCGCCTGGCCCGAGTTCGACTGGGAGGCTTTCAGCCGCAACGTGATCGAACAGCCCGAGCCGCTCGGTCTGGGCCTGACCTTCCAGCCCTACAGCATCCAGATCGAGCCGCACGACTACATGGCCGAGCTGTTCGACGCGGTCGCGCGCACCAACACCATCCTGATCGACCTCTCGCGCGACATCTGGGGCTATGTGAGCCTGGGCTATTTCAAACAACGCCTGAAGGCGGGCGAGATCGGCTCGTCCACCATGCCGCACAAGGTCAACCCGATCGACTTCGAGAACGCCGAAGGCAACCTGGGCCTGGCCAACGCGCTGCTGCGCCACCTCTCCGAGAAGCTGCCCATCAGCCGCTGGCAGCGCGACCTGACCGACTCCACCGTGCTGCGCAACATGGGCGTGGCCCTGGGCTACGCGGTGCTGGCCTACCACTCGATGGGTGTGGGGCTGGGCAAGCTCGAACTCAACGAGGAAGCCATCGCCGCCGACCTCGATGCGTCCTGGGAAGTGCTGGCCGAGCCGATCCAGACCGTGATGCGCCGCTACGGCGTCTCGGGCGCCTACGAAAAACTCAAGGAAGTCACGCGCGGCAAGACCGTGACCGCCGAGGCGCTGCACGAACTCATCCGCAGCCTGGACATTCCCCAGCCCGAAAAAGACCGCCTGCTGGCCATGACCCCGGGCAGCTACGTCGGCAAGGCCACCGAGCTGGCGCGGCGCGTCTGACTACCGCCCGGAACCGGGCTCTTCCAGCGCGCGCTCGGCGTAGCGGTTGAAGCGCCAGGCGTCGCCTTCGATGGTGATGCGCCGCCAGCTGGCGCGTTTCTCACCGGGGGTCATCTCGGTCCAGCGCTGCACTTCGTCGAAACGCCGGCCACAGCCCTTGCAGACCTCGTCGCCCTGGCTGGTCGAGCAGATCGCGATGCACGGCGTGTCGGGCGTGGTTTCGTACCAGGCCAGCCAGGCCTCGCGGGCGCGGGCGGGCAACGTGGCCTCGTCGGCCTCGGTCTCGTGGAACCAGATCATCAGCGCATACACCTCGGCCAAAGCGCGAAGCTCCTTGCACAGGGAGACACCATCTGGCGAGGGTGAGCGCTCACGCCAGTAATTGATCGCGGCTTCGATGTCGGTGATGTGGATGCCGGCCATGGGGTGTGGATCATAGCCAGTCTGGCCCTTCGATGAACGCACCGGCAACCGGAACCAACCCCGGCCTTGTGGTAACTGCGTACCCGTCCCAGGCACCGGACGCGGTAACGGCCCGCTACAATCGCGGGTCTCGAAGGGGAGTAGCTCTCCGCTCCAGCGCTTGCCGCTGGACATTCGGGTTGTCGTCAATACGAAGCCACCGCTTCCGGCAACCCGGGCCCGGCAATCACCTTGCCGGGCTGAGCAAGACCTTTGATAGGCCCCATGGGCCGATCAAGGCATGTCCATCCCCTTCGCCAGCGCAGTTGCGCCATTGCGGGCGGATGACACAGCGCCTTCCGATCGACCATGGTGGTCGATACATGAGAAGAGAAGGCCGGGCGGATGGCGACGAGATCGGCTCGCGCCCCCACCCATTTGGACAAACGACAACGAGGAATTTATGGATTTCCTGACATCGCCCGCGTTCTGGGTCGCCCTGGGACAGATCATCATCATCGACATCCTGCTGGGTGGCGACAACGCGGTCGTGATCGCGCTGGCCTGCCGCAAGCTGCCGCCCGCACAGCGCACCAAGGGCATCATCTGGGGCACTTTCGGCGCCATCGTGCTGCGGGTCATCCTGATCGCCTTCGCGATGACGCTGCTGACCGTGCCGTTCATCAAGCTCGTCGGCGCGCTGCTGCTGGTGTGGATCGGCGTGAAGCTGCTGGCCCCCGATGACGAGGCGCATGGCGACATCCAGGGCAGCGACAAGCTGTTCGCCGCCATCAAGACCATCATCGTGGCCGACCTGGTGATGAGCGTGGACAACGTGATCGCCATCGCCGGTGCCGCACAGAACGCGGGCGAGCACTCGTTCCTGCTGGTGGTGCTGGGCCTGCTGATCTCCATTCCCATCATCGTCTGGGGCAGCACCATGGTCATCAAGCTGATGGCCCGTTTCCCGATCATCATCACCCTGGGCGGCATGCTGCTGGGCTGGATCGCCGGGGGCATGCTGGTCACCGACCCGGCCTTCGTCACCCCCGACAAGTGGACCTTCATGCCCAAGCTCGGCACGGTGGATGAGAAGGGCATGGCGGTCATCTCCGACACGCTGTACTGGTCGGCCCACGTCGTCGGTGCGCTGTTGGTGCTCGCACTGGGCAAGTGGATCTCCTCGCGCCGTCCGCCGGTGGTGCACGAAGGCTGATCCGGCCTTCCGAGGTCCTGACACAGCAGGGCGGCGTCCGACAGGGCGCCGCCCTTTTTCATGTCGGCGGGCGGCCGGTGCTATGCTGGTCCGCATGAAACTCATCCTGACCTGGCTGCTCGCGGCCTGCGCCCTGCTGGTGGTGGCCTACATCTACCCCGGCGTGCAGGTGCAGAGCTTCACCTCCGCCCTGATCGCCGCGGCGGTCATCGGCCTGTTCAACGCCGTGCTGCGGCCCATCCTGGTGATCCTGACCTTGCCCGTCACCATCGTCACGCTGGGCCTCTTCCTGTTCGTCATCAACGCCCTGATGTTCTGGGCGGCGTCGGGTGTGCTCGATGGCTTCCGCGTCAACGGCTTCCTGGCCGCGCTGCTGGGCTCGTTGATCTACTCGGCGTTGATGCTGCTGGTGAGTTCCGCCATGCGCTCCATCGGCTCGCGCTGAGCCGATCGGTCGGCCCGTCGCCGGGCCTACTTCTCTTCGCGCACGGACTCGCGCAACTGCGCCTCGACTTCACGGCGGCGGCTGTCCACGATGGCCAGTTCCATGCCGTCCGCGCGTTGCGCGGCGGGCAGCGCCTGGGCCGCCTTGAAGCGGTCCACCGCACCACCGAAGTCCAGATGGGCGGCACGCGCCTCCGCCTCGGCACGGATGGCGCGCATGGTCTGCCCTTGCACGGCATAACCCCGTGACAGCGTTTGCCAGGCCACCGCGTCGCGCGGCTGCAGCGCCACCCAGGCCTGCAAGCGGCTGACCGCGCGCTGCGGCTGACCGGTGGCCAGCGCGGCCTGCGCACCGAGCAGGGCACTGGCGCGGGAGGTTCCCGCCAGGGCCTGGTCGCGCAGTTCCGCCAGCAGGGCCGCCTGCGCGGGAGGCAGGGAAGGCACACCGCCCGCGACGGGCGACAGCAAGATGTCGAGCAGCAGCGCATCCACCGTGGGGCGCGCCTCGGGCGCCACCGCCGTGCGCAACTGCTGCGCCAGCTCCAGAGCCAGATCGCGCTGCCCCAGGCGCAGTGCCGAGAGCGCGGCCGCGTAACGGTCGCCGGGCGAGGCATTGGCCGATCGGCCATTGGCGAGCCAGGCGCGCTGCCGATCAGGACCGTTCTCCGCCAGCACCCTGGCGCGCGCCGACACCAGCACGTGCACGCTGCGCGAGGGCATGGGCAAGCCCACGGAGGCGCTGGACGCGCCCCGCGCGCCTGGCAGGTCCAGACGCAGGCCCAGGGGAGCGGCCGGTGCGGTGGCGCCGCTGGCATCCGGCGTGGTGGCCTTGATCGGGCCCACCTGGCCGCCTGCCGCCGCGGCCGGCCCGGCGGGCACCCGGGACCGCATGTCGGCAATGCGCTCCCCCGTCAACGGGTGGCTGCGCAGGTAGGGGAACGAGCCGTCGTCGTAGCGCGAGGACTGCTGCATCTTGTCGAACATGCTCACGAAGCCCAGGCCGTCAAAACCGGCGCCCGTGAGGACGCCAAAACCCACGCGGTCGGCCTCGCGCTCCATGTCGCGCGAGAAGTTCAGCTGCGTCTGTGCCGCGACGGCCGTGCTGCCCGCGATCGCGGCGCTGGCCACCTGCGGGTTGGACCCGGCCGCCAGCGCGCCCAGAATCATCGCCCCCATCATCCACGGCGCCATGCGCTCCTCGCGCGTCATCATGCGGGCGATGTGGCGCTGCGACACGTGGCTGAGCTCGTGCGCCATCACCGAAGCCAGTTCCTCGGACTTGTCGGTGATCGCGATCAGGCCCAGGTTCACGCCAAGGTACCCCCCTGGCAGGGCGAAGGCATTGACGCGCTTGTCGCGCGAAACCACCAGCTCCCAGGCCAGGCGCTCGGCCAGTTCGGGCGGCACGTCACCTCGATCGCGCGCCGCGCCCAGCAGGGGCTGCCACAAGGCCTGCAGGTAGTCGCCGAGCACCGGATCGTCCAGGTAGTCCGGATCGCGGTAGATGTCGCGCGCGATGCGGTCCCCCAGGCGCCGTTCGGCCGCGATGGACATGCCATCGCCGTCGCCCAGGCTGGGCAGCGAGGAGGTGGACGTGCCGTCACGGACCGGCTGGGCGATCGAGGCCGGTGTGGGCAGCAGCATCGACGCCATGGCCAGCACGCCCAGGCCCAGGGCGGTGCGTCGAACAGGGGAAAGCAGCGACTTCGGTAAAAAACGCATCCCCGTATGATGCCGCCAACGCCCGACGGTTCTGTAAAGCCCGCGAAACAAGCCCCCATGACCGATACAAAAGCTTCCTCTCCCCTGACTCACTTCGACGCCCAGGGCCAGGCCCACATGGTCGACGTGGCGGCCAAAGCCAGCACCCACCGGGTGGCCGTCGCGGAAGGCCGCATCACCATGTTGCCGGCCACGCTGGCGTTGATCCAGGCGGGCACCGCGAAAAAGGGTGACGTGCTCGGCATCGCGCGCATCGCCGGCATCCAGGCCGCCAAGAAGACCAGCGACCTCATTCCGCTGTGCCATCCGATCGCGCTGACCCGCGTGGCGGTGGAATTCGACATCGAACCCGAGTCCCACAGCGTGCGCTGTCTTGCAACCGCCGAATGCACCGGTCAGACCGGGGTGGAAATGGAAGCCCTGTCAGCGGTGTCGGTGGCGCTGCTCACCATCTACGACATGTGCAAGGCCGTGGATCGGGGGATGGTGATGTCGGACGTGCGCCTGCTCGAGAAGCGTGGCGGCAAAAGCGGTCACTTCGTGAGCAACTCCAAGCCCGCCTCGCCGGCCTGACCAGACGCGGACCGCTGCAGCTGGAGCCATTCCTCGTATTGCTCGGGCCAGGTTGCCCGATAACGCGCTATGTAGAAACGGACCACATCGGTCTTTCCCATCAACGCAGCCGACTCGATCACGCGACGGATGATCCGGGAGTCTGGCGCGATGTGCAGTGCGGCCAGCGAGGCCTGCAGCATGGGCGCCGCGCTGTCTGCGTTCAGTCCGGTCCCCACAACCTGTGCGATCAGCACATGCTCCCTGAACAGCAAGGTATCGCGCGATTTGTTGAAGGTGTTTTCCTTGAAACTGGCCATCCGCATGTGGTCCGGCAGATAAATCTGACTGACCTTGTGGTAATCCCACGCCACAAAGCCGATCACCAACAGCGACAGTGTCGATACGGCCGTCCGGGCGTATGTCAGTGCGGCACCCTTGGGTGCGCCTAGCTCATCATTTCCTGATCGCATGCGGTAGATCTGCCACACCGCCAGCAAGGCCATCAACTGGAAAACGCCGTACCACATCGGGTACTCCAGCAGGCTGTGCAGAAACAGTAGAACCAGCACGCCCCAGAAGAACCGCTCCTTTGGCTCGCGCACCGCCCACGATCGAAGCTTGAAGAGCGCATACGCCAGAAGCGCACACAGGAGCGTTGCCAGGGGAACGCCCAGTGTGACGGCTAGATGCAGCGGGAAATTGTGGGCGTTGGACAGTTTGTCGCAGAAGCGCGGGCCGGCATAGTCGGTGATGAAGTGGGCATACATCAGCTCGCCCGGGCCCCAACCTGTCAAAGGCTTCTGCGAAATCAGCTCGAGCATGTTGCCCCACAGGATGAGACGGCTCTGGCAGCCGGTTTCACCACTCAGTCGACTCAGGAGCTTACGGTCAATGTCGATGCCGCGCAGCACCCAGGCTAGCCACGCCAACACATCGGTGGCAGCCAGATACAGCCCCCATCCCAGTGCGAGGATAGGCAGCACGCGCCACCATTGGCGAGGATGCCAATACAACAACAATGTGGAAATCGCCAGAAGATGCAGCATTCCGGTGCGCGAGGCCGTCGCGGCCAACGCGATGATCAACAGCACCGTCATCCATGTCGCGTGCCATGCGGTCAGCCGCCGTTGCATCAATAACCACCAGACGCTCAGCAAGCCCACGGCCAGCAGAGAAGCGAGCATGTTGGGCTGATGCACGTTCGCGATCACATGACCTGGCACCGTGGGTGCGACCCACGGGAACAACCCGTTTTCCAAGTCGAAGTACTGTAGCAAACCTAACACCGCACTGCCAAGCGCCGCCAGCAACCAGCCGCTCGCGATCGCCCGCCCGGCATCCTCTCCCAATCGAGGCAACAAGGGGAACAGCAACGCTCCGGCCGTCCAGGCTGAGAGGTTGGGCCACATGGACGAATCGGGTCCTATCAGCAGCGGCCAGAACCACGGCGCCGCAACCAGCAGGCTGCACAGACCTATCGCGGCAATCGAAAGCGGTTGTTGGGCTTGCTCAGGCATAGTGTCACCACCCATCCAGATGGAGATATCCACAAGGTTGACCATCGTCTCGGCGGACGAGCACCACCCAGTCGGTGATCTGTTCGTGCACCAGTGGCAGGAACCCGACTTGGTCATCTGTCAGCTGCAGCTTTGCCAACCTGGCATCCAGCGCTGCGCCGCCTTGCGGATTCTTCTGGCGCAAAGCGCCGATGGGCTTCAGCGCCTGCTGCAGTTCGGGCTTCTGTTCTTCAAACGGGCGCCAGCGAGAAGGGCGAAAGGCGGGATGCAGACCATGAATAGCCAGTTGCAGGCTGTTGAGATGGTCGGCATCACCCATGCGAGCCAGCCTCACACCTAACCATCGTGGACCGCCATACCCCAACGAGCGCAAAGATTCGGCGGCGTCCTGAAGCGCCTTACGGTCGACGTTCTGAGCCTGCACAACACGGAACCGATCGCCTTCGAACGCCACGAACACCGGTCGCGCGGCGGCCACCTGAACCAGGCCATAAATCAATGCACTCAACTGAGTGATGGCGATCAGCGCAATGTCCACCCGCCACTTCCAACGCGCTTTGGCTGAGTCGTACAACACCAGAGTCAGCAAAGGTCCACACACCACGTCGACCGCCATCAAGATGATGAACAGCGCCCCTCCCCCCGTAATGTTGTGAAAGGGAGAGGGGTACCAAACACGAAATACCACCCATGCCACGACGCTGGCGACCAGCAGGCTCAACAACAGGTGCAGGAATGCGGGTTGTGCGGCGGATCGAATGCGCGGAACCAGGGCCATGGTGTCAAGAGCCTCCAAAAGAAAGAGCGCCGAAGCGCTCTTTCTTTTGCATTGCGAATCAAGAGTTTACTTACATTCAGCAGGTGCGAAACGGGCTTGCAGGTCACCAGCGGTCACACCAGTGAAACCGTTGGCGGTGGCGTTGGCTCCGGCGGCGGCACAACGCCATGCCACGGATTGAGCGGGAGGCGTGAAAGGACCGGCAGAAGCATCAGGCAGACCAGAGCCGGCCGGGGCGTTGGGGGTGATGGTCAGGGTACCGCCACCAGCTGCTGCGGTGGTCGTCACGGTGATCACGCCGGTGGCGGGCGCGATCGCCACGCTGGTCACGTTGCGCGTTGCGGCGGGCGCCGTGTAGCCGGTGGCGTAACCGCTGGCCGATGACTGGGGGTTGCCGGAGGACAGCACGTCCTGAACGTTAACCTTTGCAGCCGAAGCAGCGACTAAGCCTTCCGACACGCGTGCGCGCACGGTGTAGTCCTGGTATGCCGGCAGTGCAACAGCGGCCAAAATACCGATGATGGCCACCACGATCATCAATTCGATCAGGGTGAAACCTTTTTGCAGGGAATGCTTCAGCTTCATGTGGAAACTCCTAGGAGACAGAGGTTGGGGTAAAGACGCATCCTTATCAGCAGACACCGTGCCAGCCCGAAATGCCGCGCTTTTTGAGGTCTTTTTAGCGCTTTACCCTGCATCAGTGACATTTGGTGACCCCTGCATCGACATGCGACCGACAATTTTTGTCACCTCGCCCTCAGGCAACGGCTTTTTGTCACAGTTCGAAGGTCTGCCCCGCGCTGAGCCAGCGGATGTCGTGGCGCGCATCGCCCGTGTGGTTGGGCGCTTCGTCGAAGCGGCGGATCTCTTCCATGATCAGGCCGGTTTCCGCCGGCTTGGTGTGGGTGATGTAGATCGGATAGCGCTGGCGGCCATCGATCTGCTCCAGTTCCTGCGCCAGCAAGCTGGGGGCCAAGTGCAGGCTGCGCTGCGCGAGGGCGTGCTCCCGGTCGCTGAAGGCGGTTTCGATCACCAGCAGGGCCACGGGGAGCTGGTTGACGCGCTGCCAGAACGCCGGGTTGCGCCCGGTGTCGCCACTGAAGACCCAGTGGCCCGAGGCGCTGGCGGCGGCAAAGCCGACCGCCGGCACGGTGTGCACCGCAGGCAAGACCTCGACCGACTTGCCGCCGACATGGAGCACCTCGCCGACCGCAATGGACACGAAGCGCATGAGCGGCGTGTCCACACTGGGAATGGCGGAGAAGTCGGGCCAGATCAGGTTGTTGAAGATGTGCACCTTGAGCGCGGCGATGGTGCCGGGCAGCGCGTGCACCTGCAGCGGCGCAGCGCCACTGGCCAGGCGCCGGGCGGCCACGGCATCGAGCATGAGGGGCAGCGCGGCCACGTGATCCAGGTGCGAATGGGTGAGCAGGACGTGGTCCACCCGCGCCATCTCATCCAGGGTCAGATCGCCCACGCCGGTACCGGCGTCGATCAGGACGTTGTCGTCGAGCAGAAAGGACGTGGTGCGGCAACCATGGGCGATGGCGCCAGAGCACCCCAGTACGCGGACCCTCATTTGGCAGCTTTGGCAGTGGCATGGCCGGGACCGCCGGCACATTGGATGGGGAAACTGGCTGCCTCAACCCGAACAAGCCGGGTTGGCAACCGACTGCCGAAGGCTACCCGTTTGACCAGGCGCCGGAAAGGACTTTTTTGGCATTTCTGCCGATGGCCGCCATGCCCAGGCATGGCTCGGGTTCGTCTCAGTGCTGGACGAACTGCATCTGCGTGCCGGCCAGTTCCAGCAGGTCGCCATGGTGCAGGTTCACGGCGTCGGTCCCGATGGGGCTGCCGTTGATGGTGGGCTTCTGCGTGCCTTCGACCAGGGCCACCACATAACCATGGGGCCGGCGCGTGATGGCCGCCACCGCCACACCGGGTTTGCCAATGGTGGTCACCACCTTGACCAGAGGCACTTCACGACCGGCCGCGGTGCCGGACATGACCTTGATCGCGGCGTTGCCCAGCGGTGCGCCCTGGGAGTCGCCGGCCTCCACCACGGAGCCGGCGTTGATGACGGTGGTCTTTTCGTAGGTTTCGCTCGCGCCTTCGTGCACGAACTTGATCTTGTACTTGCCGATTTCGACGGCATCGCCGTTCTGCAGCTGCTGCTTCTTGATCGCCTTGCCGTTGACGTAGGTGCCGTTGGTGCTGTTGAGGTCTTCCAGAAACACGTCCATGCCCGACATCTGCATCACGGCATGCTCACCGCTGACCGCGAGGTTGTCGATCACGATGTCGTTGTAAGGACGCCGGCCCAGCGTGGTGCGGTCTTTCGTGAGTTGCACTTCCTTGATGACGACACCGTCGATGGAAACGATCATTTTCGGCATGGCCGACTCCTCTGGAACCTATTGATTGAATTCTGAAATGGCGCTGGCGACTACTTGCCGAGCATCCGCGAGAGCAGGCCTTTGCGGATCGGCTTCGATCGAGCATACGCCAGTATCACCGAAATATTGTCGCGTCCACCGCAGTCGTTGGCCCCGTCCACCAGGGCCTGCGCCTTTTCCTCCAGCGTGCCCGCGGTCACCAGAATGGCGGCAATGCGCTCGTCGCTCATCATGTCGCTGAGCCCGTCGGAACAGAACAGATAGAGGTCTTCGTCCTCGACCCGGTACTCGTTAACCTCGAGCAACACCGTGTCTTCCACCCCCAGGGCGCGGGTGACCAGGTTCTTGTGGGTGGCGTACTGGGCCTGCTCCAGCGAAATGAGCCCGGCGTCGATCTGCTCCTGCAGCAAGGAGTGATCCCGCGTGATCTGCACGAAGCTGCCGGCGCGCAGGCGGTAGCAGCGCGAGTCGCCCACATGGCCGATCATGGCGCGCGCGCCATGGAACACGCCCATGACCAGGGTGGTGCCCATGCCGGCGTATTGCGCGTTGGAATTCGCGGCGTTGAAGATGGACCGGTTGGCGTTGTCGATGCAGATTTCCATGGCGCGCTTGAGTTCGCGCGCGCTGGCCTCATGCCCCCCCTCGGACATCCATCGCCCGAGCTCGGTCCGGATGAAGGTGGTCGCCATCGCGCTCGCGACTTCACCCGCGTTGTACCCGCCCATGCCATCGGCCAGCACCACGATCTGGTTGTCGGGATCGAGGGCCACGGAGTCCTCGTTGTTGTCCCTGACCAGACCCGGATCTGTCAGACAAAAATACTCAAAAATCATATTGTTGGATTTATAAGCGGATATCGAAGCTGACTGTCTCGGGCTCGCGCGACGAAACCGGCACCGGCGTGACAACTGTGGCAAGCACCGCGTTTTCATGGCCGTGCCCATGGGAAGCGGGCACGGTCTGAGGCGCCATGTGAACGTCGGGGGACGTCGACAGGGCGGCGATGGTCTTGCGGAGGTCGGCGGCGATTTCGAGCCCTGTCTGGTACCTTTCCGCAGGCGATTTCGACAGGGTCTTGCTCAGTATATCGGCCAGTTCCGGCGGCAATTCAGGACGTCGTTCACGCACATCGGGCGCGGGCTGGTTGGCGATCTGGTACATGAGCGCGGCCATCGAGTCGCCGCGCAGCGGCAAGCTGCCCGTGAGCAACTGGAACAGCATGACCCCCAGCGAATAGAGGTCCGAGCGGCCGTCCACGCGCTGGCCGGCCAGCTGCTCGGGCGACATGAAGCTCGGGGTGCCCAGCACCATGCCCGTGCGGGTCTTGCTGGACCCGGTGATGCGCGCGATGCCGAAGTCGGTGACCTTCACCGAATCGGTGGCGGGGTCGTACATCACGTTGGCGGGCTTGATGTCGCGGTGCACCACCTGCTGGCGGTGCGCATGGTCCAGCGCCAGCGCCACGCGCTCGCCGATGGACAGCACGGCCGCGACCGGCAACAGCTGTCCGTCGCGGGTGTGCGCCGCGAGGTCGCGCCCCTGCAGGAACTCCATCGCGATGTAGGCCAGGTCATGCTCTTCGCCCGCATCGAAGATGGTGACGATGTTCGGGTGCTGCAGCCGCCCGGCCGTTTCGGCTTCGCGGAAGAAGCGTTCGCGCACGTCGGCCAACTCCGCGCCTTCGAACTCGGCGCTCAGCGCCAGCGTCTTGATGGCCACGGTGCGCCCGATCTTCGGATCCAGGCCCTGGTACACCACGCCCATGGCGCCCTTGCCCAGCTCCTTCTCGATCCGGTATCGGCCCAGCATGGGTTTCTCGACACGCTCATCGCCGAGCACCAGCGTTCCGCCTGGATGCGACGAGCCCGGCCCCAGCACCACCGTGTTCGAAAGATGCCTGGTCCGCTGAAGGCGTGCCACCACATCGGCGTCGGCGTGATCGAGCCGGGTCATGTGCTCGTACACCGCTTCGGCCTTGTTGAGCTGGCGCTTGCGCTCGAAGTCCAGCGCGAGGTGCCGGAGGTTGTCCATCAGCGCGGGACTGAAGGGCACGCGGCGCAGGCGGTCGAACGCCATGTCGAGCTGGCCCTGACCCTGCAGCGCCAGGCCCATCATGCGGTTGGTCTCGGCCGACTCCTCGTCCGCCTTGATCTTGCCCGCTTCCGTTGCGAGGAAGCGCCGGGTGGTGAGCGCGAGGTGCCCGATCAGCAGCAGCGCGACCGGGAACACCAGTTGCAGCCAGATCGCGGCCGACGCCAGCAGTTGATATTCGGCCCCCAGCAGGAGCAGGAACAGCCCAGCGGTCACCGCGGCGCCCGCAGCGGCGGACAGGCGCGGCAGCAACGCCACCAGATGCGCCACGACCACCAGCAACACGCCCAACACCGCCAGGCCACCCCAGGCCGGCTGGGCGATGAAATGCCCATTGAGGAGGCTGGAAGTGATGTGCGCGAGAATGGCAGCGGGGGACATCGCCGGCGACACCGGGGTGGTGAAGAGCGTGCCCACGCCCGCGGCGGTCGCGCCGATGATGACCACCTTGTCGGTGTATTTGCTGGCGGGAATGCGCCCGGAGATCACGTCGTAGAAGGAGTCCACCGTGAAGGCGGGCTTGCCGTCGCGATCGGCGTAGAACTGCGGCAGCAGGCGCGCCGCCTCGTCGGTCGGCAGGCGGGTCGGGCCCAGCTGCACGCCCTCGCCCGGCCACAGGCGGATGTCCTCCATGCCCAGGTTCAGGCTGTGCGCCGCGACGCTCAGCGCCATGGACGGCACCGCGTAACCATCGAAGTCCACCAGCAGCGCTTCCCGACGCACCGCGCCGTCGGCATCCTGAATCTGGTTGAGGTGGCCCACCGCCCGGGCGGCCTCCCCCACGGCGGGCAGGGGCTGTTGCGTGCGTTGCGCCGGCAGGCCAAAGCCGCTGTCGTCGGCCAGCGCGCTGCGCTGGGCGAAGGCGGGCAAAGGCGCGTCGGGCCGGCCCAGCGGCTCACCCAGGGTGAACACCGAAGGCACGATCACGTTGCCCGCGCGCGCCATGCTGGCGACCAGCCGGGCGTCGGTATCCAGGCGCTGCTCGGCCTCGCCAATGAATCCCAGCAGGCGCTGGCGCGACACGGCGCCCAGATCGGGCAGCGGTGTGGCGCCGGGTGCCGTGCCGTCGAGCTGGCCGCGCAAGGCCCGCAGCTGGGCCAGGCCCCGGTCGGTCTGCGGTTCGAAGAAGAAGGCGGTGTGAGCGACGGTCTTGGCCTTGGCCGCGCTGAGCTGGTCGATCAGCTCCGCATGCACCTCGCGCGACCAGGGCCACCGCCCGATGTTGGCGATGCTCTGGTCGTCGATCGCGATGATGGCGATGCGCTCACTGGGCTGGCGGCTGCTGGCCGCGCTGGCGACGTCGTAGAAGCGGCGTTCCAGACCGTCAAACAGGTCGGTCGAAGCGTGCAGCGCGAAAACGGCGAGCACCACCCCGAGGCCCAGGAAGGCGTCGGATCGCCAGATCCGGCCTCGGCCTTGCAGGGGTTTCGTCTTGCGGGTGGACACGTCGCGCATTCTCCGGGTGGGTTCGCCTGCAGGTCGCCGCGAACTGCCCAAAGGTCAGAGACAAGCGCACCGTCGGTGCCAGCAAATCGCCGGCATCCTGGATGTTGCATTTTGTTGCAATCAGGTTCGACCGAGCAAGCGCCTTTGTGGATTCGGCACCTCAATTTCCGTGCGGACATAAAAAAAGGCAACGCAAGCGTTGCCCTTTTCACACCCGCGGGGTGACTCAGAGCTGGGCCTTGAGCAGCTTGCCCAGTTCCGACGGGTTGCGCGTGATGATGAAGCCGGACTCTTCCATGACGGCAAGCTTGGCATCGGCGGTGTCGGCGCCGCCGGAGATCAGCGCGCCCGCGTGGCCCATGCGCTTGCCGGGAGGCGCCGTCACGCCCGCGATGAAGCCCACCACCGGCTTCTTCATGTTGGCCTTGCACCAGCGGGCGGCGTCGGCCTCGTCCGGGCCGCCGATCTCACCGATCATGATCACGGCGTCGGTGTCGGGATCGTCGTTGAAGGCCTTCATCACGTCGATGTGCTTGAGGCCGTTGATGGGGTCGCCACCAATGCCTACGGCGGTCGACTGGCCCAGGCCCACTTCCGTCAGCATGGCCACGGCTTCGTAGGTCAGCGTGCCGGAACGGCTCACCACGCCGATGCGGCCCTTGCGGTGGATGTGGCCGGGCATGATGCCGATCTTGATCTCGTCGGGCGTGATCAGGCCGGGGCAGTTGGGGCCCAGCAGCAGGGTCTTCTTGCCGCCGGCGGCTTCCTTGGCCTTCATCTTGTTGCGCACTTCGAGCATGTCGCGCACCGGGATGCCTTCGGTGATGCAGATGGCCATGTCCAGGTCGGCTTCCACGGCCTCCCAGATGGCGGCGGCGGCGCCCGCGGGCGGCACGTAGATCACCGACACGGTGGCGCCGGTCTGCGTCGCGGCTTCCTTGACGGAGGCGTAGATCGGGATGTTGAAGATCGACTCGCCGGCCTTCTTCGGGTTCACGCCGGCCACGAAAGCGTTCTTGCCGTTCGCGTATTCCTGGCACTTCTCGGTGTGGAACTGGCCCGTCTTGCCCGTGATGCCCTGGGTGATGACCTTGGTGTCTTTGTTGATGTAGATGGACATGATGTTTCTCCGGGCTTACTTGACGGCAGCAACGATCTTGGTCGCCGCTTCGGCCATGGTGTCTGCGGCGATGATGGGCAGGCCGGATTCGGCCAGCAGCTTCTTGCCCAGCTCTTCGTTGGTGCCCTTCATGCGCACCACCAGCGGCACGGACAGGTTCACGGCCTTGCAGGCGGTGATCACGCCGGTGGCGATGGTGTCGCACTTCATGATGCGGCCGAAGATGTTGACCAGGATCCCCTTGACGTTGGGGTTCTTGAGCATGATCTTGAAGGCTTCCGTCACCTTCTCCGCAGTGGCGCCACCGCCCACGTCCAGGAAGTTGGCGGGCTCGCCACCGAACAGCTTGATGGTGTCCATGGTGGCCATGGCCAGGCCGGCGCCGTTGACCAGGCAGCCGATGTTGCCGTCCAGGCTGATGTAGGCCAAGTCGAACTTGGAGGCTTCCACTTCGGCCGGGTCTTCTTCGTCCAGGTCGCGGTAGGCCACGATCTCAGGGTGGCGGAACAGCGCGTTCGCGTCGAAGTTGAACTTCGCGTCCAGCGCCATCAGGTTGCCCTTGGAGTCGCAGTTCAGCGGGTTGATCTCCACCAGCGACGCATCCGTGTCCATGTAGCACTTGTAGATCTTGGAGAAGATGTCCACGGCCTGGTCAACGGAAGCGCCGGTCAGGCCAATGGCCGCGGCCACCTTCTTGCTCTGCTCGGTGGTGATGCCGGTCAGGGGATCGATCATCTCGGTGATGATCTTTTCGGGCGTGGCGTGCGCCACTTCCTCGATGTCCATGCCGCCCTCGCTCGAAGCGATCAGGGCCACCTTCTGCGTCGCGCGGTCGGTCACCAGCGAGACGTACAGTTCGTTCTTGATGTCGGCGCCGTCTTCGATGTAGAGGCGGCGAACCTTCTGGCCTTCGGGGCCGGTCTGGTGCGTCTTGAGCTGCATGCCCAGGATTTCGCCGGCCAGGCGCTTGACGTCGTCCACCGACTTGGCCACCTTCACGCCACCGCCCTTGCCACGGCCACCGGCGTGGATCTGGGCCTTGACCACCCAGATCGGGCCGCCGAGCTTTTGAGCGGCTTCCACCGCCTCTTGCACCGTAAATGCCGCAATGCCGCGGGGCACGGGCACACCAAACTGGCGCAAGATTTCCTTGCCTTGGTATTCATGGATCTTCATGAGGTGTCTCTCAGGAACAGGTAAAAGAGTGACGGCCGAACCGGGGTGGCCGCTGGGTGGGCACTGAAAACAGCAACCCGGGACTGTATCATGGTGCAACGCACCAAAAGCGCGCATTCGACGCGCGGGTTTGGTATTCCCCCTGAATCCAACTGACAAGGCAGAGCGGCCATGGCCAAGGTTTTCATCGACGGCGAAGCAGGCACCACCGGGTTGCAGATTCGCGAGCGCCTGCAAGGCATGCCGCAGATCGAACTCGTGAGCATCGCACCCGAGCGCCGCAAGGACCCGGTCGCCAAGCGCGAGCTGATGGCGCAGGTCGATCTGGTCATCCTCTGCCTGCACGACGACGCGGCGCGCGAATCGGTCGCCATGATCGATGCCCTGCCCGGCCGGCAGCCCAAGGTCATCGACGCCTCCACCGCCCACCGCACCGCACCCGGCTGGGTGTTCGGTTTCCCCGAACTCGCGCCGGGCCAGCGCGACGCGGTGGTCAACGCCCGCCGCGTGGCCAACCCGGGCTGCTATGCCAGCGGCGCCATTGCCCTGCTGCGCCCGCTGGTCGACGCCGGCCTGCTGCCCGCCGACTACCCGGTCTGCCTGCCCGCCGTCAGCGGCTACTCGGGCGGCGGCCGCACCATGATCGAGGCCTACGAAAAAGGCGAAGCCCCGGCCTATGAGCTGTACGCCCTGGGCCTCAAGCACAAGCACATCCCGGAAATCCTGGCCTACACCGGCCTCACGCGCCGGCCCATCTTCGTGCCATCCGTCGGCAACTTCGCACAGGGCATGTTGGTGCAGTTGCCCCTGCATCTGGACACCCTGCCCGGCCAGCCCACGCTGGCAGACCTGCACGCGGCCTACGCAAAGCACTACGCGGGCAGTGAATGGGTGAGCGTGCAACCGGCGACCGAAGACGGCAAGCTCGACGCCCTGGCCTTGAACGACACCAACCAGCTCGAAATCCGCGTGTTCGGCAACGGCGAGGCGAAGCAGGCGGTGGTGGTCGCCCGGCTGGACAACCTGGGCAAGGGCGCCAGCGGCGCCGCGGTGCAGAACCTGAAGCTGATGCTCGGCCTGTAAGGCTGAGCGGCGGGTTGTCGAAACGCCCGGCCCTGGTTCGTCGTACCCCAGGATGGCGCCGGATCTCGGCGCGGTCCACCGCCGAACCTCGAGGAAACCCCATGCCTGCCACTCCGCCAGCCATCGAGATCGCTCCACCCCGGGCCACGCGCCGCGAATGGGTGGCGCTGGGCGTGATCGCCCTGCCCTGCCTGGTCTATGCCATGGACCTCACGGTGCTCAACCTCGCGCTGCCCGCCATCAGCGCCGACCTGCGGCCTTCGTCCGCGCAACTGCTCTGGATCATCGACATCTACGGCTTCATGGTCGCCGGCCTGCTGATCACCATGGGCACGCTGGGCGACAAGATCGGGCGGCGCCGGCTGCTGATGATCGGGGCGATGGCGTTCGCGGCCGCCTCGGTGGCGGCGGCCCTGTCCACCACCGCGCAGGCCCTCATCGCCACGCGCGCGCTGCTCGGCATCGCCGGCGCCACGCTGGCGCCGTCCACGCTCTCGCTCATCTCCAACATGTTCCGCGATGAGCGCGAGCGCCGCATCGCCATCGGCATCTGGATCTCGAGCTACTCGGTGGGTGGCGCGATCGGCCCGCTGGTGGGTGGCGTGATCCTGCAGTACTTCGCCTGGCCCGCGATCTTCTGGGCCGCGGTGCCGGTGATGTTGCTGCTGTTGGCGGTGGGCCCCTTCCTGCTGCCCGAGTACCGCGACCCCGAGGCGGGCCGGCTCGACCTGGGCAGCGTGGCGCTCTCGCTCACCGCCGTGCTCGGCGGCGTGTTCGCGCTCAAGCAGGCGGCCGAAGGCCATGTGGACGCGCCGACCTGGGTGGCTGCGGCGCTCGGCCTCGCGGCGGGCGTGGCCTTCGTGCGGCGCCAGCGCCGCATCGCCTACCCGCTGCTCGACCTGCGGCTGTTCGGCCAGCCCCGCTTCGCGGCCGCCATCTGCACCTATGCCCTTACCTCGTTCGCGATGTTCGGCGTCTACATCTTCATCTCGCAGCACCTGCAGCTGGTGCTGGGCCTCTCGCCCCTGGTGGCGGGCCTGTGCACCGTGCCCTGGGCCCTGTCGTTCGTGGTCGGTTCGATGCTGACACCGGCCATCGCGCAACGTTATTCGGCGCCCCGCACCATGGTGACGGGGCTGGCGGTGGCAGCGGTCGGCTTCGCGGGCGTGGCGCTGGTCGATGGCCCCCATGGCCTTGCCGCGCTGGTCGTGGGCATGACGCTCATGGGCATCGGCATGGCGCCGGTGTTCACGCTGGGCAACGACATCGTCATCAGCTCGGCGCCGCCCGAGCGCGCGGGCGCGGCATCGGCCCTGTCGGAGACCAGCGCGGAGCTGTCCGGCGCCCTGGGCATCGCGGTGTTCGGCAGCATGGCCACGGGCCTCTACCGCGCCGGCATGGCGGGCCAGTTGCCGGCGGGCCTGCCCCAGGAGGCCGTGGCCGAAGCCTCGACCCTGGGCGGCGCGCTGCGGGTCGCCGAAAGCCTGCCCGCGCCGCTGGCCGAGGCCCTGGGGCTGGCCGCGCGCAGCGCCTTTGTCGATGGGCTGCAGGCCGCCGCGGTGCTGGGCACGGGCATCATGGTGGCCAGCGGCCTGCTGGCCTGGCGCATGCTGCGCCCGCCCCGGGCGCCGGGCGGCGCCTCGGCCACCCAGCCACGCTGACGCGCGCGTTCAGTCCTCGCTGTCGTCGGCAGGCGCGCCCTTCACCACGCGCCGCACCACCTCGGCGCCAAAGCCGCGCGTGAGCAGGAAACGCATCTGCTTGCCGCGCTCGGCGGCGTCGGCCGGCGGCCCGGCGAAGCGCTTGCGCCAGACCTCGCGCGCGCGCGCTTCTTCCGAACCCTGCAGGCCCGCCACCGCCTCGGCCACCGCCTGCGGGTCCAGCCCCTTGGCCTGCAGCTCCTGGCGCACGCGAGACGCGCCCAGGCGGGCCGAGCGCCGGTGCAGCACCGACTCCAGCACGCGCTGCTCGTTGATGAAGCCTTTGGCCTCCAGCTCGTCCAGCGCTTTCGCCAGCTCGCCGGGCTCGGTTTCGTGCGCGCTCAGCTTGCGCTGCAACTCGGCGCGTGAATGCTCGCGCCCGGCGAGCAGGCGCAGCGCACGGCCTTTGAGGGAAATCTGGTCGAAGGCCATGCGCGCAAGGGCGGGGATCAGGCCGCCGGCGTGGCGTCAACGTCCTTGGCCTTGGCCGCCTTCTCGGCCTTTTCGGCCTTGCCGCCCTTGGCGGGCGCAGGCGCTTCGTCCACCGGCAGCAGCGGCACGCCCAGCTCGGTGCGCACCTTGTTCTCGATCTCCACGCGCAGTTCGATGTTCTCGCGCAGGAATTCGCGCGCATTGTCGCGGCCCTGGCCGATCTTCTCGCCGTTGTAGGCGTACCAGGCACCCGATTTCTCGATCACGCGATGCACCACGCCCAGGTCGAGGATCTCGCCCTCGCGGCTGATGCCTTCGCCGAACAGGATGTCGAACTCGGCCGTCTTGAAGGGTGGCGAGACCTTGTTCTTGACCACCTTGACCTTGGTCTCGTTGCCGATCGCTTCCTCGCCCTTCTTGATCGTGCCGGTGCGGCGAATGTCCAGGCGCACCGAGGCGTAGAACTTCAGCGCGTTGCCGCCGGTGGTGGTTTCGGGGCTGCCGAACATCACACCGATCTTCATGCGGATCTGGTTGATGAAGATGACCATGCAGTTGGTCTTCTTGATGTGCGCCGTGAGTTTGCGCAGCGCCTGGCTCATCAGGCGGGCCTGCAGGCCGGGCAGCGAATCGCCCATTTCGCCTTCGAGTTCGGCCTTGGGCGTGAGCGCGGCCACCGAGTCGACCACGATCAGATCGACCGCGCCGGAACGCACCAGGCTGTCGACGATCTCGAGCGCCTGCTCGCCGGTGTCGGGTTGGGAAATGAGCAGGTCCTGCAGGTTCACGCCAAGCTTCTGCGCGTACTGGATGTCCAGCGCGTGCTCGGCATCGACGAAGGCGCACTGGCCGCCGAGCTTCTGCATTTCGGCAATGACCTGCAGGGTCAGCGTGGTCTTGCCCGAGGATTCCGGGCCGTAGATCTCGACCACGCGGCCCTTGGGCAGGCCGCCGACGCCCAGGGCGATGTCCAGGCCCAGCGAGCCGGTGGAGACGACCTGGATGTCCTCGATCACCTCACCCTCGCCCAACCGCATGATGGTGCCCTTGCCGAACTGCTTTTCGATCTGGGCCAGCGCGGCCTGCAAGGCCTTGGCTTTTTCGCTGTTGAGGGGGTTGTTCTTGACGGCTGCGTCCATGAGGGGCTCCTGAGCGGGTGGTAGAGGTTCGCAAAGCCTGTGAATGCGTACAGGCTGGATGCTTGAGCAGGAGTTTACAGGCAGGTTGAATTCGAACAAGGCATTATTTGGTCAGTTTGCCTTACCATCGGCGAATGCCCGACACCGCCCCTGTTTTGCCCGACGACCGCTGGCGCGGCGGCCATCTGGGGCGCCTGATGGGCCTGGCGCTGCGCCGCTTCGACGAGCGCGTGCTCAGCCTGATGGCGCACGACGCCAACGTGCCGCTGGCGCTCTCGCACCTGGCGGCGCGGGCGCAGGTGGGCGCCGCGCACATCCACATCACGCGCCACCTGGGCCTGCACGGCTCGCGCCTGACCGAGCTGGCGCACCAGGCGGGCATGAGCAAGCAGGCCATGGGCGACCTGGTGACGCAGTGCGAGGCCTGGGGCCTGGTGCGGCGCGAGGCGGACGCGCGCGATGCGCGGGCACGGCGCATCGTGTTCACCGACACCGGCCTGCTGTGGCTGGAGGCGTTCCGCCAGGCCGTGGCCCAGGCCGAGGCGGAATTCCGCGCCCAGGTGGGCGACGCGGTGGCCACCGTGGTGGCGCTCGGCCTGGAGGCCTATGGCTCGGAATCACCCGGCGCGCGCGCGGCCGTGCCACCCCGCTGAACACCGTGCCGCAGGGGCCTGCGCGGCCTAAAATGGTTCGCCCGATGCCGGGCATCCCCGATGAAGCGCTGCCCCGGCAGCCACCCAGGAGACCTTCCCATGCGCATCCTGATTGCCGAAGACGACCACGTGCTGGCGGACGGCCTGCTGCGCAGCCTGCGCGCCGCCGGCGCGGCGGTGGACCACGTCACCAGCGGCACCGAGGCCGACGCCGCCCTGCTGACCAACAACGAGTTCGACCTGCTGATCCTGGACCTGGGCCTGCCCCGGCTGCACGGCCTGGAGGTGCTCAAGCGCCTGCGTTCGCGCGGCTCCACGCTGCCGGTGCTCATCCTCACCGCGGCCGACAGCATCGAGGAGCGCGTCAAGGGCCTGGACTACGGCGCCGACGACTACATGGCCAAGCCGTTCTCGCTGCAGGAACTCGAAGCCCGCGTGCGCGCGCTCACCCGGCGCGGCATGGGCGGCTCCACCAACACCATCCGCCACGGCCCGCTCGAATACGACCAGGCCGGCCGCGTGGCCACCATCGACGGCAAGATGGTCGAGCTCTCGGCGCGTGAACTCGGCCTGCTGGAGGTGCTGCTGCAGCGCGCCGGGCGCCTGGTGAGCAAGGACCAGCTGGTCGAGCGCCTGTGCGAGTGGGGCGAAGAGGTGAGCAACAACGCCATCGAGGTCTACATCCACCGCCTGCGCAAGAAGATCGAGAAGGGCCCGATCCGCATCGCCACCGTGCGCGGTCTGGGCTACTGCCTTGAAAAAATCGCCGGCTGAAACCGAGGCTTTGATCGAGGCCGCACCGCCGCCGGTGGCGGGCCGCCCCATCCCGAAGTCGTTCGGCCTGTTCCAGCGCGAACAGCGCAGTCTGTTCGGCGAGATCCTGGACTGGATGCTCACGCCGCTGCTGCTGCTGTGGCCGCTGTCGCTGGCCCTGACCTGGTTCGTGGCCCAGGGCATCGCAAGCAAACCGTTCGACCGTGCGCTGGAGTTCAACCTGCAGGCGCTCACGCAGTTCGTGGCGAACCAGAACGGGCAGATCAGCTTCAACCTCAACGCGCAGGCGCGCGACCTGCTGCGCGCCGACGACAGCGACCTCGTCTACTACCAGGTGATCGACCCGCGCGGCAAGCTCGTCAGCGGTGAGCTGGACTTTCCCCGCCCGCGCGAGGACGAGACGCCCGAGGCCGGCCGCGTGCTGCTGCGCGACGACGTGGTGCGCGGCGACGAGGTGCGGGTGGCCTACACCTGGCTCGAACGCAACGACGCCCAGCACCTGGTGCTGATGCAGGTGGCCGAGACGCGCGGCAAGCGCTCCACGCTGGCGGCCGAAATCATCAAGGGCGTGATGGTGCCGCAGTTCGTCATCCTGCCGCTGGCCGTGCTGCTGGTGTGGCTGGCGCTGGTGCGTGGCATCCGCCCGCTCAACGAGCTGGAGCAGCGCATCCGCGCGCGCAAGCCCGACGACCTGAGCCCGATCGAGGAGTCGGCCATCCCGCAGGAGGTCGCGCCGCTGGTGTCGTCGATCAACGACCTGCTCACGCGCCTGAAGGCCTCGCTCACCACGCAGCGGCGCTTCCTGGCCGACGCGGCGCACCAGCTCAAGACGCCGCTGGCCGGCCTGCGCATGCAGGCCGAACTGGCCCAGCGCGAGAGCAACGCGGAGGAAATCCACAGCTCGCTCAAGCAGATCGCGCGCTCCAGCTCACGCGCCACGCACACCGTGAACCAGCTGCTCGCGCTGGCGCGCGCCGAGACCACCGGCCGCACCCTGCCCAGCGCGCGCGTGGACCTGGCGCGCCTGGTGCGCGGTGTGGTGCAGGACTCGGTGCCGCGCGCGCTGGAACACGGCATCGACCTGGGCTGCGAAGGCCCCGAGGAGGTGCCGGAAGACTGTCTGATGGACGGCAACCCCATCCTGCTGCAGGAGATGGTGCGCAACCTGGTGGACAACGCGATCAACTACAGCGGGCGCGGCGGCGTGGTCACCGCGCGCGTGCTGATCGACCCATTCAGCGGCGTGCAGATCCTGCAGGTGGAGGACAACGGCCCGGGCATTCCCGAGAGCGAACGCGAGTTCGTGCTGCAGCCGTTCTACCGCGCGCTGGGCACCAACGTGGACGGCTCGGGCCTGGGCCTGACCATCGTGCAGGAGATCGCGCAGCAGCACGGCGCCACGGTGCTGATCGACAGCGCGCACCCCGAGCGCAACCCGCCCGGTCTGCTGGCCTCGGTGCGCTTCACCCCGAAGACGCCCCGACTGCCGGCCTGAACGTTCAGGCCTTGGGCTTGTAGATGTTGAGCATCAGCTTTTCGCGCTCGACCGCGCGCGCCACCGGCCGCAGCGCGGCGAAGCGCTGGGCCAGGTCCCAGGTCGCCGGCTGGGTGGTGGGATCGATGCCCGCAAAACCGCCCCAGCGCAGCAGCGTGAGCGCGTAGGCGTCCAGCGCGCCGGGGCGCTCGCCCATCATCCAGGGCGAGGCCTGCCTGGCCATCACCTCGATCTCGTCCAGCAGGCCCTTGTAGGTCTTGGCGGCGTGGGCACGGATCGCCTGCTTGGCGGCCTCGTCGTCGGTGAACTTGTCCGGCATGAACACGTGCGTGAAGGTGGGGTGCACGGTGTTGTTCATCCAGGTCAGGGTCTGCAGCGCGCGCGTGCGCGCCAGGCCGGACGCCGGCAGGATGCCCGCCTCGGGCAGCTTCGCATCGAGGTGCAGCAGGATGGCCACGATCTGCGTGATCACCTGGCCATCGTCCACCAGCACCGGCACCTGGCCACGCGGGTTGATCGCCAGGTACTCGGGGCTGCGCTGCTCGTTCTTGTGCAGCTTGACGCTGTGTGGCTCGAACGCGGCGCCGGAGAGCTCCAGCATGCTGTGGGGCACGAAGGAACACGCGCCAGGGGCGAAATAGAGAGTCAGGCTCATGCGGAAAATCCTCTTGAAAACAATCAGCTCAGGTGCTGGCCCACGATGCCGGCGATCTCGAACATGGTGACCTGCGGCTTGCCGAACACGGCGGCGAGCTTGGCATCGGCATTGACGCGGCGCTTGTCGGTGGCGTCCTGCAAGCCGTTGGCCTTGATGTAGTCCCACAGCTTCTTCACCACCTCGGGGCGGGACACCGGGCCTTCGCCGATCACCGCGGCCAGGGCGGCGCTGGGCTGCTTGCCGCTGGCCGCCGTGGTCTTGCGCGGTGCCTTGGGCGTCTTGGCCGCCGCGGCTTTCTTGGCCGCGGGTGCCTTCTTGGCGGGCGCGGCCTTCTTCGCCGGGGCGGCCTTGGCCGGCGCGCCGGCGGCGGTCTTGCGCGGCGGGAACTTGCTCGCGCGCGGCTCGAACTCGAAGTTCACCTTGCCGGCTTCCTTGTCCCAGGCCAGGAAGGCCTTGAACGCGCGGCGCGTGCGCATCGAAACGAACTTGTCGAGCAGGTCGGTCTTGCCGGTCTCCAGCAGCTTGCTCATCTGCTCGCGCGCCACCGGCTGCTGCAGGATGATCTTGCCGCTCTTGAAGTCGCACGTGGGCGTCGGCTGGGCCAGGGTTGGCACCGATTTTTCGCACACGTAGTTGCTGCCGTGCTCGTGCACCGGGCTGCCGCACTTGGGACAAGCGCCGAGCGACTCGCTGCCGGTGAAGTCCACCAGCTCGCCGCTTTCTTCGCCCTTCTTGTCGTCGCCGAAGTCGAACTCCAGCTTCCAGTTCTTTTCTTCTTCGTTGAACTTGATCACGATCTCGGCCACGAAGGGCCAACCCGCCTTGGAGCGGAAACCTTCGAGCGGGCCGATCTTCTTGTCGCGCAGCAGCTGTTCGGCCTCCTCGGGTTCGAAGGTGCGCCCGGCGGGCGACTTGCCGAACGAGAAGCCGCAGCCCTCGCTGTTGCCGTCGGCCCCGGTGCAGGTGTAGCGGCGGTAGTTTTCCTTCACCACGCCGCCGCAGTTCGGGCAGGGCGTGGACAGCGTGGCGTAGTTGCCCGGAATGGTGTCGCGGTCGTATTCCTTGGCCTTCTTCACCATGCGCTCGGTCATGGCGGCGATCTCGCCCATGAAGGCGGCGCGGCTGAGCTGGCCATGCTCCATCTGCGCGAGCTTGTACTCCCACTCGCCGGTGAGCTCGGGCTTGGAGAGTTCTTCCACGCCCAGGCCGCGCAGCAGCGTCATGAGCTGGAAGGCCTTGGCGGTGGGGATGATCTCGCGGCCTTCGCGGAACATGTACTTCTCGGTCAGCAGGCCTTCGATGATGGCCGCGCGCGTGGCAGGCGTGCCCAGACCCTTTTCCTGCATGGCTTCGCGCAGCTCGTCGTCGTCCACCAGCTTGCCGGCGCCTTCCATGGCGCCCAGCAGCGTGGCTTCCGAATAGCGCGCGGGCGGCTTGGTCTTCAGGCCCTTGGGCTCGACGCTCTCGGTGCGCACGGTCTCGCCCTCGCGCACGGGCACCAGGTTCTGGCCCTTGTCACCGTCCTTGGCATCGGCCACGTCCTCGGCGGCCTCCTTGCCATAGACGGCCATCCAGCCCGGCTTCACGAGCACCTTGCCTTCGGTCTTGAAGTGGTGGTTCAGCACCGAGCTGATGCGCGTGGTCACCATGAACTCGGCGCTCGGGAAAAACACCGCCAGGAAGCGGCGCACAACCAGGTCGTACAGCTTCTGCTCGGCTTCGCTCAGGCCGCTGGGCGCCTGCAGCGTGGGGATGATGGCAAAGTGGTCGCTGACCTTGCTGTTGTCGAAGATGCGCTTGCTCGGGCGGATGTAGCTGTTGTCCAGCGCGGTCTTCGCGTGCGGCGCGAGGTGCTTCATGCCGCTGCCGGCCAGCATCTCGAAGGTCTGCCTGACGGTGGGCAGGTAGTCCTCGGGCAGGGCGCGCGAGTCGGTCCGGGGGTAGGTCAGGGCCTTGTGGCGCTCGTACAGGCTTTGCGCCAGTTGCAGCGTGGTCTTGGCCGAGAAGCCGAAGCGGCCGTTGGCCTCGCGCTGCAGGCTGGTCAGGTCGTACAGCAGGCCGCAGGCCTGGGTGGTGGGCTTGCTCTCTTCCTTGACGCTGGCGGCCTTGCCCCGCACCGCGTCGGCGATCGCCAGCGCCTCGCGCTGGGTCCAGACGCGGTCGGCGCGCAGCTCGGCGTCGGCATCGTCACCGGTGGGCTTCTTGAAGTTGGGGTCGAACCACTTGCCCGGGTACTCGCCGGCTTCGGCCAGGAAGCTGGCGTGGATTTCCCAGTAGTCGCGGCTCCTGTGGGCGCGGATCTTTTCCTCACGCTCGACCACGATGGACAGCGTGGGCGTCTGCACCCGGCCGACGGTGGTGAGGAAGAAGCCCCCGTCGCGCGAGTTGAAGGCGGTCATGGCGCGCGTGCCGTTGATGCCGACCATCCAGTCGGCCTCGGAACGGCTGCGCGCGGCATCGGCCAGGCCCAGCATCTGCTCGTTGCTGCGCAGCTGCTCGAAGCCGTCTCGAATGGCCGCGGGCGTCATCGACTGCAGCCACAGGCGCTGCACCGGTTTGCCCAGCGGCTGGTAGCTGCCGTTCTTCAGGCCGCCTGCGTACTGCTCGATCAGGCGGAAGATCAGCTCCCCCTCGCGGCCCGCGTCACAGGCGTTGATGAGGCGCGACACATCCTTGCGCTTGACGAGCTTGACCACCGCGGACAGCCGCGACTTGGTCTTGTCGATCGGCTTGAGTTCGAAGTACGGCGGCAGCACCGGCAGGTGCGCGAAGCTCCACTTGCCGCGCTTCACGTCGAATTCCTCCGGCGCAGCGATCTCCACCAGGTGACCCACGGCGGAAGTCACCACGTACTTGTCATTCTCAAAGTGGTCATCGTGCTTGTCGAACTTGCCCGCCACCGGGGTAAGCGCTCGCACGATGTCTTGGGCCACGGATGGCTTCTCGGCAATGACCAGGGTTTTCATCTCTACAATCGGCTTTCCACGCGCGTGTACACGCGCACATGGGCACGCGCACACCCGCGCGCACCTGCATGAAACAACCTTACCAAATATTTCGGCCGTGACGAAAAGCCCCCGCCAGACGCAGCCGCGCCCTTCTTCCACCAAGACCAAGGCCGCCGCCCCCGCCGCCAGCCGCCGCATCCAGACCCGGCGCTCCGGCGTGCATGGCAAGGGCGTGTACGCCGTGGTCGATCTGGCCGAGGGCGAGACGCTCATCGAATACGTGGGCGAGATCATCACCTGGGAGGAGGCGCTGCGCCGCCATCCGCACGACCCGAGCGACCCGAACCACACGTTCTACTTCCACATCGATGAAGAGCACGTGATCGACGCCAAGGTCGGCGGCAATTCGGCGCGCTGGATCAACCACAGCTGCAAGCCCAACTGCGAAGCCGACGTGGAAGACGGCCGGGTGTTCATCCGTTCGTTGCGCCCCATCCAGGCCGGCGAGGAGCTGTTCTACGACTACGGCCTGGTGATCGACGAGCCCTACACGCCCAAGCTCAAGGCCGAGTACCCCTGCTGGTGCGGCGCCAAGAAGTGCCGCGGCACGCTGCTCGCCCCCAAACGCGCGGGACGCGCGTCCAAGCTCGGCTAAGGACCTCTCCCCTCGCATGGCAGACACCCTGACCCGTCACGCGGAAGCGGTCTGGGAAGCCGTGGTGCCCCTGCTGCCGGGCTTCACGGTGGAGGTGCTGCCCAGCATCGACTCCACCAGCAGCGAGCTCATGCGGCGCGCGCGCAGCGGCCTCATGGAGCCGGTGCTGCTGACCGCCGAGCAGCAGACCGCCGGGCGGGGCCGGCTCGGCAAGGGCTGGCACAGCAAGCCGGGCCAATCGCTCACGTTTTCCATCGCCCTGCCGCTGGCGCCATCGAACTGGTCGGGCCTGTCGCTCGCGGTGGGCGTGAGCCTGGCCCACAGCCTGCACCCCGACGTGCGGCTGAAATGGCCGAACGACCTCTGGCTGCACCAGCGCAAGCTCGGCGGCATCCTGGTGGAGACCGCCAGCACCGGTGACGCGGCGCAGGGCCAGCGAATGGTGGTGATCGGCGTGGGCATCAACATCGCCCGGCCCGAGGCCTCGGCCGTGGCCGCCCTGGTGCCCGACGGCTCGACCGTGGCCGCCATGGCGCCGGCCGGACTGGCCGAGGTCAGCGTGGGCATCACGCCCGGCGAGGTGCTCGAGCGCGTGGCGCCGCCGCTGGTGCAGGACGTGCTGGCGTTCGCCTCGCAAGGCTTTGGCGCCTTTGCGCAGCGTTTCGCCGGCCTGGACGCCTTGCAGGGCCTGGCCGTGCAACTCTCCGATGGCACCCGGGGCACGGCCTGCGGGGTGACCCCCGACGGTGCCCTGCAGGTGTTGACCGACCAGGGCATGTTGACCGTCACCAGTTCAGAAGTGAGTGTGCGCCCGTGTTGAGGTGGGCGGTCATCGTGCTGGTGCTGGCCAACGCGGGCTATTTCGCCTGGACCCAGGGCTACCTGGGCGGCCTGGGCCTGGCCCCGATCGAGCAGCGCGAGCCCCAGCGCCTGGCGCAGCAGCTCAGGCCCGAGGCCTTGCGCCTGCTCAATGGCCCCAAAGGAACGTCGGCCGACACCACCACTGCGCCGGAGCCCGAGACCGCGGCACCACCGGCCGCGCTGCCGGCCGCGGCGGTGGAAGCCGCACCGACGCCACCGGCCGCGCCCACCCCGGCCCCGCCCACAGCGGCCGCCCCAGCGAGCGATGGCCCGCGCGCCTGCTGGCAGGCCGCCGGCTTCACCGAAGCCCAGGCTGAGCTGCTGCGCGCCGAACTCGCGCTGCTGGGCCTGACGGCGAACGGCTGGCAACTCAACGAGACCCGCAGCAGCGGCCGCTGGATCGTCTACATGGGGCGCTACGACAACACCGAGCAGGTGGAGCGCAAGAAGGCCGAGTTGCGCGGGCTGGGCGTGCAGTTCCGAGAGCTCACCGCGAATGGCCTGGCCCCGGGGCTGGCGCTGGGCACCTACTCCACCGAAGCCGCCGCGCGGCAGGCGCTGCAGCAGACCGAGCGCGACGGCGTGCGCACCGCCAGGGTGGCGCAGGAACGGGCGGAAAGCGTGTCGTTCGCGCTGCGCCTGCCCGCCATCACCGACGCCCAGCGCGCGGCAGTGGAAGGGTTGCGCGAGGCCATGGCCGGCAAGGCGCTGCGCCGCTGCAGCTGAGCCGACCGGCGGGCTCGGCTCAGACCCGACGGCGGCGGCGCTGGCACAGCGCCACGGCGATCACCCAGGCCCACAGGCTCAAACCCCAGAGATGGCCAGCGGAGCCACCACCGCCACCACCTCCTCCGCTGCTGCTGCTGGCGGCGAGCACGGGCATGGCCGCCACCGCGCGCACGGTGTCTTCACCCGTGCGGCCGAAGTTGTCGACCACGGTGAGCGAGAACACATAGCTGTCCTCCGCCACCAGCGTGCCCTTGGCCACCGCGCTGCTGGCCGACGAGAGCGTGACCGGCGGCCCGCTCACCTGCACCCACTGGTAGGACACGATGCTGCGACCGGGAATGGGCACGCTCTGGCTGCCGTCGAGCGTGATCACCGTGCCCGGCTCGACCTCGCCCACCGGCTTGATCACGACCGCCGGGCCGGTGGCCAGCTGCACCGAGGTGTTGGCGTCCAGCAGGCCGGCGCCGCAGGTGGTGGTGGTGCAGCCGCAGACGGCACCCGCGCCCGGGGTGCCGCACGCGGCCAATCCCGTCACCACGTGAGGTCGGGCCCCCGCCTTCATGCGCTCGATGAGCTGGCGCGGGCTCAGGAAGGGGTTGACCGCCAGCATCAGGCTGGCGATGCCCGCGGCCTGTGGCGCGGCAAAGCTCGTGCCCTGCTTGTAGCCATACATGTCGACCCCTGGCGTGGTCGTGCCGCTGTTGTCGGTCGAGTACAGCAAGGTCGATGGGCCGGCATCGGTCGAGCCCCCGGGCGCGGCCAATGCCACGCGGGTGCCGAAACTGGAGTAGTCGGCCTTCGCCCCATCCTTGCGCACCGAGGCCACGGTCATGACCCGGCGGCAGTCGGCCGGGCGGGTCAGCGTGGTGTTCGAATTGCCGGCCGCCACGACGATGAGGGCGCCCGCGTTGGTGACCGCGTCGATGGTGGTCTGGTAGCCCGGCGTGCAGGCCGAATCGCCACCAAAACTGAGGTTGATCACGCGCGCCGGGTTCGGGTTGATCGGCAGGCCCGAGACCGGCAGGCCGGCCGCCCAGCGCAGGCCGTCGAGCAGGTCCGACAGGTGCGCGCCGCATTTGCCCGAGACGCGCACCGGCAGCACCTTCGCGCCCCAGTTCAGGCCCGCGACGCCCTGGGCGTTGTCGGTGGCGGCGGCGATCTGCCCCGCGATGAAGGTGCCGTGCCAGGTGCTGTTGGACAGGTCGCAGCCCGCGAACAGCGGATTCGCCAGGTCGGCTGGGTGCACCCAGTCACCCGGGTCGCTCGGGTCGGGGTCGCGCCCGTCGCCGTCGTTGGACACGGCCAGCTCACTCACCAGGTCGTAGCCGGGCAGCAGCTTGCCGGCCAGATCCGGGTGTCCCGCCCGGATGCCGCTGTCGACCACCGCCACGACCGCCGTGGACCCGGAGGTGCTGCCGGTCGTGTCGCCCCAGGCGGGGGGCAGGTTCAGGCCCGTCAGGTTCACCAGATCGGGCGTCTGCAGGTGCCATTGCTGGGGAAACAGCGTGTCGCTGGGGGTGACGGGCGCGCCCAGGCGGGGCACCAGCACATCGGGCTCGACCCAGGCCACATCGGGATGCAGGCGCGCGCGGCGCACGGCGTTGTCCAGCGCCTGGCCACGCAAGGGCCGATCGAAGCGCAGCAGGCGGGCGTTGCCTGCCTCGCCGGCTTGGCCCGACGGCAGCCCGACCTCGCGCGCCCAGCGGGTCAGGCGCTCGCGGCCCTGGCGGGCGTTGCGGTCCCATTGCGAACGGGCCCGCTCACGCCCGGAGGCCCAGGGCCCCTGGTCCGTCGTGGTGTTCGATTCGAGTTCGTCGCCCTTGAAGCCGATGATCAGGCCGGCCGCCTCACGCCGGCTGGACGGCTCCTGCGCCATGGCGGGAGTGGCAATCAGGCCCGCCAGGGTGGCCGTGCACAGGAGCAGTGCTGGAAACAGTCGCCGCATGGAATGGGGAGGGCCGGAAGGGCAAGCGAGGCAAGGTGGGGGATGTGTCGAAACATTTTGACATGCCGGTCTTTCGCATGGCCTTTATCCCCTGGCGATTCGGCATTTCCGCACAGCTTTACAACACCCGCGCTCAGCGGCCGGCCAAAGGGGCGGCGGCGGGACGCAGCGCCTCGAACCAGTCGAGCGCCTCGTTCCACAAGGGCAAGGCCTGGGGCCGGAAGTAGCCCATGTGGCCGATCGGCCCCAGGCCCGCGCGGCGCGGGTCGATGGTGACGGCCCGCACCGAGGTGTTGCGGTAACCGGCCATGAAGGCATCGCGCGAGGCCGGTGGCGCCCAGGCGTCGTCCAGCGCGTTGGCGGCCACGATCGGGAAACGCACCTGGCCAAAGCGTTCGGTGGTGGCCTGCATCTGCGGGTCGTCGAAGAAGTAGCGCGGAAAGCGGCACCAGCCGCGCCACTGGCGGTACACGTCCAGCGGCAGGTCCTCGCCCATGCCCAGGCGGCTCCAGGGCAGGTAACCGGCGAACTTGGTCCACACCGGCCCCAGCACGCGCCACATGAACAGCACCCTCATGCGCTCCAGCGGTGGCATCCAGCCGTGCCAGCCGGCGCCGGTGGCGAAGGTGTAGGCGCCGTCCACCCAGTCGTGGTGCGGCAGCAGGCCCAGGGCATGACCGCCGTACGAATGGCCCACCAGGTACAGCGGCATGCCGTCCTGGCGCATGGCTTCGACGGCGGCGGCCAGGTCGAGCCGGCCCCAGTCGAGGTAGTCCATGCGAAAGCCCTTGAGCGTGGGCGGGGCCGACTCGCCGATGCCCCGGTAGTCCAGCGTGAGCACGTCGAAACCGCGGCGCGCGGCGTGTTCGGCGAAGCGCTTGTAGAAGCCCTGTGGCACGGCGGTCGCGCCCCCGATCACGAGGTGGGCGCGGGCCGGCGTGGGGCTGCGGTAGCGGCGGGCCGAGAGCGGATAGCCGTCGGCAGCGGTCAGCAGGAGGGTTTCGATGCGAACGTCCGGGGGGGTGCTCATGGGGGATCTCCTCAAGTGGTGCCCGTTTCGCGCGGGCGGCGCGCGGCGAGCAGGCCCAGCAGGGTCTGGACGGCCTGCTGGATGGGTTCGGTGCTGTGGGCCACGCGCGCCTGCAACAGCCCGCCTTCGTAAGTGGCGACGATCAGCGCCGCCACGCCCCGGGCCGACTCGCGCGGCTCGCCGGCCTGTTCCAGCGCCAGCGCGATGCGCTCGCGCAAGGTGGCAAAGGCCCGCGCCAGGGCCTCGCGCAGCGCGCGGTCGTCGGGCGTGCTCTCCAGCGCGACGGTCGCCAGCGGGCAGCCGGCGTGAAAGCCCGTGCTGCTCAGGCGCTGGGTCGCGCCCTGCATCCATTGCCGCGCGGCTTCGATCGGGTCGCCCTCCTTGGCCAGCAGGCCGTCCAGCCAGCCCAGCATGCGCGCGACCACATCGTCGATCGCGGCCACGGCGAGTTCGGTCTTGCCGCCGGGAAAGTGGTGGTACAGCACGCCCTTGGGCGCGCCGGCCTGGGCCAGCAGTTCGGTCAGGCCGATGCCGTGCAGGCCGCGCCGGCGCAGGGCGTCGGTCATGGCGGCGATCAGGCGTTCGCGGGTGCCAGGGGCGGGGGTGTCGGTCATGGGGCGCAATCTATAGACCGGTCGGTCTAGTGTCAATGCGCGCCTGTCGCCGAGGTGAACCGGGCAAGAAAAAAGCGCCCGAAGGCGCTTTTTCAAGTCGAGTGAGCTTGCGCTTACTTGGCGACGACGCGAACCATTTCAAGGCACTTGTTGGAGTAGCCCCATTCGTTGTCGTACCAGCTCACGACCTTGATGAAGGTCTTGTCCAGCGCGATGCCGGCGTCCGCGTCGAAGATCGAGGTGCGCGTGTCGCCCCGGAAATCGGTCGCCACCACCTTGTCCGTCGTGTAGCCCAGCACGCCCTTCAAGGCACCTTCGCTCTGCGCCTTCATCTCCGCGCAGATCTCATCAAACGTCGCGTCCTTGTTCAGCTCCACCGTCAGGTCCACCACCGACACATCGGAGGTCGGTACCCGGAAGCTCATGCCCGTGAGCTTCTTGTTGAGCTCGGGAATCACCACGCCCACGGCCTTGGCCGCGCCCGTGCTGCTGGGGATGATGTTCTCCAGGATGCCGCGGCCACCGCGCCAGTCCTTGTTGCTCGGGCCGTCCACCGTCTTCTGCGTGGCCGTGGCCGCGTGCACCGTGGTCATCAGGCCGCGCTTGATGCCCCACTTGTCGTTGAGCACCTTGGCGATCGGCGCCAGGCAGTTGGTGGTGCACGAGGCGTTGGAGATGATGGCCTCGCCCTTGTAGGTCTTGTCGTTGACGCCGAAGACGAACATCGGGGTGTCGTCCTTGGAGGGGGCCGAGAGGATGACCTTCTTCGCGCCCGCGTCCAGGTGCTTCTGGGCCGTGACCTTGTCCAGGAACAGGCCGGTCGATTCGATGACGACGTCGGCGCCGACTTCGTTCCATTTGAGGTTGGCGGGGTCGCGCTCCTGCGTCAGGCGGATCTTCTTGCCGTTGACGATCAGGGTGTTGCCCTCGACCTTGACTTCGCCCTTGAAGCGGCCGTGCACGCTGTCGTACTGCAGCATGTAGGCCAGGTAGTCGGGCTCGAGCAGGTCGTTGATCGCCACCACTTC
>QFCS01004869.1_pt1 | contig 106037 bp, 95 predicted proteins | sample 3576561 | NCBI WGS metagenome assembly QFCS01 | reverse complement strand
TTCCGTCGCCACCGAGGCGGGCGAGATGCTGACCCGGCTGGTTCCGGATATCCGCAAGACCGCCGAACTGATCTCCGAAATCTCGGCTGCTTGCCGCGAGCAGGATATCGGCGCCTCGCAGATCAACGAGGCGATCCAGCAACTCGACAAGGTGACCCAGCAGAATGCCGGCGCCTCGGAAGAAATGTCCGGCACCTCGGAAGAGCTTGCCGCCCAGGCCGAGGAACTGCAGACCTCGATCGCCTTCTTCCGCGTCGACCGTGCCTCCAACGCCCCGGCCAGCCAGCAGCGCCGCCCGGCACCGATGGCCTCGCGCCCGGCCGCCAAGCCTGTCGCCACGCCGGCCCGCAAGCCCGACAACAGCGTCAACGCCCAGCAGGCCCGCGCCCGCGGCTTTGCTCTCGACATGTCGATGGGCGGCCCGGATGCCGACGACGCGGACTTCAAGGAAAGCGCTTGATCATGGCCGGCACATCCTCCGAATCGCAATTCGTCACCTTCAGTCTCGACAACGAGGTCTTTGCGGTGCCCGTCTCGGTCGTCCGGGAGATCCTCGACCATGAGGATGCCTTCAAGATCCCGCACGGGCCGGAATACCTGCTCGGTCTCAGGGACGTGCGCGGCCAGGGTGTGCCGGTCATCGACCTGCGTCTCCGTCTTGGCATGACGAAGACCGAGAAGACGCCGCACACGCGCGCCCTGGTGCTCGACGTGCCGATCGGCGAGAAGATCCTCACCCTCGGCCTCGTCGCCGACCGGGTCTTCGAGGTCATTCCCTTCCGTAGCGACGAGATCGAGGGCGCGCCGGACATCGGCGTGCGCTGGCCGTCCGACTACATTGCCGGCGTCGTGCGCCGCAATGGCGGTTTCGTCGTCATCGTCGATCTGGCGCGCCTGTTTTCCGGCGCCGAGATGGCGATGATGGGTTCGGCGGGTCGCCTCGCCGCAACGGCATAGTTTCGGGAGGACGGGCGTGGGAGCAGCATTGCGGATACAAGGGGCCGAAGACGGGCTGAACAGCCGGAACTTCGAAGCCCTGTCGCGCTATATCTACGACTACAGCGGCATCAAGATGCCGATCACGAAGATGACGATGCTGGAGGGCCGGCTGCGCCGGCGCCTTCGGGCCACCGGCATTGCCAGCTTCAACGACTATTGCGACTATCTCTTCAAGCGTGGCGGCATCGAGAAGGAAGCGATCTTCCTCATCGACGCCGTGACGACGAACAAGACCGATTTCTTCCGCGAGCCGAAGCATTTCGACTACATGGCCGCGACCGGCCTGCCGGAACTGGTGGCCGCGGGCCACAAGCGGCTGCGGCTGTGGAGCGCCGCCTGCTCCATCGGCGCCGAGCCCTATACGATGGCGATGGTGATGCAGGATTTCGTCGATGCGAATTCCGGCCTCGACTATCGCATCCTCGCCACCGACCTTTCCACCGACGTGCTTGCCGCCGCCCGCCGCGGCGTCTACCCGCGCGATATGATCCAGCCCGTGCCCGCCGAGACGCAGCGCCGCTACGTGATGGTCTCGCGCGATGCCAAACGCGGCGAGGTGCGTATCCATCCGCGCCTGCGCTCGACGGTCGGCTTTGCCCGCATGAACCTCATGGACAGCGCCTACAAGGTGGGCGAGCCGATGCACATGATCTTCTGCCGCAACGTGCTGATCTATTTCGACAAGCCGACGCAGGCCAAGGTGCTGTCGCGGCTTTGCGACTGCCTGGTGCCCGGCGGTTTCCTCTATGTGGGCCATTCCGAAACGGTCACCGGCATCTCCCTGCCGGTGCGCCAGGTCGCCAACACGGTTTTCAAGAAGATCTGATGACCCCTCCCGGCAAGAAGATCCGCGTTCTCATCATCGACGACTCGGCGAGCGTGCGCCAGGCGCTGACCCATGTCCTGGAGCAGGATCCGGAGATCGAGGTGATGGGCGCGGCCTCCGATCCCTTCATGGCGGCAAGGAAAATCCAGGAGCAGATCCCCGACGTCATCACGCTCGATGTGGAGATGCCGCGCATGGACGGCATCACCTTCCTGCGCAAGATCATGTCGCAGAAACCGATCCCCGTCGTCATGTGCTCCTCGCTCACCGAGGAGGGCTCGGAGACGCTGATGCAGGCGCTGGAAGCCGGCGCCGTCGACATTATCCTGAAGCCGAAGATCGGTGCGGCCGACCACCTCGCCGAATCCGGCACCCGCATCCGCGAGGCCGTCAAGGGCGCCGCTGTCGCACGCCTCGGCCAGAACAGGCGCGCGGCCGCGGCGAGCGGGCCGACCGCCAAGCTCACCGCCGATGCGGTGCTGCCCCCGCCCTCCGGCCGCGCCATGGCCAAGACGACCGAAATGGTCGCCTGCATCGGTGCCTCGACGGGCGGAACGGAAGCGCTGCGCGTGCTCCTGGAACAGCTGCCGGCCAATTCGCCCGGCATCGTCATCGTGCAGCACATGCCGGAGAAGTTCACGGCCGCCTTCGCCAAGCGCCTCAACAGCCTGTGCGAGGTGGAGGTCAAGGAAGCCGTGCATGGCGATCCCGTCCTGCGCGGCCATGTGCTGATCGCCCCCGGCGACCGGCACATGATGCTGGAGCGGCAGGGTGCGCGTTACCATGTCGCCGTGCGCGAAGGCCCCCTCGTCTCGCGTCACAGGCCGTCCGTCGACGTGCTCTTCCGCTCCGCCGCGCGCGCGGCCGGGGCGAACGCCATGGGCGTCATCCTCACCGGGATGGGCGACGACGGCGCGCGCGGCATGAACGAGATGCACCAGGCCGGCGCCTATACGGTGGCGCAGGACGAGGCGAGTTCGATCGTCTTCGGCATGCCGAAGGAGGCGATCGCCCATGGCGGCGTCGACAGGATCCTGCCGCTCGACCAGATCGCCCGCGAGATCCTCGCCGCCGACCGGCGGCGATAAAACACCGCGCCCCCACGGGCGTTTTCACCGCCTGTTAACCATGATTGGCGAGGATGACGAAGCACCATGCGAGGGTGCTTTGCGAGCGATGACAGGCTCAAGAACCGTTCCGGGGAGGCCCATGCCCGTCATCACCTTCGCCAACACCAAGGGCGGCGCCGGCAAGACCACCGCGGTCCTGCTGCTTGCGACCGAGCTTGCCCGCCTCGGCTTCCGCGTCTCGGTGCTCGATGCCGACCCGCAGCACTGGATCACCCGCTGGCACGAGAATTCCGAAGGCCTGCTCGGCAACCGGCTTTCCGTGGTGCCCTATGTCACGATGGGCACGATCGACCGGCAGCTGGCCGAGGAGAAGGCGCGCGCCGATTTCGTGCTGATCGACCTGCCCGGCTCGCGCAGTTCCCTGCTCGCCAAGGCCGTGGGCTATTCCGACTATGTCCTCATCCCCGTGCAGGGCTCTGCCATGGACGCGCAGGGCGGCGCCAATGTCATCGAGCTCCTGCAATATCTGGAAGACAAGGCCGATATCCATATCCGCCATTCCGTCGTGCTCACCCGCGTCAATTCCATGGTGACGACGCGCGCGATGCATGCGGTCAAGGACCTGCTCGCCGCCCGCCGCGTCCACCTTCTGCAAACGCCGATCATCGAGCGCGCGGCCTTCCGCGACATCTTCGGTTGCGGCGGCACGCTCTATTCGATGGACGCGCGGCGCGTCAGCAATCTCGACAAGGCGCAGGAAAACGCCCGGGCACTAGCGCTCGAAGTGCTCCAGCAGATTCCCGCCGCGTTGCGTCCGACGGCGGCGGAGCGGCTGCGAAACGTCGCCTGAGCCTCACCGGTTCTCGCAAAAAAGGCCGCGGAAAACCGCGGCCTTTTCACGTTTTGTCCGAAGCCGGCTCAGAGCGCGGCGACGACGATGACCTCGACGAGATAGTCGGGCGTCGCCAGCTTGGATTCGCCGGTGGCGCGGGCCGGGGTGTGGCCCTGCGGCGCCCAGCCGTCCCACACGGCGTTCATCTTCGAAAAATCGGCCATGTCGGCAAGCCAGATCTGGGCGGAAAGGATGCGGGTCTTGTCCGTGCCGGCAAGCGCCAGCAGGCGATCGACCTCGGCAAGCGCCTGCTTTGTCTGTTCGGTGACGTCGGAGCCGGCCTCGCCGACCTGCCCGGCCAGATAGACGGTGCCGTTGTGCACGACGGCCTGGCTCATGCGCGGGCCGGTTTCAAAGCGTTTGATATCCATGTCTCGTTCCTGTCAGGTCTTGAGAATTCGCGGCAAAGACCGCAGGCCCGCAAAGGCCGGCGGCGGGCCGTCTATACGAGGCCCGGCGCACGGGCGCCAGTGGCGGGGCGCGAAAATCGCGCAAGGCCCGCCACGGGCCGCTCGTCCTTACGCCACGCGCTTGCGGCGTTCGATGCGGGCGCGGATGGCGTCCACGTCGACCCGCGGCGTCGCGGCGAAGAGGGTCTTGGTGTAGCTGTGTTGCGGGTTCTCGAACACCTGGTCGCGGCTGCCGTATTCGACGGCCTCGCCGAAATACATCACCATCACGTCGTCCGCGATGTGGCGCACGACCGACAGGTCGTGGCTGATGAAGACATAGGTCAGCTTGAACTCGTCCTGCAGGTCGACGAGCAGGTTCAACACCTGAGCCTGCACCGAGAGGTCGAGCGCCGAGACCGGCTCGTCGAGCACCAGAAGGCGCGGATTGAGCATCAGCGCGCGGGCGATCGCCACGCGCTGGCGCTGGCCGCCGGAGAACATGTGCGGGTAGCGCCCGTAATGCTTCTCCTCCAGGCCCACCTTCTTCAGCATGGCCATGGCGCGGTCGCGCCGCTCGCCCGCCGGCACCCTGGTGTTGATGACCAGCGGCTCCGTCAGGATGTCGCCGATCTTCTTGCGCGGGTTGAGCGAACCGTAGGGATTCTGGAAGACGATCTGCACCTTGCTGCGCATTTCCGCGGTCAGCGGCTCATGCGCGATATCGACCTTGCGGCCGTCGATCAGCATATCGCCCTCGGTGACCGGGTCGATCATCGTGACCATGCGGGCAAGGGTGGACTTGCCGCAGCCGCTTTCGCCGACGATGGCGAGCGTCTTGCCCTGCTCGACCGTGAAGCTCACGCCCTTGACGGCATGGACGGTCTTGGCCGGTTTGAACAGGCCGCCGGGGATGTGGTAGTCGCGCTTCAGGTTCTTTGCTTCGAGAACAGGGGTCATCGGGCTGCTCCTGCAAAAATCTCGGCGTCGGTCAGCTTCTCCGTGATCGTCGGCAGGCGGCCCCCGGTGGCGTTTTCCGGCAGGGCCGAAAGCAGCGCCCTGGTATAGACGCTCTTCGGGGCCGAGAAGAGCGACAGGACGTCGGCCTCCTCGATCTGACGACCCTTGTACTGCACGATGACGCGATCGGCGGTTTCGGCGACGACACCCATGTCATGGGTGATGATGATGAGGCCCATGCCGTGTTCGGCCTGGAGCTTCATCAGGAGGTCGAGGATCTGCTTCTGGATCGTCACGTCGAGCGCGGTGGTCGGCTCGTCGGCGATCAGGAGCTTCGGATTGCAGGCAAGCGCGGTCGCGATCATCACGCGCTGGCACTGGCCGCCCGACATCTGGTGCGGGAAGTGACCGAGGCGCTCTTCCGGGCTCGGGATACCGACCAACTGGAACAGCTCGATCGCCCGGTCGCGCCGCGCCTTGCGGGAGAGATCCGTATGGATGCGCAGCACTTCCTCGATCTGGTAGCCGACCGTGAAACACGGGTTGAGGCTGGCGATCGGCTCCTGGAAGATCATGGCGATGTCCTTGCCGATGATCTTGCGCCGGTCGCTGTCGGACATGGCCTGCATGTCGCGGCCATTGAAGGTGAGGACGTCCGCCGTCACCTTCGCCGTCCACGGGAGAAGACCCATGGCCGCGAGCATGGAGACCGACTTGCCCGAGCCGGATTCGCCGACGATGGCGAGCACTTCGCCCTCGTCGACCTTGAGCGAGACGCCGTCCACGGCGCGGAAGGGACCGGAGGCCGTCTGGAACTCGACGGTGAGGTTTTTGACTTCGAGAAGCGACATCACGACCTCTTCAGCTTGGGATCGAGGGCGTCGCGCAGGCCGTCACCCATGAGGTTGATGGCAAGCACGGTGATGAGGATGGCAAGGCCGGGGAAGGTGACGACCCACCAGGCGCGCTGGATGAATTCACGCGCTTCGGCAAGCATCGTGCCCCATTCCGGCGTCGGCGGCTGGGCGCCCATGCCGAGGAAGCCGAGGGCCGCCGCATCGAGGATCGCCGCCGAGAAGGCGAGCGTCGCCTGCACGATGAGCGGGGCGAGGCAGTTTGGCAGGATCGTCAGGAACATCAGGCGAAGCGTGCCGGCGCCCGCGACCTTGGAGCCGACGACATAGTCCTTCGACTTCTCCGTCATGACCGCCGCGCGCGTCAGGCGCACGAAATGCGGCTGGTTGACGAGCGAGATGGCGATCATGGCGTTGAGCAGCCCGGGACCCAGGACCGCCACCAGCACGAGGGCGAGCAGCAGCGAGGGGAACGCCAGGATGATATCCATGATGCGCATGATGAACGTATCGACCTTGCCGCGGAAATAGCCGGCGACGAGACCGATCAGGACGCCCGACACCACCGACAGTGTCACGACGACGAGGCCGATGAAGAGCGAGAAGCGCGCGCCGTAGATGAGGCGCGAGAGGATGTCGCGGCCGACGGCGTCGGTGCCGAGGATGTGCCCCCACATGCCGCCGTCCTGGAAGACCGGCGGCAGGAGGAGCAGTTCGCGGTTCTGGCTGCTCGGGCTGTGCGGCGCGACGAAGGGTGCGAAGACCGCGACGAACAGGATGACCAGGAAGAACGCGAGGCCGATGACGGCGCCCTTGTTGCGCGAGAAATAGAACCAGAATTCGGAAAGGCCCGAGGGCGGCGTGCCACCCGTCTTGGTGTCGGCCGTGTTTTGAACCGTGCTCATGGATCGTCTCCTAGTGCCGGATACGCGGATTGACCCAGCCGTAAAGCAGGTCGACCACGAGGTTGACGATCATGATGACGGCGGCGATCAGCATCAGGCCACCCTGCACCACGGCATAGTCGCGCTTGAAGACGCTGTCGACCATCCACTTGCCGATGCCCGGCCAGGAAAAGATCGTCTCGGTGAGGATGGCGCCCGCCAGCAGCACGCCGACCTGCAGGCCGATCGTGGTGATGACGGGGATCATCGCGTTGCGCAGGGCATGGATGCCGATAACGCGGAACGGCGAGAGGCCCTTGGCGCGGGCGGTGCGGACATAGTCCTCGCCGAGCACTTCGAGCATGGCCGAGCGCGTCTGGCGCGCGATGACGGCGAGCGGGATCGTCGCAAGCACGATCGTCGGCAGGATCAGGTAGGTCAGCGCCGACTTGAACGCCCCCGCCTGGCCCGAGATCAGGCTGTCGACCAGCATGAAGCCGGTGACCTGCGGGAAGAAGTACATCAGCGAGATGCGTCCCGAGACCGGCGTCCAGCCGAGATAGCCGGAGAAGAAGATGATGAGCAGCAGGCCCCACCAGAAGATCGGCATCGAATAGCCGACGAGGGCGACGCCCATGATCGACTGGTCGAGCCAGGTCCCCCGCTTCACCGCAGCGAACACGCCGGCCGGAATGCCGAGCACGACGGCGACGATGATGGCGCAGAGCGAAAGCTCCAGGGTTGCCGGGAAGAGCAACATGAAATCATCGAGCACCGGCCGCTTGGTCACGATGGACGAGCCGAAGTCGCCCGTGAGCAGCCCGGTGAGGTAATCGAAATACTGAATGTACATCGGCCGGTCGAGGCCGAGCTGGTGCATGAGCTCGGCGTGCCGTTCCGGCGACATGACGCGCTCGCCCGACATCAGCATGACCGGATCGCCCGGCAGAAGTCGGATGAAGGAGAACGCGATGAGCGATACCCCGAGGAACGTGGGTATCAGGACGGCAAGCCGCCCGAAGATAAAACGAAACATGGGAGCCAATCCCTTCTTTTTGTGAAAAACCGGCGGCCCGAATGTCTTCGAGCCGCCGGCCAATGCACGCTCTTTGCGGCGTGCCTTTCTCGTAGCCGATCTTACTCGGCGATGTCTACGCCGTCGAAGATGAAGTCACCGAGCGGCGACTGGATGAAGCCGGAGACCTTCTTGCTCATCGGAACGACGGCGAGCGAGTGGTCGAGCGTGTTCCAGGGGGCTTCCTTCTTGAAGACGACCTGCGCCTGTTCGTAGAGCTTCGTGCGCTCGGCGATGTCGGAGGTTTCCTTCGCCTTCGTCACGAGATCGTCGAACTCCTTGTTGCACCACTGCGCGCGGTTGTTGCCGCCGACGGCATCGCAGCCGAGCAGGGTGTCGAGGAAGTTGTCCGGATCACCGTTGTCGCCCGTCCAGCCGAGGATGGCCGCGCCGTCGCGGTCCTTGGCGGAGGAGAGCTTCAGGTATTCGGCCCATTCGTAGGAGACGATCTCGACCGTGACGCCGATCTTGGCGAGGTCGGCCTGCATCAGTTCCGCTGCACGACGGGCGTTCAGCATGTACGGACGGGCAACCGGCATCGCCCAGATCTTCATCTTGAGATCCTTGACGCCTGCTTCTTCAAGCAACTTCTTGGCGGCTTCCGGATCGAACGCATCGTCGACGACGGCGTCGTTATACGACCACATGGTCGGCGGGATCGGGTTCTTGGCGACCGTTGCCGCACCCTGGAAGACGGCATCGACGATGGCCTGGCGGTTGATCGCCATGTTGAGGGCCTTGCGGACCTCGACCTTGTCGAACGGCGGAACCAGCGTGTTGTAGGCGAGGTAGGCGACGTTCAGGCCGGCCTGCTCGGAGACGTGCAGGTTCGGATCGGCCTTCAGCTCGGCGACGTCGGCCGCGTTCGGATAGGACATCAGGTGGCATTCGCCGGCCTTCAGCTTCTGGGCGCGAACGGCGGCATCCGTGGTGATCGCGAAGACGAGATCGTCGATCTTCTGCTTGCCGCCCCAGTAGTCCGGGTTGGCCTTGTAGCGGATCGCGGCATCAGGCTGGTAGGCGACGAAGGTGAACGGGCCGGTGCCGAGCGGCTGCTGGTTCATCAGCTCCATCTTGCCGTCAGCCTGCAGCTTGTCGGCATATTCCTTGGAGACGATCGAGATGAAGGGCATGCCGAGGTTGGCGAGCAGCGGCGCTTCCGGGCGCTTCAGCGTGATCTTGACCGTCAGGTCGTCGACCTTCTCGATCTTGTCCAGCACATCAGGCAGGCCCATGCCGGAGAAGTATTCCCAGGACGCGCCCGGCACGTACTTGTTCCAGGCGTTGTCTTCCTTGTACTGACGCTCGAACGAGAAGATCACGTCGTCTGCGTTCAGCTCACGCGACGGGGTGAAGTACTCGGTCGTCTGGAACTTCACGCCCTTGCGGAGCTTGAAGGTATATTCCTTGCCGTCGGCGGAGATTTCCCAGCTCTCGGCCAGCGCAGGCTCGATCTCGGTCGTGCCGCGCTTGAACTCCACCAGCCGGTTGTAGACCGTGTGCGCCGCTGCGTCGAAGGTCTGGCCGCCGGTGTAGAGACCGGGGTCGAAGCCTTCCGGCGACGCTTCCGAGCAGTAGACGAAGGTCTTCGACCAGGCGGCCGTACCCATCAGCGAGGCAAGCGCCGTCGCCGCGAGGAGAGTAGTCAGCTTTTTCATAGTGAGCTTCCCAGGTTTGCTTTTTTGTTCTCTTGTCAGGCTCGGGTGCGCTTCCGGCCCCGACCTTGCCGGGGATGGAACGACATTTGCCGCAGGATTGCAATAAGTCCGCGAACAAATTTGTCCAAACGGAAAAACCTGCAGAACATTATTCTCCACAGCATTAGAAACGGCTTCAAAAGCTCTGCGAATCACCCTCCCCCCAGCGTGTCAATCCCGACCTGAATGGATAGCGGCGGCACGGCCGGCGTGTCATAAGGGGACATCGAGGCAAGAGGGACTGCCCTTCGCGCTCCCGCCCTGTGGCGGCAGGGCGGAGCAAAAGGACGAAGGGCAGTCCCGCTTATATTTTCCCATCAATTTCAGATACTTGCCTGGCGGCCCACGAAAAAAGTGGTCCGTCCTCGTAAAATTGTCCCGCAAAACCCTTTGCCGCCAGAAATTGTGGCGCTAGATTTGACCGCGTGGAATCCCGGGGATAGAGACCACGTGCCCGTCTTGAACAAACACTACCGGCGCTATGATTTCGAAAGCGATCTTGAGAAGGCTCTCAATCGCGTCGATTTCTTTCGCATCTTCCATACCCTGGCGCTGCGGTACGGTTTCGAGCATTTCGGCATCCTGCAACTGGCCAACGAGCACGAGACCAGCCACCTTGCGGGCCGCCTCGTGCTGCACGACCTGCCGGCCGGCCTTGCCGAGGCCTACGACAAGCGCCATCGCCTCAACGATTCGGCTATCTTCAAAAGCTTCTACAAATCGACGATCCCGACCGTGTGGCTGAGCGACGATCCGGCCGAGAACGGCACGGCCGGCAGCAGCGACTTCCTCGAGCAGATCGGCTTCGACATGGCGCTCGCCCTGCCGGTCCACTCCATCGCCGGCACACGCTACGTGGTGCTCTTCCTCGGAGACGGCGAGGATATCGGCCGCAGCGCCCATTACGAGATCTGCTACGAGGCCAACTGCGCCTTCGACTATTTCTATCGCAAGGTGCTCTCCAACAAGGCCGGCATGGGCCTGACGCCGCGCGAGACGGAAATCCTGCGCTGGATCTCCTACGGCAAGACGGCGAGCGAAATCGCCCTCATCGTCTCGGTCTCCGAGCACACGGTGAACTCGCACACGGCAACGATCCTCAAGAAGCTCGACGTCGTCAACCGCACGCAGATGGTGGCAAAGGCGATCCGGGAACAGATCATCCAATAATGTCGCAAAACAGGTCCGCGGCATGATTGATAACGAAGTTAGGGACTTGTTAATGACTGCGGCCTGGATGAGAGTAGCCGCGGCCGCCGGCCAACCATTCGATGCAATCAGGTTCACCCACCGCCATGACCGCAACCGTGCATATCCTGCTTGTCGATGACGACCCTGCGGAAAACGTGATCCTCAGCGCGTTGATGCGCAAGGTCACGACCTTTGCGATCAAACTCGACTATGCGGAGACGGTGGAGGCGGCGCTGGATTTCATCCGCGCGTCCGGCGTGCAGCTCGACATGATCCTGATGGACAACCGGCTGCAGCCGCAGGCGGATTTCCGCGAGACCGTGCCGGAACTCCGGCGCAACGGCTATATCGGGCCGATCGGCGTCATTTCCTCGTCGATCAGCGATGCCTATTTCCAGAAGATCGACGACTACGGCGTCGACTTCCGCATCGACAAGGCCGAACTCGACCCGACGGCCATCGAATTCATCCTGCAGGAATATGTGAAGCGCGACGTCGGCGCGTAAGCGCCGACGTCGCGTGTCCGGTTTTGCGGCGCCTCAGGCGGCGGGCTGGCGCACGGCCGCGTTTTCCAGGCCGAGCAGCATGCCGATCTGCGGGCGGGCCTTGACGAGATCGTCGATCGTATATTGCTGGAGCACTTCGAAGAAGGCGTTCAGCGCCTTGCGCAGCGCCGAGTTGAGGCCACAGCTGTCAACCAGCGGGCACTCGATCTCGCCCGCCTCGAAACATTCAGCCATGGCGAAGGAATCCTCCGTCACGCGCACGACGTCGAACAGGGTGATCTCCGTCGCGGGCTTCGGCAGGCGCACGCCGCCGTTGCGGCCGCGCACGGTCTCGATGATGCCGGCGCGCGTCAACGGCTGGAGGATCTTGAACAGGAACAGCTCGGACACGCCATAGGCCCTGGCGATCTCCGGGATGCGGCTGAGTTTGTCACCATTCGCCGCGCAGTACATCAACATGCGCACCGCATAGTTGGTTTGTTTCGTCAGACGCATCGGGAACTCCGAATCCGGTTTTCAGTCCGAACACATATAGGGCACTTCGCTGTTTAGAACAATTCCAAAAAGCGGAAAATCACATTCATGTTATGGCAGGGATCGCACGGTTGACTGCAAGGGGCAAGCCGTTAAACACGACTTTAGCAGTTAAGAATAAATGCACCAGGAGGACCCGATGCAACTGCTTAAGACGTCACTCGCCGCCCTTGCCCTCTCGACAGCCGGTCTGGCCCTCGCCGCACCCGCTCTCGCAGACGGTGAAGTCAACATCTACTCGTACCGCCAGCCGGACCTGATCAAGCCGCTGCTCGACGAATTCACCAAGGAAACCGGGATCACCACCAATGTGCTCTTCCTCGACAAGGGCCTGGTGGAGCGCATCCAGGCGGAAGGCGCGAACTCGCCGGCCGACGTCATCCTGACGGTCGACATCGCCCGCCTGACGGAAGCCAAGGAAGGCGGCGTCACGCAGCCCGTCCAGAACGACGTCATCAACAAGGATATTCCGGCGCAGTATCGCGATCCGGACGGCGACTGGTTCGGCCTGACCACGCGTTCGCGCGTCGTCTATGCCTCGAAGGACCGCGTCGCGCAGAACGACATCACCTATGAGGAGCTTGCCGACCCGAAGTGGAAGGGCAAGATCTGCACCCGTGACGGCCAGCATTCCTACAATATCGGCCTCACCGCCTCGATGATCGCCCATCACGGCGAAGCCGAAGCCGAGAAGTGGCTGACGGGCCTGAAGAACAACCTTGCCCGCAAGCCCGACGGCGGCGACCGCGACCAGGCCAAGGCGATCCTCGCCGGCGAGTGCGACATCGCGCTCGGCAACTCCTACTATGTCGGCCTGATGATGACCAACGAGAAGGAGCCGGAGCAGAAGGACTGGGCGGCTGCCATCAAGGTGCTGTTCCCGAATGCCGGCGACCGCGGCTCGCATGTCAACGTCTCCGGCATGGCGCTCGCCAAGAACGCCCCGAACAAGGACAATGCGCTGAAGCTGATGGAATTCCTGTCGGCCGGCACCGCGCAGCAGATCTATGCCGAGCAGGTTTACGAATACCCGGTCCTGCCGGGCGCCGAGCCCTCCGACGTCGTCAAGTCCTTCGGCGCGCTGAAGCCGGATGCCCTGCCGCTCGCCGATATCGCGGCGAACCGCAAGAAGGCATCGGAACTGGTGGACAAGGTCGGCTACAACGACGGCCCGTCGCAGTAACAGGATGCCTCCCAAGGCCAAACCAGGAAACGGCGGCTCTCGGGCCGCCGTTTTCGTTCATTGCAGCTCCGGATCCGACTGACCGGTGATGATCCGGCTGTAGTCGAGGATATCCTTCTTGCGCTGCGGCGTGCCCGGATGGGTGGAGAGGATGTTCGTGTCCCCCTTGTCGCCGAGCTTTTCCTCCAGCAGACCGAAGAAGCGGGCGATCGCGGTGGGGTCGTAGCCGGCCTTCGCCATCAGCTCCACCGAGCGCCGGTCGGCCTCCGCTTCCGCGCTGCGCGAATAGGACAGGGCCAGCAGGCCGCCGCCCTGCACCAGCACGTCCTCCACTGCCGAGCCGACATCGCCGGCGATCAGCATGATCAGACCGGTCATGCCGGCGGCGCGGTAGAACTGGCGCAGGCTGTGCTCAAGCTCGACATGGCCGATCTCGTGCGCAAGCACGCCGACGATCATCTCCGTATCGCCGCCCGCCAGTTCGACGAGCTGGTCGGTGAGGACGAGCGTGCCGTCCGGCAGGGCGAAGGCATTCGGGCCGATCAGGCCGCCATCGCGGAAATTGAGGGTATAGGCCCCCGCCCCGCGCGGCGACTGGGCAGCGATGCGCGCAAAGCCGTCGGCGATCTCCTTGCGACGGCCGTCCGGCAGCTTCGTCGGCGAGAAGGTCGTCCGGTCGAGCGCCTCGAGCGTGCCCTGCGCCATCAGCTGCGGCACGATCGGCGGCGTGGTGAGGATAGCGACCTCGACGAGCGCCGGCACGCCCCAGCGATAGACCGCGCCGCCCAGCACGAAGGCGGCGAGCACGATGACGACGAGGCGGAGCCGGAACTGTTCCAGCCAGTGCACGAGGCCGGCACCGCCCTTGCCGCGCGCGGCGAGATAGCGGTCGATCCCGTCATTGTCCCAGGTCTCGAAGACCGATCCGTCCGGAAAGGTCACCCGGCGGGGGATGGCCCCGACACGGCCGGAGATCTCGACCCAGGAGAGGCCGGCGCCGGCAAGCGGCTTCTCGCCGCCGACCGGCACGGCCGCGATCTCTCCGGCCCGCTCGACGAGGCAGGCCTCGACCGAGCGGCTGGAGCCGGCGGGATGCCAATCCCCCTTGGCGATGGCGGCATTGTCAGAAACCAAAATCGAAACCTTCGAAGTCCATGAACTCGGAACCGACGGCCGAACCCTGCGCCTCGAGCGCGCTGAACAGTTCGCCGACGTCGCCTGCAAAATGGATGCCGGTATGTTCCCAGGTATAGCGCGCCATGCGCACCGCCGCCCAGGGCCGCATCAGGCCGAAGGTCAGCAGCGTGACGATGACGTTGGAAATGGCGATCCAGGTGTAGCGGGTGCGCGAGATGTCGCTCAGCATGCGGTGCTGGCCGTCGAAGGTCGTGGCCGACCAGGCGATGTTGCGCACGCCCGCGCGATAGAAGAGGCCCGCGATGCCGAAGGTGGCGAAGAGCACGATATAGCCGATGACCGCGCTGATCACGAGCGGGATCTGCTGTTCCGGCGTCAGCGCGCCGGGCGTCTCGATCATCGGCAGGATCAGCGAGAGGTTCATGAAGACGATGAGCGCGATGATGCCGAGGCCGACCAGCGCAATGAGGAACGACAGGAGCCAGGACTTGTAGAGCGGGCCGAGCCTCGGATCCGTATCGAAGGCCTTGCCGCCGTAGCGCAGGTTCGAGCCGACATAGCGCGAGACCCAGCGGCTGGCGAGCGGCGTCAGGATGCCGATGGTGATGACGGCGAGCAGGCTGCCGAGGATGAAGGCCTTGAAGGCCCCGCCCGCCCCGCCGACGAAATCGAAGCGGACATTGCGGTAGCTCGTGACGCGCGCGGAGAAGCGCAGGCCCTTGGCGACGAGCCAGGGCAGCGCGATCAGCACGACCAGCGTCGGCAGCAGGACGAGGATCGGCACCAGCGTCGCGATGACGTTGAGCACGATGAAAGCGCCGAGGACGATGAGGCGGCCGATGAGGATCTGCAGGCCCCTGGCGTGATATTCGAAGGACCGGCCGAGCAGCACGGTATTGCCGTAGAAGTAACGGTTGCGCCGGACCTTGGCCCAGGCCGAATAGATGCCGAGCGTCAGGATGGTCAGCAGCACATTGACGATCCAGATGCCGAAATATTCCGACGCCTTGCCGGTAAACGTGATGCGGTGGAAGCCACCCGCCTGTCCCGCGGGCGCAGCAGATGCTGCAAATGCCATATCGTTCGCCCCTTCCCGGTGAATAGAACACGAGGGCTTAACGGGCAGGGCTTGGCGGCTATTCTTCGCAGGGCACAAAAAACCCGCAACGCAAAAGGGCCCCCGTGCGGGGGCCCTTTCGATCCTTCCCGGCGGGATGGATCACTTCATCGTCGGCATGACGAATTCGGCACCGTCCTTGATGCCCGACGGCCAACGGCTGGTGACCGTCTTGGTGCGGGTCCAGAACTTGATCGAATCGGTGCCGTGCTGGTTGAGGTCGCCGAAGGACGAGGACTTCCAGCCGCCGAAGGAGTGGTAGGCGAGCGGAACCGGGATCGGAACGTTGACGCCGACCATGCCGATGTTGATGCGGCTGGCGAAGTCGCGGGCCGCGTCGCCGTCGCGGGTGTAGATCGCGACGCCGTTGCCGTATTCGTGCTTCATCGGCAGGTCGAGGGCTTCCTCGTAGTTCTTGGCGCGAACGACGGAGAGGACGGGGCCGAAGATCTCGGTCTTGTAGATCTCCATGTCCGGCGTGACGTTGTCGAACAGGCAGCCGCCGACGAAATAACCGTCTTCGTAGCCCTGCAGCTTGAAGCCGCGGCCGTCGACGACGAGGTTTGCACCCTCCTCGACGCCCTTGTCGATGAGGCCGAGGATGCGCGCCTGGGCCTCCTTGGTGACGACCGGGCCCATGTCGGCCTTCTCGTCGGTATAGGGACCGATGCGCAGGCTCTCGATCATCGGCGTCAGTTTTTCGATGAGGCGGTTGGCGGTTTCCTCACCGACCGGCACGGCGACCGAGATCGCCATGCAGCGCTCGCCGGCCGAGCCGTAGCCGGCGCCCATCAGCGCGTTGGCGGCCTGGTCGAGGTCGGCGTCGGGCATGATGATCATGTGGTTTTTCGCGCCGCCGAAGCACTGGGCGCGCTTGCCGTTGGCAGCGGCAGTTCCGTAGACGTAGCGGGCGATCGGCGTGGAGCCGACGAAGGAGACAGCGGCGATATCCGGATGGGCCAGGATGCCATCGACCGCACCCTTGTCGCCGTTGACGACGTTGAGGATGCCCGCCGGCAGGCCGGCCTCGATCATCAGTTCGGCAAGACGGATCGGCAGCGACGGGTCGCGCTCGGACGGCTTCAGGATGAAGGCGTTGCCGCAGGCGATGGCCGGGGCGAACATCCACATCGGGATCATGCCCGGGAAGTTGAACGGCGTGATGCCCGCGCCGATGCCGACCGGCTGGCGGATCGAGTACATGTCGATGTTCGGGCCTGCGCCCTCGGTGAACTCGCTCTTGGACAGATGCGGGATGCCAATGACGAATTCGCAGACTTCGAGGCCGCGGATGACGTCACCCTTCGAATCCTCGATGGTCTTGCCGTGCTCGCGCGAGATCAGCAGGGCCAGCTCGTCCATGTTCTGGTTGAGGAGCTCGACGAACTTCATGAAGACGCGGGCGCGGCGCTGCGGATTGGTGGCCGCCCATTTCGGCTGCGCGGCCTTGGCGCTGTCGATGGCGGCCTGGAGATCCGCATCGCTGGCGAGCGCGACCGTGGCCTGAACCTCGCCCGTCGCCGGGTTGAAGACGTTTGCGGTGCGGCCGCTGGTGCCGGCAACCTTCTTGCCGTTGATGAAATGGCCGATCTCGTACATGGGGAGCTCCTCCGTTGGTGTAAGAGGATCATCGCACTTCAATTTGCACAACTCAATCACCTTGGATAAGGAACCGTTGTGCAGAAATTAAAGTCGGAGGTGGAAATGAACTGGGATGACGCCCGCATGTTCCTGGCGGTGGCCCGCACCGGGCAACTGCTCGCCGCCTCCCGCCGCCTCGGGGTGAACCATGCCACGCTCAGCCGCCGGGTCAGCGCGCTGGAGGAGGCCTTGAAGACACGGCTCCTCATCCGCCGCACCAATGGCTGCGAGCTCACCGCCGAGGGCGAGGCCTTCCTGCGCGCGGCCGAGCGGATGGAGACGGAGATGCTGGCGGTACAGGCCAGCATCGGCCGCATCGACACGGCCGTCGCCGGCACGGTGCGCGTCGGGGCGCCCGACGGTTTCGGCGTTTCCTTTCTCGCGCCCCGCCTCGGCCGGCTGACGGCGCGCCATCCGGAATTGAAGATCCAGCTCGTGCCGGTACCGCGCTCCTTCTCGCTCTCCCAACGCGAGGCCGACATCGCCATCACGCTGGAACGGCCCGAACAGGGGCGCCTCGTCTCCTCCAAGCTGACGGACTATACGCTCGGCCTCTACGCTTCGCGCAGCTATCTTGCGGAGAACGGCACGCCGCAGGGCGTCGAGGACCTGAAGGCCCACCGGCGGGTCGGCTATGTGGAAGACCTGATCTTCACCGCCTCGCTCAACTTCACCGGCGAGATCATGCGCAGCTGGGACGCCGGCTTCGAGATTTCCAGCGCCACCGGCCAGACGGAGGCCGTGCGCTCGGGCGCCGGCATCGGCATCCTGCACGACTACATCGCCCGGCAGTATGACGAGCTCGTCCGCCTGCTGCCCGGCACCGCCATCCGCCGCGCCTACTGGACGACCTGGCATGAGAGCGCCCGGGATCTCACGCGCGTGCGCACCGTCGCCGAGTTCGTGCAGGAACTCGTGCAGCAGGAGCATCACATCTTTCTGTGAGCGCGCCGGGCTTGCGGGAGGGGACGGGTGATCGAACAATCGAGGGAAAGACGATTTCCCCTCTCCCGATAAGTCCTATCAGAGGCAACTTATCAGGAGAGGGGAATGGTACGGTTGAGTGGGGTCGAACCACCGACCTCAGGTGCCACAAACCTGCGCTCTAACCAACTGAGCTACAACCGCACAAGGGCGCGTCGACCGCGCTTGGTGCGTCACATACGGGCAGCCGCACCATTTTTCAAGCCTTTTTTTAAAGGCCTGCACAAACGAAAACGGCCGGACGATCGCCCGGCCATTCTATCACAGCGCGGAAAACCGCGCCATCACCCGGATCAGACGGTCTTGAAGGACTTCATGGCCTTTTCGGCGGCGGACTTGCCGGGGGCAGAAACCTTTTCGGCAACCTTCTTGGAGGTTTCCTGCAGGGTCTTGGCCTGCTCGACGGCGACTTCGGCCTGCTTGCGCAGGAAAGCGGTCTGCAGTTCGAAGAGTTCGGAAACGGACTTCACGCCGAGCAGGGCTTCCATGTGGGAAAGCGAGTTCTCGGCATTGGTGCGCAGCGCCTCGATGGCCTTGAGGCCGAGTTCGACGGAGCCGGCCTGTGCGCTTTCGAACGTCGCCTCGACGGTCTTGCTGGCGCCCTCGGCGGCTTCCTTCATCTTGGCATAGGCTTCCTTGGTCTGCGCGGCGCCCTTTTCGGCGAATTCGCGGAAGCTCTCGGAAAACTTGCTCGGGTCGATGGATGCGATGGAGAATACGTCGTCGGTCTTCTTGGTAGCCATGTCTGCGCTCCTTGGTTTGGCCCTCTCCAGAGGCGCCGTGTTCTTGGATGGCTTCTATATAGTCGACTTTATTTCGCATTGCAACAAAATTGTGCGATGCACAATAAACCATGAGGCCGTTAACCCTTCCGCCCGAAAACCCGGGGCTTTGCGGGCCGGGCGCTGGACCCTCCGCCTGTGCGCCGCTATTAATAAAGCGTTAATCGAAAGCCGGGACGCCGGATGGAGACACAGGCCCGAACATGTCCGCAAAGCAGTATCCCTTTATCGACGTCGCCGTCCATGAACGGGTGCGCCTGCCCTTCGCACGGGGCGAGGCAGTCGTGCTGTTTTCCAGGGACATGGCCCGCGTGCTCTGGTCGAACGGCCGGGGCGCCGCCCTCTTCGGCCATGACAATATCTACGATTTCCTCGACGCCGGGGCGGACCGCGCCGATGTCGCCTTTCGCCAGATGGCCGCGACCGCCCGCCAGGTGCAGGCGCCAGGCGAGCGCCGCACCTTTCTCATGCGCATCGGCAGCGGCTTTCGCAGCGTGCCGGTGACGGCCGCCGTCGAGAGCGTGACGATCCGCCCGGGCGACGATGCGATCCTGTTCAGCGCGCCCGTCGGCGCCGGCCGGCAGAGCCCGCAAGAGGCGGCCGCCGCTATGCTGACCGGCTTCGACGATCCGGACACGCACATGGCCGTGCTCGACGGCACCGGCGCAATCGTCGCCGCGTCCGGCGGGTTCGACGGCCTCGCCATCAGCCCGGAAACGCGCCGCGCTCTCGTCGAGGCCGCCGGACGCAGCACCGAGCGCCTTGTCAAGCGCCCGATCGCCACCGGCCGCGGCCACCTTCCCGCCGCCATCGGCCGCATCGCCGCCGATCCGCCGCTCCACCTGCTCTTCGCCGTCGAAACGATCCTCGGCCATCTCGATCCGGACGAGGACAGTGCGGAACCCGTTTCCGCGGCGCCGGCCGAAACGGCCGTGGATACCGAGATCCCGTCGCCCGCCCTGGAGGCGCCGGCAGAGGAAGAGCAGATCGTCGAGGCGGCGGAGCCCGTCTGCGAACCCGCAGCCATCCTCATCGAGGACGACGCCGTCGACGCACCGGCCTCCGATGACGGTCTGGCGCAGGCCGAGGCGCCCGCCGAAAGCGCGCCGGACGATGACGCCGGACAGGAGAAAGTGGCGCAGGTGGACGAGGCCACCGCGAACACCGCCGAGACGGACAGGCCAACAACCGGCTTCAGCTTCAACCCGCAGGGCCGGCCGATCCGGTTCGTCTGGAAGATCGACGCCGAGGGGCGGTTCAGCGAAATTTCGGACGAATTCGCCGCCGCCGTCGGCCCACACGCCGCCGCGATCGCCGGCGAGCGCTTTGCCGACGTCGCCGCGCGTTTCGACCTCGACCCCGAAGGCAAGATCGGCGACCTACTGCGCCGCCGCGACACCTGGTCCGGCAAGACGATCCTGTGGCCGGCCGAGGGCACCGCCCTCGTCGTGCCCGTCGACCTTGCCGCCCTGCCGACCTATTCGCGCAACCGGGAATTCGACGGTTTCCGCGGCTTCGGCATCGTGCGCATCGCCGATGCGGCCCAAGATCCGCAAGCCCGCGGCCTGGCGCTCGGCCTGAGCGCGGACGATCAGGACGCCGAGGTGGAGGAAGTCCTCGCCGAGGAAGCCGGCACGCTGCTGGAGAGTGCGGCGGAGGAGCTGGACGTGACGGCGGAGCCGGTCGCGGACACGGCGGACGAGGAAGGCCCCGCAACGCAGGAACCCGCCGAAGCGGACGATGCAACGGAAACAGCCTCTGCCGATATCGAGGAGACGCCGCCGACACCCGTCGAGGACGAACAGGATGCCTTCCGCGGCGAGCGCCCGGCGCTGCGCCTTGTCGAGACCCCGGCCCGTCGCCAGTCCGACAAGATCGTGCAGCTCGAGACCCGACGCAATCGCAGCGGCCTCTTCGACGGCCTTTCGACCGGCGAGCAGGCCGCTTTCCGCGAGATCGCCCGCCAGCTCGGCGAGACATTCGGCAAGCGCAAGCCGGAGGACCGCCCGGACGAGGCGATCTCCGACACCCGGCCGGAAAGCCCCGCGGACGAAGCGGCCGCCGTCGTGCCCACAGCCGGCGATGCCGATGCGGAAGTGCCCGGCCTCGAAGTCGGCCCGCATGCCGACGATCTGCTCAGCGAGACGCAGGCCGAGGCGCGCACGGCCATCGCCCCGCCGCGCCGGCAGATGGACTACGGCCTCACCGCCGCCGTCGTCGACGTACTGCCCGTCGCGCTGCTGGTGCATGTCGGCGACCGGCTCATCCATGCCAATCCGGAATTCTTCCGCCTGACGGGCTATGCGGGCCTTCAGGACCTCGAAGCCTCGGGCGGGCTCGATATCCTCCTGGCCGGCCCCGACGAGGCCGCGGAGGACGGCGACGGCACGATGCTGCTGCGCCATGCCGACGGCGAAAGCACCAGCGCGGTGCACGCCCGCCTCCAGTCCATTCGCTGGGAAGACGGCACGGCGCTGATGCTGGCGCTGACGCCGCTGCACGCCCGCCCCGCCCTTTCGCTGGTCGAGACCGGACCTGCGCCGGCGGCGGAAGCCGAGGAGCGGAGCAATGCCGACCAGGCGCACGCCGCGGCGCTGCGCGTCGAGGTCAGCGAATTGCGCTCCATTCTCGAAACGGCGACCGACGGCGTGGTGGTCGTCGGGCAGGACGGCGACATCCGCTCGATGAACCGCTCGGCCAGCGCCCTTTTCAACTATGACGAGGACGAGACGCGCGGGCGGCCCTTCGCCATGCTCTTCGCCCATGAGAGCCAGAAGGCGGTGCTCGATTATCTCTCCGGGCTTGCCGGCCACGGGGTGGCGAGTGTGCTCAACGATGGGCGAGAGGTCATCGGCCGCGAGGCAGGCGGTGGCTTCATCCCGCTCTTCATGACCATGGGTCGCCTCTCCTCCTCCGCCGGCTATTGCGCCGTCATCCGCGACATCACCCAGTGGAAGCGCACGGAAGAGGAATTGCGCAACGCCAAGCGCGCCGCCGAGACGGCGAATGCCCACAAGAGCGATTTCCTCGCCCGCGTCAGCCACGAGATCCGCACGCCGCTCAATGCCATCATCGGCTTTTCCGACATGATGGCGACGGAGCGCTTCGGGCCGATCGGCCATCCGCGCTACATCGAATATGCCAACGACATCGGTCGTTCCGGCCGCCATGTGCTCGATATCGTCAACGACCTGCTCGACATTTCCAAGATCGAGGCGGGCGAGATGGAGCTGGACTTCACCGCCGTCGGCCTCAACGAGACGATCGCCGAGGCGGTCTCGCTGGTGCAGCCGCAGGCGAACGCCCAGCGCGTCATCATCCGCACCTCGCTTTCGGCCACCGTACCGCAGATCGTCGCCGACCTGCGCTCGATCAAGCAGATCGCGCTCAACATTCTGTCGAACGCCATCCGCTTCACGCCCGCCGGCGGGCAGATCGTCGTGTCGACGGCCTATGAGGCGAACGGCAGCGTGGTGCTGCGCATCCGCGACACCGGCGTCGGCATGACGCGCAGCGAACTGGAGCAGGCGATGAAGCCCTTCCGGCAGGTGACGACGGGTGCGCGCAAGCGCGGCGACGGCACCGGCCTCGGCCTGCCGCTGACCAAAGCGATGGTCGACGCCAACCGGGCGAACTTCGCCATCAGCTCCACGCCGAACGAAGGCACGCTGGTCGAAGTGATCTTTCCCTCGCCGCGCGTGTTGGCAGATTGAGCCGATTGGATTAGAGCGGGGGACGCGGGCACGCCGGAAGGCCGCCCGCCGAAGACCCGTCATCCCGAGGTGAACGCCTTGCAGGCATCTTCCGAAACCATGGCAGGACACCCCCTCGGCCGCAGGACGGGCGTCTGGCGCCATCCGATCCTGTCGGCCTCGGCCGTGCTGGCGGCCGCCATCGTGCTGATGCCGGCAATCGCCATCGTCGTCATCGCCGCGACCGGCGGCACCGACAACTGGCCGCATCTCCTCAACAACGTGATCCCGCGCGCCACGCTGCGCACGCTGATCCTGCTTGCCGGCGTCAGCACGATCACGGCGATCGTCGGCGTCGTCACGGCCTGGCTGGTGGCGAGCTGCGAGTTTCCCGGGCGGCGCCTGCTCTCCGGCCTACTCGTGCTGCCGCTCGCCATCCCCGCCTATCTCGGCGCCTATGCGTTCGCGGAGTTCTTCTCCTTCACCGGCCCGGTGCAGACGGCCTACCGCGCGCTCTTCGGCTTCCAGACGAGCCGCGACTACTGGTTTCCCGAGGTGCGCACCACGGGCGGGGCGATGCTGGTGCTCTCCAGCGTGCTCTATCCCTATATCTACCTCTCCGCCCGCTCGATGTTCCTGATGCAGGGCCGCACGGCGGCCGACGTGGCGCGCACGCTCGGCGCCGGGCCGCTGAAGGTCTTCGCGAGGATCCAGATTCCCATGGCGCGGCCGGCGATCATGGTGGGGCTGACGCTCGTCGCCATGGAGACGCTGAACGATATCGGCGCGGTGGAATATCTCGGCGTTCAGACGCTCACCTTCTCGATCTTCGACACCTGGCTCAACCGCGGCAGCCTTGCCGGCGCGGCGCAGATCGCCTGCGTCATGCTGGTCTTCGTCATCTGCCTGATGATGGTGGAGCGCGCCGCGCGCCGCCGGCAGCGCTTTTCCAGCCAGAAGACGACGGCGGCCGTGCATGATTCCGTCCGGCTGAAACTTGCCGGCTGGAAGAAGTGGGCCGCAAGCCTCGCCTGCCTGCTGCCGCCGGTCATCGGCTTTGCCATTCCGGTCTTCGTGCTCGGCGGCTATGCGGCGCGCCGGCTGGAGCAATTCGCCTCCACGCGTCTTCTTTCCGCGCTCTGGCACAGCGTCCTCGTCTCGGGCTCGACGGCGCTCGTCGCCGTGCTGCTCGCCTTCCTGCTCGCCTATGCCGCACGCACCACGCGCTCGCGGCTGAATGCCGCCGCCGGGCGCTTCGCCTCCTTCGGCTACGGCGTGCCGGGCACGGTGCTGGCCATGGGCGTGCTGATCCCGCTTGCCAATTTCGACAATGCGGTCGACGCGTTCCTGCGCGCGCAGTTCGGCATATCGACCGGCCTCCTGCTCTCCGGCACCGGCTTTGCCATCATCTATGCCTGCACGGTGCGCTTCCTCACCATGGCGGAAGGCACGATCGACGCGGGCTTCCACAAGCTCTCGCCCCACCTCGACATGGCGGCGCGCACGCTGGGGCGCACCAGCGGCCAGACGCTGTGGAGCGTGCTCCTGCCGATGATGCGGCCGGCGACGCTGACGGCAGCGCTGCTCGTCTTCATCGAGACCATGAAGGAACTGTCGGCGACGATCATGCTGCGCCCGTTCAACTTCAACACGCTGGCGACGCTGGTCTACGAGGATGCGTCGCGGGCGAAGGTGGAGGATGCCGGCGTGCCCGCCGTCATCATCGTCGCGGTCGGGCTCATTCCCGTCTTCCTCGTCTCGCGATCGCTCGACCGGAAGGGCGGATAAAAAAGAGGGCGGCATAAGCCGCCCCGATAGTTGAATGCTGTCCAACAAAAGCGTGGTGAACGGCTTCATGCCATCGGGGTCGGGTGCGACCGGAACGCCCGTCATCGGGCGCGCTCAAGTTGGCACGACCTTGCGCCATTGCGGCTTAACAAATCCTTACCTGACCGATTCCGGCACAAACCTTTCGTTCACAACTTCGAGAACTTGGTTAATGCCGAAGGTGGAAATCGTTAACGCTGGCGGCGCTCACGATTTCAGCGCCGCAAGGTCGGCGAAGAGCTCCAGCGCCTCCGGATTGGCGAGCGCCTCCTTGTTCTTGACCGGCCGGCCGTGCACCACCTCGCGCACGGCGAGCTCGACGATCTTGCCCGACTTGGTGCGGGGAATGTCGGCCACCGCGATGATCTTCGCCGGCACATGGCGCGGCGAGGCGCCGGTGCGGATTTTCGTCTTGATCGTCTTTTCCAGCGCCTCGTCCAGCACCTTGCCGGGGGCGAGGCGCACGAAGAGCACGACGCGCACGTCGTCGTCCCAGTCCTGGCCGATGCACAGCGCCTCGGCGACCTCTTCGAGCTGTTCGACCTGGTTGTAGATCTCCGCCGTGCCGATGCGCACGCCGCCGGGGTTCAGCGTCGCGTCCGATCGGCCGTGGATGACGATACCGTCATGGCTGGTCCATTCGGCAAAATCGCCATGGCACCAGACATTGTCGAAGCGCTCGAAATAGGCGGCGCGATATTTCGCGCCGTCCGGATCGTTCCAGAACATGACCGGCATGGAGGGGAAGGCCCTTGTGCAGACCAGCTCACCCTTTTCCCCGCGCACCGGATGGCCGTCCTCGTCCCAGACATCCATGGCAAGGCCGAGGCCCGGGCCCTGGATCTCGCCGCGCCAGACGGGCAGCAGCGGCACGCCGAGCACGAAGCAGGAGACGATATCCGTGCCGCCGGAAATGGAGGCAAGCTGCACGTCGGGCTTGATGCCTTCATAGACGAAGGAGAAGCCTTCCGGCGAAAGCGGCGAACCGGTGGAGGTGAGGAGCCGCAGGCTCGAAAGGTCGTGCGTCGTGCGCGGCGTGAAGCCACCCTTGCGCACCGCGTCGATATATTTGGCAGAGGTGCCGAAGACGGCGAATTTCTCGTCCCGGGCATAGTCGAACAGCACATTGCCGTCCGGGTGGAAGGGCGAGCCGTCGAAGAGGCAGAGCGTGGCGCCGACCGCAAGGCCGGAAACCAGCCAGTTCCACATCATCCAGCCGCAGGTGGTGAAGTAGAACAGCCGCTCGCCTTCGACGAGGCCGCAATGCAGGCGATGTTCCTTGATGTGCTGCAGCAGCGTGCCGCCGGCCGAATGCACGATGCATTTCGGCACGCCCGTCGTGCCCGACGAGAACAGGATGTAGAGCGGATGACGGAACGGCAGGTGCGCAAAGGTGAGTGGCCTTGCCTCGTAAGGCGCCATCAGCGCGTCGAGCGTGCGCCCGTCCGGAAGGGCACTCGCAAGCGCCTCGGCTTCGCCGGCATAGTGCACCACCACGACTGGGGCACCCAGCCTTTCGGCGACGGCCTTCACCTTGGCGGAGACGTCCTGCAGCTTGCCGGCATACCAGTAGGCGTCGCAGGCGATGAAGAGCTTCGGCTCGATCTGGCCGAAGCGGTCGAGCACGCCCTGTTCGCCGAAATCGGGCGAACAGGAGGACCAGATGGCGCCGAGCGAGGCGGCGGCGAGCATCAGGGCGATGGTCTCCGGCATGTTCGGCATCATGGCGGCGACGCGATCGCCCTCACCGATACCCAATGCCGCGAAGGCCTGCTGGAGCTTCGAGACCCGGCCGCGAAGATCGTCCCACGACCAGCGATAGGAGACCTTGTCCTCGCCGCGGAAGACGATGGCATCGCCCTCGCCGGTCTTCTTCAGGAGGTTCTCCGCGAAATTCAGCCGGCCCCCGGGGAAGAAGCGGGCCTCCAGCATGCGCTCGCCGTTCTCCAGCGCCACGCCGCCCATTTCGCCGATGACGGCGCCATCGTCCCAGATCGCGGTCCAGAACGCCGCGCGGTCCTCCACCGACCAGGCGTGCAGATCGTCATAGGATTTCAGGTCGCGTCCGGCGATGCGGCTGCCGGCCTTCATGAACAGGGCCATCGGGCTCGTTGCCAGGATGTCCGCCGAAGGTTTCCACAAGGGCATTTCTGACGTCATGCTTTCCTCCACTCCATGGCTTTCGTATAGCATGTTGCGCCGCAGTATAAAGTGGCGAACGCCGGTTCGCGCCGTTGCCGGGCGCAATTCCGCCGTGGCGCCATTTGATTTCTTCGCCCCAAGCGCCTATCCCCGTTCGCTTGAAACGATGTGAACGCCGCCGGTAGAGGACGCGCACCCGAATGACCCTTCCCCCTTTCATCCAGTCACGGCATCTCGTGCGGGGAATTCTTGTCGTTCTGGTGCTGTTTGCCGCCGTGCGCATCGGCTTTCCCTTCCTCGTCCAGACCGACACGGTGGGCCGGGAGATCGAACGCACGCTCGAAGCCTGGACGGGCGCCGATGTCGAGATCGGCCATGCCGCGGAATTCGCCTTCTGGCCCTATCCGCGGGTGACGCTCGGCAATGTGCGGATCGTCGCTTCGGCCGACAGGAGCGAGCTTGCCCATGTCGAAACCATCTCGGCCAGCTTCGACCTGTTCGGCGCGGTGCGCGGCAAACCCGTCTTCGGCGATTTCGACCTGATGCGGCCGACGATCCGGGTGGGCTGGGATGCCGAGGGCGTCTTCAACTGGCGCCACAGCGGCTGGCTGATGCAGGCCATCGACGCCGCCAAATCGGTCCCGGAAGGCCAGGCGATACCGGAACTGCCGGAAGAACGCATCGGCACGATCAACGTGTTCGACGGGGTTATCGAGGTCGCGCAGGACGACGGCAGCGCCCCCTTCCGCATCTCGGACATCGACGGCAGCATCGACTGGCCCGCCCTCAGGCGGCCGCTCGACCTCACGCTTTCGGGCATCCTCAACGGCGAGATGAGCCGCTGGACCCTCGACTGCGACCAGCCGCTCGCCCTGCTCGCCGGGCACAATGCCAATGTGCGCACCAACCTTTCCGCCGATCCGACGACGATGAACTTCGAAGGCATCGCCAACCTTTCGACGAACGCCTTCATCGCCGGCAACATGACGCTGTCGACGCCCTCGCTCGGCCATCTCCTCGCCTGGCAAGGCAAGGACATCCCCTCCGTCGGCAATCTCGGCCATATCAATGCCGAGGCGAAGGTGACGACGGCGGGCTATACGGCCAAGCTGGAAAATCTCAAGCTGACCCTCGACGATGCGCAGGCGACCGGCGTGCTCGACCTCACCATGCCGCCGGACGGCCTGCCGCAGGTCGGCGGCACGCTGGCCTTCGACCGGATCGACCTTCGCGCCTTCCTCACCGCCTTCTCGCCGCTTCCCGGCGACGACCAGGCGACGACCGGCATCGACACCACCTTCATCCATCAGTTCGGCATGGACCTGAGGCTTTCCGCCAAGAGCGCGGACTTCTCGCACTTCTCCCTGCAGGACCTTGCCGCCGGCATACGCATCGAAAACGGTCGCGCCTCCTTCGATATCGGCGACAGCCAGTTCATGGACGGCCGCATGACGGGGCGCATCGCGCTCACCGAGCAGGGTTTTCGCGGCGGCGGGCGCCTGCAGATGTCGCTGAGCAATGTCGATATCGGTGCGATCGTCAACACGCTCGCCCTGCCCGGGCCGCTGCCGGCAGGCCGCGGCTCGGCGGATTTCGAGCTGTCGACGGACCTGCCGCTCTGGGCAACGACGGCGTCCGACATGTCCGGCCAGTTCCGGCTCGCCATGGGGCCGGGCACGCTCACGCATTTCAACCGGCAGGCCTTCGAGGAGCGGGCGGCGAAGAACGCCTTCTTCAACTTCTCCGAAGCTTCGGACGGATCGTTCGATTTCGTGCGCGCCGATGTGCAGGCCAAGCTCGACCGGGGCCTTGCCGAACTGACCAAGGCGGAGATCGAGGGCAACGAGAAGCTGCTGACGCTGTCCGGCATGATCCCCTACCGCAGCGGCAGCGTGGCGCTGGCCGGCACGCTCGCCGACCGGCCGCAGGCCGATGCCGCCGCCGTCGTCGTCAGGCCGGCGATCAGCTTCTTCGTCGGCGGCTCGTGGCCGGAACCGGTGATCTCTCCCATCTCCATCCTGACGGGGCAGCAGCCCCGCCAGTAGGGTCCCTGCCCAGCCTCAGCGGCCGGCGAAGGCCGCCTGCTCGTCGCGCAAGCGCTGCACCTCGCGGCGCTTCGTCATGATCGAGGCGATGACGACGCCGACGGCGACGAGGCCGATGAGCAGCGTGCAGGCCGCGTTGATCTCCGGCGTCACGCCGAGGCGCACCTGGCTGTAGATCTTCATCGGCAAGGTCGTGGCGCCCGGGCCGGAGGTGAAGCTCGCGATGACGAGGTCGTCGAGCGAGAGCGTCAGCGCCAGCATCCAGCCGGAGAGCACGGCCGGCGCGATGATCGGCAGCGTCACCTCGAAGAAGGTCTTCACCGGCGTCGCGCCGAGATCCATCGCCGCCTCCTCGACCGAGCGGTCGAAGGAGAGCAGGCGCGACTGCACGACGACGGTCACGAAGCACATCGAGAAGGTGATGTGCGCCAGCGTCACCGTGACGAAGCCGCGGTCGAAACCGATGGCAACGAAGAGCAGGAGCAGCGACAGGCCGGTGATGACCTCGGGCATGACGAGCGGCGCATAGACCATGCCGGAGAAGAGCAGCCTTCCGCGGAAGCGCGTGTAGCGCGTCAGCGCGAGCGCCGCCATGGTGCCGAGGACCGTCGATATGGTCGCCGACAGCAGTGCCACGCGGATCGTCACCCAGGCGGCGTCCATCAGGCCCTGGTTGTTGAAGAGCGAGACGTACCACTTGGTCGAAAAACCGGCCCAGACGGTGACCAGCTTCGATTCGTTGAACGAGAAGATCACCAGCAGCACGATCGGCAGGTAGAGGAAGGAGAAGCCGAGAACGACCGAGGCGATGTTGAAACGGGACCAGGTGTTCATGGGCTTACTTCCCCTGCTCTTCGGCCTTGGCCTGCGCATTCTGGAAGAACACGATGGGCACGACCAGGATGAGGAGCAGGATGGTGGCGACGGCGGCCGAGACGGGCCAGTCGCGGTTCGCGTTGAACTCGTTCCACAGCGTCTTGCCGATCATCAGCGTCTGCGACCCGCCGAGCAGGTCCGGAATGACGAACTCACCGACCGCCGGGATGAAGACGAGCATGCAGCCCGCCACGACCCCCGGAATGGAGAGCGGGAAGGTGATCTTCCAGAAGGCCGATATCTGCGGGCAACCGAGATCCTGCGCCGCCTCGATCAGCGTGTTGTCCATCTTCTCCAGCGCCGAATAGAGCGGCAGCACCATGAAGGGCAGGTAGGAATAGACGATGCCGATATAGATCGCCCAGTTGGTGCCGATGATGATCAGCGGCTCGTCGATGATGCCCATGCCGATCAGGAACTGGTTGAGCAGCCCCTCCGGCTTCAGGATGGCGATCCAGGCATAGACGCGGATCAGGAAGCTCGTCCAGAACGGCAGGATGACGAGCATCAGCAAGGTGGGGCGCAGCGTGCGCGGCGCCTGCGCCATGCCGTAGGCGATCGGATAGCCGATCAGGAGCGTGATGAAGGTGGAGACGCCGGCGATCCAGAGGCTCGACAGATAGGCGTTGAGATAGAGCGCATCCTCGGTGAGCCAGACATAGTTGTCGAAGCTGAACTGGCCGATCTTCGCGACGATGCCGGAAAGCCCGTCCGCCAGCGCGAAGGCGGGCTCGTAGGGCGGCTGGGCGATCGCGGTGGTGGACAGCGAGATGCGGAAGACGATGAAGAAGGGGATGAGGAAGAAGAACAGCAGCCAGGCATAGGGGATGAGGATGACAAGGCGGCTGAAGATGGCGGAGCCGAGCTTGGTCATCAGGTCAATCCTTCAGCACGACGCCGGCCGTTTCGCCGAAGGAGACCCAGACCTTCTCGTCGTAGGAGATCGGATCCTCCACCTCGCGCTGGGCGTTGAGCATGGAGGCCTTCACGACCTTGCCGCCGTCGAGCTTGACATAGAAGACGGTCATGTCGCCGAGATAGCCGATATCCCAGATCTCGCCCGGCGCGGCGTTGACCGAGGCATCGGCGGGGGCGGCCCGCGTCACCTTCATCTTTTCCGGCCGGATGGCGAAGCCTGCGGCAGCGCCCGGCGCCGGGCCGTTTCCGGTCACGGTGCGGATGGTAAAGCCCTCGTTGACGGCAAGCTCGATCTTGCCGTTGCCATTGGCCGAGACCTTGCCGTCGAGGATGTTCACGTCGCCGATGAAATCCGCCACGAAGCGGGAATTCGGCGCCTCGTAGATCTCCGCGGGCGTCGCCACCTGGATGACCTTGCCGTGGCTCATGACGGCGATGCGGTCGGCCATGGTCATCGCCTCTTCCTGGTCGTGCGTGACGACGACGAAGGTGAGGCCGAGTTCCTGCTGGAGGTCCATCAATTCGAACTGGGTCTCCTCGCGCAGCTTCTTGTCGAGCGCGCCGAGCGGTTCGTCGAGCAACAGCACCTTCGGGCGCTTGGCGAGCGAGCGGGCGAGCGCCACGCGCTGGCGCTGGCCGCCGGAAAGCTGGTGCGGCTTGCGCTTGGCGAATTTCTCGAGCTTCACCAGCTTCAGCATCTGGGCGACGCGCTCGGCGATCTCGTTCTTGGGCATGCCGTCCTGCCTGAGACCGAAGCCGATATTGCTCTCCACCGTCATGTGCGGGAAGAGCGCATAGGACTGGAACATCATGTTGACCGGCCGCTTGTAGGGCGGGATGCCGGCAATGTCCTGGCCGTCGAGGATGATCTCGCCCGAGGTCGGCCGTTCGAAGCCGGCGAGCATGCGCAGGAGCGTGGACTTGCCGCAGCCGGACGCCCCGAGCAGGGCGAAGAATTCACGGTGATAGATGTTGAGGGTGAGATCGTCGACGGCAGTGAAATCGCCGAACCTCTTCGTGACATTGCGGAACGTGATGAATGGCTTTGCGTCCGGATCCGTCCACGGCGCGAAGGAACGACGGATATTGCCGAGAGATTTCATTGCCTGTCCCCATCTCTTATTTTCTGACGGCATAAATGAAATTGCCCGGAAGAGGCTTCCGGGCAATTCGTTCCGGACCGGTTACTGACCGGTCACGATCTTGGTCCACGTCCGCGTGAACAGGCGCTGCGTCTTCGCGTCCAAGGTCGTGTTGGTGAAGAGCTTGGCCAGCGTCGCCTCGTCCGGATAGATCGTGGTGTCTTCCAGGATCTCCTTCGGCATGACGGCCTGCGCCGCCTTGTTGCCGTTGGCATAGTGGATATAGGTCGAGGCCTTCGCGATCACCTCCGGACGCATGATGTAATCGAGGAAGGCGTGCGCCTCTTCGACATGCGGCGCGTCATTCGGGATCGCCATCTGGTCGAACCACATCTGCGTGCCTTCCTTCGGGATCGTGTAGCCGACCTCGACGCCGTTGCCGGCCTCTTCCGCGCGGTCGCGGCCCTGGAAGATATCGCCCGACCAGCCGATAGCGATGCAGATGTCGCCGTTGGCAAGGCCGTTGATGAATTCGGAGGAGTGGAACTTGCGCACGAAGGGGCGCACCTTCATGAGGGCTTCTTCGGCCTTGGCGATGTCGGCCGGATCATGACTGTCGGGATTGAGGCCGAGATAGGCGAGCGTCACCGGAATGATGTCGGTCGGCGAATCCAGCATGTTGATGCCGCAATCCTTGAGCTTCTCGGCATTCGCCGGATCGAAGATCGCGCTCCAGCTGTCGATCGTGTCGGTGCCGAGGGCTTCCTTGATCTTGGCCTTGTTGTAGCCGATGCCGATCGTGCCCCACATGTAGTTGATCGAATATTCGTTGCCGGGGTCGAACGGCTCCATGCGGCTGGCGACCATGTCCCACATGTTCTTCAGGTTCGGCAGCTTGGACTTGTCGAGCTTCTGGTAGACGCCCGCCGCGATCTGGCGCTGGAGGAAGGTGTTGGTGGGAACGACGACATCGTAGCCCGTGCCGCCGGCAAGCAGCTTGGTTTCCAGGATCTCGTTGGAATCATAGACGTCGTAGACGACCTTGATGCCGGTTTCCTTGGTGAAATCGTCGATGATCGAACTGTCGATATAGTCCGACCAGTTGTAGACGTTGACGACCTTTTCCTGCGCGAGCGCACCGCCGGCGCCGAGCAGCGCAAGCGTGGCGGCAGTCGCCAAAAGAGTACGTTTTACCATTGATTTTTCTCCCAGTTTTTCTCTCGGACCTATGCGTTCGTATGAAGACAGTCACCGATTATGGATGTTTTTCAAGAGGCGACAAGCGGCATTCTACGCAAACAGAGGGTGAATTTTGATATCACATTGTTCCCATTCCTATCAGATTTGAAGCCTTAAAGGGGCTGGAAATCAAGCGAAAAGTCACTGGAAGTCGAAAAGGCTGAGGCCCGCGACCATTTCGTCGAGCCCGAGGGGCCGCGTGACGGGCGGTTCGGCGCGGGCAAGACAGCCCTGCCGCTCGCAGAGCCGGCAGGCCGTTCCCACCGCCACCGCCCCGTCCCGGCGCACCGCCTCGCCGTAAACCGTCTCCTGCGCATGGACCGCATCGCAGCCGATGAGCAGCGCGGTGCGGCGCACCCGCTCGGCAAAGACGCCCTGCGGCCCCTCCAGCGTGCGCGAGACCGCCAGGAACGCGGCGCCGTCCGGCATTTCCACGCGGTCGACGAGGATCTGCCCAGGCTGCGAGAAGGCGGAGTGCACGCCGAGCTTGGGACAGCCGCCGCCGAAGCGCGCCTGCGGAAACCCTTGCGCCCCCGCCCGTCGGAAGCGGTTGCCGGCATTGTCGATCTCCAGCATGAAGAAGGGCACGCCCGCCCTGCCCGGCCGTTGCAGCATGGTCAGCCGGTTCGCCGCCTGCTCGTAGGAGACGCCGAAGCGCGAGCGCAGCACGTCGATGTCGTAGCGCACGCGCTGGGCCGTCGAATGAAACGTCTCGTAGGGCATCATCAGCGCATGGGCAGCATAGCGCGCCAGCTCGAAGCGGGCGATGCGCTTCGCCTCCGCCGTCGAGAAGGCGAGCGCGTCGAGCTCGGCGAAGATCTCCTCCTGCAGGGCGAGCTGCACCGTCTCCATGGCGATCTCGCGCAGCTGGTCGAAGGGCGACAGGCGCTCCGACAGGAAGAGCCGCATGGAATGGCGGTCGAAGCGGCGGCGCAGGTTCGGCATGGTGTGGACGGGCAGCAGGCGCACGACGACGCCGTGCTCCTTGCGCAGCCACCCCTTCAGAGCGCTCGCCAGGTCGTCGCCCGGCGCCAGCGCCGCATGAAACCGCTCCGCCGCCTCGTCGATGGCGCCGAAATAGTTGGGACGCCCCTCCAGCCTGTCGCGCACCTCGTCCATCGGCAGCAGCGTGCCCGACAGCGTCGTCGCATGGCCCTCGCGGGCGAGCAGGTCGGCAAGGTCGGTGAGGCGGGCGGCCTGCTCGCGATAGGCGCGGTAGAGCTTGACGATGCCGCTCGCCACATTCGGCGCGGCGTCGGCGAGTTCCATCAGCTCGTGATCGCCCGGCAGCTCGCCTGAAAGCAGCGGATCGGCGAAGACCTCGCGCAGCTGCCGGGCATTGCCGGCGCTTTCACCCTGCAGCTCGTCGAGGTCAACCTTGTAGACGGAGGCGAGGCGCAGGAGGAGCTGCACCGTCAACGGCCGCTGGTTGCGCTCGATGAGGTTGAGATAGGAAGGCGAGATCGACAGGCCCTCGGCCATCGCCGTCTGGGTGAGGCCGAGGGCGTTGCGGATGCGCCGGACCTTCGGGCCGGCAAAAATCTTGTTCTCCGCCACCGTGTCAAATCCTTTACATCACTGCCGCGATCGGGAGCTTTACAATATTTACTTTTTTACAGGCCCCTCCTGTCAAAGGCAAGACATCATTACCCGATTACCTTGCTGATTTTACGGTTTTCTCTCGCCCGATTGTGCGCTGCGATGTAAATACTGTCACATGAAATCGGGCAGCAAACGAGATCAAGCCCAATCGCGAAAGACCGTACCGGAGGATACTATGACTGATTTTTACAATCTCGTTCCGAGCGCGCCGAAGGGCCGGTTCGACGGCATCGAGCGTCCCTATACGGCCGAGACGGTCGAGAAGCTGCGCGGCTCGGTCCAGATCCGCCACACGCTGGCCGAGAACGGCGCGAACCGGCTTTGGAAGCTCATCCACGAGGAGGACTTCGTCAACGCGCTCGGCGCGCTCTCGGGCAACCAGGCCATGCAGATGGTCCGCGCCGGCCTGAAGGCGATCTACCTCTCCGGCTGGCAGGTCGCCGCCGACGCCAACACGGCATCCGCCATGTATCCCGACCAGTCGCTCTACCCGGCCAATGCCGCGCCGGAACTGGCGAAACGCATCAACCGCACGCTGCAGCGCGCCGACCAGATCGAAACGGCGGAAGGCAACGGCCTTTCGGTCGACACCTGGTTCGCGCCGATCGTCGCCGACGCGGAAGCCGGCTTCGGCGGTCCGCTCAACGCCTTCGAGATCATGAAGGCCTTCATCGAGGCGGGCGTCGCCGGCGTTCACTTCGAGGACCAGCTGGCCTCCGAAAAGAAGTGCGGCCATCTCGGTGGCAAGGTCCTGATCCCGACCGCGGCCCATATCCGCAACCTCGACGCCGCGCGCCTTGCCGCCGACGTCATGGGCACGTCGACGCTGGTCGTCGCCCGCACCGACGCCGAGGCCGCCAAACTGCTGACCTCCGATATCGACGAGCGCGACCAGCCCTTCGTCGACCGGGACAAGGGCCGCACGGTCGAGGGCTTCTACCAGGTCAGGAACGGCATCGAGCCGTGCATCGCCCGCGCCATCGCCTATGCGCCCCATTGCGACCTGATCTGGATGGAGACCGGCAAGCCGGACCTCGAACAGGCGAGAAAATTCGCCGAGGCCGTTCACAAGGCGCATCCCGGCAAGCTGCTCGCCTACAATTGCTCGCCCTCGTTCAACTGGAAGAAGAACCTGGACGACGCGACGATCGCCAAGTTCCAGCGGGAATTGGGCGCGATGGGCTACAAGTTCCAGTTCATCACGCTCGCCGGCTTCCACCAGTTGAACTACGGCATGTTCGAGCTTGCGCGCGGCTACAAGGACCGCCAGATGGCCGCCTATTCCGAGCTGCAGGAAGCGGAATTCGCCGCCGAGATCAACGGCTACACCGCCACCAAGCACCAGCGCGAAGTCGGCACCGGCTACTTCGACGCCGTCTCGATGGCCATCACAGGCGGCCAGTCCTCCACGACCGCCATGCACGAATCGACCGAGCACGAACAGTTCCGCCCGGCCGCCGAATAACCCCGAACGTCAACCTTCAAGAACCCCAACAGAGCCGCATTCCTGCGACGGCAGGCGTACCGCCTGCCTGCAAATGCTCAAAAGAGGAGAAATGCCATGACAGTCCAGACCCGGGTCAAGGAACGCGCGGAAGAGCAGTCCTCCGCCATGAGCCCCGACCAGCAGGCCATGATCCGCATGGTCGCCAACGACCTGCACCGCCTCAACCAGTCCGTCATGAAGGCGGTCGAGGCCGGGGTCTCGGTGGAGCTCGTCCGCTCCGCCCGCCATCACGGCGGAGAGGGCAACTGGGGCGACCTGCTGATCCCCGTCATCGTGACGCAGGGCCGCGGCTGACACGGCAAGACAATCCGGTCGAAGCGAAACCCCCGGCGGTCCCTGCGCCGGGGGTTTTGCGTTAGGGTGAGGGGACGTACCCCACGAACCGGGATTGTTTGAGGAAGCCGGCGCGGCAATCCCCTACGCCCCGCAGCCAAGGAGAAGGTGGCCGGCAGGCCGGATGAGGGGCCTGACAAGACAAAGGCCCGGGATGAACCGGGCCTCGTCTTGACGTCATCTGTTCGTGCCAGCCTCACGCCGCGCGATACACCGCCGTCTCCTCCGGCTCCAGGCGGAACTGCTCGACCAGCATCATCAGCGTGTCGGCATCGCCGGCAAGCTTGCGGCTGGCGGCGGTGGTGAGGTCCACCATGGAGGCGTTCTGCTGGGTCATCTGGTCCATCTGGTTGACGGAGCCGTTGACCTCCTGAAGCGCTGCCGCCTGGTCGCGGCTCGCCGTCGCCATCATGTCCACATGCTGGCTGACAGTGACGATCTGCTGGCTGATCGAGGCGAGCACGGCGCCCGTCTCCTGCACCAGGTGCGAGCCGGCGCTGACCTCGCTCGTCGACTTCTCGATGAGGCCCTTGATCTCCCGGGCGGCGCTCGCCGAACGCTGGGCAAGCTCGCGCACCTCCTGGGCGACGACCGCGAAGCCCTTGCCGGCCTCGCCTGCACGGGCGGCCTCGATGCCGGCGTTGAGGGCGAGAAGGTTGGTCTGGAAGGCGATGTCGTCAATCACCTCGATGATCTGCTCGATCTGGCGCGAGGCGCCCTCGATGCGGCCCATGGCGGCGATCGCATTGCTGACGACGGCGGCGGAATCGTCGGCGCTGCGCTTGGTCGTGCCGACGACGATGTTGGCCTCGTGCGCCCGCTCGGCGGAGGAGCGCACGGTGGCGGTGATCTCTTCCACGGCGGCGGCCGTCTCCTCCAGCGAGGAGGCCTGCGATTCGGTGCGCTTGGCCAGCGCATCGCCCGATTGCAGCATGTCCGCGCCGCTGCGCTGGATCGACAGCGCATTGTTGCGGATCTGGCCGAGCGTGTCCTGCAGGCGCGTCAGTGAGACGTTGAAGTCCTGGCGAAGCTGTTCCAGGCGGCCGGAGAAGGGCGTGTCGATCTGGCGCGACAGGTCACCCTGCGCCAGGCGTCCGAGGCCGGCGGCCAGCGCGTTGACGGCAAAGTCGATCTCGCGGTCGAAGGCCTGCTTTTCGGCATCGTTGCGGGCGCGCTCGGCTTCCGCGGCGTTGCGCTGCTCTTCGCTTTCGGCCTCCACGCGGATCTTCGACAGGGCGTTCTCCTTGAAGACGCCGAGCGCGCGGGCCATGTCGCCGATCTCGTCGGCGCGGCCCTCGCCGGAAATGCCCGTATCGAGGAAGCCGTCCGCGAGGCGACGCATGGCGCCGGTGATCTGGCCGATCGGCCCCTTCAGCGTCAGCACCAACGCGATGCCGGCAAGGACAGCGATGGCCGCGCCCGCGACGGTCGCGAGGATCGAGACCTGGTTGGCCTTTTCACGCTCGGCGCCGGCGCTGGTCTTCTGCTCTTCGGCGAACTGGCTGAGGAGGTTCCAGATCGTATCGATGGACTGGCCGGCGGCCTCGAAATCGGCGGTGCGCTCGGTGCTGATCTTCACCAGCGCGGCGCTGTCCGCATCGATCCGGTCGAGCACCGGCTGGAGCGCGCCGTCGACCGCGTCGAAGAAGGCAAGGCCGCTCGCGCTGCCGACCAGCGCCTTCATGTCGATGCGCAGGATGGACAGGTTGCCGAGCAGCTTGACGCGGTTCTGCTCCGACGTCTGGCCAAGGAAGCGGGCGGCAGCGACTTCGATATCGTCGATGGAGGCCACCAGCTTGCGCGTCGCCGACAGCACCGCCTCGGACTTGATGATCGGCTCGTCGAGTTCGCTGAAGATGCGGGTCGCCTCGCGCATCTTTTCCGATGCGGCGCCCTGGAGCTGGATGGTGACCTGGCGGAAGCGGTTCACCCGGCGTGCGATTTCCGGCACCGTGACGCTCGCCGGATCCGTCGAGGAGAGGAGACCGCTCAATTCGTCGATCGTGTTACGGATGGTAACGGAAACGACCTTCTGGTTCTTCGGCAGGATGGTCGCGATCGACCGCTCGGTCTTCGAGATGAGCGGGAAGCGCTCCTTGGCGAGCTTCAACTGATCGTCGGGCGTGGCGCCGCGGCTGAACTGGGACAGCAAATCGCCGAAGAACTTGCTGGCGGTGGTCAGGCGCTCGGCCTCGCGCAGCATGCTCTTTGCGGCATTCTCGTTCTGGCGGACGGTGCGCTGGAGCTTCGTCGCCTCGTCGAGGATCTTCACCTGTTCGCTGGAGAGATAGTTGAGGTTCTTGGTCATCGCATCGTGCAGGCCGTTCTCGCTGACATAGAGCGACCAGAGACCGTCCATGCGGGCCTCGATATCCTTGGTCTGGGCCTGCGCATCCACCAGCTTGGACTTGTCCGCATCGGGCGCAAGGCCATCGATCGTCGCCTGGAGAACCGCATCCTGCGCGGTCAGGCGCTGGTGCACGGCGTCACGGTTCTCCTCACTGGTGTTCTGCAGGAATCGGTTCATGCCGGCATAGACGTCCTTGAAGCCGCTCAGCGACTGGAGAACGCTGTTGGAAATCTCCATGCGGCCCTGCAGCAGGCCGGATGCATAGAGCCCGGTGAAGCCCACGGCGCAGATGCTGAGCACGAAGGGCAGAATGAAGACCAGGACCTTCGTCTGGATCTTGAAGCGCGCGAGAACCTTGTCAATGAACATGGCGGAATATCCGTTGTCGGCGTACTCCCCCCTGCCCCTTTTTCGGGCCTCCCAAGGATTCGGACGCCGGATTGCCGACTTCATGCGGCCGCAATGCCGCGTATCCGGGGGAGCAATCATTGCCAGCCGTGTCGACATCCATCATGGGGACGCGGCATCCGGAACCCTATGGGGCGGATGATCGGGGGCAAACTTTAAAATTCCATCACCATCTAAACCGATTTATGACAGTTGCCTGTCAGAACGCGGCAAGGGCGAGAGCGAGGATGAGGCTGGCGGCGAGCGTGCAGTGAATGCTTATCGCGACGAGGCGCCGGCGGCCCTCCTCGGCGGTGGCGGCAATCGCGATGGCACGGGCGGGACGGCGTCTTGCAGGCATGCGGCGATACTCCGATACGCGGATACAGACACCCGGATGATCCGGCCAGCCGGCCCACATCATGTTGCCTCCGCCTCCTGTCCGGGAGGCCGGAAACGCCGACATCGCGGGAGCATCCGCCCCGAGGTCTTAAAAGACGGTAAAGAGCACCTCGCCAAATCAGGCGTGGCCGCCTGCGGCGTGGCCCGACGCCCAGGCCCATTGGAAATTGTAGCCGCCGAGCCAGCCCGTCACGTCCACCGCCTCGCCGATGAAATAGAGGCCCGGGACCACCTTGGCCGCCATGCTGCGGGAATCGAGCGCGGCCGTGTCGATGCCGCCGAGCGTGACCTCCGCGGTCCGGTAGCCTTCGGAGCCCGGCGGGCGCAGGCGCCAATCCCTGAGGCGCTGGACAAGCGCCTCGACGCGGCGGCCCGGCTGCTCGGCGAGCGGCCCGTCGATGCCAAGCTCGGTGACGAGAAGCTGGGCGAGTTTCTTCGGCATGTGCTCGGCAAGCACGGTCTGCACCGCCTGCCGGCCGTTCTCCCGCCGCGCCGCCGCGATGGCGGCGGCAAAATCGACGTCGGGGCAGAGGGTGAGCGCGATCTCCTCCCCTTCCCGCCAGTAGGACGAGATCTGCAGGATGGCCGGGCCACTGAGGCCGCGATGGGTGAAGAGCGCCGCCTCGCGGAACTCCGTCCTGCCATGGCGAGCGACGACATCCACCGCGACACCAGGCAGGCCCTCATGGGCGGCGAGTGTCGCCGGATCGAGCGTCAGCGGCACGAGGCCGGCGCGGGTTTCGGTGACGGGAAGGCCGAATTGTTCAGCGATGCGATAGGCAAAACCGGTCGCCCCCATCTTGGGGATCGACTTGCCGCCCGTGGCGACGACCAGCGAGTCCGCTTCGATCGTTCCATGCTCAGTCACAACGCGGAAGGCCTGTCCGCCGTGCTCGACGGCGCCGATCGGCGTGGAGAGCCGCAGCTCCGCGCCCGCCGCCTTCATCTCGGCGAGCAGCATGGCGATGATGTCCTTCGCCGAATTGTCGCAGAAGAGCTGGCCCAGCGTCTTCTCGTGCCAGGGAATGCGGTGGCGCTCGACGAGATCGAGGAAATCGCGCGGTGTGTAGCGGGCGAGCGCCGACTTGCAGAAATGCGGGTTGGCCGAGAGGAAGTTCTTCGGCCCGGCATGGATATTGGTGAAATTGCAGCGCCCGCCGCCGGAGATGCGGATCTTCTCGCCCGGCGCGCGGGCATGGTCGAGGACGAGCACGCGGCGTCCGCGCCGGCCCGCCTCGATGGCGCACATCATGCCCGCCGCGCCTGCCCCGATAATGACGACGTCCCGCCGTTCTGCCACGTCTGATATCCTTGTTTGCCCCTCCTTTCCGCCATCGCGGCCGAAAGTCAATCGGGGCGGCAAAACGGATATTCTTGAAGAATTCGCGTTTTCTACCCCCCGGGGGGAGCTAGCCAAGCAATAAACTCCGTCTATGATGGCGTCATCATCAACCAAACCCGGTGTCTCATGCCGTCCAAAAAGAAAGTCGTTACCCCTACCATCGAAAAAGCCGCACGCTCTGCCAAAATCCCTCCCGCCATCAGCGTGCCGCGCGGGGTAAAGACCTGGAAGGACGCCGCAGACTGGCTTCGCGCCCGCGGCATCGAGGACATCGAATGCATCACGCCCGACCTCGCAGGGGTGCCGCGCGGGAAAATGATGCCGTCGTCGAAATTCACCTCCAACACGTCGCTCGCACTGCCCTCCGCCCTCTATCGCCATACGATTTCCGGCGATTATCCGGAAGAAACGGGCAATTTCCGCTATGAGCCGCGCGACAGCGACCTGAAGCTGCTGCCCGACCTTTCGACGCTGTCCGTCGTGCCGTGGGAGACCGACCCGACCGCGCAGGTCATCTGCGATATCGTCGGCTCGACCGGCGAGAATGTCCCCTATACGCCGCGCAACGTCCTGAAGAACGTCGTGCAGATGTACCGCGACCGCGGCTGGAAGCCGGTCGTGGCGCCGGAGATCGAGTTCTACCTCGTCGCCGTCAACGACGATCCGGACTATCCGCTGCATCCGCCGAAAGGCCGGTCCGGCCGCGCCATCCAGGGCGGCCAGGGCTATTCCATCGCCGGCATCAACGAGTTCGACGAACTGATCGACGACATCTACCATTTCTCCGAAAAGCAGGGGCTCGAGATCGACACCCTGATCCACGAGGAGGGGCCGGCGCAGCTCGAGATCAACCTGCGCCACGGCGATCCGATCGAGCTTGCCGACCAGGTGTTCCTGTTCAAGCGCACGATCCGCGAAGCGGCGCTGAAGCACGGCATCTACGCCACCTTCATGGCCAAGCCCATGCAGGGCCAGGCGGGGTCCGCCATGCACATCCACCAGTCGGTGGTGGAGATCGAGACCGGCAAGAACGTCTTCTCCAACGCCGACGGCTCGGCCTCGAAAGAGTTCTTCCACTTCATCGGCGGCATGCAGGCCTATGTGCCGAAGACGCTCGTCATGATGGCGCCCTATGTGAACTCCTACCGGCGCCTGACGCCGGACATGTCGGCGCCGGTCAACAATGCCTGGGGCTACGACAACCGCACGACGGCCTTCCGCGTGCCGGTGTCGGACGCGGCCGCGCGGCGCATCGAGAACCGCCTGCCGGGATCGGACGCCAATCCGTATCTGGCGCTGGCGGCCTCGCTCGGCTGCGGCCTGCTCGGCATCATGAACAAGCTGGAACCGACGGCACCGACCGAGGACACCGCCAACGAAGGGTCGATCGACCTGCCGCGCGGGCTTCTCGAAGCCGTGTCGCTGCTCGAATCCGACCCGGCGCTGGCCGACGTCCTGAGCGCGGAGTTCATCGGCCTTTATGCCGGCGTCAAGCGCGGCGAGTTCGAGACCTTCATGCAGGTGATCAGCCCCTGGGAGCGCGAGTTCCTGCTGCTCAACGTCTGAGCGGCCCCGGCGGTCCGGGCCGCCCGAAAGATCAGAGCCCGAGAGCGGCCGGCGCCCCGGCGCGCCGCCGCACCCTCTTGAACATGAGCGTGTCCAATGCCCTGGCAAAGCCCGATTTCCCCCGGCATCTCCTGGTATGAGGCCAGTGTCGGCGAACGCCCCGAATATCCCCCCCTCGACGGTTCCGTCGATACCGACGTCGCCATTGTCGGCGGCGGCTTCACCGGCCTGCAGGCCGCCTACAACCTAGCGAAGAAGGGCGTCAATGTCGTCCTGATCGAGGCGCACCGCTTCGGCGACGGCGCGTCGGGCCGCAACGGCGGCCAGCTCGGCACCGGCCAGCGCGCCGAGGCCGAAACGCTGGAGGCCGAGCTCGGCTTCGAGCGCGCCAAGGCGCTGTTCGACCTTGCGGAGAACGCCAAGCGCCATATCCACGACTTCGCCGCAAGCCAGAACCTCGATATCGACTATGTGCCGGGCCAGCTCAATGTCAGCCACAAGGCGAGCTACGAGAAGGAATTCCGCGACCACGTCGAGATCGCGGCGACGCGCTTCGGCTACACGCACATGAGCTACATGGACCGGGCGGAAACCGAGGAGCGCGTCGGTTCGAAGCGCTTCTTCTTCGGCCTGCGCGATACCGGCACCGGCCATATCCACCCGATGAAGCTCCTCGTCGGCATCGCCCGGGCGGCCGGGGTCGCCGGCGCCAGCCTGCACGAGAAGACCCCCGCCCTGAAGATCGAACGGACGGGTGGCAAGGCGGTCATCACCACCGCGCGGGGCATGATCCGCGCCGACAAGGCGCTGATCTGCTGCAACGCCCATATCGGCGATCTGGAGCCCAAGACGGCCGCGCATGTCATGCCCATCCGCTCCTTCATCGGCGCGACCGTGCCGCTCGACAGGTTCCCGTCGATCATTCCCGGCGGCGAGGCGATCGCCGACACGCGCTTCGTCGTGCGCTATTTCCGCAAGACCCGCGACGGCCGCCTGCTTTTCGGCGGGCGGGAGGCCTATTCGGAGAACCTCGACGACATGACGCCGCCCATCCGCCGGCAGATCGAGGAGGTCTATCCGGAACTGAAGGGCATCGAGCTGACCCATGCCTGGGGCGGCTCGGTCGGCATCACCATGCCGCGCAAGCCCTATGTGCGCGAGGTCATGTCCGGCATCACCTCGATCGGCGGCTATTCCGGCCACGGCGTGATGCTGTCGAACTATTGCGGCAAGCTCTACGCCGAGGAGGTAACCGGCGGCGCCAGGGAACTCGACCTGATGAAGGCCTTGAAGATACCGGCCTTCCCCGGCGGCGCCCGGTTCCGCTCGCCGCTTCTGTTCCTCGCCATGACGTGGTACGCGCTACGCGACAAGCTCTGATCGAGTCGAAAGCACCGATTTTGTTGCGTTGCACGCTGGTGTTTTTAAATCGATTAGATTATAACACCCGGCAACAGAACGAGATCGAGATATCCGATGAGCAGCCAGATCATTCCCGTTGAGCCCTTCGACTATGTCGTCTTCGGCGGAACCGGCGACCTTGCGGAACGCAAGCTCCTTCCGGCCCTCTACCACCGGCAGCTCGCCGGCCAGCTTTCCGACCCGACGCGCATCATCGGCGCGTCGCGCACCGCCTATACGGATGCGGAATACCGCAAGTTCGCCGTCGATGCGCTGAAGGAGCACCTGAAGCCCGCGGAATTCGACGAGGCCGAGGTCAAGACCTTCTGCGACCGGCTGTTCTATGTCGCCGTCGACGCCAAGTCCGACCAGGGCTGGGACAAGCTGAAGGAGCTTCTGGACGAGGGCAAGGAGCGCGTGCGCGCCTTCTATCTCGCCGTCGCGCCCGCCATCTTCGGCGACATCTCGGAGAAGATCCGCGACCACAAGCTGATCACCAAGCAGACCCGCATCGTCGTCGAAAAGCCGATCGGCCGTGACCTCGCGTCGGCCAACGAACTGAACAACACGATCGGCAAGGTGTTCCGCGAAGAGCAGATCTTCCGCATCGACCACTACCTCGGCAAAGAGACGGTGCAGAACCTGATGGCGCTGCGTTTCGCCAACGCGCTCTACGAGCCGCTGTGGAACTCCGCCCATATCGACCATGTGCAGATCACGGTGGCCGAGGCCGTCGGCCTCGAAAGCCGCGCCGGCTACTACGACAAGGCCGGCGCGCTGCGCGACATGGTGCAGAACCACATTCTCCAGCTGCTCTGCCTCGTCGCCATGGAAGTGCCCTCCTCCATGGACGCGGAGGCCGTGCGCGACGAGAAGCTTAAAGTTCTGCGCGCCCTGAAGCCGATCGACCAGTACAATGTCGAGCGTCTTACCGTGCGCGGCCAGTACCGCGCGGGCGCCTCGGCCGGCGGCCCGGTCAAGGGCTATCTGGAGGAACTGGAAGGCGGCGTCTCCAACACGGAGACCTTCGTCGGCATCAAGGCCGAGATCGGCAACTGGCGCTGGGCGGGCGTGCCCTTCTACATCCGCACGGGCAAGCGGCTTGCCGCGCGCATGTCGGAGATCGTCATCACCTTCAAGCCGATCCCGCATTCGATCTTCGATCCCTCTGCCGGCCGCATCGAGGCGAACCAGTTGATCATCCGCCTGCAGCCGGACGAAGGCGTCAAGCAGTCGCTGATGATCAAGGATCCCGGCCCGGGCGGCATGCGCCTTCGCAACGTCTCGCTCGACATGAGCTTCGCCGAGGCCTTCGACGCCCGCAATGCGGACGCCTACGAGCGGCTGCTGCTCGACGTCATCCGCAACAACCAGACGCTCTTCATGCGCCGCGACGAGGTGGAAGCCGCATGGCGCTGGGTGGACCCGATCCTGAAGGCCTGGGAGGCGACCGGCCAGCAGGCGCAGGGCTACACGGCCGGCACCTGGGGCCCGAGCCAGGCCATCGCCCTCATCGAGCGCGACGGCCGCACCTGGCATGAATCGTAAGGAAGCCCGATGAGCGCGAGACTGCATGAATTCAAGGATGGCGCGGCGCTTGCCGAAGGGCTTGCCGACCGGGTTGCCGCGGCGCTCGCCGACGCCGTTGCCACACGAGGCCGAGCCAGCATCGCGGTCTCCGGCGGCTCGACGCCGAAGGCCTTCTTCAAGGCCTTGTCGCGCCGCGACATCGACTGGGGCAAGGTGACGATCACCCTCGTCGACGAGCGTTTCGTGCCGGCCGACAATCCGCGCTCGAACCACCAGCTCGTCGCCGACAACCTGCTGCAGGACAAGGCGAAGGCGGCGGGTTTCCTGCCGCTCTACCGCGACGCCGGCAGCGCGGAAGAGGCGGCGAATATCATCTCGGCGGATGCCGGGGCACTCGGCAATCCCTTCGACGTCGTCATCCTCGGCATGGGAACGGATGGCCACACCGCCTCGTTCTTCCCGGGCGGCAGCCGGCTTGCCGAGGCGATCTCGCCCGCAACGCCGCGCGGTGTGATCACCATGGAGGCGGAAGGCGCCGGCGAGACCCGCCTCACCTTCACCTTCGCCAGCCTCCAGGATGCCCGCCTCCTGGTGCTGCATATCGAAGGCCAGGGCAAGAAGGACGTGCTGGCCGCGGCTGAAGCCGATGGGCCGGAAACCGACATGCCGATCCGCGCCGTCCTGCGCCGCGCGGCAACGCCGGTCGATATCTACTGGGCGCCCTGAAGCACCCTGCCGGGTAACACCGGTTCCACCCGGCGCATAACGCCGATGATCGAAGCGGACAGCGCAGCTTTCCCGCGCGCCGTCCCATGCGAAAATGCCATCGAGAAAGGTAAGGATAGCTCCCATGTCCGCCGACAAACGCATCGAAGCCATTACCGCCCGCATCGTCGAGCGCTCGAAGCCGCATCGCCTGCCCTATCTCGAGCGTGTGCGCGCCGCCATTTCCAAGGGCGTGCATCGCTCGGTGCTCTCCTGCGGCAACCTCGCGCACGGCTTCGCCGTCTGTTCCCCCGCCGAGAAGGATGCGCTCGCCGGCGACCGTGTCCCGAACCTCGGCATAATCACCTCCTACAACGACATGCTCTCGGCCCACCAGCCGTTCGAGACCTATCCGGCGCTGATCCGCGAGGCCGCGCGGGAGGCGGGCGGCGTGGCGCAGGTGGCCGGCGGCGTGCCGGCCATGTGCGACGGCGTCACGCAGGGCCAGCCGGGCATGGAACTGTCGCTCTTCTCGCGCGACCTGATCGCGATGGCGGCAGGCATCGGCCTGTCGCACAACATGTTCGATTCGGTCGTCTATCTCGGCGTCTGCGACAAGATCGTGCCGGGCCTCACCATCGCGGCGCTGACCTTCGGCCACCTGCCCGCCGTCTTCATTCCCGCAGGCCCCATGACCTCCGGCCTGCCGAACGACGAGAAGGCCCGTGTGCGCCAGCTCTACGCCGAAGGCAAGGCCGGCCGCGAGGAACTGCTGGAGGCCGAATCCAAGTCCTATCACGGCCCCGGCACCTGCACCTTCTACGGCACCGCCAATTCCAACCAGATGCTGATGGAGATCATGGGCTTCCACATGCCCGGCGCCTCCTTCATTAATCCCGGCACGCCACTGCGCGACGCGCTGACCAAGGAGGCGGCCAAACGCGCGCTCGCCATCACCGCGCAGGGCAACGAATTCACGCCGGCCGGCGAGATGATCGACGAACGCTCGATCGTCAACGGCGTCGTCGGCCTGCACGCCACGGGCGGCTCGACCAACCACACGCTGCACCTTCTCGCCATGGCGCGCGCCGCCGGCATCGTGCTGACATGGCAGGACATTTCGGAGCTCTCCGACGTGGTGCCGCTGCTTGCCCGCGTCTATCCGAACGGCCTTGCCGACGTGAACCATTTCCACGCCGCCGGCGGCATGGGCTTCCTCATCCAGGAACTTCTGAAGACCGGCATGCTGCATGACGACGTGCGCACCGTCTACGGCCAGGGCCTCAAAGCCTATACGATCGATCCGAAACTCGGCGCGGACGGGGCGATCGTGCGCGAACGCGCGCCGAAGGTCAGCCACGACCCGAAGGTGCTCGCCAGCATCGAGACCCCCTTCCAGCCGACCGGCGGCCTGAAGATGCTGACCGGCAATATCGGCAGCGCCGTCATCAAGATCTCGGCGGTCAAGCCCGAGCGTCACCTCATCGAGGCGCCGGCAAAAGTGTTCCACGACCAGCTCGAGCTCAACGCCGCCTTCAAGGCCGGCGAGCTGACGGGCGATTTCATCGCCGTCGTGCGCTTCCAGGGCCCGAAGGCGAACGGCATGCCGGAACTGCACAAGCTGACCACCGTGCTCGGCATTTTGCAGGACCGCGGCCAGCGCGTCGCGCTTCTCACCGACGGGCGCATGTCCGGCGCGTCGGGCAAGGTGCCCGCCGCCATCCATGTCACGCCCGAGGCGGTCGACAACGGCCCGATCGGCCGCATCCGCAACGGCGACATGATCCGCCTCGACGCCACCCACGGCACGATCGAGGTCCTGGTGAACGCCGCCGAATTTTCCGCCCGCCCGCAGGCGAGCGCCGATCTTGCCGGCAACGAATTCGGCATGGGCCGCGAGCTTTTCGCCCCCTTCCGCGCCATCGCGGGACCGGCCGATCATGGGGCGAGCGTGTTGTTTGCCTGAGGTGGGGAGACCGGCGCCTTTCGGTTCCTGAAGCCCGCAAACCTCTCCTCCTTCATGGTCGGGCTTGACCCGACCATCCACAGCCGCAGATGCCGCGTGGATCCTCGGGTCGAGCCCGAGGATGACGAAAGTAGGCGCGGCAATTGTCGAGGGGCCGGGCGGATCGGCCTTCCTCTGCTTGTCTCAGCTATAGATATCCAGCGTCCGGCCCTGGTGGTTGCGGTGCGTCGAATAGACGAAGATGCGCTGCAAATCCTTGTCGGAGAGCAGGCGCAGGAAGCGGGCCTCGACGACATCGTTGGTATAGACGCGCTGCGTCAGGCAGCCGATCATCGGCAGGCGGGCGCTGACGATGTCGAGATAGAAATTGCGCGGCAGCTGGAACTTCGTCGTCATGGTGATGACGGCGCCGCTGCGCGACAATTTGGTGATGAGGCAGCGGCGGGAGACGAGATTGACGAGGCCGCCATTCTCCGTGAACTCGATGCGCGCCTCGTTGCACGTATCCTCCATCGGGAAGCTCTTCTCCCGATCGTACATGAAGGATTCTTCCTTGCTCAGGTAATTGTTACGCGGTACGGATCCCTGAATACCCATCGGCCCCTTGCCCCCCGGCATTGTCTGCATTCGGAAAAAGCCTAAGGGAACAACGCTTAACATCGGGTTGCGCGGCAGGGCTAAATCCTGCCGCCTCCCGTTTTTCAGGACATGCGATAGCTCTTTCCGGCGGCGTCGAAGAGGTGCAGCTTCGCCCTGTCCGCGGTGAGGCGCACCCGGTCGCCGCGCCTGACGCCGAGAATGCCCGGGATCTTCGCGATGATCGGCTCGCCCTCGACGAGGCCGTCGATATAGAGCAGCGTCACCTCGCCGAGCGCCTCGACGATCGACACCGTACCCTCGAAGAGGAAATCCTCGCCCGTGGTGATCTGAAGATCCTCCGGCCGCACGCCGAAGCTCGCCGTCTTGCCGACCTCGCCGGCCGCCGTCGGGATGTCGACGCTGGAATTGCGTCCGCCCGTCAGCTCCAGGGCGGTCGAAGCGCCCGCCGACGTGATCTTCGCGGGAATGACGTTCATGGCGGGCGAGCCGATGAAGCGGGCGACGAAGAGGTTGGCCGGGCGTTCATAGAGTTCGAGCGGCGCGCCGACCTGCTCGATATGGCCGGCCGAGAGCACGACGATGCGGTCGGCGAGCGTCATCGCCTCCACCTGGTCGTGCGTCACGTAGATCATGGTCGTGTCGGCCATCTGCTCGTTGAGCTTGGCGATCTCGATACGGGTCGCAACGCGCAGCGCCGCGTCGAGGTTGGACAACGGCTCATCGAACAGGAAGACCTTCGGGTTGCGGCAGATGGCGCGGCCGATGGCGACGCGCTGGCGCTGGCCGCCCGAAAGCGCCTTGGGCAGGCGGTCGAGATAGGTGGTGAGTTGGAGGATATCGGCAGCCGAGCGCACGCGCCGGTCGATCTCGTCCTTGCTTTCACCGGCGATGCGCATGCCGAAGGCCATGTTGTCGTAGACGGTCATGTGGGGATAGAGCGCGTAGGACTGGAACACCATGGCGATGCCACGCTTGGAGGGCGGCACGTCATTGACGCGCTCGCCGTCGATCGTCATCTCGCCGCCGGTGATCTCCTCCAGGCCCGCGATCATGCGCAAAAGCGTGGACTTGCCGCAGCCGGACGGGCCGACGAAGACGATGAACTCGCCCTGCTTGATATCGAGATCGATGCCGTGGATGACGTCCACCGCGCCGTAGGACTTGCGGATATCCTTGAGTACCAGCCCTGTCATGTCTCTCTCCCCTCTAATTCTTCAGGCGAAACGGGCGAAAAACCCGTTCCATGCCGGAAGTTCGATGTTTTGCGCGTGCATCATGCTGTCGAACCCGTGGCCTTCCAGCGCCTCCAGGGTGCCGTCCGGCAAATCCGCAAGGCGCGCGATCGGGCTCATGTTGAAGGCGCAGAAGACCTTCTCGTTGCCGTGCGTGCGCACGAAGGAGAGGATCGCGCCCTCGGCCGACTGAAACGCGATCTCACCCTTCACCAAGGCCGCGTGCTGCTTGCGGAAGGCAAGGAAGCGCCGGTAATGTGCAAGCACCGAGGCAGCGTCGCCCTCCTGCACATCGACGGCGCGCTCCAGATGGGCAGGCGAGACGGGCAGCCAGGGCTTTCCGTCGCTGAAGCCGCCGGACGGCTGGCTGCTGTCCCACACCATCGGCGTGCGGCAGCCATCACGGCCCTTGAAATCCGGCCAGAACTGGATGCCGTAGGGATCCTGCAGGTCCTCATAGGCAAGCTCGGCCTCCGGCAAGGCCAGTTCCTCGCCCTGGTAGATGCATACCGAGCCGCGCAGCGACATCAGGAGGCTCGCCAGGAGCTTGGCATGGGCCTCGTGATCGGTGACGGCGCCGCCCCAGCGGCTGATATGGCGCATGACGTCGTGGTTGGAGAAGGCCCAGCAGACCCAGCCCTCGGGTGCGGCCTTTTCCAGCGCATGCTGCGTCTCGGCCACGAAGGCCGGTGTCAGCGGATCGGGCGCCAGGAATTCGAAGGCGTAGCACATGTGCATCTTGTCGCCGCCGGAGGTATATTCGCCGGCGATTTCGAGGCCGCGCTGGCTGTCGCCCACCTCGCCGACGGCGGCGATGGCCGGAAATTCCTCCATCAGCGCGCGGAAGCGCTTCAGGAAGTCCAGGTTCTCCGGCTGGTTCTTGTCGTAGAGATGCTCCTGGTAATTGTAGGGGTTCACGGCCGGCGCGGTCTGGGCGTTGCGGCGCTCGGGGGCCAGCGACGGGTTGTCGCGCAATTCCTTGTCGTGGAAATAGAAATTGATCGTGTCGAGCCGGAAGCCGTCGACGCCGCGCTCCAGCCAGAAGCGGGCGACCGAGAGCAGCGCGTCCTGGACGTCGGGATTGTGCAGGTTGAGGTCCGGCTGCGAGGTCAGGAAATTGTGCATGTAATATTGCAGGCGCGTCGGGTCCCATTGCCAGGCCGAGCCGCCGAAGATCGAAAGCCAGTTGTTGGGCGGCGTGCCATCCGGCTTGGAATCGGCCCAGACATACCAGTCCGCCCGCGGATTGGTGCGCCGGGAACGGCTTTCGACGAACCAGGGATGCTTGTCGGACGTATGCGACAGGACGAGGTCGATCATCACGCGGATGTTGAGGCGGTGCGCCTCGGCGATCAGCGCGTCGAAATCGGCAAGCACGCCGAAGATCGGGTCGACGTCCTGGTAGTCCGAGACGTCGTAGCCGAAATCCTTCATCGGCGAGGTGAAGAAGGGCGAGATCCAGATCGCGTCCACGCCGAGGGACGCGACATGGGCAAGCCGCTCGGCAATACCCCTCAGGTCACCGATGCCGTCGCCATTGGTGTCCTGGTAGGAGCGCGGATAGATCTGGTAGATCACCGCGCCGCGCCACCAGTCCTTGTCGGGTACGAGGAGGGTGGAATCCGACATCGTCATGCTGCTTGTCCTGTGCATTGTGTTCTACGCAATAAAGCTTCGATCGCCTTCGTCAGCCGCCCTTGACCGAGCCTGCCAGCAGGCCGCGCACGAGATAGCGCTGCAGGCTGAAGAAGACGATCAGGGGGACGATGATGGTGATGAAGGCGGAGGCCGTGAGGATTTCCCAGTTGCCGCCGCGCGAGCCGAGCAGGTTCACGAGGCGGCCGGTCAGCACCAGTTCGTCATTGCCCGCGCCGAGGAAGACCATGGCGACAAGCAGGTCGTTCCACGTCCACAGGAACTGGAAGATGGCGAAGGAGGCGAGCGCAGGGAAGGACAGCGGCAGGATGATTTTCACGAAGATATCGAAGTCGGACGCGCCGTCGACGCGGGCCGATTCCATGATCTCGCGCGGCAGGCCGGCCATGTAGTTGCGCAGGAGATAGACCGCAAGCGGCAGGCCGAAGCCCATATGGGCGAGCCAGATGCCGACATAGGTCTTCGCCGGCACGCCGAAGAAGGCGCCGACGCCGTTATAGAGCCGAAGCAGCGGGATCAGCGACATCTGCAACGGCACGACGAGCAGGCCGACGATGACGGCGATGAGGATCGCCCGGCCGGGGAACGGCATCCAGGCCAGCGCATAGGCGCAGAAGGCGGCAACGAGGATGGGGATGATGGTGGCGGGGATCGCCACCGTCAGCGAATTGATGAAGGACCTGCCGATGCCTTCCGCATTCAGCACCTCGCGGTAGTTGTCGAGCGTGAAGCGCGGCGGCACGGAGGCGGTGTAGAAGATGCGCTGGCCGCGGCTGCCTTCCATCCTCGTCGGCGAGGCGATCTCGTAGCTGCCGTCCTCGTTGACGGTCAGCGACTGGCCGTCGCCGATATCTGCGGTCGCGCCCGCCTCGAAGGCGGTCGGCTGCATGGGGCGGAAACCGAAGGCGGAGACCTTCGCCTCGCCCTCCTCGATCAGCTTGCCCGCTATGACGAATTTGCCGTCGCGCTCGACCTGCGCCTCAGGCGCGGCGGCACGGCCTGTCATGTTTTGCGAGGAGGTGGAAAGCGCGGTCCACCAGCCGGAGACGGCGAGCTGATCCTTGTCGCGCAGCGAGGAAATGAGCAGGCCGGCGGTCGGCAGGGTCCAGAGCGCGACGAGCAGCAGGACGGCGAGATGGACGGCGAAGACGAGCGGCGAACGGGACGAGGCGATCATCTCAGTGGCCCTCCATTTCCCTGGTGGCGTTGCGGATGTTCCAGATCATGATCGGGATGACGAGGATCATGATGACGACCGCGATGGACGCGCCGCGCCCGAAATCGCCGCCGCCGCGGAACATCCAGTCGAACATCAGGTTGGCCAGGACCTGCGTCTGCCATTGCCCGTTGGTCATGGCCAGCACGATGTCGAAGACCTTCAGGACGAGGATGGTGATCGTCGTCCAGACGACGGCGATCGTGCCCCAGATCTGCGGCACCATGATCTTGAAGAAGATCTGGAAGCCGTTGGCCCCGTCGATGACGGCGGCTTCGATCGTCTCTTCCGGAATGCCGCGCAGCGCTGCCGAGAGGATGACCATGGCGAACCCCGTCTGGATCCAGATCAGGATGACCATCAGGAAGAAGTTGTTCCAGAAGGGAATGGTCATCCAGGCCTCGGGCGAACCGCCGAAGGCGACGACGATGGCGTTCAGGATGCCGATCTGCTCGGAGCCTTCCGCACGGTAGTCGTAGACGAATTTCCAGATGACGGCGGCGCCGACGAAGGAGATCGCCATCGGCATGAAGATCAGCGTCTTGGCAATATTGCCCCACCAGATGCGGTCGGTCAGCGCGGCGACGATCAGGCCGAAGAAGGTGGAGAGCGCCGGCACGACGAGGAGCCAGAGGAAATTGTTGAAGATCGACTGGCGGAACTCGCCGTCGTTGATCATCCAGGAGAAATTGCTGAAGCCGACGAACTGCTGGCCGGTGCGGTCATGGAAGGCGAGCCGCACGGATTCGAAGACGGGATAGACGAGATAGACGGCGAGCGCGAACAGCGCGGGCGCCATGAACAGCCAGGGCCGGACCGCATTGGTGATGCGCAGGTTCTTCGAGGCCTGCGCGCCCGTCAGCCCCTTCGACGGGAACATCCGGTCGAGCAGCCAGTTCGTTCCGAAGAAATAGGCGGCGCAGGCGAGAACGCCCCCCACCATCGTGAACACGGCAAATAACAATTGCTGCATGGCGGCCCCTCCCCTTGAAACGGCCACGTCGAGCGCTCACGCGGAGCGCCCGCATGGTCCGGCTGCACTTCGGCATGCTTCAGGAAAACCGGCCGACGGCTGCCGGCCGGTTTGCCGGGATGTTACTTGATGGCGTCCCACGCCTTCTGGACGCCGCCGGCGACGTCGGCCGCGGACTTGCCGCCGACGAAATCGACCATGCCGGTCCAGAACGCGCCCGCGCCGATCTTGCCCGGCATCAGGTCCGAACCGTCGAAGCGGAAGGTGGTCGAATCGAGCAGGATCTCGCCCTGCTTCTTCATCGGCGCATTGGCATAGGCTTCCTTGTTGGCGCTCTTGTAGGGCGTCAGGAAGCTGGTCTGCGCCATCCAGACCTCGTGGGCGATCGGCGTCTTCAGGAACTCGATGAAGGCGCGCGCGGCCGGGGTGTCCCGGGTGATCATGGCGAGCGTGCCGGCGCCGAGGACGGGATTGCCGAGTTCCGGCTTGCTGGCATAGGGCGGCATGTAGAAGAAGTCCGCATCCTCGCCGACGACCGTGCCTTCCGGGAAGAAGGACGGGATGAACGAGGCCTGGTGATGCAGGTAGCACTTCGGCGGAGAGGCGAAGAGGCCCTTCGGGCTGTCACGGAAGTCGGTGGAGGCGACCGCCGCCGCGCCGCCATCGACAAACTTGTCGTTCTTGGCGAACCAGCCGAATTCATCGAGCGCGCCGACCACCGAGGCATCGGTGAAGGGGATCTCGTTCGTCACCCACTTGTCGTAGGTTTCCGGAGACGCCGTGCGCAGCATCAGGTCTTCGACCCAGTCGGTCGCCGGCCAGCCGGTGGCGCCGCCCGAGCCGAGGCCGATGCACCAGGGCGTGCCGCCGTCGGCGACGATCTGCTCCGTCAGCGCCTTCAGGTCCTCCATGGTCTTGGGCACTTCATAGCCGGCGTCCTCGAAGTTCTCCGGCACGTACCAGACGAGGGACTTCACGTCGATCTTGTAGGGGAAGGCGAAGAGCGCAGCATTGCCGTCCTTGCCCTTATAGGTCGAAAGGTCGACCCAGGACTGGCCGGCCGCATAGTTGTCGAGCAGCCATTGCTTCGTCTCGTCGCCGAGCGGGGTGAGGTAACCCTTGGAGGCGAGGTCGGCGATCAGGCCCGGCTGCGGCAGGATGGCGACGTCCGGCGGGCTGCCGGCCTGGGTGTCGATGACGATCTGCTGCTCGTAGTTCTCGGAGGAGGAATAGTTGATCTCGACGCCCGTCGCCTCGGTGAAATAGGCGTAGACGACCTTGAACAGCGCCTCGTCCTCCCCGCGCCAGGGACCGAAAATGGTCAGCGTCTGGCCCTTGAGGTCGTTGGTCTTCTTGAAATCTTCGAAGCTCTGCCAGTTAAACTTGGAATCCTCGCCCGGCTTGAATTTCAAGTCGGCCGCGGCAGCGCCGCCCGCCATCAAAAAAGCGAGCGCGGCCGTCATCAGCAATGTCTTTTTCACGAGATTTGCCTCCCTAGCAAACCCGCCCTCTCCCGGGGCAGGCATTTTCTAAAATACCCCAAAATTCAAAGCGCTTTGGATTTCCTTTCATCCCATTTCCCCCTGAGCCTCGTCAAGTACCCCTCAGTGGGTTTGAAGGCAAAAACGCCGCATCTAGCGCAGTGCAGCGTAGTTTTGCGGCGCAAAAAGGTCAAATCCGCTTTTCCTAAATGATTTGCTGATGTTAGATGCCGGGGACGCTTTGGCGGGGGATCAGGGAAGAATGAGAGACGGCATCCAAAGCGCTTCGGGCACTTCAAGAAAGCTAAGCATGTGAATCTCAAGCAATTATCGCAGTTGCTGGGGCTCTCCCAGACAACCGTGAGCAGAGCGCTGAACGGCTATCCGGAGGTCAATGCCGAGACCCGCCAGCGCGTGCTCGATGCCGTGCGGGAGACCGGATACCGGCCGAACCGCGCGGCGCAGCGGCTGGCGACGGGCCGGGCGGGCTCGATCGGCCTCGTCATGCCGACGGCCGACGGCATCGAATCCGACGTGCATTTCGGCGAATTCCTCGCCGGCCTCGGTGACGAGGCGGTCAAGCACGACTTTCATTTCGTCATCAATCCGAGCCATCCGGAGGAAGAGGTCGCGACCTGCCGGCGGCTGGTGGCGAGCGGCAATGTCGACGCGCTGTTCCTCGCCTACATGCGCGAGAAGGACCCGCGTATCGCCATGATGAAGACGCTGAAGACGCCCTTCGTCGTGCACGGCCGGTCGATCGGCGTGCCGACGGACTATCCCTTTCTCGACATCGACAATACCGGCGCCTTCTACGAGGCCGCGCGGCTGCTCGCGCAGCTCGGCCACCGGCATTTCGCGCTGATCAACGGACCGGACAATCTCACCTTCTCGATCCGCCGCAGGAAGGGCACCGTGCGGGCGCTTGCCGAGCACGGCCTCACGCTGCGCGAAGATTGCGTGCAGCATTCGCAGATGACGGACGAGCATGGCTTTCGCGCCATGGAGCGCTTCCTCCGGCTCGAAACGCCGCCGACGGCGGTGCTGTGTTCCAGCACGGTCATGGCGCTCGGGGCGGTGCGGGCGATCAACCAGGCGGGGCTGAAGCTCGGCGCGGACATCTCCCTCATCGCCCATGACGACGTGCTGCCCATGCTGAAGCCGGAGAACTTCATGGTGCCGCTGACGACGACACGCTCATCGCTGCGCGCCGCCGGCCAGCGCATTGCCCGCCGCCTCATCGCGGATATCCTGGGGCTCGAAGCGCTGCCGCAGCAGGAACTCTGGAAGACGGACCTCATCGTGCGCGCCTCGACCGGACCGGCGCCGGCGGGGAAATGAGAACACCCTGAGCCCATCTTACCGCGACGAGCCGTCTCGGTGGACGGGGACCATTCGCTCCAATCTCCGTCATCCTCGGGCTCGACCCGAGGATCCATGCGCCGGGTGGAGCATGGATGGTCGGGTCAAGCCCGACCATAACCGAGGAGAGGTAAGCGGATTTGATGTCGGACGTCGCGGGTTACGGTGCGGCCGCGAAACGCCGCTGGACGTTCAGAACTTCGGCGGGGTCCTGCCGGCCTTGCGATAGGCGGCGATCACCGTGTTGGCCATCAGCATGGCGATGGTCATGGGGCCGACGCCGCCGGGGACCGGGGTGATGACACCGGCGACCTTCGCCACCTCATCGAAGGCGACGTCGCCGACGAGACGGGACTTGCCCTCGCCCTTTTCCGGCGCGGCGATGCGGTTGATGCCGACGTCGATGACGGTCGCACCGGGCTTCACCCAGTCGGCCTTGACCATTTCCGGGCGGCCGACGGCGGCGACGAGGATATCGGCATTACGGCAGACACCGGCAAGGTCCCTGGTGCGCGAATGGGCGGTCGTCACCGTCGCGTTTGCGGCGAGCAGCAGGGCGGACATCGGCTTGCCGAAGAGGTTCGAGCGGCCGATCACCACGGCGTTGAGGCCGGACAGGTCCTCGCCATGGGTACGGCGCACGAAGACCATGGCGCCGGCCGGCGTGCAGGAAACGAGGCCGCCGTCGAGATCGCCCGTCGCCACCTTGCCGGCATTGACGACATGCAGCCCGTCGACATCCTTTTCCGGCCTGATCGACTGGATGATCGGCTCGGAATTGAGGTGCTTCGGCAGCGGCAGCTGGACGAGGATGCCATGGATGGTCTCATCGCCGTTCAGCGTCTCGACCAGGCGGGCAAGCTCCTCCTGCGTCGTCTCCCCGGGCAGCGTGTGCTGGATGGAGGTGAAGCCGCATTCCTTGGCCATGCGGCTCTTGGAGGAGACATAGGCGTGGCTTGCCGGATCGTCGCCGACGATGATGACGGCAAGGCCGGGCCGCACGCCGGCATCCTTCTCCAGGGCGGCGGCGGCGGACTTCACGGCGTCAATCACGGAAGCGGCAACCTGCTTCCCATCGATAATGGTGGTCACATTTCTCTCCCTGAATGAAGTGCGCCCAGTCTAGCGGGACGCCCGCGCGGCGGGATGGCCTCGTAACGCCCTATGCTGTCCAAAACGCATAATTTCAAGCGCCTCCTGCAGGAAAGCCTCCATCCGCGCCGTTTCCTGTCAGCGTTGAAAGACGGGGCGCCGGCGTGACGGAACCGCACATTACCGGGTGGAAAGTCCTTTTTTGATGCAAGAGCGAAGCGGAAAGGTGAAGACAAAGTCCGCCAATACATTGTTTTTCAACGATTATTTTCAGGGAAACCATTATGGTTGGCAAGGAATGAACAGGGTCCACCGCCTTTTCGGGAAATCCTTAAACGGCCTTTGAGGGGAACTTGCTAAATCGGCAGGCACCACCAGCAGCCTTGCGGGAGCAGTATGACGCCTTTTCCCACGGGTCCTGTCGAACATGCCGTCCCGGAGGTCATGACGACCCTTCTGGCCGATCATCGCCCGCCTGCGACCGTTTCGAAAGGATCCCTGCCATGAACCTCGTGTCCGGCACCATCGCCGCCCCGCAGCGGGATATCCTCGGCCTGCCGGTTTGCGATCTGGGCTGGGCGGACGCCTTCGCCTTCGCCGAGGAGATGGCGACCATGCCGTTCGGCCAGAGCGTCATCGCCTTCATCGATGCCGGCAATGCCGCCCTGATGATGCGTGATCCCGAATACCGTGCCGTCCTGGAGCGGCAGGTCGTGCTGCCGGACGGCGACGGCGTCGCCATCGCCTCCGGAATGGCGCCCCTCACCGGCACCGCCTTCGTTCCGGCCCTTCTCACCTATATCGCACGGCCGATGCGCGTCGCGCTGATCGGCGCGCGGTCCGAAACGCTGGCGCGCGCCGCCGACAATCTTCGCCGGCATGCGCCCTGGCACGCATTCCTGCCGATCGCCGACGGCCATTTCGAACGGGACCAGTCGGATGCGGTCATGGAGCGGGTGCGGGCGGCGGATGTCGATATCCTGCTCGTTTCCATGGGCAGCCCGGCGCAGGAGAAATGGATCGACCGGCATGTCGGCCCCGGCCATGCCCGGCTGGTACTCAGCCTCGGCCCGCTGTTCGAGACGCTCGCCGGCGACACGCCGCCGGTGCCGCAGGCCGTCCGCCGGCTTCGGCTTGGCGGGCTCTACCGGCTGATGCGGGACCCGTCGCGGATGCCCCGGCACAGGGCCCGCATCGCCCTTGCATACCACCGGCTGCGCTACAGGCTGTCCGGGTCCATGACGGCGCGCGACGACGGCCATGCGGCAAAAGCCGGCTCGCTCTGACGCGGCCGGCCGACCTTACATGAAGAAGCGGCTTCACCCGGCGCGCGCCGAGCGATTGCGCGAATGCGCGTCGCGATCTTGCGCGACACAGGCTAGTGCCCGCCGCTCGCCTCCGCGGGCTTGACGGCCGGAACCTCCCCCTTGACGAGCGTCTGGCCGCGCTTGGGCGCGGGATCCTGCACCGATGCGGTGGTGATGTAATCGATCTGCTCGACATAGACCTCGGCGATGACCTCCGCCCCGAAGCGACGGTTCAGGCCTTCCTTGACGATGCCGCGGAAGGCATCGACGTCGAAGCTGCCGACTGTCGCAACATCGATCATCTTCTTGCCGACGAGCAGCGTATAGAGTTCGTCGGTGATCATCTGCGGGAGCGGAACGGTCTGCTTGGCCGCCAGTTCCTTGTTCGCCTTGTAGGCGAGTTTGGTGAGCAGGTAGCCGTTGACGCCCCCCTCCCCGATCACGGGCACCGTCGTCGTGTATCCGCTGACGAATTCCAGCGCCGCCTCGCGCTCGGCCGCTTCCGTGTCGACCTTGGGGGCCGATGCCATCTTCAGCGAGAAATAGACCGAGCCGAGCGTGATGACGAGAATCCAGACGCCGGTGCCGATGAGCTTGATCATGTGCCGTAACCCAGCCGGAACTGTTCCTGCGAATAGGTGCCGTCGGCCTCAAGGTCCTGCACGGCATTCTTCAGGATGGTGACGACCTCCCGCACGGCATCCAGATGGGCGGAGACGCGCTGGGCGTTGACGGCGAGCTTCTCGCGCACGCGGCCGAGCTGGCCGGAGAAGGTCTGCGGCATCTCGTCCGGCCGCACGTCGCGCGACAGCATCGCCAGTTCGTAGAGGCAACGGCTCTTGTGGGCGTTCGAGGTCGGCAGGTCGAAAGCGGGGTCGCGGCCGATATTGTCGTTCTCGTTGTCGATGATCGTCTCGAGCCGGCCGAGGACGGTGCGGATGCGCAATTCGTTGGTCGCCTGTTCCATTTTGTTGTTCTCCGCCTAGATCTTCGTCTCGTGTTCCTTGATGCCCGGTGTCAGGTCGGCAAAGGCTTGCCGCTGCAGGGCCTGTACCATGCCGGCTGCGACACGGTCGGTATTCTTGTCCTTCTCGGGCGAAGCCGCGCCGATGCCGCTGCTCTTGGCAAGGCTTTCGGCAATGCCGATGCCGCCGCCCTTGGCGAGCGCCTCGCCGAGCTGGTCGGCCATCATGCCGCGCCACATCTCGCCGGCCGTGCCCTTGCCGTACATTTCCTCGCTGTCGGTCGGCAGCATGGACTTCACGAAATTCTGCAGCACCATCGCTTCGAACTTGCGCAGATGCTCCGGCACGGCCTTGCCGCCGACGGCAGAAACGCCCTGCGCCGACTGGGCGCCGGCCGAATCGCGATTGAGAATGCTGCCGACGGTGGCCTGGAAGCCGGCGCCGGCCTCGGCAAGGCTCGTCGCCTCGAAGGCGGCCTTGTTCGATTTCAACCTGGCCTGCGCTTCCTGAACCTGGGTCGGGTCGGCTGCGCGCACGACATCGAGCACCAGGTCGCTGGGGGGAGAAATTGCCACGTCCTTGAGCCTTTCAGGTGATCCTCGTGAGCCGAACCCGTCCTCATGGCGGTTCGCCGGCCTCTGACCGTTCAGGACTTCGGATCCGTCCGCGCCGCAATTGCGGCCGCTTCGACAAACCTCGTCATCGTCCTGGGGCGACTATCGCTGCTCAACCTTACGGGAGGCTGGTGGCGGATGACGAAGTCATGACGGGAAGGCGCGGCAAATCCATTTTGACGCAAGTTTGACGAGGCCGAGGCAAATCGCCTTTCGTTACAGCGACTTATTCCGCCGGCACCTATTCGTCGCCGGCCTTGTAGGCAATGTGCTGGTCGATCAGGTCGTAGATCGAATTGTCGGCCGCCTCGCGATCCTCGGCGTTGCGGGCTTCCTTCCGGTGCTCTTCCATGCGGTCGCCCTTGGTGCGCTCGCGCACGACGCGCATCTCGTGCATCTGTTGCACGTTGGCCAGCATCTGGTCCTGCTGCTGCAATTTGCCGTACTGGTTAGAATAATGCCGCGAGAAGCTGCGGTGGACCGGTTCGAGCGAATTGATCGCACTGGCGACCACCTCCATCGTCTCGGCGACCTCCTCGCGCTGGCGCGTGGTGTTGGCAAGGTCGATCTCCGCCATCTTCTCCAGATGGCGCTGCACGCCAACGAGACGCTTCAATTTTTCCGAACGGCTTTGCGCCATTGCTATTCTCCCCGGAAGACCGGGGTGAAACCGGCCGCGAAAATCTCGAGCAGCGAGGAAATGCCGAAATACATGAGCAGCAGCCCGCCCATGATGATGAAGGGCAGCGAGACGAAATAGATCGGGATCTGCGGCGCCAGCTTGTTGATGAGGCCGACGGCGACGTTGAAGACCAGGCCGTAGAGGATGAAGGGGCTGGCGAGCCGCAGCATGATCATGAAGGTCTGGCTCAGCGTGTCGGTGAGCGTGATCAGCGCGCTCTGCGGATTGAAGCCGGCGCCGATCGGCATGACATTGTAGGATTCCACCAGCGCCCGCATGACGACATGGTGGAAGTCCAGCATGAAAAGCACCATCAGGCCGGCGAAGGAGACGAGGTTCGTCAGCTGGTTCTCCGCCGTGTCTTCCAGCACGTCGGGCGTCGGGGGCGCGTTGAAGCCCATCATCATCGTCAATGCCGTGCCGGCGAATTGCAGGCCGAGCACATAGTAGCGGGCGATGAGCCCGATGACGGCGCCGGTCAGGGTCTCGAAGACGATCAATGTCAAATAGCTGTCGAGCGAACCCGAGGTGCGCGGATAGATCGTGTCCCACAGGATCGGCAGCACCGCCATGGAAACCGCCACCGCCAGGAACAGGCGGATCTGGATGGTAAGGCGCGCGGAAGAGAAACCCGGCAGCAGCATGAAGCACCCGCCGACACGGCAGAAGGCGGCGAACAGCGCCAGCACCGTGCCCTGCGGGTCCGTGATCATGAGATGGAGCCGAGGATCTTGATCTCGATGCCCTTGGCGAGCTCGACATGCGAGAGAACCGGCAGTGTGGCGAAGAGGCGCTCGATGATCATGCGCACATAAGAGCGGGATTCGGGCGACGTGACCAGCACAAAGGGCGTGCCGCGATCGAGAAACTCGCGGATAACCCGGGTTGCCTGCTCGGAGAACTCCTCGAGCTGGCGCGGATCGATGTCGAATTCGACGATCTCGCCCTTGGTGTCGCGCTTGAGCGCCTGGTGGAACACCATGTCCCATTTGTTGCCGAGGCGCAGCACCGGCAGCACGCCGTTCTCCGCAAGGTCGCCGCAGATCTGCTGCGACATGCGGATGCGCACATGCTCGACGATCTGCTCGGTCTTGCGCACATGCGGGGCAAGCTCGGCGACCGCTTCCAGGATGAGATGCAGGTTGCGGATCGAGACGCGCTCGGCGAGCAGCAGCTTCAACACGGCCTGGAGGCCGGAATAGGACATGTGCGACGAGCAGATCTCGTCGGCCAGCTTGCGGTATTCCGGGTCGAGGCGCTCGATGAGCACCTTGACGTCCTTGTAGGACAGGAGCTGCGGCAGGTTGTTGCGGATGACTTCGGACAGGTGCGTCAGCACCACCGAGACGTTGTCGATCGGGTGGAAGCCTTCGCGGCGCAGGTCGTCGGCGAAGGTCTCGAGAATCGAGACGGCCGGCATGCCGAAGGCGGGTTCGCGGATGTCGTCGCCCGGCACGCTCGGCTTGCGCCCGCCCCCGGTGACGACGAGCACTTCGCCGACGCGCACAATGTTCGAGGCGATCGTCGTGCCGTGAATGCGGATCTGGTAGGACTTGTCGGGAATGGAGATATCGTCCGAAACCTTGATCTCCGGCACGACGAAACCGTATTGCCCGGCGAATTTCTTGCGCATCTTGCCGACGCGGAAAGCAAGCTCCTGGTGCGCGCCGAGAAGGCGGGTGGAGACCTGCTTGCCGAGCAGGAGCTCGATCTCTGCGGTCTTCAGCACCGACTTGACCGAATCCTTCTCCTGTTCGCGGTTCTGCTGGACCTGCTGGGCCTCCTGCTCGCGCTTGACGCGGTTCTCCTCGGCGATGCGGCGCGGGATCATCCAGGCGCCGAAGGCCATGAGGCCGCCCAGCGTCATGAAGGGAAGGAAGGGCAGGCCCGGCATGATGGCGAGCAGGATCATCAGGCCCGCGGCGACGAAGAGCGCGCGCGGATAGCCGGAGAGCTGGTTGACGACGGCCTGGTCGGTGGAACCGGCCGTGCCGCCGCGCGAGACGATGAGGCCGGCGGCGAGCGAGACGATGAGCGCCGGGATCTGCGAGACGAGGCCGTCGCCGACCGACAGCTTGACGAAGACGTCGGCAGCCTCGCCGAGTTCCATGCCGTGGCGGAAATAGCCGATGATGATGCCGCCGAAGACGTTGATGGCGGTGATGAGCAGGCCTGCGATGGCATCGCCGCGCACGAATTTCGAGGCACCGTCCATCGAGCCGAAGAAGGAACTCTCCTCCTCCAGCTCGCGGCGGCGAAGCTGCGCCTGCTTCTCGTCGATGAGGCCGGCGGAAAGGTCGGCGTCGATCGACATCTGCTTGCCGGGGATGGCATCGAGGGTGAAACGCGCGCCGACTTCGGCGATACGCGTCGCGCCCTTGGTGATGACGATGAAGTTCACCACGATGAGGATCATGAAGACGATGATACCGATGACGAAGTCGCCGGACATGACGAGGCTGGCAAAGCCTGCGATCACCCCGCCCGCCGCATCGTGCCCCTCGTTGCCGTGCGAGAGGATGACGCGGGTCGTGGCGATGTTGAGCGCGAGGCGCACCATCGTCGCGATGAGCAGGACCGTCGGGAAGGAGGAGAAATCGAGCGGGCGCTGGATCCACAGCGCCACCATCAGGATCAGCACCGAGAAGGCGATGGAGAACGCCAGGCCGATGTCGATCATGAAGGCCGGGATCGGCAGGAAGAGGATCGACAGGATCGTCAGGATGCCGACGGCGAACGCGATATCGCGCCCGCTGGGGCTGACCTTCGGAAGGTTTATTGCCGGTACTTGCGCCATCTGGATGCGTCCCGTCTCGTCATGAGAGGCAGCGGCGCGTCACACGCGTCGCCCATTTCACCCCATGACCTACAGGGCGAAGCTTGCGCGAGGGTGGCAGGGGCGCCTTCCGGCAACCTAGAAGCCGCTTTCTATTCGGGAGAAGACGATGTTCGTGAAGATGGAGATCTGCGCGCCGATGAAGGGGGCGGAGATGGCGATCGTCACGAAGATCGCCAGGATTTTCGGCACGAAGGTGAGGGTCATTTCCTGCACCTGGGTCAGCGCCTGCACGAAAGCGATGGTGACGCCCACGATCATGGCGGCAAGCACGGCCGGGCCGGAGGCCACGATCACCGTCCAGATGGCAGCTTGCGCTATATCGAGGGCGTCTGCCTCATTCACGTTTCGGGATCACTCGTTTCAGGCGTATTCGCCACGGTTTCGCTGACCTTCACGCCGGGGCCGATGATGAGCGTCTTGCCCGAATCAAGTGTCGCGACGATGCCGTCATTATACAGCGTGACTTCCGTGACCACACCAGAAATCGTGCCGTCCTCGCTGGTGACGGTGCGGCCGATGACCGAGTTGGCCTCCTGCAGCGACGTGCGCTGGAGCAGGCTTTCCAGGTTCTTGTTGGTCTTAATGGTCTGCTCGACCTGGGAGAAGGTCGCAAGCTGCGCCATCTGCTGGGTCGCGTCCATCGGTTCGGTCGGATCCTGGTTCTTCATCTGCGCCACGAGCAGCTTCAGGAAGCTCTCGTAGTTGATGGTCGCCGACTTCTCGTCCGTGCCGGATTCGGCACCGGTGACGGTCGGCGTGTAGGACGAGGAGGTCGTCGATGCGGCGGCGACGGGCGTTACCATGGTGCAATCTCCCTGCGGATCTGTTCGATCGTGGCCGGTGCCATTTCCTGGTTGTTGAGGATGCGGTCCTCGATCGGGTAGAGCGCACGGATCGCCTTCAGCGCTTCGAAGGCGCGGCCCTGCGTGACCAGCGCGTCGACGCGCTTGAGTTCGGCGAGCACTTCCTCGTTCTTGAAGCAGGACAGCAGCATGATGACAGACTTGCGGAACATGGCGATCGACTGCTCGGCGCCTTCCGGGTTGATCAGCGACATCTGCGCGATGAAGTAGAGCTGGCGAAGCGGCGTGGTCGCCTGTTCGGGCTGCAGGACGTGGTTTTCCAAAAGGAACGTGACATCGTTGAGGAACTCGATCGCCACCTTGCGGTCGACCCTCAGGACTGCGCCGTTGACGAAGATGCGCTCACCGGATTTCAGCGATATACGCAGTGTACTTTTCATTTGATGCCATCCTTGATGATGGTGGTGATGTCGATGATGCCCTGGAAATTCGAGGATTCGCGTTTGCGGATCTTCTCGACCTCCTTGAGTATCCAGATGGCGATGGAGATGAGGTTGGCCCGCAGCTCCGCTTCGAGCTGGTTTTCCGGATCTCCAAGATCTTCGATGAAGCGGAGCCACACCCGGCGGGTGAAGTAGATCGCCTCGATGGCCTGCCGGCTCTGGTTGCCGCCATCGCTGGTCATTGCCGCTTTCAGGAGCGCAATCGACCGATCGAGGACCTGCCGTTCCCGATCTTTCGAGACGGCGACGCCTTCCTCCATGATCTCGGCGTATGAAAACTGGTACATTCAGACATCCTTCATGTGTGTCCGTACCCTCTGGTTCATCAGAGGTAGTTCAATAGGCTCAGGTTCTGGATCCTCGACGTGAGCGTGTAGGCAAGCGAAAGCTGCGATTCGAGCGTGGTGACGCGGGTCGCCGCCTCGTAGGTATCGATGCCTTCCATGTCGTTGATGCTTGTGGTCAGAATGGTGATCTGCGCATCGAGCGACGTATTGGCCTGGCTGACGCGCGATTCGGAGATGCCGAGTTTCGAGCGTTCGCCGTCGATGCCGGAAATCGCCCGGCCCATATAGTCGATCGACGCATCGCTGACGGTCTTGCGGGCATCTTCGCTGATGCCGCGCGCCAGCAGTTCCTGTCCGATCACGAGGCCGAGCGCCATATAGCGCATGCCATCGACATTGGTGTTGGTGGAACTCTGGACGGTTTCTGCGGCGCTGATGCGGCTCTGCATGTTCTCGTCGGAAGCCTCCGACCAGTCCGTATTCCAGTCGGCCCCCATGAAACTGGTTTCGAGGTCGTCTATGAACGCCTGCATCTGCGCCGGCGTGATGTCCTCGTCGGCCGTCGCGCTGAAATGGACCGCGTAGAGGGCGTCGAAGGCGGTCTTCGCGTCCGAGGCCGGCGATTCCTGCAAATAGTCCTTCAGCGGCGTCACGTCGGTATTGATGCCCGCGAAGAGATATTCGCCGCTGAACGAGGTGTTGGCGGCCGCGGTGAAGGTGGAAAGCGCGTTGCCGAGGTTTTCCTTGGCGAGGTCGAGCTGGTCCTGCGAGGTGATGCCGGACAGCGCGATCAGCACGCCCATCGCATCGTTCGCCGCCGTCGACATCTGGCCGAGCGCTTCCTGCGAGGCGGCCAGGCGCTGCGTCGTCAGCGCGTTGGTGCTCTTCAGCGATTCCATGCGCTGGAGATCGCGGTGCAGGTTCAGCGTGCGCGCGGTCTTGGCGCCGAGCTCGGCGCCGACATCGGCATAACGGCCGGTGACCGTTTCTTCCTGGAGCTTCAACATCTCCTTCTGCGCGCTGGCCACGGTGAGCCGCATCGCATTTTGCAGGGACATGTTGGAAACGAAAGAAGTCTTCATAACTTACCCCGCCGCCTGAAGGAGGGCAGTGATCATCTCGTCCACCGCTGCCACGAGTTTGGCCGACGCCTTGTAGGATTGCTCGAGATCGAGAAGAAGCGCCAGCTCCTCGTCGAGGCTGACGGCCGTCACATTGAGAAGGGCCTCCTGGGTGCGACCGAGCAGCGCGGCCTTGTCGTCCCCCGCCGTCGTCGCAGCGCTGCGGATCTGTTCCAGCCAGCCGACCGAACTGGTCGAGAAGGACAGCAGCGTCGCATTCGTTTCGATCGCGGCAGCCGCGTCGAATGGCCTTTGCGCTTCCAGTTCGGTCGCGTAACCGTTCAGCAGATCCGAAAAGCTGGCGAGCGGGGGCGAGCCGGGATTGACGATGGAATTGATGCCGTCGCGCAGCAGCGAAGGATCGCCGCCCTCGCTGGAGATGACCCGCGAATCGACCTTGATGACGGCGGCGAGGCCCGGATCCGTCACGGCGGGCAGGCCGTTGCTGCTGAAGAGCCCCTCGATACCCGCCCCTTCGGAAAACACCTCGATCACGCCACGCGCGATCTCGTCGAGCTGCTTCTGGAAGGTCGGCGCGACATAGTCGCGGACCTGCAGAAGGGCCGCGAGTGAGCCTTGCGCGCTGGTATTGCCGCCGTCGCCCGCCTGGACCGGCACGCCGTCGATGAGAACCTGGTTGCCGGTGACGGCCGCGGTGAAGGTGGTGGTCGACTGGAAGCTCACGGTGCGCGGCACCGTCTCGAACAGCACCGTGCCGTCGCTGGTGTAGAGCGCGAGGTCGTTGTTCGTGCGGTTGACCGCCGTGACGCCGACGATGGCCGAGATTTCCGTCAGCAGCTTGTCGCGCTGGTCGAGCGCGTCGTTGACGTCGGTGCCGGCGGCCGTGCCCTGGCGGACCTTGTCGTTGTAGGTGGTGAATTCGGTGAGCAGGCGGTTGAGTTCCACCACCGCCGTCTCGATATCCGCATCCGCCTCGGCCCTGAGCTTCTGCAGGGCGTTCGACGTGCTGTTCAGCGAATTGGCGACGTCGATGGCATCCGCGACGACCGTCTCGGCCAGCGAGACTTCGCTCGGCTTGTCGGCGAAGGTCTGGAGATCGTCGCGCAGCTTCGCAAGATAGGTAGAGGGGGCGAGTTCGTAGTCCTCGCCGCCCAGCATCATCTTCATCTGCGTGAGGCCCGACAGCAGTATGTCCTGGCCGCTCGACTTGGAGATCGAGAGCAGGTTCTGCTTCAGCAGCGCCTCGTTCTGGGCGCGCTGGGTATCCACCACGGTGGCACCGGAGGACGCCGTGGCGAGGATCGCCGCGCGGCGTGCGTAGTTCGGGTTGCTTGCATTGGCAATGTTCTTCGACGCGACGGCCGATTGCAGGCCCACGTTGGAGAAGCTGGACTGAGCAGTCTTCATTGCTGCTGAAAGCGACATCGGATCTACCTAACTCTCGAATGCACGCGCGGCGTCATGCCGGCTTATCTCTTCAGATTGACGAGGACTTCCATCAGCTCGGAACCGGTCTGGAAGACCTTCGAGTTGGCCGTGTAGTTGCGCTGCGATTCGATCATGCTCGTCAGCTCCTCGGCGATGTCGACGTTGGAGTCTTCGAGCGCGCCGGAGATGATCGTGCCGTAGCCGCCGTTGCCGGCGTAACCCATGACGACAACGCCCGAATCGCTGCTCTGCGCGTAGACATTGCCCGGCAGCGGCTTGAGATTGTCCGGGCTCTGCACATTCGCCATGGCGATACGGTACTTCGGCGCAAGGTCGCCGTTCTCGTATTTGAGGTAGACGATGCCGTCGTCGCTGATCTCGTAGCCGGCAACGCCGCTCGGACCGATGCCGTCGATATCGCCCTTGGCCGCGAAGTCCGCGGCAAGCTGCGTGCTGCCGCCGCCTTCGCCGCCGATGGAGATCTTCATATCCTTCAGGACACCGCCGCTGATCGCCAGTTCGTTGATGATCAGTTCGGTCGGGCTCGAGGGATCGAGTTTGCCGTCAGCGTCAAAATTAAGGGTCGTCTGCGTCGCAGCCGCGGCGGAAGCGACGGTTGCCGGAGGAGCAGCCGACATGTCGTAGATGTCGCCGGTATCCGGATCCGTATACGTTACGGCGACGGTCCACTCGTTGGTCGCCGTGTCCACCTTCGTATAGGTGAAATCGAGCTTGCGGGTGTTGCCAAGGCTGTCATAGGCCACAAGGGAGGTCGACTTGGTAAAGCCAATATCCTCGTTCGACGGCAGGTTGGTGTGCAGGTAGCCGCTTTCGGAGGCCTTCACATTCAGCTCGCCGGAGGCGAGGTTGATCTGTTCCAGGCCGGCAAAGCCGTTGATGACGATCGTCGGATCCTCGGTCGAGGAATAGGGATAGCCCATCAGCGTGAAGCCGGAGGAATTCCGCAGCGTGCCGTCGCTCATCGGCGTGAAGGCGCCGGCGCGCGTCATGTATTCGACGCCGTCGGAACCCTGGACGATGAAGAAACCCTTGCCGTTGATGGCAAGGTCGGTCGCCGAGGTCGTGTAGGTGAAGGTGCCCTGGGCGGAGATGGAATAGCGCACATCCGTGTTGACGCCGCCGGAATTGTAGGCGCCGCCGGTGGAGGGCAGGATCAGCGAGGAGAACTGGGTCGAGGCTTTCTTGTAGCCCGTCGTGTTCGCGTTGGCGATGTTGTCGGCAACCGTGCTCAGGCGGTTCGCCTGCGCATTCATGCCGGAAACACCCGTTCTCATCGTACCGTAGAGGCTCATGTCATTTCCCCGTTCGTCTCGTCACTGGAACCCTATGGGACGGGCCTTGCGTGAAGCTGGCTGCGGGGTCCGCCTTCCCCGCCGGCCGGCAATGTCGTTTCAGCCCTGCCAGTCGATGCAGTAGCCAAGGAAGCGCTTGGAATCGATCGGGTCGAAACCGAGCTTCTTGCGCAGCTTCTTGCGCAGCTTGCTGATGTGGCTTTCGACCACGTTCTCCTCGACGTCCTCGTCGAAGATGCCGTAGATCGCGTTGAAGATCTGGGTCTTGGAGAGCCGGCGGCCGCGGTTGGCGACCAAATATTCCAGGATGCGGCGCTCGCGGCGCGGCAGGGGGAAGACGTCGCCGGCGATCTCGGGATCGCGGCCGTCGGAGAAGACCCGGATCGGGCCGATATCGGTGTAGTTGGACAGTGCCTTCAGACGCCGCCGGATGGCCGCCGCACGGGCCAGGATCTCACGGGGATGCACCGGCTTGCGCACGACGTCGTCGACACCACTGTCGAAGAGCGCGAGGGTGGTTTCGAGGGAGGGCGTATCGCTGACCGCGATCACTGGGGCCCGCGAGCGATCACGGATCGCGCGCGGCAGCTCCATGGAGAGCTGGCCCTGGCCGATCAGGAATGCCTCGACCGCATCGATGTCGGAATCGGCGGCGGTGTTCACCCACTCGCCGAATTCACGGGGATCGAACCCCGTCGAGGGCACGCCCTCGCGACCAAAAAGAGAAGTATAGCCGTCCTTAACGAGCTCGCGCTCATCAACCACTACGATCATTCGTCCGCCTCCGAATCAGTGTGGTGTTTCGTTCAGGCAGTGGTACGAATCGGGCGAATCACCGGCAACTAGAGGAAGTGACTGGGTGGAATTAACAGTTGATTAAGATTTGCGTGCCGATTTGATCTATATATAGTATGCTTAATCGGAATTTGCCACAATTTTACGGTGGAAAAGTTAACAAAGGTTAACGCCCATCCTTGTCATCCCAAAACGGGGCGCATTCCTGCCACATTGCGGCACAGGCCGCCATGGAGCCGGAAATTCAACTTTTAATAGAATTATCGACAGAACTGTTTCGCGTTCGCCGTCCAGCTTCCGTAGCCCGTCGCGACCAGGTTCGCGATCACCCGGCAGACATAGCGCTTCTGCGCGGGGTCGTTGTTCGGGCCGGCATGATAGCGGGCGACGGCCATCGTCCAGGTCTCGTGCCGGGCATGCAGACGCGCCAGGAACGACGCCGCATATTCGACATTCTTGCGCGGGTCGAACATTTCCGCCGGCGAGGAGAACTGGTCACCGTGGAAGTGGTGATTGATCTGCATGCAGCCGAGGTCGATCAGCTTGGCTCCGCGCGCCCGCGCCGCCTCGAATGCCGCAAGGGCATCCCGCCGGTCGTGGCCGAAGAAGGCCTTGCCCTCGATGTTCATGGCATAGGGCTGCAACGATCCCTTCCGGCCGGTCTCGGTGAGACCGACGGAATAGAGGATGCCGGCGGGGATGTCGTATTTCGCGGCGGCGGCGAGGATTTCCCGCTCGCAGGCCCCGACGGCGGCCTGCGCGTCAGAGGTAGACGCCGCCAGAGCGCTGAGGCTGACCGCCAGCAAGGCCAGGAGCGTTGTCTGACGTGCTGCCTTCATGGGATGCTCCCTCGCGTACGAAATGGCCTGCGCCCTCTCCATTGCCGCCCTGGCGGCCGTTGCCACCCTCGCGGGCCTGCGGCTGATTGGAGAACTGCTGTTGCTGCTGGCTCTGGCTGTTGTCGCCCTGCTGCTGCGCGTTGGCGCTCTTGTCGGCCGGCGCGAGCTGAACGGTGACCTGGTCGACGGCAAAGCCCTGCCCGCGCAGCGCACGCACGATCGTGTCCTGGTCGTCGGTAAGCTGGCGATAGGCCTCGCCCGTCTCCACCTGCAGCGAGACGACGAGATCGTCGCCATGCAGGCGCAGCGTCGCCGTCACGAGGCCGAGCTCGACCGGGTGCATCTGGATCTTCAGCGTGTTGACGACCTTGCCGGTGGCCGCGGCCTCCGCATGGCTGAGCCCGGCCGTGGCGCTCAGCGAGGCCGCCCATTGCGGATCCTGCGAGATCGCCGTCGTCACGGCCGTCGCATTGCCGGTCTGCGCAAGGCCGATATAGCGACGGGCGTCGACCACGGTGACCGTCTCACCCTTCGCGCCGGTCGGGTTGGCATCGCGGAAGCTCGCCCGCTCGCCCCTGTCCGAGAGGCTCATGTCGAGGTCCCGTCCCTTGCCATCGGCGCGGATCAGCCGGAAGAGCCGGTCGGTATCCGACCGAGGCACGTCGCCGGCATCCGCGGCATCGGCCACAGAGGTGCCGTCAGCCTTGGCCGCGGCCTCGGCATGCGCATCCCCCTTGGCGGATGCCTTGCCGCCAGCCTGCACCTTGCCGTCCGCAACGGCGCCTTGCGCAGCGGCCTTCACGGCGGCGTCGATCGGCATGGCGTTCGGCGCCGCCAGCATTTCAAGCAGGTTGCCGACATCCGACCCGGCGCTCGGGGCGGCGTCCTGCGTGCCGGCGGTTGCCGTCGCGTCGCCGCCTGCCGCCGTTTCGTCAGCCTCCTGCGCGCCGGCCTTGCCGCCACCCTGCGTCTTGCGCCCCTGCCGGCCAGCCGCCTCCAGCAAGGCGGCTGCCTTCTCGTCAAAGGGCCGGCTGTCCTCTTCGGCTGCGTCCGCGCCGGCCTTGCCGGCGGCCTGGGCCAGCGCCGCAGCGTCGCGGCGCGTGATCTTCACGCGCGCTTCGTCACCATTCGCGCCCTCCTGCAAGCCGTCACCGACCGCCGCGGAAATCGACAGCCGAGCGCCCTTGCGCCCGCCATCGCCCTCGCGCCCGGAAAGGCTGGCGACGGCACTGGCGAAGCCGCCATCCTCCGACGCGCCAGCGGCCTGGCCGTGGCCGGTCTTGCCTTTTGCCGGCGCCTGCCCCTGCACGACGCCCAAAACCCCGCTACCGATGGTGCTCAACTGCCTTCTCCTTTCAAGAGCGCGTCGATTTCGTCGAGCTTGGACCGCCCGCCCGAAACGAATGTATCGAAGGCCGGGTCGATGCCCGCCCTCTCCGGCTGCTCTTTCTTTTCTTCTTCAGGTTCGACGGCGGCGGCCTGCGTTTCTTCGCCGCCTGCCAGCGGATCCATCGCCCGGTCTGCCAGTTCGGCCGCGCTCAATCCTTCATAGGAGGCGTCCTCGGCCTGCGGCACGGGCTCGGCGAGGGCCGCCTCGGCCTCCGCTTCCGCCGTTGCCACGGCCGCCGCCGGCTCGCGCAGCACCTCCTCGGCGACCGCCCGGGCCGCCGCCTTCAGGGCGCGGTCCTTGGCGGAAAGCTTCTCGTCGGGGATGGCGATGATCGATTCCATCGCCGCCGCCACGTCGCCGGAGGGAACCGAGGCCAGCCCCGAATAGAGGTCCGCCAGTACCTTCGGCACGCTCTCCCCGTCGCCGGACAGCGCCTGGGCGCGCTCGGCGGCAAGCGAAGCAAGCTTGTTCTTGCCCGAGATTGCCGCAAGGCGCGCCATGCGCAGATAGACCTCGCGCTGGCGCGGCACGTCCATGAAGGACAGAAGCTCGAGAATGTCGTCTTCCTTGATCGCCTCGAAATGGTCGACCGCCAGCTTGACGAAGAGATCGGCGAACTGGCTGGCATAGGGCGAACGCAGGTAACGCCGCGCATAGCGGTTGGCATAGGTCATGCTCTTGTCGATCCAGCCCGCCTCGCTGGCGACATAAATCGAACGGCGCAACGCCGCCTCTTCGACGATCGTGCCGGGGGCGACGAGACGCGCCCAGTCGAAATAGATGAGCGCCATCGCCGGGTCCTTGCGCATGACCGAATTGGCCGCGACGAGCGCCAGATAGGGGCCGACGCGCGAACGCTTGTATTCCGGGAAGATATCCGCGAGCGAGCGGACGCTCTGTGTGCCGCGGCCGCTGAGATAGCTGCGCAGGGCATCCGTCAGGCGGGAATCGAAATGCCCGTCGACATCCTTCTTGATCAGCACTTCCAGCGTCTCGGGGTTACCGCCGCTCATCGCATAGACGAGCGCGGCGTCCACGTTGCGCGGATCGTCGAAGAGCGAGGATTCTCCCGTGCGCAGCCGCTCGTCGATCGTGCTCAGGAGGAAGCGCTGCATCTCCATCGCCGAGTGGTCGCCGAGCGCCACCGTGTCCTGCACATATTGCAGCGAGCGGATCATCTTGTAGGGCGCAAGGTCGTCGAGGTCTTCGGCACGCGCCGGCGCCACGACGCAAAGCGCCGTGCACAAGACCGTTCCCGTCAGGAGGAAGCGCCGCAAGAAGCCCATGGCGTCAGCTACCCTCGGCCTGGATGAGGATTTCGATGCGGCGGTTGGCGTCGGCCATCGGATCGGCCGGAACCTTCAGGCGACGATCGGCAAAGCCGCTCACCTGGCTCACGCGCTTCTCCTCCAGCCCGCCACGCACCAGCATGTAGTAGGCGCTCTGCGCGCGGTCGGTGGAAAGCTTCCAGTTGTCGTTCCTACCGCCGGCAAAGGGACGGGCGTCCGTGTGGCCGCGGATGGCGATGACGCCCGGCCGACCTTCCAGCACCTTGCCGATCTTCTCCATGGCCAGCACCATTTCGCGCTTGGGCACGGCTGAGCCGACATTGAACATCGGCGTGTCGAGCTGGTCGGTGAGGCTGACGAGCAGGCCGCCCTCGGCCGGCGTCACGCTGAGCCCCTCGGCCAGCTTGCCGAGCGAACCGAGCTGGTCGGTCAGTTGCTTCTTCAATTCATCCGCCTTCTTCTCCTCGGCGGTTTTCTTCGCGTCTTCCTTGGCCTTGGCGGCGTCGGCAACGGCCTTTTCCGCTTCGGCCTTCGCGGCCGCGGCCTTCTCGGCCTCTTCCTTGGCGAGGGCTTCCTTCACGGTGTCGTCGCTGGCGGCCGCCATCTGCTGGCCGGTCTTGCCCTCGCTGCCGGCGTCCGTCGCCTGCGAGATTTCCACCTGCTGCGTCCAGAAATCGGGATCGAACGGGTCGCGATAGGCTTCGCCCCCATTGGCGCCGGTCGCAGGACCCGAGGTCGCCGCGCCGCCCTCGCCCTTGGCGCTGACATTCGCCTGCTGGCCGACTTCCTGGGCGATCTCCGACAACACGGAATAGGGGTTCTCGAAGAAATTGGCCTCGGAATATTTCGCTTCCTCGCCAGCCGTCGTCTTCTCGTCCTTGCCGCTCTCCGCGCCGTTGCCGCTCGCCTGCTGCTGGCCCTGCTCCTTCGATTTGTCCTGCGTCGCCTCGCCCTCGGCGCTGTTGGCCGGCTTCTTCACCGACTTGTCCGCCGGCTTGTCGTCGGTCAGCTTGATCGGGTTGAAATAGGAGGCGACCGAGGCCTGGGTCTTCTCGTTGGCGGCATTGACAAGCCACATCACGAGGAAGAAGGCCATCATGGCGGTCATGAAGTCGGCATAGGCGATCTTCCAGGCGGCCGAATGGTGGTCGCCCTCGTGATCGCCATGGCGCTTGACGATGATGATCTCGTTCTTGCCGTGGTGGTGATTTTCGCCTTCGCTCATCCAAGCACCTTGCGCACGGTGTCAGCCCAGGCCGCCATCCGCGTTACCAGGACGGTTTCGCCGAACTCCACCGTCAAATCGACATCCTGCATCTCGACATGCCGGAAGACCGGCGCGGGTTCGTCGAAATGCGTTTCCAGTTGCCGGAAGAGGTTTGCCGGCCCCTTCACGGTTATCGTCATGCCTTCGTCGCCCTGCAGGCCCTCGCTGATCATGCGGGCGAGATCGGCGACCGCGCCTTGCGTCAGCACGTCGTTCATCACCGGCGCCAGGACCTCGGCCGTGTCGGCGGCGACGCGCTCGGCCACCTCGCCCGTCAGCGTGGAGAAGCGCTCGGCAAGGGCGCTGGCATAATCCTTCTCGTAGCGCGCCTTCACGCTGTCGAGCTCGGCCTGGTGCGCCTCCTTCAGCGCCGCGATCTCGGCCTCGTGGAGCGCGCGAAGCCCCGTCTCGGCTTCCGCCCTGCCCTCGGCAAAGGCCTCGGCGCGCTCGGCGGCAAGGTCCACCGGCGGCTCGGCCGGCGGCATGGCAAAAGCCTGGGCCGCCACCTCACCGTCGCCGTCGCCGAAGGACGGTGGCTGGAAGGCGGGCGCCCTGGGACGCGGGGGGGCGCCGAAATCCTTGAGGTAACGGGCGAGCTGCACGCTCATCGCGCATCCTCCCCGCCTGCCGCGTGCCGGGCGAACGCAATGGCGGCCCGGCGGGAACCCCGCGGACCGCTGCAACGCTCGCTCTCGAAAACACTGGAACCTGACACCACCGCTGACCTGTCTCCTCGGACACCGCACCTTCCGCGAGGCGAAAGGCGCACAATCTTCCTGATCGTGCCGACGAACCTAGGGGTTCAAACTTGTGCGAGGATGAAGATGAAAGGTGTTGGGCCGCGCCAGGGCAAATAGCGCGGCCCAACCGCCCGCCTCGGCCGATGACCAACGGCCGGGGCGGAAGAGAAATGCCTGCCTTTACTGGCGGAAGAGCTGGAGAATGTTCTCGGCGCTCGAATTGGCGATCGACAGGGACTGAATGCCGAGCTGCTGCTGGGTCTGCAGTGCCTTCAGGCGGGTCGATTCCTCGTTCATGTCCGCATCCACGAGACGGCCGATACCCTTGTCGATCACATCGTTGAGGCTGGCGACGAAGCTCTCCTGCATCTCGATGCGGGTCGAGATCGCGCCGAGGTCGGCCGCCGCACTGGTCATCGCCTCCAGGGCCGCGTCCACCATCTTCAGCAAGCCGTCGAGCTGGGCGGTCGTGGTCGAATTGCCAATGACGAGAGTGTCGACGGTCGATGTCGTCGCCGCGGCGACATTGGTCGTATCGACGGCCCAAAGGCCGCCGAGCGCATCTTCGAAGGCAACCTCCTGGCTGGGAACGGTCGTCTGGTCCACCGCGATCACCCAGGTATCCGTGGCGACCTTCACATAATGGTTCGCGCCGTCAGTGGCGTGGCTGCCGTCGAAGGTGGAGGCGCCGGCACCCGCCGCGATGACCTCATCCGTCGTGAAGGCCGCGACGGTATATTCGCTGATGACGCCGCCGTCATTGATATTGAGCGCGACGGCCGCCCCTTCGATCACCGTTGTCTTGTCGAGAATGCCGAGATTGCCGCCCTCGTCGAAGAGAACGGTCGTGTCATCGAGCATGTAGTCGACCGTCTTGACGGATACGGTGCCGGAAGCGTTGCGGACAAACGAGGCGACGACGCTCTTCTTCACGGAGCCGCCGGCGGCCGTCAGGTCGGTCTGCAGCCAGTTCTCGCCGGAGAAGGAGGCGCCTTCCGCGATGCTGACGAGTTGCTCCTGGAGCTGGGCGATCTCTTCCTGGATCTTCGACTTGTCGACGCCCTCTTCGGTCGCGGCGACGAGCTTCGCGCGAATTTCCGTCACGACCTCGATGGCCGATTCCAGACCGGCATAGGCCGTGTCGACCTTGGCGGCACCGAGGCCGAGCGCGTCCTGGACGGTGGCGAGAGCGCGGTTGTCCGACCGCATGGTGGTCGCGATCGACCAGTAAGCGGCGTTGTCGGCGGCGGTTTCGACGCGCATGCCGGACGAAACGCGGCCCTGGGTGGTTTCGAGGCCGTTGTCGATGGAACGAAGGGTCTGCAGCGCCGCCATGGCGGCGGAGTTGGTCAATATGCTGGTCATTGGCACTGGCCCTGGAAAGGAATTGTCGGGGACATGCCGGAGTGAGGCGGGGACCGGTAACGACGAAGGGGCTTCATGCATCCGGCGCCGCTCGTTTGCCCTGGGCGCCAGTCCGTCGTTCTTAATAAAGGGTTAACGGCAAATGGTTAACAAATGGTTAACATCACCAACGCCTCATAAACCAAAATGAAGAAAGCGTAAATTCTTCATGGCCAGATCTGGCCCTCGACCGGCCCTCAGGCCGGCCACAGGCGCGTATCGGCAGGGAGCGGCGAGAAGTCGTTCCATCGTGCGAGCCTTTCGGCGTAACGCCGGCGATAGGCATCCTCGCTTTCGAATTCAGCGATTTCCTGAACGAGCTCGGCACCGATCTCGTAATAGACGTCGAGATTGACCAGGTCGGGCACCGGCGTTTCCCCGCGCTCGGCCTCGCCCTGCATATGCCAGAACAATTCCTCGAGCCGGCGGGCAAGGCCGTGCATGTCGCGCAGCACACAGGTCTCACGGTTCTGTGCGAGCTTCTCGCGCAGCGCCGCAAGTGCCTTGCGGTCGCCGGCCAGCGCGATCGCACGCTGGACATATTCCTCGGGCGTGGCGCAGATCAGTTCACCGATGCCCGCGGCCGAGACGATGCTGGCGCAGAAGCGGGCCGGGAAACTCTTGCCGGGAACCGTCAGCACCGGCAGGCCCATGGTGATCGCATCGGCGCCCGTCGAATGCGCACCATAGGGGAACGTGTCGAGGAACAGGTCAGCAAGCGCGATGCGGGCGAGATGCTGCGGATTGGGGATTTTCGGCGCGAAGATGATGCGCTCGGGCGCGACGCCCGCCTGCTGCGCCGTCTGGCGCAGGTTCCGGCTGGCGGCGTCGTTTTCACCGAGCAGCCAGAGGACGCTGCCGGGTGTGGCCGTAAGGATGGCAAGCCAGCGCGCAAAGCATGCCTCGGTGATCTTCTGCATGCCGTTGAAGCAAGCATAGACGAAGGCGTCCTCCGGCAGACCGGCCTCCGCCCGGGTCGGCCGCGGAGCGATCTCGCGCTTGCGGTCGACAGGCTGGCCGCAGGCGATGCGCAGGACCTTTTCCGTGTAGTAGATCTCGTTTTCAGGCGGGATGATGTAGTCGTCGGTGATCAGGTATTGATGGTAGGGGCTCGCCATGGAACCCGGATAGCCGCAGAAATTGACGATGACCGGAGCCGGCCGATAGGCGAAGATCGCCGTGCGTGCATGCTTGGTATAGCCGTTGACGTCGACAAGGACGTCGATCTCGTCGCTGGCGATCAACTTGGCCGCGTCGATGTCGCTCATCGCCGCGATATCGCGCCAGCAATCCACGGCGGCCTTGATGCGCGTCTGCGTCACGTCGTTGGGGGCTGGGTCGCCGCAATAATAGGCGAAGATCTCGACGTTCGCCTTGTCGTGCAGTTCCAGGACCTCGCTGAGGGCGAAGCCCACGGCGTGCTGGCGAAGGTCCGACGAGACATAACCGATGCGCAGGCGCTGGCCGCTGCCCGACTTGCGGCGGGCGGGCTTGCGTGGAACGCCCGACGTATCCGGCCGGCCGACCAGCGTCTTGTTGTAACGATAGGCTCTGGCAAGCTGGAAGACCGGATCGTCGGCATAGCAGCCGAGCGTCAGCGGCGACTGCGCGTCGACCAATTGGCGGGCGGTGACATGCGTGGAGGGCGTCATGATCGGCCATTTGCACTGGTGCTGGCGGATCGACAACCAGTGCTGGGCGGCCTCGGGCTTCATGGGTTGCAGCTCGATCGCCTGCCACAGGATGGCTTCCGCCTCTTCCAGCCGACCGGCATTTTCCAGCACGCGCCCGGTATGCTGGAGGCTCATCAGGCGGTGCCCGAGCTTTTCGGGTGTGATTTCCTTTGTCGTCTCCGCAAAGGCCAGCCATTGCCGCACGGCCTGGTCGATCTGGCCGCTGTCCTCGAAGGCGCGGCCGAGATTGATATAGGCGGGGCCGAAGGTCGGGTCCAGCTTCAGGCAGGTTTGCAGCGCATGGATCGCCCCGACGACGTCACCGGCCTGGCGAAGCGCGACGGCATAGTTGAAGCAGGCCATGTGCCGGAAAGGGTTGTCCTCGTTGAAGGCGATCCAGATCTTGTAGAGATCGATCGCCTGGGCGAGCAGGCCTGCTCCCGTCAGCGCCTCGGCCGACTGCATGAGGTCGGGCAGCGACATAGTCTGGCTGCGTGCCCGCTGGAATGCGGCGACCAGGGGCGACGCCGGATCGGGAACCAACGAGGTCTTTACGTTCATGACATCCTCCGGCGAGCGGCCAGGCAAGCGCGATTGCAGGCGCAGTAAAACACCCTGCGCTTATTGCCCGTCTGGCTTGTGCGGGGCTGGCTGGCGGAGCACCGGAAACGAAAACGGGCGGCGCAAGAGCGCCGCCCGTTTTCCGTATTGAGGTAAAGGACCGGGCGCGGTTGGCACCGCGCCCACCGCTTCCAGAGATTACGAGGTCGTGTAGGCCTCGATGATCCAGTTTGTCTGGTCCTGCGAGAACTTCGATTCACGCGATGCCGTCAGGTCCTCGAGCTGCGCATCGGTCAGGGACAGGAAGTCCTCTTTCTCCAGGCCCTTAATGGCAGTCTCGGAGATTTTTGCAAGTTCACCTACGGCGAAGAGGGCGAGATCACCTGCTTCAAGAGCTGCGATCTGAGCCGACGACATAACTTCGACCTGGGTGCCGGTGAGGGCAGTGACCTGATCGGGGCTCAGAGCCTTGACCTGGTCAGCCGACAACGCCTTGACATGATCCGTATCCAGAAGGCCGATGATCGCCTCATCGATGCCTGCGAGAACCGTCGTATTCAGAGCGGCAAAGGCCTTTGCGTTGAGAGCGTTGACGCCGACGGTATCGAGCTTTTCGACCTGCCCTCCGGTCAGGCCAGCCATGGCGGCGGTGCTGATCTTGCCCAGTTTGGCGGGAGTCCAGGTCGCAAATCCATCCGCGACGACATCCTTGATCTGGGTCGAGCTCAGCCCGGCGATCTGCGTTTCGGTCAGGGCACCGGCCTGGACGGTGTTGAGTACAGCGATGTTCAGAGCCTGGATCTGCTTGGACGACAGAGCCTCGATCTTGGCGGCATCCCAGCCGCCGATCTCGTCGGCCGTCAGAACCTTGACCTGGTCTGTCGTCAGCACCTTGATCTGGTCCGTCGTCAGCGCGCCACCGCCAACACCGTCAAGCGCCTGGATGGCAGCGGCGGACAGGGCGGCAACGGCCTTCGGATCAAGGGCGGCGACGTTGGCGGCGCCATTTGTCGCATCATTAAAGAGAGCCACAGCATCCTGGGCTTCAAGACCGGCAGCGCCCGCAGCCGTCAGTTTCTCGAGCTGGGCGATGGTGAGCTTTGCAGCAGCTCCATCGCTGAGAGCCTTGATCTGATCGGAAGAGAGCTTGCCGATCTGGTCACCGGTGAGTTTGCCGACGGAGGTTTCAGAGAGCTGATCAAGCTTCAGCGCCGTGATCTGCTTGGACGTCAGCTTGCCGAACTGGTCATTACTGATGCTGTCCAGGTCCGCCTCTACGAGCCCGGCGACCACGGTGGTCGAGAGATAGGAATACTGGTCGTCAGAAAGTGCGACCGCGTCGGTCGTATCCGTGTTGATTGCCCGCACATGGCCAAGCGTCAGGCCGGCAAGCGCGGCGCTCGACAGCTTGCTGAGCGTCACCGAACCGATATCGGCATCGTCGATCGCCCCGACCTGAGTGGCTGAGAACACTTCGGCCTTATCGCCGAGGGTGGCGAAATTGGCGGCGTCGAGCGCCTTGATGGAAGCGTTGGAAAGCCCCCGGACCTGCGTGGAGGAAATATTGGTAAGGAAAGTTTCAAGACCAGCCATGGTATACCCCAGGATTGAAGTTGCAGATGCAAATCACCCGCCGCACGCCCGCTAATCCAGATACTACCACAGCAAGGACATCAAACCCTTGCGCATGGTCCGAGGCCACCGGCCGTGACCGCCATCTTGGGTCCACAGGCTCGGCAACGCCCTTGATCAGCGTTGGTGCTAGGTGAAACATGGCTCGCGCGAGCCAGCACAGCGGAATGGCATCATGCACCCAGAGCAACGAATGTCTCTGATCCCCACGCCTTCGAAAGCAATCGCCCCTCACCCGTATGCCGCCTTGCCGGCGGGGGCCTGAATGCATCTTCAGGCCCTGGGTTCGCGAGGAACTTTCGCGTTCAACCGGAGATTATCCCCCAGCCTTTAATTTTCGGTTAACGCCGCAATCAAATCCTTGTTCCGAAATGCCAAGATTCTTGCGTGAAAACAACAATATCGCCCCCTTGCAGGCAAGGAGGCGAAGATAGACTTCTTCAAGGAGTGTTCGCAGCTGACGGCACCGCTGAGGAACGCGGACCCCGTGCGTTGATACTGAACCGTTTTGTAACGGGGCCAGGCGCCACCCCTGCAACCCGCAGCAGAGCGGTAGCACCAGCTAATATCAAGCGCCGAGTTCGATATAGGCCGCGATCACCGCGTCCACCTGTGCACTGCTCAAGGCCTGCACCTGTGCCAGCGTGAGGCTGTCGAGCTGTTCCGAGGTCAGGCCGGAGAAATGGAGTGAGGACAGTCCCTTCACCGCGTTGGTGCTGATCGACGAGATTTCCTCCTTCGTGAAGGTCTGGATATCCTCCAGCAGCATGGCCGCGATCTGCCTGCTGGTCAACGCGCCGACCTGGTCGGTGTCGAGAAGCTCGATCTGATCGGACGACAGCGCAGCGATCTGCGCCTGCGTCAGCACCGAAATCTGGCTGGTCGTCAGAGCCTTGATCTGGCTGCTGCCCAGAGCGGCGACGACATCGGTGGACAGCCGCGCGATCGTCCGCAAATCGAGGCCGGCGATCTGGCCGGTCGTGAACTCTTCGAGATCCTCGGCCTCCAGGCCGTTGATGGCGGTCGCCGAAAGCGCCGCGATCTGGCCGCTCGTCAGCGCCGCCGTCTGCTCGCTCGAAAGGGCGGCGACCTGGTCGCCCTTCAACGCGGCGATGAAGGCCGTCGACAGAACCGCGGTCTGGGCAGTCGAAAGCGCCGTCACATCGAGGCTGGCGGACTGGCGCGCGGTCAGCGCGCCGACCTGCGTCCCGCTCAGGGCGCCGATCTGGGCCGAACTGAGGACAACCAGCTGGGCGGGCTTGAGCGCCGCGACCTGCCCGGTCGTCAAGGCGGCGACCTGCGCGGTGGAAAGCGCGGCGACCGCATCCGTGGAGAGCCATGCGAGTACCCGCGTGGTGATCTTCGCGACTTCATCGGCCGTGAACGTCTCGATATCCTCGGCTCCGATGCCCGTGATGCCGGCGGTCGAGAGCGCCGCGACCTGCCCGGTTCCAAAGGCGGACACCTGGCCGCTCGAAAGGGCGGCAACCTGATTGCCTTTCAACGCGGCGATGAAGGCCGTCGACAGGGCCATGGTCTGGTCGGTCGACAGGGCCGCCACATCGAGGCCTGCAGCCTGGCGTATGGCAAGCGCGCCGATCTGCGCCGTGGAAAGCGCCCCCATCTGCTCGGAGGAAAGCGCGGCCAGCTGGGCGGTCGAAAGAACGGAGACCTGCCCCGTCGTCAGCGCGGCGACCTGCGCGGTGGAAAGGGCGGCGACGGCATCGGTGGAAAGGCGTGCAAGGACCCGCGTCCCGATGCTTGCGATCTCGCCGGTCGTGAACGTCTCGATGTCCTCGGCTTCCAGACCCGCAACGGCGACGGCCGAGAGCGCTGCGATCTGGCCGCTCGTGAGGGCTCCCGCCTGCTCGGACGACAGGGCGGCGACCTGATCACTCTTCAACCCCGAGATGAAATCCGTGGACAGCGCAGCGGCCTGGGCGGTCGAAAGCGTCGCCATGTCGAGACCCGAGGCCTGGCGTGCGCCCAAAGCGCCGATCTGTGTCGACGTCAGCGCGCTGACCTGATCGGTCGTCAAGACGGCCAGCTGGGCGGGCTTGAGCGCGGCGAGCTGACCCGTCGTCAGCGCGCCGACCTGCGCGCTGGAAAGGGCGGCGATGACGTCGGTGGTGAGGCGCGCGAGCACTTGCGTCTTGATGCTGGCGATCTCATCGGTCGAAAACGTCTCGATATCCTCGACTTCGAGGCCGGTAATGGCAGTGGCCGAGAACGCCGCGATCTGGGTGCTCGTAAGGGCCTCTGCCTGCTCGGACGAAAGGGCCGCGATCTGCTGTGTCTTCAGCCCCGCGATGAAGGCCGTCGACAAGGCTGCGGTCTGGGCGGTCGAAAGGGCCGTCACGTCGAAGCCCGATGCCTGGCGCACGGTCAGCGCAGCCATCTGGGCAGTGCTCAGCGCTTCCACCTGATCAGGGGTGAAGGCGGAGATCTGGGCGACCGAAAGCGCAGCGACCTGCGCCGACGTCAGCGCGGCGACCTGCTCGGCCGAAAGCCCGGCGATAGCGTCCGTCGTGAGGGCCGGCACCGCCTTGGCACTGATCGCCGCAATCTCGTCGGTCGTGAAGGTCGCAATGTCTTCGGCCGACAGCGCATGGACGCCCCTTACGGAAAAAGCGCCGATCTGCGCGCTCGAGAAGGCTTCGATCTGGCCGGCATCGAGAGCATCGATCTGCTGGGAATAGAGCGCGCTGGCCTGTCCGGTGGTGAGCGCCTGGATATGCTGCGAGGAGAGGTAGGCCAGCTGCTCGATCGTCAGCCCCCCGATGGCGCGCGACGACACGGCGCTGATCTGCTGCGTGGTGAGCGAGCCGACATAGCCTGCATCGATGCTTGCGACCTGGCGCGCGTTCAGGACACCGATCTGCTCGCTGCTGAGCGCAGCCACATCCTCTGCCGACCATGCCTGGATCGCGGCCGTAGAGAGAGTTCGGATCTGGCCGGTGGTGAGCGAGGGAATGGTCGATGACATGAACTACCTTCCAAATCTTGACGTCATTTCCAGATTCGAGGACGCGCCGGTCCGGGACGGCTCGCTCCCCCCGTGTGCCGCCTCGAAGGGCAATGCTGCGAACACACGTCGGAAAAATTGAGAAAACATGGCTCTGACGAGCCTTGCGCTGGAAGGACATCATGTTTCCAAAGCCGGATAGCGGCCTCGAACTCCCGCGCAGGGGGCCACAAGCCCCCATGGAAACTGAACGTGCCCGCTACTCTTCGGCAAGGCCGATTTTCGGCAAGCTACCCCCAGTACGTCAAGGATTAATCGGCGTTTGTTAATTTTTTGTTAACGCGGCCGGAAAGCCTCGCCTATATGTTTGAAAATCCGGGATTTTTGGAGGCAGTGCGGCCCTTCTCGGCAAGCCCGACGCAAGGCAGTTCGACTAGCAAGGCCGAAGGCTCCCTGCCGCAGCATCTCCACGACCCTCAGGATGAAGGCCATGAAGGACGAACGCATTCTCATCGTCGGCGCAGGGCTTTCCGGCGCCGTCATCGGCCGCGAACTCGCCGAGGCCGGCTATCGGGTCGAGATCGTCGACGCGCGCAGCCATATCGGCGGCAACTGCCATACCGAGCGCGATCCGGCGACGGGCGTGATGGTGCATGTCTACGGCCCGCATATCTTCCATACGGACGACACGGAAGTATGGGACTATGTGAACGGCTTCATGACCTTCATGCCCTACAAGAACCGCGTGAAGGCGACGAGCGGCGGGCAGGTCTATTCGCTACCGATCAACCTGCACACGATCAACCAGTTCTTCGGCAAGAGCTTTCGCCCGGACGAGGCGCGCGCCTTCCTGGAAGAGCAGGCCGACAAGACGATCACCGATCCGCAGACATTCGAGGAACAGGCGCTGCGCTTCGTCGGCAGAGATCTCTACGAGGCCTTCTTCAAGGGCTATACGCAGAAGCAGTGGGGCTGCTCGCCGACCGAGCTGCCGGCCTCGATCCTGAAGCGCCTGCCGGTGCGCTTCAACTACGAGGACAACTACTTCTTCCACAAGTACCAGGGCATGCCGGAGACCGGCTATACCGAGATGATCGAACGCATCCTCGACCATCCGAACATCCAGGTGGCGCTCGAGACCGGCTTCCGGCGCGGCGAGAAGGCCGGCTACAGCCATCTCTTCTATTCCGGTCCGCTCGACGGCTATTTCGATTACGAACTCGGCCGGCTCGGCTATCGCACGCTCGATTTCGAACGCTTCACCTATGAGGGCGACTATCAGGGCTGCGCGGTGATGAACTACGGCGACGTTTCCGTCCCCTACACCCGCATCACCGAGCACAAGCATTTTTCGCCCTGGGAGGAGCCGGCGGGCTCGGTCTGCTACCGCGAATTCTCGCGCGCCTGCGAGCCGGACGACATCCCCTACTACCCGATCCGCCTCGTGGAAGAGAAAGCGCAGCTCGCCGACTATGTCGCCCGTGCAGAGCAGGAGGCCGGCGTCACCTTCGTCGGCCGCCTCGGCACCTATCGCTATCTCGATATGGACGTGACGATCCGCGAGGCGCTCGACACCGCGCGGCTCTATCTTTCCCGCCGGGCCGGGAACGCCACGATGACGGCCTTCCTGCGCGCGCCGCTCTGAGGCAGCCCGAACGAAAGAAGGCCCCGGATAAACCGGGGCCTTCCAGGAACCTCGTGAGGCTCGGCGATCTTCCGATTAACGGAAGAGCGTGAGGATGCTTTCCGAGGCGGAGTTGGCGATCGACAGCGACTGGACGGCGAGCTGCTGCTGCGTCTGCAGGGCCTTCAGGCGGGTCGATTCCTCGTTCATGTCGGCATCGACAAGGCGGCCGACGCCCGAGTCGATCGAGTCGGTCAGAGCCGAGACGAACTCCTCCTGCAGATCGATGCGCATGCCGATCGAGCCGAGGTCAGCGGCCGCGCTGGTCATCAGCGTCAGGGCGTCGTCGACCATCTGGATGAGTTGGTCGAGCTGGCCGGACGTGGTGGTCGGAGTAATGGTCAGGCTGGAGACCGAAGCGTTGGTGACGGTGCCGGGTATAGCTGTCGTATCGACCGCCCACATCGTGGTGCCGTCGTTGAAGGCGACTTCCTGCGTGGGCACCGTGCTCTGGTCGACAGCTTCGACCCAGACGTTGTCCGCAACCTTGACGTAGCTTCTCGCACCGCCCGTTGCCGAGTCGCCCGTGAAGACGGAGCCTGTGTCGCCGATGACATCGTCGATCGTATAGGCTTCAACAGTTTTCGCCGTAACGACGCCATCCGTGTTGATGTTCAGCGTGATGCTGTCCACCTCGATCGAGGACTCGTTGTCGAGGATACCGGTGTCACCGGTGGTATCGAACAGAACCGTGGAGGCGCTGAGGTCGTAGTCGACCTTCTTGACCGAGACGTTGCCGGAAGCGTCACGAACGAAGGAACCGACGACGGTCTTCGTCACGGTGCCGCTGGAAAGATCCGTCTGCAGCCAGTTCTCGCCGGAGAAGCTCGCGGCTTCGGAAATGCTCTTGAGCTGGTCCTGAAGCTGGGTGATTTCTTCCTGAACCTTGTTCTTGTCGACACCGTCTTCGGTGGCGGCAACAAGCTTGGCCTTGATTTCCTTGACGACCTCGATGGCCGATTCCATACCGGCATAGGCCGTGTCGACCTTGGCGGCGCCGAGGCCCAGCGCGTCCTGGACGGCCGAAAGCGCCATGTTGTCGGAACGCATGGTGGTCGCGATCGACCAGTAGGCCGCATTGTCGGCGGCTTCGCCAACGCGCTGGCCCGAGGACACGCGAGCCTGCGTCTCTTCAAGACCGCTACCGATCGAACGCAGGGTGGAGAGCGCAGCCATGGCTGCGACGTTGGTCAGAATACTCGTCATTACTAAGTGCCCCTTGATTGGCTGATTAGGGAAGGGACATTCCGGAAACACCGGGAACGACGGGCAGCCTCATGCCTGCTAACCTTTTAATTATTAAGGTTAACCCGCCGTTTCTATGGATACATCTAACCGCAAGATGGTTAATGAAAGCCAAAGGCGGGGCACAGAAAAACAAGCAAGGCAAAAAAAGAACCGCGCCGGGTATCGGCGCGGTTCTCTTGTCGGACAGATCTTGCCGGCGGACGAGGCCGCCGACCGGTTCCGCAATCTATTAACGGAAGAGCGTAAGAATGCTTTCCGAGGCGGAATTGGCGATCGACAGCGACTGGACGGCGAGCTGCTGCTGCGTCTGCAGGGCCTTCAGGCGGGTCGATTCCTCGTTCATGTCGGCGTCGACGAGACGGCCGATGCCCGAGTCGATCGAGTCGGTCAGAGCGTTGACGAACTCCTCCTGCAGATCGATGCGCATGCCGATTGAGCCGAGGTCGGCAGCCGCGCTGGTCATCGCGGAGAGGGCGTCATCGACCATCTGGATGAGCTGGTCGAGCTGGCCGGCCGTGGTGGCCGACGTGATTTCCAGGTCGGAGACCGAAGCGGTGATCGCGGCGGCGCCCGGCCCGGCTGTCGTGTCAACCGCCCACATCGTGGCGCCGTCGTCAAAGGCGACTTCCTGCGTGGCAACGCCGGACTGATCGACAGCTTCGACCCAGACGTCGTCCGAAACCTTGACGTAGCTTCTGGTGCCGCCCGTTGCCGAGTCACCCGTGAAGACGGAGCCGGCGTCGGCGATAACCTGGTCGATCGTATAGGCCTTGACCGTGACGGGTGTGGTGACGCCGCCGGTGTTGATGTTCAGCGTGATGCTGTCGTCTTCGATCGAGGTCTGGTAGTCGAGGATGCCGTCGTCACCCACCGTGTCGAACAGGACCGTGGAGGCGCTGAGGTCGTAGTCGACTTTCTTGACCGAGACGTTGCCGGCCTCGTCGCGGACGAAGGAACCGACGACGCTCTTCGTCACGGCGCCGCCCGAAAGGTCCGCCTGCAGCCAGTTCTCGCCGGAGAAGGATGCAGCCTCGGAAATGCTGGCCAGTTGCTGCTGAAGCTGCGCGATTTCTTCCTGGATCTTCGACTTATCAACGCCGTCTTCCGTCGCGGCGACGAGCTTGGCCTTGATTTCCTTGACGACCTCGATGGCCGATTCCATACCGGCATAGGCCGTGTCGACCTTGGCGGCGCCGAGACCGAGGGCGTCCTGAACGGCAGAAAGTGCCATGTTATCCGAACGCATCGTGGTTGCGATCGACCAGTAGGCCGCATTGTCGGCGGCTCCGCCGACGCGCAGGCCCGAGGATACACGAGCCTGCGTCTCTTCGAGGCTGCCGTCGATCGAGCGGAGGGTCTGGAGGGCAGCCATCGCTGCGATATTCGTCAGAATGCTGGTCATAACAAGCGCCCCTTGATTGGCTTATTTGAAAAGGGACATTCCGGGCGGCACCGGGAACAGCGGGGGGGCGTCATGCCTGCTAACGAACTCTTAGAGAAGGTTAACTCGCCGTTTCGATGCGCTCATGTAAGCGCGGCATGGTTAACGAATCCTAAATCCTGACGAGAGATTAACGCCTTTCTTAACAAAAAATACCGCGCCCGTTTCCGGGCGCGGCATCCGATAGAGACCGGAGGTTCAGCCAACCTCCACTCGTACCGATTAGCGGAAGAGCGACAGAACGCTCTGCGAGTCGGAGTTGGCGATCGAGAGCGCCTGGATGGCGAGCTGCTGCTGCGTCTGCAGGGCCTTCAGGCGGGTCGATTCCTCGTTCATGTCGGCATCGACCAGACGGCCGATACCCTTGTCGATCGAGTCGGTCAGGTTGGAGACGAACTCGGACTGCAGGTCGATACGCGAGGAGATCGAGCCGAGCGATGCAGCCGCGCTGGTCATCGAGGTCAGGGCGTCGTCCACCAGCGTGATGAGCTGGTCGAGCTGGTCCGACGTGGTGGTCGAGCTGATCGTCAGGTCGGAGACCGAAGCGGTGGTGCCGGTGCCGGGCGCGGCCGCGACCGAGGTGTCGACCGCCCACATTATGTTGTTGGTGGTGTCCTCAAAGGCGACTTCCTGCGTCGAAACGGTGGACTGGTCGACCGCGGCAACCCAGACGTCGTCCGAGACCTTGACGTAGCTCAGCGAACCGCCGGTAGCCGAATCGCCCGTGAAGACGGAGCCGGTGTCGGCGATGATATCGTCGATCGTGTAGGCCTGAACGGTGACAGCCGTCACGACGCCGTCGGTGTTGATGTTCAGCGTGATGCTGTCATCCGAGATCGCCGTCTGGTTGTCGAGGAGACCGGTATCACCCACCGTATCGAACAGAACCGTGGAGGCGCTGAGGTCGTAATCGACCTTCTTGACCGAGACGTTGCCGGCATCGTCACGGACGAAGGAACCGACGACGCTCTTCGTCACGGTGCCGCTGGAAAGGTCCGTCTGGAGCCAGTTCTCGCCGGAGAAGGAGGCTGCTTCGGAAATGCTCTTGAGCTGGTCCTGAAGCTGCGTGATTTCTTCCTGGATCTTGCCCTTGTCGACACCGTCTTCGGTGGCGGCAACGAGCTTGTTCTTGATTTCCTTGACGACCTCGATGGCCGATTCCATACCGGCATAGGCCGTATCGACCTTGGCGGCGCCGAGGCCGAGTGCGTCCTGGACGGAAGACAGAGCCGCGTTGTCCGAACGCATCGTGGTTGCGATCGACCAATAAGCCGCGTTGTCGGAAGCCGAGCCCACGCGCAGGCCCGAGGAGATCCGGTTCTGGGTGTCTTCCATGCTGCTGGAGATGGAGCGCAGCGTGGAGAGGGCCGCCATGGCGTTGGTGTTGGTCAGAATGCTGGTCATTGCTTGTCCCTTTGAACGAACTACAGATTGGGGACATACCGGGTTGGATTACCTACCGGTCACGGCGGTTCGGCCTCATGCCAACCCGGCTCCTCCAGCGTTCTGAAGGGATACCAAACCCGTCGTGTGGGTGCAAAATTCGCAGCCATTTCTTGCCAACATCTTAATCGGCACCCGTGCGCTCGAATCATGCGGGAGCATGGTGAACGGGACCTAAACCGGGATGGTTAATCGGGTCAGCTGAAAGAGCGGACCAGGCTGCCGACGAGGAGGTTCCAGCCGTCGATGAGCACGAAGAACAGGATCTTGAAGGGCAGCGAGATCGAGGTCGGCGGCAGCATCATCATGCCCATGGCCATGGTGATGGTGGCGACGATCAGGTCGATGACGAGGAAGGGCAGCACGACGAGGAAACCGATCTCGAAGCCGCGGCGGATTTCCGAAATCATGAAGGCCGGGATGACGACGCGCAGGTCCGCGATATTGTTCTCGACGACCGTCTGCCCGCGCTCCTCGGCGAGCGAGATGAAGAGTTCAAGATCCTTGTCTCGGGTATTGGCGACCATGAATTCGCGGAAGGGCTCGGCGATGCGCCGGGCCGCCTCGGTCTCGTCGATCTGGTTGGCGACGAGCGGCTCGACGCCGTTCTGCCACGCCCGGTCGAAGGTCGGCGCCATGACATAGAAGGTCATGAACAGCGCAAGCGAGACGAGGATCATGTTCGAGGGCGTCGTGGCGAGGCCCATGCCGGAACGAAGGATCGAGAAGGCGATGACAAAGCGCGGAAAGCTCGTCACCATGATGAGGATGCCGGGCGCCACCGACAGCACGGTGAGCAGCCCGAAGGTCCGGATGATCCAGGAGGCGACCGACCCGTCGACCTGCGCATTGAGAAGATCGCCCGGCAGCTGCAACTGCTGCTGGGCGTAGGCAATGCCGGTCATCGCCATCATGGCGACGAAGGTCAGAAAGGCTCGAATCATTCGATCACAAAGGTCCGGAACATGACGTTGGTTACGCGTCCTTCGGACCTGAGGTCAACCCGCTCCTGCAGGTCGTCCCGGAGATATTGGAACCCGCGCGGACCCTGCACCTGCTGGAGCGAGACCGTGCGCATATAGGCAAGGATGTCCTGATGGATTTCCTCGGCGAGCTTGACGTCCGGCACGCCCTTGAACATCAGCGCGACTTCGACGCGGATGCGGTTGTCGGAGGGATAGGCGAGATTGCTGGTGATCGGATCGAGCAGCACGACGCCGTTGGCCTCGGTGGAGATGTGCGGCACTTCCTGCGCCGCCTCGCCTTCCGCGCCGCCCTCGCCGCCGGCATGCGCCGCCGCCACCTCTTCCGCCGGCTTTTCGGCGGGCGGCGGGGCAAGCATGTTGCCCACCAGCCAGCCGCCGCCGGCCGCCAGCAGCGTCAGCACGCCGATGGCCGCGATGGTGATGACCAGGGCCGGCTTCTTCTTTTCCGCGACGACCTCTTCTTCGTCCGCCATATTCGTCTTCCCGTATTGTCAGGACTTGGGTCAGATCGGCGAAAGCAGGTCGACGGCCTGCTGGCCCCACGGCGGCTGCTGCACTTCGGTCAGGCGGCCGCGGCCGCCATAGGAGATGCGGGCTTCCGCGATGCGCTCGTAGGCGATCTGGTTGTCGGCATCGACATCCTGCGGGCGCACGATGCCGGCGACGTTGAGGATGCGAAGCTCGTGGTTGACGCGCACCTCCTGCGAACCGCTGATCAGGAGGTTGCCGTTCTCGATAACCCCCGTAACCACGGCGGCGACGAGCAGGTTCAGCTTTTCCGAGCGTTCGGTCGTGCCGTCGCCCTTGGTGCTGGTCGAGGAGCCGTAGGTGAGGTCGGCTTCCGTGTCGACCTTGAAATTGTTGCCCGAGCCGCCGAAGCCGAGGTTCATGCCGCTCTTGTTGGTGCGCGAACGGTCGGTCTTGTTATCGAAGGTGGCGCGATCGTTGACGCGGATGTTGACGGTCAGGATATCGCCGACCTTGAAGGCGCGCGAATCCTTGAAGAGCGCCGACTGCTGGTCGCTCCAGATCGAATAGCCGGCAACCGCCGTGCGCGGCTGCTTGGGATACATGGCCATCTGCGGCGTTTCGGCATAGTTGAGGCCGCTGCCGATCGGGCTCATCGAGGGAGCCCGGCCGATTTCGTCGATGGCCTGGCTCGTGCAGCTCGACAGCGTGAGCGCCACGGCGAGCGCGGAGGCGGTCTTCTTCATGACGGGTCCTTTGCCTTTGACGTATTCGGATCGCCCGCGATGGCGATGAGGCGGGTGAGCAGCGCGGCCTTGTCGGCCGGCATTTCCGCAAGGATGGTGCTCGACTGCCGCGGCGGCAGTTTCATCACGATCGCCGAGGCGATCTCGGGCGTGATCTCGGCAAGCTGCGCGGCGGCCGCATCGGGCTTCATCTTGCGGTAGATTTCCACGAGCCCGGCTTCCGCCGACTTGAGGAAATCGTTGCGGCGCTTCAGCCAGTCCTCATATTCGGCACGACGGGTTTCCAGCGTCTTGATGCGCGCGTCTATGTCCTTCTGGAGGCCTTCCAGCTCCTGCTTCTGCAAGAGGTAGCGCTGGTCGCGCGCCGCGTCCGCAATGTTGGTGCAGAACTCGCGGATCTCGTCGGCAGTCGCCTTGGTCGTCATGATGACCGGGCGCTCCTCGGCGAAGGCGCCGGGTATGGCCATGAGCACGAAGCCGGCCATCGGCAGCGCGAGCTTGCGCGCCAGCGTCTTCACGGCGGTGAGGGTCGAGACTGTGGTCATTGCAGCACCAGTTCTGCCTGGAGGGCGCCCGCGGTCTTTATGCTCTGCAGGATGGAGATGATGCCATCCGGCTTGACGCCGATGCTGTTGAGACCGGTGACCAGCGAGCGCAGGCTCGATCCGTCGAGCAGGGCGACCGTGCCGCCGTCCTGCTGGACGAGGATATCCGTGTTGGGTTCCACCGCCGTCTCACCCCGGGAGAAGGGCTCCGGCTGCACGATCTTCGGCATTTCGTTGATCTGCACGGTGAGCGTGCCGTAACTGACGGCGACGGGTGAGATGCGCACGTCCTGGCCGATGACGATCGTTCCCGTGCGCTCGTTGACGACGACGCGCGCGGGCGCATCGGTCTCGATGACGAGGTTCTCGATATCGGCCATCAGGCGGGAAAGATCCGCCATCTTCGGCTTGGAGACGTAGACCGACTGGGAATCGCGCGATTCGGCGATCGGCGCGCCATACTGCGCAGCCGCATAGCGGTTGATCGCATCGGCCATGCCGACCGAGGTAGAAAAGTCGGGGTTGCGCAGTTGCAGGACGAGATCGGAACTGTCCTTGAAGCGCGAGGGTAGTTCGCGCTCAATGATCGCGCCGTTCGGCACCCGGCCGGCCGTGGTGACGCCCTGCTGCACCGTGGCGGCCTCGCCGCCGGCACTGATGCCTGTGACGACGATCGAGCCCTGCGCGACCGCGTAGATCTGGCCGTCGGCACCGGAGAGCGAGGTCATGACGAGCGTTCCGCCGCGCAGCGACGAGGCGTCGCCGAGCGAACCGACGGTCACGTCGATGCGGCTGCCGGGGCTGGCGAAGGGCGGCAGATTGGCGGTGACGAGCACCGCCGCGATGTTCTTGGCACGCGTCTGGGTGCCGACCATCGAGATGCCGAGATTCTGCAGCATCGCCCGCATCGACTGCTCGGTGAAGGGCGAGGAGCGCATGCTGTCGCCCGTGCCCTGGAGGCCGACGACGAGGCCGTAGCCGATGAGCTGGTTGTCGCGGCCCGCCTGCAGCGAGGCGACGTCCTTGATGCGGGCCGCCGGCAAGGCCGGACCGGCCGCCAGCAGGAGGCAGGCGAGGACGGCGAGGGCGCGGGAGAAGAAGCGACCCATCATTTCGCCACCACATGCACGGTTCCGTCGGCCATGACGGTGCCGGAGACGATCACACCGGTATCCTTGTTGCGGATTCGGATGAGTTCCCCGACGGCCGCATCCTGCAGAGGGGTGCCGTTGGCGCGGATGATGAGCGAGCCGTCGTCGAAGACCATCTGCACGGTCGAGCCGCGGTTGACGAGGAAGGGTTCACGCAGGGCCGAGACGAGGATGACGCGGCCCGGCAGCAGGGTGCGCTTGGTGACGAGCCCGTTGACGTCAGAAATGCTTTCGGCAAACCCCTTGACGATGTTTGGATTGGTCACCTCGACCACTTCGAGCTGGCCCGCCTGGATCTCCTCGCCGGGATAGATGATGCGCTTGGGCACGACGGCGGTGCGCATATCGGCGAGAGCCGCGTCGGCCACGAGAAGACCGGCAAGCGCGGCGGGCGCGACGAGGGCCGCGCGCCACCGGACCGACAGGGTCTTTCCACTCCGAAGAGCTGCTTTCAGGCGAAACATCATGTTCCCCGCGTGTTGGGTGTTATCTCAGGTTCTTGCTGACCACGGCCGCCATTTCGTCCGCGGCCTGGATGATCTTGGAATTCATCTCATAAGCGCGCTGGGCGGAGATCAGGTCGGTGATTTCCTTGACCGGATCGACGTTGGAGGCTTCGAGGTAGTTCTGCTGGATATAGGCGAAACCCGCTTCGTCCGGCGCGCCGACATTGGCCGGGCCCGACGCCGCGGTCTCGCGGAAGAGGTTTTCGCCGAGCGGCTCCAGGCCGGCTTCGTTGACGAAGTTCGCCAGCGTGATCTGGCCGAGTTCCTGCTGCTCGCCGGCGACGGTCGCATAGACCTGGCCGGACTTGCTGACGGTGACTTCCGTCGCGTCCTGCGGCACGTTGATGCCGGGCACGACCGTATAGCCGTCGAGCGTGACCAGCTGGCCTTCGGCATTGGTGTTGAAGGCGCCGGCACGGGTATAGAGGGTCGAGCCGTCGGCCGCCTCGATCTGGAACCAGCCGCGACCGATCAGGGCGAGGTCGAAGGAGTTGCCCGTGCTGGTCAGGCCACCCTGGAGATGCAGGTTGCGCACGGCGGCGGTCTTGACGCCGAGGCCGACGATGGCGCCCTCCGGCACGACCGCCTGGTTGGCGCGGTTCGGCACGCCGGCGGCGCGCTCGGTCTGGTAGAGAAGGTCGGAGAACTCGGCGCGGGCGCGCTTGAAGCCGGTCGTGTTGATGTTCGCGATGTTGTTCGCGATGACTTCAAGGTTGGTCTGCTGCGCGTTCATGCCGGTGGCGGCGATGGCAAGGGCTTTCATGTCCGGTCCTCAGATCTGCATTCTTGCGACTTCGAGATAGGCGGTGACGACCTTGTCGCGGATGGCGATGGCGGTCTGCAGCGTCTGCTCGGCATTCATGACGGCATCGACCACTTCGCGGGTGGTCGCCTTGCCCTGGATGGCCTCGAAGGACTTGGTCTCGCTGAGCTTCAGCCGGTCGACCATGTCCGTCGCCATGTCGCCCATCACCTGCGCGAAGCTCATCTGGGTGCCCGTTCCCTGCACGGCGGCAGCGGAGGCGGAAACCGGATTGGACGTCTCGGTGGTGATGCCCGACAGGGCATTGGTGGAGAAGAGCGAATTGACGCCCTTTACGCTTTCGATCATTGCGAGGCCCTCAGGAGGTCGATGGTCGCGGAGATCAGGTCGCGCGACTGCTTGATGCTCTGCAGGTTGGCTTCATAGGAGCGGTTGGCTTCCCGCATGTCGGCCATTTCGACCAGCATGTTGACGTTCGGCATCTTGACGATGCCCTCGGCATTGGCCGCCGGGTTGCCGGGGTCGTATTCCGTCGAGAAATCACCTTCGTCGAAACCGAGGCGTTCGACCTCGACGAGCGATGCGCCGGAGGCGCGATCGAGCTCGGCCGCGAAGGTCACCGTCTTGCGGCGGAAGGGGTCGGCACCGGGCACGTCGCCGGTCGAGCGGGCGTTCGCCAGGTTCTCCGAGACGATGCGGATACGGGTGGATTGCGCCTCAAGTCCCGAGGCCGCGACTTTCATTGAAGCTACGAGCGGATCCATTTCTTACCTTCTTACTGTCATCAGCATCATGCGATGAAAGGCCTTGACGAGGCCGGCATTCAACTCGAACTCACGCTTGACCTGACCCTCTTTCATGAGCTCCTCGGCAAGACCGACCGTGTTGCCGGATTCCTGCACGCCGATCTCGTCGCTGGGCTTGGTCTCCACGACACGGCTGGCCATTTCGCTTCCATCGGTGAAATGGCCGGGCTGCGTCGCCGCCATGCGGATGCCCGTCGTTTCGAGCACCGCCTGAAAGGGGGTGACGTCCTTCGCCTTGAAGGCGGGGGTGTTGGCATTGGCGATGTTGCCTGCAACCACACTCTGGCGGACGGATAGCCATTCGGCTTGTTTCGAGGCCAGTTCAAACAGTTGTATCGGTTGCATGACAAGCTCCATCCTTGTTCACGGCGAACCTACGGAGCCAATCTTGCGTCAGACTTGCTGCGCGGCGGTTTGTTTGCAACCGCCTGAATTTGCGAGGGAATAAGTGTCTTCGTCTTTGGCCTGAAGCGCGGACTGGCCCCTCATCCGGCCTGCCGGCCACCTTCTCCCCGTAAACGGGGCGAAGGGGATATGCCGCACCGGCTTCCCGAACGAATGTCGTCGCATGGGGCAAGTCCCCTCTCCCCGCTTGCGGGGAGAGGGTTAGGGTGAGGGGCAAGCCACAGACGACTACCGTGCCCTTTGAGAATCTTCCGCCGTCAATTGCGCTTGATGATGTCGCCGTTCGAGGTGACGATGACCCAGGCGCCGTCGCGCTGCTCGAGGGTCGCAAGGCGGCTGTTGTCGGGCAGGATCGAGCCGACGCGCACGATATACATGCCGCTGGCATCCTCGATCAGCGCCCGGCCGTTGGCCACATGCATCAGCCGGAAGCCGGACGAGGCCGGCAGCGGCTGGTCGAGGCCGGTTTCCACCGGCGCGCCGAGGCTCTTGTCCTTCTCGCCGATGCTGGGCGCGGTGGCGGTCGAGACGGGATCGAGGCTCTCCAGCCCCGGATCGTTGTCGTTGTCCACCATGGCGGCGGGCGAAACGCTCATCACCTCCTTCGCCGCCGTTTCCGGCAGGTCGCGGGTGCTGCCTTCCCAGAGCGCCGGCACGGAGAACTTCTCCGGGTTCAGGAAGACATACCACGGGAAGAAGGCCGCCATGGCGGCGAGCAGCACGCCCGCCCCCACCAGCACCTTGTCGCCCGTCGAATAGCGCCCCTGGACCGAGCGCTTCATCGGCTGGATAGCCTGGTCCGCATCGAAATCCGTCACTGTCATCCCCTTCTCGTTGCCGGCGCGCCACCCTGCCCGGCCGCATTCTTCAGCGCCGTGGCAAGATCGGAGAACGCGTCGCCCGCGGGCCGTTCGCCCGGCGTCTGCTTCAGAACCTCATAGATGACCGGCACCTGCTTGATCGCCATGTCGAGATCGGGGTCGGCGCCGGGGCGGTAGCCGCCGATGAGGCGCAGGTCCCGCGTTTCCTCGAAGCGATGGATCAGTGCCTTCAGCCGCGCCACCAGCCGCTCCTGGTCCGGCGTCCAGGCCTTGCGGGCAAGGCGCGAGATCGAGGCGAGCGGATTGATCGGCGGATAGCGCCCCTCTTCGGCAAGGCTGCGCTCCATCACGATATGGCCGTCGAGAATGCCGCGCGTCGAATCGGCGATCGGGTCGTTGTGGTTGTCGCCATCGACGAGGATCGAGATGATCGCGGTGATCGTGCCCGCCCCTTCCGCGCCCGGCCCGGCGCGCTCCAGAAGGCGCGGCAACTCGGTGAAGACGGAGGCAGGGTAGCCGCGGGCGATCGGCGGCTCGCCGGAGGCGGTCGCCACCTCGCGGATCGCATGGGCGAAACGCGTCACGCTGTCGATGATCAGGAGCACGTTGTCGCCCTGGTCGCGGTAGTGTTCCGCGATCGTCACGGCGGTCAGCGGCGCCATCTTGCGCAGCATCGGGCTCTCGTCGCTGGTCGCCACGACGGCGACCGACTTGGCGAGGTTGTCGCCGAGCGTGTCCTCGATGAATTCACGCACTTCGCGGCCGCGCTCGCCGACCAGCGCGATGACAACCTTGTCGAAGGCGTCCGCGCGGGCGAGCATCGAGAGCAGCGTCGACTTGCCGACACCCGAGCCGGCGAAGATGCCGAGGCGCTGGCCAAGGCAGAGCGGGGCGAAGATATCGATCGCCCGCACGCCGGTGGAAAAACCCGTCTCGATGCGTTTGCGCGTCATCGAAGGCGGGGCGGAATTGGAGATCGAGCGGCGCACGCCGCCCTGCACGAGCGGGCCGAGCCCGTCGATCGGTTCGCCGAGCGCGTTGATCGTGCGGCCGCACCAGGCCGATGTCGGCGCGACGCGGAAGGCGCCCTTGCGGATCACCACGTCGTGGATGCCGATCGGTTCGCCCGGTTCGATCGGGCAGACGACGACCGTGTCCGGCTCGACGCGGACGACCTCGCCGAGATGGATGCCGGTCGGGCTGCGATGAGCGACGAACTCGCCGAGGCGCACATGGCGCGACAGGCCGCTGACTGTGTAATTCCCGGCCGCGATGGTCTGGACGTGGCCGCCGTGCGCCACGGAGAATTCTGGCGAGGAATATCGTTTGACGAGGCCTGCCAGCGCATTCAGCCTGCCGCCGGTCCTGCCCGTTTCGCTGCTCGTGCCGCCCTGTGCCGAACTCATGGGCGCTTACCGGCTTCCGCCGAAGGTGCGGATGGCTTCCTTCAGCGATTCCTCTGTGTCGCGCATCAGCGAGGCGACGCTCTCGAAGGCGCGGGTGACCTGGATAAGCTGGGTCATCTCGCCGATGGCGTTGACGTTGGATTCCTCCACGTAGCCTTGCACCACGCCCGCATCGATGCGGTCGACGACCGGCTCCGGCGCGATGCTGGTGATGATGCCGCTGTTGCCGGCGCGCACGAAGCCGCCGGAAAGGTCGGCCTGGAACAGGCCGAGCGCGGCGACGGGCTGGCCGTTCTGGTTGAGCTGGCCGTCGGCGCTGAGCAGGATCGGCCCGTTGGCGAGGTCGAGCTGGATCGGCCCGCCGCCGGCATCGAGCACGGGATAGCCGTTGAGGGTGACCAGCTCGCCGGCATCGGTCACCGTGAAGCGCCCGTCACGCGTCAGCGTCGGGCCGGAGGGCGTCTCGACCTGGAACCAGGCGTCGCCCTTGATGGCGAAGTCGAGCGTGCCGCCGGTCTCGGTCATGCCGCCGGTGCGCGTGGACAGGAACTCGTTGCCTTGAGACACGAAGGCGACGTCGGCGGTCTTCTGGTCGCTGACGACCTGGTTGAATTTCACTTCCGTGGCGCGGAAGCCGACCGTCGTCGAATTCGCGACGTTGTCGGCCAGCGTCGTCAGGCGGCGATCGAGCGCAAGCTGGGACGAAAGCGATACGTAGAGTCCGGTCTGCACGTCAGCGACCTCCGAGTTTCAGGTTGTTGATGGAAATGAGCAGGTCCGTCGAGATGCCGGTGAGGCTCGACGGCTGGAAGGCGGTGAGCGGATCGTAGCTGCCGGAGGGGTTTTCCAGCTCCCACATCGAGGTGAAACGCTCGAGGAGCTTGCCGACCTTCGAGGTGTCCTTGAAGTCCTCGAGATCGAACGTCTGCTCGTAGAATTCCGCCTGGCGATCGATGTCGGTGGCGGCAAATTCCGCGGGAAGCTGCAGCGCCGTGCGCACGACCTGCGCCAGCGCGTCGTCGGCGATGATCGAATAGCCGGAGGTAATGGACGAGGCCATGCGCTCGAAATAGAGCGCGAGACGCACGCCGGTATTGTCTTCGCCGGCGCTGACTTCCAGCGTCTGGCGAGTGTATTTGTCGACGACGCCCTTCTGGGCGCGCTCGAAGGTGGTGGCAAGCTCCCCGTGCCGGGCGAAATTCAGCGATTCCGCCAGCTCCTTGTAGCGCGTGTCGGAGAGCTGGTTGGCGAAGGCCTCCTTGTCGTCGACGCCTTCCGTCAGCACCTTGCGCATGAAGGCCTTGGCATAGGCCATGTCCTCCAGCCCGTGCGCCTTCATCGCATAGTTGTAGAGCCGGTCATCGGCGAAGAACTCGTCGACCGATTTCACGCTGCCGATCTTGGCGAGATAGTATTCCGTCTCGCGCTTGACGTCCGGTTGCTCCGAGACACGCTTCAGCGACGTCTGGAGGTCCGCGGTAATCAGCTTGTAGCTCGTATAGGTGGTCGTCACGATGGGCCGCCGATCAAGGTTCGGGCGGGCATGATTGCCCGTTTTGAACCATGATTCTCGCGGCTTTTGCTTGCGCGAACCTGATCGATAAACCCGTCGTTAGGTACAGCTTCACGCAAGGCTGGAGCCGTATTTCCGGATCGGTCAGAATTGTGTTGGGACAACTGCGCTCATGAACATCGTTATCGGTCTAATCGTTACCTTCGGCTGCGTCCTTGGCGGCTACATGGCCATGGGTGGTCACCTTGAAGTGCTGAACCAGCCCTTCGAGCTCCTGATCATCGGCGGCGCCGGGATCGGCGGATTCATCGTGGCCAACACGATGAAGGTGATCAAGGAGACCGGAAAGGCGCTCGGCGAGGCCTTCAAGCACAAGGTTCCGAAGGAACGCCACTATCTCGATACGCTCGGCGTGCTCTACAGCCTGATGCGGGACCTGCGCACCAAGTCGCGCAACGAGATCGAGGCGCATATCGACAACCCCGCCGAATCGCCGATCTTCCAGTCCGCCCCGACGGTGCTCGCCAACAAGGAACTGACCGCCTTCATCTGCGACTATGTCCGCCTCATCATTATCGGCAATGCCCGCAGCCACGAGATCGAGGCGCTGATGGACGAGGAGATCCAGACGATCACGCGCGACAAGATGAAGCCCTACAACGCGCTCAACACGATGGGCGACGCCTTCCCGGCCATCGGCATCGTCGCGGCCGTTCTCGGCGTCATCAAGGCCATGGGCGCCATCAACGAAAGCCCGGAGATCCTCGGCGGCAAGATCGCCGCCGCCCTCGTCGGCACCCTGCTCGGCGTGTTCCTGTCCTACTCCATCGTCACGCCCATCACGACGAACATCAAGGTCGTGCGCGAGAAGCAGAACCGCCTCTACATCATCGTCAAGCAGACGCTGCTCGCCTACATGAACGGCTCCGTGCCGCAGGTCGCGCTGGAATACGGCCGCAAGACCATTTCTTCCTACGAACGCCCGTCGATCGACGCGGTCGAGCAGGAGATGATGAATCCCGGCGGCGGTTCGAAGGCGGCCTAAGAGATGAAGGACGCACGCGTGACCGAAGCCCCCCTCGACATGGACCCGATCGTGCTGGCCCGCCTCACCGGCCGGCTCGGCGACCAGGCGACGATCTCCAAGCTCTGCGCCGGCCTCGGCGACGTCTTCGCCGAATTCCTGCCGGACATGCTGGAAAACGAACTCGGCTTCGAGGTCGCCGTCTCCTATGCCGGGTTCGCGACGGGCAAGTACGGCCCGCTGGTCGAAGGCCTCGGCGGCGCCATGGCGTGCTGCGACGCGTCGCTGCGCGACTGGTGCGACCGCTTCACGCTGATCTGCGACAGCCCGATGATCATCACGCTCGTCGAGAACATGCTCGGCGCCGTCAGCGACGCGATCGACGATCCGGAGCCGCGTCCGCTCTCCAAGATCGAGCTCGACCTTGCCGCCATGATGTTCGACCGGATTTCCGGCGTGCTGAAATCCGCCGTCACTGGTTCTAACGGCTTCGAACCCATGCTCGGTCCCGCGCACAATGTGGAAACCCGCAAGACCGCCGAGGACGGCTCGGACGAGGCCTTCGTCGCCATGGTCAACATGGCCGTCGGCATCGGCCCGGTGCTCTCCACCTTCCACGTCATCGTGCCGCAGGCCGTTCTGCTGAAATCGACCATCGCCGCGCCGAAGCCCGCCAATGCGCCGAAGACCCGCGTCGAGTGGAGCGAACAGCTCGGCGAGCAGGTCCGCCGCTCCAAGGTGTCGCTCGAGGCGCGCATCCGCCTGGAAGCGCAGACGCTCGACACGATCAGCCGCCTGCAGGCGGGCGACATCATCCCGTTCAACGAGGCCGGCGACGTACGCGTCGAGGTCAATGCGAACGGCCGCAACCTCTATGTCTGCGAATTCGGCCGCTCCGGCGCCCGCTACACGGTTCGCGTCAAGGACACATACGGTTCGGAGGAAGACATCCTCCAGCATATCATCGGATAGTTTGGGCATGATGCCGGCCCGCAGGCACGCCTCGGGCAAGTTTCGAATGGAATAGTGGTCTTATGGCACCGAAGAAAACACCCATCGCTGACGACATGACGTCTTCCCTCAATGCGGGCGACCAGGAACTGGAGCAGGCGATCGACGACCTGCGCGGCGTTCTTCAGAAAGACTCCTCCGGCGGCTTCGCCGCCGACCTGCCGGCGACCGTCGAGGACGACCCGCTTGCGGCCTTCGGCGGCGATTTCGGCACGTCCGACTTCGGCGCCGCCGCGGCCGCTCCCGATTTCGGCGCTGGCGCCGATACCGGCTTCGGCGGTTCGGATTTCGGGGGTGGCAGTGACTTTGGCGGCAGCGACTTCGGCGCCGAGCCGGGCGAAGCCGCACGGCCGGGCAGCGCGCTGCACTCCAATCTCGACCTCATCATGGACATCCCGATCGATCTGCAGATCGTGCTCGGTTCCTCGCAGATGCAGGTCTCCAGCCTCATGAACCTTTCCGAGGGCGCCACGATCGCGCTCGATCGCCGCATCGGCGAGCCCGTCGAGGTCATGGTCAACGGCCGCGTCATCGGCCGTGGCGAGATCACGGTTCTTGAAAACGACGACACCCGCTTCGGGGTCAAGCTCATCGAAGTGAAGAGTACACGCAAAGTCTGATACCGGTTGAGGTCTCAGGAGGATGGATCCATGATGGATTTCGAAAATTTCGGCACCTCCACAGCGGTCGGCGCACCGCTGACGCAGGTCGAGAAGGCGGCAGCCGTGCTTCTCGCCATGGGCAAGGGCGTTGCCGGCAAGCTGCTCAAGTATTTCACCCAGAGCGAACTCCAGGCGATCATCGCCGCTGCGCAGAACCTGCGCGCCATCCCACCGCATGAACTGATCGACCTCGTCAACGAGTTCGAGGACCTCTTCACCGAGGGCGCGGGCCTGATGGACAACGCCAAGATGATGGAAGGCATCCTCGAAGAGGGCCTGACGCCGGACGAAGTGGACGGGCTGCTCGGCCGCCGCGCCGCCTTCCAGGCCTACGAGACGACGATCTGGGACCGCCTGCAGGACGCCGATCCGGTCTTCGTCGCCAAGTTCCTGCTCAACGAGCACCCGCAGACCATCGCCTATATCCTTTCCATGATGCCGTCGGCCTTCGGCGCCAAGGTGCTGCTGGAAATCCCCGACGACCACCGCGCGGACATCATCAACCGCACCGTCAACCTCAAGGACGCGAGCCCGAAGGCGACCGCGATCGTCGAGGCACGCGTCATCGAGATGATCAACGCGCTGGACGCCGAGCGCAACTCGATCGGTTCGAACAAGGTCGCCGACCTCATGAACGAGCTGGAGAAGTCGCAGGTCGACGAGATGCTCGCCTCGCTCGAGACGCTCTCGACCGAAGCGGTCAAGAAGGTCCGCCCGAAGATCTTCCTCTTCGAGGACGTTCTCTACATGCCGCAGAGAAGCCGCGTGTCGCTGTTCAACGACGTGTCCGGCGACATCATCACGGCGGCGTTGCGCGGCACCCCGATGGACCTGCGCGAAGCGGTCCTGTCGTCCATCGGCGCACGCCAGCGCCGCATGATCGAATCCGACCTTTCCGCCGGCGACCAGGGTGTCAACCCGCGCGAGGTGGCGATCGCCCGCCGCTCGATCACGCAGGAAGCCATCCGTCTCGCCGCGGCCGGACAAATCCAGTTGAAGGAAAAGGACGAGGAGCGTCAGGCGGCCTGATCCTCCTTGACACGGTAACGCCACAGGCGGAGCGTATCTGCGGCCCGAATCTCCACGAAAGGGGATTCGGGCCGTTTGTTTTTGGCCGTGTCCACGGCCCGGGAGCGCGACGTGTCGGACGACGACAAGGACAGCAAAACAGAACTTCCGACCGAGAAGAAGATTCGCGACGCGATGGAGAAGGGCAACACACCCTTCTCGCGCGAAACCACCATCTTCGCCTCGACGCTCGCGATCTATCTCTTCCTGGTCTTCTACATGCCCGGCGGCGTTTCGCGCATGAACGAAACGCTGCGCGACTTCTTCGAGCAGCCGGAGGCCTGGAACCTCAAGACGGGCACCGACGTCATCGCCATCTTCCGCCATCTCGGCTGGGAGGCCGGCGTGCTGCTCCTGCCCATCCTCGCCATGATGATGCTTTTCGGCATCGCTTCCTCGGTCCTGCAGAACCTGCCGAGCCCGGTGATGGAGCGGGTGCGCCCGCAGATCTCCCGCCTCAACCCGGTGAAGGGCCTCGGCCGCCTTTTCGGCAAGCAGGGCCTCGTCGAATTCGGCAAGTCGCTGATCAAGATCCTCATCGTCTCGCTGGTCGTGGCCCTCGCCATGCGGGGCGACTATTTCGCCTCGCTCGACACGATGTTCTCCGAGCCGGCGACGCTCATCTACATGATGACGGCGGACATCAACAAGGTGCTGCTGATCATCCTCTTCGCCACCGCGCTGATCGCCGGCATCGACTTCGCCTGGACGCGTCATCACTGGTTCACCGAACTGATGATGACGAAGCAGGAAGTGAAGGAGGAGATGAAGCAGTCGCAGGGCGACCCGATCGTGAAGGCCCGCATGCGCTCGATCCAGCGCGACCGCGCCCGCCGCCGCATGATCACGGCCGTGCCGCGCGCCACGCTCGTCATCGCCAACCCGACCCACTTCGCCGTCGCGCTGCGCTATGTGCGCGAGGAGGGTGATGCGCCGGTGGTGGTTGCCAAGGGCCAGGATCTCGTCGCGCTGAAGATCCGCGAGATCGCCGAGGAGAACGGAATACCGGTTTTCGAAGACCCGCCGCTCGCACGCTCAATGTTTGCGCAAGTCTCGGTGGATAGTGTTATTCCGCCGGTGTTCTACAAAGCCGTGGCGGAGCTGATTCACCGGGTTTACGCAGCCTCGCCCCAGACCAGACGGGTAAACTAGATCCGATGAGAAAATGCACCTATTCCGCCGAGCGCGAGAAGATTGTTGCAGAAGCAATCTGCCCGGTCGCCACTGAGCTGCGCCTGCTCGATGCCGCCGATCTCGTCTCGCTGTTGCGTTTCGAGTGCTACGGTAACCTTGCCGACCTGGTCTCTTCGGCGGCAGAACTCTATTTCCTGCCCGGCACGGTCAATTTCGGCGCCGGCGGCGACTACCGTCTCGACTGGGATAGCGAACCGGAGGTGACGCTCGACATGGAACTGCGCCCGCAGGGCGTGACGGTCTATGCCAAGCTGATGCTCCAGAAGGACGTGGCCGGCGTGGAGGTTACCCATGTGGCCTTCAACGACCCGTCCGCCGACCCCGACGACAACACGGCTTTCCTGCGCAGGAGCCTGGCGGAAGCGAAATACGTCAAGTCCGATTCGGGGTCGCAGCACGCCCATTGAGCCTGATGGGAAAAGCGCCTGCCCCACCCGCTCCGTCATCCTCGGTCTTGACCCGAGGATCCACGTCCCACCCGCGTCGGGTGGATGCTCGGCTCAGGGCCGAGCATGACGAAAGAGAGGGCAGCGGGAGGGCGTTGGCGGCTCACCGCGCTCTACATCCCCATCAGGTAATATACCCGAGCCGGATGGCCTTGGCGATCGCCTGGATGCGGTTGACCGCATCCAGCTTGGTCGTCGCCGTGCCGAGATAGGCGTTCACCGTGTGCACGGAAAGCCCCATCTTCTCGGCGATCGCCTCGGAAATGCAGCCGTCGCCGGCCATCTGGAGGCAGGCGATCTCGCGTTCGCTGAGCGCTTCGGACGGCGTCAGCTTGCGCTCCTCGCCGGCCAGCATGTCGATGAGCACCTGGCAGCTCTTCATGTGCATGTCGACGATGAGATCGCTGGACGGGGCGATGAAGGTGCCCATGAAGACGACATAGCCGTTGCCGTGCGCACCGAGGCGAACGGGAAAGGCGATGCCCGACCAGGGCAGGAGCCCCGCGGTAAGGCGCGTCGTGAAGGGCTCGGCACCCGATTCGACGAACTGGTTGTCGCCGGCCCCTTCCCAGAGCAGCGGCAGCATGGACGCTTCGAGATGGGCCAGCATGGCAGCGCCATGGGCCTCCAGGAGCGCGCGGGCATTGCCGTCGACGTCCTGCGCCCAGTTGTGCAGCGACAGGGTCAGCTTGCGCGCCGCCGGCAGGCCGTGGCCGCTGAGGCGGAGCACCGCGAAATGCTCGGCGCCGAGGATCGTCTGCATCACCTGCAGGCGGGAGACGAAATCGGATGCCCGGGCCGCCTTGGGCGGACGTGCGAGGCGGATTTCCGTCTCCAGGGCAGCGGTGGAGGAAAGCTGGATGTCCATGGCAGTGATCCTGTCTGTTTATCCTGCGCCATTCGGGACACAGAAACGCTGTGCCCCCTTGCTGGAATTGCTCTAGCAGGCTGCTGCAAAATTCCTCGTCACACGGCTGGGTTTATGATTCACTTCTTGCATTGATTTGCGGGGTTGGATCGATGCGGGGGCATGGTGGTAGCGGGGATGAACTTTTCAGTTTTGTTCGGCTCGAGGAG